>ERZ1370068.5247-contig-4277_pt1 | contig 43269 bp, 43 predicted proteins | sample MGYA00561227_ERZ1370068 | MGnify/ENA primary metagenome ERZ1370068 (study PRJEB38410, sample SAMEA6850437) | metagenome | study: Metagenomic assessment of the ecological functions of the soil: analysis of the soil microbiota associated with the... | reverse complement strand
AAGGCAGAAAGCTCCTGACGGTGACGCTGGTGACCGGAGTCAGCATTCGTGCGGTCGAGTGTACCCCTGGCGGTGGCATCGGGCTCCTGGCTCCTGGGGCGGCCGGTGTCTGAGTCTGGCAGATTATGTCACGGGGACGGGGCCCACGGACGGGGCGACCGCCGCCGGAGGGTGCTACAGGCTGCCTCTCTGCTCTGCGCAGCCTCGCTCGTCGGTTACGTCATCTTCGGTCACGTCCCCGGGATCTGGCTGGGGCCGCGGTGATCATCGGCAGCGGCCTCTTCGGTCTCCCAAGGTCGAGGCCCCTGACGCCGGCGCGCCCTGCGGTCCGGGGGCGACCGCGCGCCGGCTGACCGGCTAGCATCTGGGCTAGCGCGGCCCGGCCGAGCCGTCCTCCATGACGAGCGTCTCGATGTCGTTGAGCAGCGTCTGCGGGTGCAGGAACGTGGACGTGTAGATCTCGCGAATGAACCCCGCGCGGTCGATCAGGAACACCTTGAGCACGTGCGACAGCTCGCGCCGCGGCCGGCCGCTCGACCGGTCGACGGTGAGGCGGACGTCCTGTCCGAACCCCTCGACGAGGGGCATCAGCGCGCGGGCCGACCGCGTGGTGAGGAAGTACCAGCGGCAGTCCGCTCGCGTCGCCGGTCACCCGGCTGCCCGCGTACGCGCGCATCGCCGACGGCGAGTCGCGCGCGGGGTCGAACGACAGCGTCACCAGGCGGACCTTGTCGCGCAGCGCGGGCGGTGGCGACGATCGCCTCTCGGACCGTATCGAACACGCGGTAGGCGAGCGGACAGCCCTCGGGGTCGACGCACGTCGTGTAGATGAATCCGAGCACGGTGATGCGCTCGCGCGTGAAGCGGGACAGCCGCTGCGGGCGCCCGTCGACGCCCAGGACCTCGCCGTCGGGAGCCGCCATGATGCGGTGCAGCGTGTACGTGCCCGGGCGGGGCGGCTCGAAGTCGAGCGCGGGCAGGGGCTCTAGCATCGTGACCGGAGACCGGCAGGGCGGACGCGCAGGCGAGGCCCGCGAGCAGCGCGAGCGCTCGCGGGCGGATCACTGGGCCGGCGCGCAGCGACTTCGAGCCGAGCTTCATGTGATGGGCGCGGCCCAGCTTCTCCTTCGTGAAATCGACCTCGAACGCCGGGGTCAGCTCCACGCCGTTCCAGGTGAAGCCGCGGAGGAACTGCTCGTTGTCGGCGCCGCCCTTGTCCCAGTTCGCGAGCAGCGACGAGGTGATGTAGACGCGCTTGCCGTCCCAGCTCTGGGAGATCATGTTGACCTGCTTGCCGGTCACCTTCGCGTAGGTCTGCTTCGGCGCTTCCGGGTTGCTGAGGTCGAAATAGCGCGTCGTCCCGTCCATGAACGTGTTGACCCAGAGCCCCTTGCCGTCGCGCGTGATGCTGATGTCGACGGGCAGGGGATCTTCGCGGGGTCGCCGATGGTGGCCACCTCCTTGGCCTGCCACTCGCCGCCGCCGTCCTGCTTGACGAGCCAGATCTTGGACGTCAGCGCCGCCGCGGTCACCGCCCAGTTGTCCGCCGGGGCGAGCGACCAGCGGATCTCGAGCGGCGCGCCCGGGACGCTGAAGATCTTCGTCGGCTTCATGGCCTTCAGGTCCCACGCGGCCATGGTGGCGCCGAAGCGCTTCATGGCCTCGGCATCCTGCACGAGCTCGCCGAGCGGCCTCATGTAGTTGGTGTACCCGGTGAAGCTCGAGGTGAGGAGCACGTTCTTCTTCGGATTGACGGCGAGGTCGTAGCCGTACCCGTCGCCGCCGCCCTCCGTCGGCATGGCATAGGAGGCGATGTATTCGCCCTTGTTGTTGTACACGGCCATCCCGGTGACGCCGCTCTTGTCCTTGGTATTGGACAGCGCCTGCACGAGCATCCGGCCGGGCAGGGCGTAGTAGGTATGCGGCCCGAGATAGCCGGTCGCGCTCGCCGAGGTCGGCGATGGTCCGGGCCAGCGTCGGCTTCGCCGGATCGGTCGCGATGTCGAAGACGTAGATCTTGCTGTCCGAGAGGCCTCCCGCCCAGAGGAAGCGCCGATCGTCGGTGAAGCCCATGTGATGCGCCTCGTTGCGGGATCCGATCGAGACGGAGCTGATCACCTTGCCGTAGCGCTTGGACTTCGGGTGGACGTCCACGGTCACCAGCTTGTCCGACCCGTCGCCGAGCACCATCGACGCCGAGCGCCCAGACGTAGACGTAGTCCTCCTGTCCCTTGATCAGCTTGGACATGTCACGGCGAGTTGCAGGTCTCGTCGGCGTATGACGCTCCGGCGAAGAACACGCACACGAGGGCGGCACAGGCGGCGACGAACACGCTGTTGCGGAGCAGGTGACGAGCCATGGGACTCTCCTTTCCGGGCGTGGGGGTCGGATGCGTCGCGAATTCCATGGGCAGCGTACGGACAGTCAGGACGAGCAGTCAAGATGGCGCCGGCCCGGCCGGCACCGGCGAGGTCCTGGCGTACTGCGTCTCGTACAGCTCCTGGTAGAGGCCGCCCGCCGCCAGCAGCGTCGTCGTGGCGCCCCCGCTCCACGATCCGCCCCCGGTCGAGGACGAGGATCTGGTCGGCGCGCGGCGATGGTCGACAGTCGGTGCGCGATCACGATCGACGTGCGGCCGGCGAGCGCGGTGGCGAGCGCCTCCTGGATCTGGGCCTCGCTCTCGGAGTCGAGGTGCGCCGTGGCCTCGTCGAGCACGACGATGGCGGGGCGCTTGAGCAGCACCCGGGCGATGGCGAGGCGCTGCTTCTCGCCTCCCGACAAGCGGTAGCCCCGCTCCCCCACCAGCGTCTCGTAGCCGTCGGGCAGCGCCATGATGACGTCGTGGATGCGCGCGGCCCGGCACGCCTCGAGGACCTCGGCGCCGGTCGCGTCCGGTCGCGCATAGCGCAGGTTGGCGCTGATCGAGTCGTGGAACAGATGGGGATCCTGGCTCACCACGCCGATGGCGTCGGCGATCGACTGCAGCGTCACGTCCCGAACGTCCCGGCCGTCGATGCGCACCGCCCCCGAGGTCACGTCGTAGAGCCGGGGGATGAGGGAGGTGAGCGTCGTCTTGCCCGCCCCGCTCGGTCCCACCAGGGCCACGACCTGGCCGGGCTCGGCCACGAACGACACGCCGCGAAGGATCGGCTCCGACGGCTCGGTGGACAGGCCGCCGGCCGGCCCGCCGCCCGCCTCGAGCGAGGCCACGGACACCTCGGAGGGCGCCGGATACCGGAACCACACGTTGTCGACCTCGATGCGCCCCAGGACCGGGCCGCGGGCGTCGAGCGGCTCTGCCCCCGGCTTGTCCTGACCGCCCGCGGCGCGTCGAGGACCTCGAAGACCCGGTCGAACGACACCAGGGCGGTGAGCAGATCGACTCGGGCCGAGGCGAGGTCGGTGAGGGGGAGTACAGGCGGGCCACGTAGGCGGCCAGCGCCGTGAGCGTGCCGATCTGGATCGCGCCCTCGATCACGGCGTGGCCGCCGAGCCAGTACACCGCGGCGGTGCCCAGCGCGCCGCCGAGCGCGAGGGTGGCGTAGTAGACGCGGCTCACGACGGCATGCTCCACGCCGGAGTCTCGCACCTTGGCCGCCAGGTCCGAGAACGTCCGCGATTCGGCGGCCGGGCGGCCGAACAGCTTGACCAGCAAGGCCCCCGAGACGCCGAAGCGCTCGGTCATCGTCGAGGACAGATCGGCATTGATCGCCATGCGGCGCCGGGACAGCGCGGCCAGGTGGTGGGCGAGGCGCCGGTCGAGGAGCACGAAGCCGGGGATCACGACCAGCGACAGCAGCGTCACCTTCCACGACAGGGTCAGCATGGCGGCGAGCGTGAACACGAGCGTGAAGAGATCCGACGTCCCGCTCGCGGCCGTCCCGACGGTCTGCTGCGCTCCGAGGACGTCGTTCGACAGCCGGGACATGAGCGAGCCGGTCTGCGTCCGGGTGAAGAAGGCGATCGGCATCCGCTGGACGTGGTCGTAGAGCGCGACGCGGAGGTCGTAGATCAGGCCTTCGCCGATCGTGGAGCCCAGCCACCGGTTCACCAGGTTGAGGCCGGTGATGACCACGGCCACCACCACCGCGATGACGAAGAGCCAGTTGACGAGGCCGGGATCACGATGGCCGGGGGCAGGGCATTGTCGATCAATGCCTTGAAGAGCAGGGGAGGGAGCGGTGCCGACCAGGGCGGCGAGGGCGATCGTCCCGAGGTAGGCGATCAGACGGCCTCGGTAGGCGCGCGCGAATCCCCAGGCACGCCAGAGCGTGGCCCGGTTCACCTTCGCGTTCTTCAGCTCCTCAGGATCGAGTCGTGCGAATCTCGCCATGCCAGGGTGGGTCAGCGGCTGCGAGGATAGAGTATCAGCCCACCACGAGCGCGCCTCAACTCCGCGGGGGCGAGGCTCCTCAGAGATTCGTCGGGATCGGGCTTCTGTCGAGGACCTGGCGCACCTTGTCGGCCATCCCCTGCGGCGTGAACGGCTTCTGGAGAAGAACCGCGCCGGGCTCGAGCACGCCGTGCTCGCCCAGGGCGCCATCCGGATAGCCCGACATGTACAACACCTTCACGTCCGGATGCCGGCTGAGCAGACGTCTCGCCAGCTATGGGCCTGGGTGGGGGGTCGAGCGCCGCGAGCAGCTTCCTCCAGCACCTGGAGCGGTCTGACGCTCACGTGGCGTACGCGTGTGCGAAGCCAAGTCGGGCTCCACGACGACGAACCACGACCCCGCCGGCAGGAATTGTCATGAGGACCCCTGGTACGGGAATTCCTCCGTGGGCTAGGATGTGGTGCCCGGTTCGGACCGATGAATGCGACGACATGCCCCAGCGCCCAGGACAAGCTCGAGCCGCTCATGCGGGCCCGTCCCGACCGAGCGCCCTAGGTGATGGCTCAGCTTCCCGTTAAGTCTCCGCGGATCGACCCGCGGTTCGCGCCCTTCCGGCTGGCGATCCGCCCGTCCAGGATCCACCGGCTCGGGGTCTACGCGGCCGAGCGCATCCCGGCGAACCGAAAGGTGATCGAGTACACCGGCGAGCGGCTCAACCGGCGGCAGGCCAAGCAGCGGGACAGCAAGCGGTTCACGTACCTGTTCGCCGTGGACGACTACTGGACGCTCGACGGGGCGGTGAACGGCAGCGGCGCCGAGATCATCAACCACAGCTGCGACCCCAATCTCGTGAGCCGCGTCATGAAGGGCCACATCCTGTACATGAGCCTGCGCGTGATCCGGCCGGGCGAGGAATTGACCGTGGATTACAACTTCACCAAGAATGGGGGCGACCGCACCCCCTGCGCCTGCGGGTCGAGGCAGTGCCGGGGCATCATGAGAGACCTAGAGCGATGATAAGGGCCCATCTGCTTCGTTGGCGCCCTCGACCGCACGCTCAACGTAGAGCGACTACGCCTCGCGTGCGGCCATCGGGCGCCGCCTCGCAGCTGGACCCTTCTCATCGCTCTAGCCGGGTTTCTCCGACAGGCTCCGGAAACCCGCAGGATGCTGAAAGCATCCTGCTAGGGAAAGTCGGGCTCAGGTGACATTCTGATTGTGGTCGGCGTCGGGCAGTAGTTCGACGGCGTTGAACTACGGCAACGGCGTCGCCAGATCCTCGACCAGAGCCAAGGTGCTACAGCGAATCCCCGCACATAAGTCAGGTGATCCCCCCGATTGATGCCGACACCTGGTGCATAGAGACTCTGACGTGCCACCTGCCGGACATGCTGGTCGAAAGAAGAGCACGGGCGTCGGGCTGGCCGAGGCCACTATTCACAACGACCAACGCCGCACATGGAGGTACGCGACTATGCTCAAGAAGATCGGACGATCGGCGATTGCCGCTGCCATCGCAGGCGTGGCGGCCTTCGGGCCTGTCACGACATCTGGGCCCAGGTCCCGCCTCCATGCCCACTTCCGACGGGGGAGTTCGACTTTGACTTCGCCGATTCGCAGTATCCCCGTTGCTTCCGCGACGTCGTGCGCACAGGCGCCTTCACTGCCGGAGAGGACTTCGGCGGCACCAGGCACACGTCGCTGAATATCGCGGGCACGGCGGGGGCGGGCGGTCTCACTTGGATGACCATGGTCGATCAGGACCCGACCACCCCAGCGGCGGACGTCGTCTTCGCGAGCGGGACGGTGTGCGCCGACATCCTCATCCAGCGCTTCAACAACAACAAGGGGGCTGGCGTCGTGGCTCTGTACAACCAGGACCCCACGAAGAAAGGCCTCGCGCTGATCCTCTACGACGCGGGCAACACTGACCTCCTGACCCTCGCGACCGTCGCGGGCGACGCGAACGGCCGCCTCACGCCGTTGGTGAGCGTGCGGCTCGGCTCGGCCATCGCCGAGAACAACTGGTATCGCGTGGTCATGACGGTGACCGTCGGCGCAATGCTCGAAGTCCATGGGCAGGCCTACAAACACAAGACTGGAACGGATCCAAACAGCCACATCGAAGCCATCGGCGCTCCGTTGACCTTCGGGCCGACAGCCTTCCCTATCGGCGTCGAGAATCAGGGCGAGGAGGGAATCATCGGCTCGGCAATCGGAGCGGTCGAGAACTCCAGCGTGACGAACTTCACCAACGTCAGGGTCAACTGCCTGCCGCCGGTGCCGCCGGCGTGACTCGCGTAGTCCTCGGCCTCATCGCAGAGCAGGCGCGGCCATCACCCCTTCTGACCCGGGCGGGCGTCGAGGCGGTCTCGGCGCCCGTCCGCGCACGCACTTCTCGATGATCCGCAATTTTCACCTGGCGGATCTCTTCACGATCGCGAACGGCTTCTGCGGCGTGGCCGCCCTGTTCTGGGCCATGAAGTTCCTCGCCACCGGCGCCCGCGCGCATCTCTACACGGCGGCGCTCTTCGTGCCCCTCGCCCTCGTCTTCGACGTGCTGGACGGGCGCATCGCGCGATGGCGCCACAAGGCGTCGCCGATGGGGCGTGAGCTCGACTCGCTCGCCGACGTGATCTCGTTCGGCGTGGCGCCGGCCTGCATCGGGTTCGCCGCGGGCCTCCACAGCGCGGCTCGACCAGGTCATCCTGATGTATTTCGTGGGATGCGGTGTCAGCCGGCTCGCGCGCTACAACGTCACGGCGGCCGATCTCGCGGCCGAGACGGGCAAGGTCCGCTACTTCGAAGGCACGCCGATTCCGACAAGCGTCGTGCCGCTCGGCCTGCTGATGGCCGCCTTTCACCAGGGGAGCCTGTACCCGGTCCGCGTGCTCGGCGCGGAGATCCATCTGGTCGTCCTGCTCTTTCTCCTCTCCGGGCAGCCTGATGATCAGCAAGACCCTCAAGATTCCCAAGCCGTAGGAGGGCTCCGCCCTTCCGATGCCTCCCGAACATCGATGCGCCGGCGAAGCCGCGTCGACGGTGGACGCCTCTGCAGCGTTCTACGCTCAGGCGACGCGCGGACCTTCGGCGCGCGGAGACCTGGCGCGCTTGCTTGCTCGAGCGCGCGGCGCCGCCGCCTCGCGCCGACCGGCCGTGCGCGAGGGTTTTGATGCCGCCCTGCCGCCCAGGCTCTGGCGGAGGCGCTCCATGAGGTCGACCACCTCGCCCTGGCGGGCGTCGGGCTCGGGTTCCTTCAGATCCACCGGCTTGCCCTTGAGCTTGGCGCGAATCAGGCGCATCAGGTTCTCGCGATATTCGTCCGTGTACTTGTCGGGGTGCCACTCGTCGGTGAGCTGGTCGATCAGGGTCTTGGCCATGTCGAGCTCCCGCGACTTCTCGGGCAGGGCCTTCGGGAACGTGAAGTCCGAGAGATCGGCCAGCTCGTCGGGGAATCGCATCATCGTGATGACGAGCGCATCGCCGATGGCCTCGAGGGCGGCCAGGTGCTGGACCTCGCGGAGCATGATCTTGCCGACGCCCGTCTTGTGGGCCTGGCGCAGGGCGTCGCGCAGGACGGCATAGGCGCGCTCGCCGCCCTTGCCGGGCACCGCGTAGTAGGGCGTCTCGAAGAAGCGGTCGTCGATCGCCTCGCTCTCGACGAAATCGAGGATGTCCATCGGTGCTCGTCTTGTCGAGCGCGGCGGTCTCGATCTCCTCGCGCGTCAGGACCACGAACTTGCCCTTCTCGTACTCGTAGCCCTTGACGAGCTCGCTGAACGACACGGCATGGCCCTCGCGCTGGCAGACGCGCTCGAACTTCACGGGTGACTTGTCCTTGGCGTGCAGCATCCGGAATCGCGGGCGCGTGTCGCGGATGGCGCGGTGCAGCTGAATGGGGATCGTGACGAGGCCGAAGGCGATCGACCCCGTCCACAGCGCTCTCGTTGCCATGTGCATCCTCCGTGTGTTGGGGCCGCCGCGCGTCCTCGAGGCGCTATCCGCGGCCCGCGGTCAGCTCGGCGGGCAGCTCCTGACGGACGGTCCAGTAGCGCGCCCAGGGATCTTTGCGGAGTCCGGCCAGACGTCGCGGGAGATTGGCGACCGTGTAGTGATCGGACTTGAGCCGCGACGACAGCTCGTCCCAGTCGAGCGGCACGGACACCGGCGCCTCGGGCTTGGCGCGCGTCGAGTAGGCGGCCACGCTGGTGGCGCCGCGCGCGTTCCGGAAGTGGTCGATGAAGATCTTGCCGGTCCGGGCGGCCTTGGACATCTGGGCGATGAAGCCGCGAGGGTCCTCCCGCGCGAGGCTCTCCGCCATCGCGCGGGAGAAATCAGCGCCCTGCTCCCACGTGACGCCCGACGCCAGCGGCACGACGACGTGGAGGCCCTTGCCACCGGTGGTCTTGACGAAGCTCTCGAGGCCCACCCCCTCCAGCAGCTTGCGCACGAGCCGCGCGGCCGCGACGACGCGCGTCCATGGAACGTCGGGCGCGGGGTCGAGGTCGAACACCACGCGGTCGGGCCGCTCGAGACGATCGGCCACCGAGTTCCACGTGTGGATCTCGAGGATGCCGATCTGCACGAGGCTGATGAGCGCGGGCAGCGTGTCGATCACGAGGTAGTCGCCGACCTTCTTCTTCTCGCGGATCTTCACGCGGCGAATGTTCTCGGGCACGCTGAGACCGGAATGCTTCTGATAGAAGCATTCCTTGTCCACGCCCTCGGGACAGCGCACGAGGGACGTCGGGCGGCCCGCCAGGTGGGGCAGGATCCGATCGGCGATGGACTCGTAGAACAGGGCGAGATCGCGCTTGGTCACGCCCTGCGACGGATAGACGACGCGGTTGGCATGGGTGAGCCGCACGCCCGCGACCTCGGCCACCTCATCGCCGCGTCCGCCCCGCGTGGCCGCGGGCCGTTTCGCGTCGGCGGGCCCCTTCGCCGGTTTGGACCGCTTCGCGGGTGATGGCGACGGCGAGCCCTTCTCCGGTGTCGGCATCTCGCGCACGACCTCCTCCGGCGACTTGTCCTCGCGGAGCCCCTCGAACGAGCGGATGCCGCATCCGGCCGTCGGCGGTCCATTCGCCGAACCTCACCTGCGCGACCAGCGAGGGCTTCACCCAGTGCGGCCGTCCGAGGCCGGTGGGCGGTGGCGTGAAGGGACAGGCGTCCTGTTCGAGCCCGCGGAGTCGCTTGTGCAGTTCCCGCAGCGTCTTGTCGGAGAACCCCGTGCCGACCTTGCCCGCGTATACCAGTCGCTCGCCCTCGTGCACCCCGGCCAGCAAGGCCCCGATGCCGATGCGCGAGCCCTCGGGGTCGGTATAGCCGCCGATCACGACCTCCTGCTCGCGGACGCACTTGATCTTGAGCCAGTCCGGTGTCCGGGCGCCGTGATAGACCGCGTCGCGCCGCTTCGAGACGATGCCCTCGAGGCCCAGCCGGCACGCCTGGGCGAAGAACTCGGGGCCCGCGCCGACCACGTGATCGCTGTACTTGAGCAGCCCGAGGGCCGGGGACGCCTTCAAGAGGCGCGCGAGCAGCGCCTTTCTGTCCTCGAGGCGGGCGCCGGTCACGTCCCAGCCGTCCAGGTGGAGGAGGTCGAAGGCCACGTAGGTGAGCCGACCGCCTGCGTCTTCTCCGGACGCCGCGTTCTGGAGCGCCTGGAAGCTGGTCGTGCCGTCGGGCAGGAAGACGGCCACCTCGCCGTCCAGCATCGCCGTCCGAAACGGGCAAGCGCGCCACGCTCTCGGCCACGGCGGGAAACTTCGCCGTCCAGTCGCGCTCGTTCCGGCTCATCAGCCGCACCTTCCCGTCCTCGAGCCGAGCGAGGATGCGGTAGCCGTCGAACTTCAGCTCGTGCAGCCACTCCTCGCCCGCTGGCGCCTTGTCGGCGACCGTCGCAAGCTGGGGCGGGGCGAACTTCGGCAGGCGGCCGCGCCGCGCGCCCGGCACGTCCTCGGCGGAGAGCACCGGCCGGTCTTCCTCGCCGCCGCCCTTCGAATGCCAGACGCGATCCCCGGCCGCGGCGATCTCCTCCATGCTCCGCCCGGTCGCGACACTCTCGGGGCGTGCCTCGGCGATGTTGAGCTCTTTCGCCGGCCGCGCCTCGGCGTCGCGGTGCTTGATCAGCAGCCAGCTCTTGCCCGCGTCCCGTGTCTGCCGCTTGTCATTGATCCGGACGAGGGCCCAGCTTCCCTTCAGCTTTTCGCCGTGGAGCGTGAACTTGAGGCTGCCGGCGTGGTAGCCCTTGTGCGGGTCTTCCTCCGGCTCCCACGTCCCGCGGTCCCACAAGAGCACTGTGCCCCCGCCGTACTCGCCCTTGGGGATGATGCCCTCGAATGAGCCGTATTCGATGGGATGGTCCTCGACGTGCATCGCCAGGCGTCGCTCGAGCGGGTCGAGGCTCGGTCCCTTGGGCACCGCCCAGCTCTTCAGCGTGCCCCTCGAGCTCGAGGCGAAAGTCATAGTGGAGCCGCGTCGCCGCGTGCTTCTGGATGACGAAGGTGCGGGCGCCACGCCCGCCGCCGGCCGACCCGCCCGCGGGCTCGGGCGTGCGCGAGAAATCGCGCTTCTTCCGGTACTCGCGAAGCGCTGCGGGAGGAGGCGATGGCGAGCGGCCCTTGTCGCGTGCCATGTCTCACCATGACACGGCGCGCGCGCGCGTCGACTGATCCTCACTTCTTCTTGAGCTTGACCTCTTCGTACGGCGCCGACCACGGATACGGATTGATCAGCATGAGCGCGGGGTCCTCGACCCGGGGCCCGACGGCGCTCGGCCAGATGTAGTCGAACATCGGCGCGAACCGGACGCGCTCGTGCAGGATCTGCTGGATCTGGCGCAGTAACACCTCGCGCTTCTTCTTGTCGCCCTCGCGCGCCTGCTGCTTGTAGAGCGCGTCGACGTCGGGCCAGCTTCCATAGGCGTACGCCCCGTCGCCGGGCACGGTCTCCGACATGCGCGAGGAGGCATTGCCGTAGACGGCATTGACGCACATGCAGATCCCCTTCAGCTTCTTCGTCGACAGGGCGGCGTAGAAGGCGGCGCGCTCCATCGTGCGCACCCTGGTCTTGATGCCCACGGCGGCCAGTTGGGTTGTGACCGCCTCCCCGGCCGAGAAATAGGGCGGCCACGGGTAGAGATCGCCCGCGTCGAACCCGTTGGGATAGCCGGCCTCGGCCAGGAGCTGCTTGGCCTTCGCGGGATCGTAAGGATACGGCTCGAGAGGCAGGGCGAACTCGAAGCCCTTGGGGACGATGTTCCCGGTCGGCGGCGAGGCGCCGACCGTCTCGGCGTCGCTGATCGCCTTCCTGTCGATCGCGTGGTTGGCCGCCAGCCGGACCCGCCTGTCCGCCCACGGCGACTTCGGATCCCACATGTCGAAGAAGTCGAGGTAGTAGGTGCCGATGCCGCCGGAGAAGGCCAGCTTGAGATTGGGGTCCTTCTTCACGTCGAGGGCCATCGGCGTGTCGATGAGGTAGGCGAGGTCGACTTCGCCGCGCTTGAGCATGGCCATCCGCGTCGTGGCCTCGGGCACGCTCTTGAAGACCAGCCGCTTCACCGAGGGCATCTTCCGCCAGTAGCCCTCGTAGGCCTCCATGACCAGCTCGATGCCCGGCGTGCTGCTCACGAACTTGTAGGGCCCGAGACCGATGGGCTGCTTCCGGAAGCCCTCGACGCCCACCTGCTCGACGTACTTCTTCGGCACGATCCAGGCGGCCCCGGACACGAAGGTGCCGTAAAAGGTCATGAAGTCCGGCCACGGCTCGTGGAGCACGAAGCGCACGCGGTGCGGGTCGACGACGACGACCTCCTTCACCTTCTCGTGCAGGAGCTTGGCCTTCGTGCGCTCGAAGCTGAACTTCACGTCGTCCGCGGTGAAGGGGTCGCCGTTGTGGAATTTGACCCCCTGGCGCAGCTTGAACTCGTAGGACTTCTGATCGGGGCTCACCGTCCAGGACTCGGCGAGGCTCGGCGCCTGGTGATTGCCCGGCATGGGCTTCACGAGCGCGTCGTGGAGGGCGTACAGCACCCAGAACGGGGTGAGCACGCCGACCACCTCGGCCGGGTCCAGCCACACCGGCGGCACCGTGACGTAGAGCGCCCAGCGCATCTCGCCCTCGGGCTTGGACTGAGCCGCGCCGGGACCGGCCATCACCAGGGTGCACAGCAGGATAGCCAGCCCCATTGCCAGGTTTCGCGTGCCGTTCATCCGTTGCGCCTCCATCGCCCCGCTGCTGGGGGTGTTCGAGAGCCAGACCGCCGGACAGGACCGTGGAGTCATCTTCTACCGCGATGTATCCCGGAGGGCAAGCCGCGAGGGGGAATTTCCCTACTCCCGGCTCCGTCCGTTCGCGACCCGGCCCGGACCGACCGGACTGAGCGCGGGATTGCCATCGGCCGTCGACTCTGCTGCAATGGGGCCGAGGACCGCGGGAAGCATTGCGGAAGGAGCAGCGATGACCAGACGATTACTCGCAATCAGCCTGACGATCACCGCGATCCTGGCCCCGGGCCTCACCCGCGCCCAGGACAGCGCCCCGAGGAACGCGGCCTATACCCTGCGGCCCGAGTGGAACATCGAGACCGCCCGGTCGGGTCGCGCCCACGTGGTGGGCTACCTCTACAACACCAGCGCAACCATGGACGCCGCCAACGTCCTCCTCCGGGTCGACCAGCTCACCGCCAGCGGCGAGGTCAGCCAGACCCAGCGCTCCCGAGTCTTCGGCGACGTCCGAGCCCGCGGCCGCCTGGCCTTCGAAGTCCCAATCCCCACCGCCACACCAACGGTCCGCGTAGTGGTCGAATCCGTGGACTGGGTCCTCGAATGCCGCTAGAGAGAACTCGGATGAGGGGCTCGCCAGCTACCGATGCCTCCCTCGAATGGCGGATTGCCCGCGGCGAGCCGGCGCATCGTACAGCGGGTACTCCGACAGCTGCCTAGAGCGATGACTAGGGCCCTTCTGCAGCGGAGCGTACAGCGCCCTCGACCGCCGCTGGCCACGTAACGCCCAACGCTGCGGGCCGACGAATCCTCGGCAGGGCCCAGACGGCCCCTACGTCCACGCAGAGTACGTCTCGCCTGCTGCCATCGGGCGCCGCCTCGCAGCTGGACCCTTCTCATCGCTCTAGCCTGGGTCTCTCCGACCGGCTCTCTGAAGTGCCCGCCGGGGTCTTCGCTGAAGTTCGCCGAGGAGTGGACACGCCGTCGGGCAGGGTCGGGGCGGGGTCTCCCGCTGGACCGTATCTTCTGCGCGCCGCCGAAGCCGCCAACCCCGATCTCGTGGCCCCACTCGAGAGCCGGAGACGGGTAGCGAGTCAGCGTGTCCAGCGGGGAGACCCCGCCCCGGCCCTGCCCGACTCTCTACCGGCACGCCAGCCCGACGTTCGACGCGCGGATGCCACCGCCGACGCGCGCGTCAGGTCGTCGCGTTCGCCCGCGCGCCCGTGATGCTCGCCATCAGCTCCATCGCCTCGGTTTGCTGGGTCGACACCGTCATGCCCGTGATGCCGCAATCCGCCCATACGCGATACCGCTCGCGGATGCGCCCCACCGGCCCCACCAGCGCCCCTCGTCCACGAAGTCGTCGGGCACCGCGGCCGTCGCCTCGTCCTTCCGCCCCGCCAGGTACAGCTCCTGGATGCGCTCCGCCGCCTCGCCGAAGCCGCGCTCGACCATCATCGCCTTGTGGAAGTTCTTCGAGCGGTGCCCCATGCCGCCGACGTACAACGCCACGCGGGGCTTGAGCGACTGGAGCGCCGCGCTGACGTCGTCGGTGATGAGCACCGGGACGCCGGGCTGGATCTCCAGATCGCGAAGTGACTTGCCCCGCCGGCGCGTCGGAAGCCCTCCTCGAGCCAGGGGAGGAGCCCCTTCATCCGGGCCGGCGTGAAGCCGAGCGGCAGCCAGCCGTCCGCCAGCTCCGCGGTGAGCTTGACGTTCGACTCCGTGCCCGTGCCGAGCCAGATGGGCAGATGCGGGTTCATGTGCAGGATGGACGTGAGCGGCTTGCCGAGGCCCACCGAGCCGGGGCCCGTGTACGGCAGCGAGATCTCCTGCCCGTCGTGGCGCACGGGGTCCTTGCGGGCGAAGATCTTCCGCATGATCGAGACGTAGTCCCGCAGGCGCCAGTACGGGCGGCCCCACGGCTGGCCGTACCAGCCCTCGACGATCTGTGGTCCCGACACGCCGAGGCCGGCGATGACGCGGCCGCTGCCGGCCAGCGCGTCGAGCGTGCCCATGGCCATGGCCGCCGCGGCGGGGGTGCGCGCGGCGAGCTGCATGATGCCCGTGCCGAGGCGGATGCGCTTGGTCACCGCGGCGAGATAGGCCAATGGCGTGATGGCGTCGGATCCGTACGCCTCCGCCGTCCACACCGAGTCGAAGCCGAGCCGCTCGGCGAGCTGCACGCGCTCGACGGGAAGCCGCAGGGTGGCGCCGGAGTAGCCGAGGGCGAGGCCGAGCTTCATCGCTGGACTCCTTTTCGTGTGAGCGTCGAAGGTGATCGCGGCCGTTCGGCACGAGCGGCGCGCGGGGCCGAGTATAGCAGGGGAGCAGGCGCCGCCCGCCCGCGCGCGGGCGCACGAACATTGCGCGCGGACTGGCCGGGTGCTATCGTGCACCCATGCCTCGAATTAGACCGTCGGCCATAGTCGCGGAGATCCCTGTGAGCTGACGGTCGCGCACCACGGTTACTGCATTCCACGGCCGTCAGGGTTCCTGGCGGCCGTTTCGTTTTCCGTATCGCGAAAACCTCGAAACGCCCCGCCGGAGCCAGGTCAGATTCCACAACGACACGGGAGGGCGAACATGTTCACGATGCCGGGGCCGCTCGATTTCGTCGCGATCGCACGCACGACGCGGGAGTTTTGGGACCGCGAGCAGGTGTTCACGCGGCTCGTCTCCCGAAACCGCGGCGGGCCGCGCTTTCCTTCATCGACGGCCCGATCACCGCCAATAACCCGATGGGCATCCATCACGCGTGGGGGCGCACCGCGAAGGACGTGGTCCAGCGCTACAAGGCGATGGGCGGCTACGATCAGCGGTTCCAGAACGGGTTCGACTGCCAGGGCTCTGGGTGGAGGTCGAGGTCGAGAAGACGCTCGGGTTCGACTCGAAGCGCGAGATCGAGTCGTTCGGCCTCGAGCGCTTCTCCCGCGCCTGTCGCGAGCGCGTGCTCCACTTCGCCGGCATCCAGACCGAGCAATCCAGGAAGCTGGGGCAGTGGATGGACTGGCCGAGCTCGTACTTCACGATGTCGGATCTCAACACCGAGCACAACTGGCACTTTCTCCAGCAGTGCCACGAGCGCGGCTGGTTCTACGCGGGACACCGCGCGATGCCGTGGTGCGCGCGATGCGGGACCTCGATCTCGCAACACGAGATGCTGGACGCCTACGCTGATGTGACCCACGAGTCGGTGACGGTGGCCTTCCCGCTCGCCGACCGGCCCGACCACCGGCTCCTCGTGTGGACGACGACGCCGTGGACGCTGCCGGCCAACGTGGCGGTGGCGGTTCACCCGGCGCTCGACTACGCCGAGTGCGAGTCGTCGGGGGTGGTCTCCTACGTCGCTGCGCGCCTCGCCAGCCGATACCCGGCGCTCGGGCCGCCGCGGCGCACGGTCAAGGGCGCCGACCTCCTGGGGCTCGCCTACGTCGGCGCCTTCGACGACCTGCCCGCCCAGCGCGGTGTCCAGCATCGCGTGATCCCCTGGGACGAGGTGTCGGCCGAGGAAGGCACCGGGCTCGTCCACATGCGCGCCTGGCTGCGGGCAGGAGGATTTCGATCTCGGCCGCCAGCACGGGCTGCCCGCCATCGCTCCGGTTGCCGAGGACGGCCGCTACCTCGATGGCTTCGGCCCGCTGGCGGGCGCGAGCGCGCTCGACTCCGCTCCCGCCATCGTGCGCATGCTGCGCGAGCGCGGCGCTCTCGTCGCGCGCGCCCCGTACCGTCACCGCTACCCCACCTGCTGGCGGTGCGGCCAGGAGCTGATCTTCCGCCTCGCGGAGGAATGGTTCCTCAGCGCGGCCGAGATCCGCCCGATGGCCCGCGCCGCCAACCAGCGCGTCACCTGGCTCCCGGCCCACATGGGACGGCGGATGGATGACTGGCTCGCCAACATGGGCGACTGGTGCATCTCGCGGAAGCGCTACTGGGGCCTGCCTCTGCCGTTCTACCGGTGCGCGTGCGGGCGTACTCACGGTGGTTGGCTCACGGCGGGAGCTCCGCGCGCTGGCCGTGGACTCGACCGCGGTCGACGCCGTGCCGGAGCTGCACCGCCCGTGGATCGACGACGTCCTCATCCAGTGTCCGGGATGCGGCCGGCCCGTGCGCCGCATCCTCGAGGTCGGCGACTGCTGGCTCGACGCCGGCATCGTCCCGTTCTCGACGCTCGGCTATCGCGAGGACCGCGGCCGGTGGGAACAGTGGTTCCCCGCCGACTTCGTGGTGGAGGGCGTCGGCCAGCTCCGCGGGTGGTTCTACGCCCTGCTCTTCATGTCCACGGCGCTCACGGGCAGGAGTCCCTACCGGACGGTGATGGCGCACGAGCGGGTGCTGGCCGCCGACGGGCGCGAGATGCACAAGAGCTGGGGCAACGCCGTCTGGTTCGACGACGCCGTCGACACGATGGGCCCCGACGCCATCCGATACCTGTTCGCGTCACAGCCGATCACCGAGCCCATCCGCTTCGGTTTCGACGCCGCCCGGGAGGTCAAGCGCCGCCTCTTGACGTTCTGGAACGTCTACAGCCTGTTCGTGACCTACGCGAGCCTCGACCGGCCGCCGCTCTCGCCGCCGGACGCGCTCCCGGCCGGCGCGGCGCCGCTCGAGCAGTGGCTGCTGAGCCGGCTGCAGGGGCTCATCGGGGAGGTTCGGGAGGCGCTCGACGGCTACCAGATCCGCCGCGCCGTCACGGCCGTCGACGCATTCATTCACGACGACCTGTCGAACTGGTATGTGAGACGGCGCCGGCGCGACTTCTGGAAGGGCACCCTCGACGACGAGAAGCGCGCGGCGTACCAGACGCTCTATCACGTGCTGGTGCGAGTCTGCCAGCTCTTCGCGCCCGTCATGCCGTTCCTGACCGAGCATGTATACCGGAGCCTCGTGGCCGGCGTGTCCCCGGGCGCGCCCATCAGCGTTCATCTCACCCGCTTCCCCGAGCCTGACCCCGCCCTCGTGCAGGCCGGCCTGGAGGCGGACGTGCAGGCGGCCCGCCGCGTGCTGAGCGTCGGGCTGGCGGCCCGCAACGCGGCCAGGCTGAAGGTGCGCCAGCCGCTCGGGCGAGCGCTCCTGGCGGCGCCTCCCGGCGTGGAACGCGGCGCTCGCGCCTTCGAGCTGGACATCCTCGACGAGCTGAACGTCGAGCGCCTCGAGACCGCGGAGAGCCTCGACGACCTGCTCACGGTCGCCGTCGAGCTCGACGTGAGCGACGCCTCGACGCTTCCGCCCAACGCCGTGCCCGCACTCCGCGCGGCGCTGGCGACCTGCTCCGGCAAGGCGGTCCGCGACGCGTTGCTCGCCACCGGGCGCGTCACGGTCCCCCTGGGCGACGCCGAGGTCGCTCTTGGCTGGGCCGATTTCAAGATCACCGTGCAGGGCCGCGATGGCTTCGCGGCGGCCGCCGACCGAGACGTCGTGGTCGTCCTCGACACCGGGATCACCCCCGCCCTTCGCCGGAAGGCCGTGGCCCGCCACCTCGTCCACCAGATCCAGATGATGCGCAAGGAGGCCCGGCTGAACGTCGAGGATCGTATCCGCGTGGCCGTGGACCCCGTCGGCGAAGCCGCCGAGGCCATCGACGAGCACCGCGCGTACGTCTGTGGCGAGACGCTCGCCGTCGAGCTGCGCCGCGGCCCCCACCCGAAGGCTGGATGGCCCGAGAGGCTGATCTGGACGGGGCGCGGGTCAGCGTCGCGCTGACCCGCGCGTGACGGCGTCAGGCCGCGACGAAGGCGGCGTAGTGAGTGCCCTTGGAGATGGGCGCGAGGCCGCTCACGACTTCCGCCCACTGCTCGCCGCCGTCGTCGCTGCACCACACCTCGCCCGTCGCCGTCGCGGCGAAGAGCGAGAACGATGTCCCCCAGTCCTCCAGACACATCGCCTCGAAGGCTGGCCGCAGCCGGTCGGGCAACCCGCGGCGCAAGATCTCCCAGGTCTTCCCGCCGTCCGTGCTCCTGGAGATGCGGGAGCCCGCGTAGTGGTCGTGATACCAGGCCCCGGGACCTTTCTCGGCCGACGCGACGAACACCAGGTCCGGCTGTCTCGGATGTAGCACCAGGAGATCGGGATAGCCGCCGATCTCGTGCTGTAGGTCGGTCCGTTGCTCCCACGTCTTGCCGCCGTCGCCGCTCACGTAGATCCCGATGCCCGTCGTGATGTACATCTGGTCGGCGTTCAGCGGATTGATCACCGTGCGGTGCACGTCGTCGTCCATCCCCGGGACCACCTGGAACGTGCGCCCCGCATCCGTGCTCTTCAGGAGGCCGCCCTGCTCCACCCCGATGAACAGGGTGTCGGGATCCTCCGGATGAAAGGCGATGTGCTTCGTGTGGGCGATGTGGGGCGGGGCGGGAATCCCCACCCGGACATGTCCACCGATCGCAGGGCGACAAGCTCGGTCCAGCGACGCCCGAGATCATCGCTGCAGTAGAGGTGCGCGGGCTCCGTCCCGGCGAAGATGCGCACGCCGCCGGCCCGCCGGACGCACTTCGAGACTGTAGACGTTGTGCTGCGTGAGCCCCTCGTCTCGCCGCTCCCAGCTCTGGCCCCCATCGGCGCTCGCGAAGATCGAGCCGTGGTTCGCCCCGGCGAAGATCGTGCCGCTCTCCGGCTCGATCAGGAGGGCGTGGATGTGCTTGTCGGTCAGCGTGCGGTGAGCGATGCGCCAGCCCGGGCCGCCCGAATCGCGCTCCATGCACGCCACGCCTTCGATCGTGCCGACCAGCACGCTGCCGGGAGGGCGCAGGCGAACGATGGATCGTGGGCCCGCCATGCGAGAGGGTTATGGCCATGGGTGCCTCCTTTTCTGTGGATTCGCTGGGTCCGAACAGGAGCATAGCCAGCGTGTCACCCCCCCGTTGTCGAGCCGGCACCGGCGCAGGCGAGCGCTTAGGCCCCTACGCCGGCCGGACGATAGGCTTTCGCTACCTAGGCCGACTCCGGCCCATTCTCCGAAGATCGCGGTGGCGCCGCCGGTGCCACGAGGGAGCCAGCATGATCGTCAAGAGCCAGAGTCCCGATGTGACCATTCCGGAGATGCCGATCACCGACTACGTCCTGCGCCACGCCGACCGGCTCGGCGACAAGCCGGCCCTGGTGGATGGGCCGACCGGCCGCACGCTCACGTACCGCCAGCTCCGAGACGGCGTTCGACGCGTGGCGGCGGGCCTGGCGAAGCGGGGCTTCAAGAAGGGCGACGTCCTCGCGATCTACAGCCCCAACCTGCCGGAATACAGTCTCGCCATGCTGGGAGCGGCCTCCCTGGGCGCCATCGTCACCACCGCCAATCCGCTGTACACGGCCGACGAGCTGGCCGAAGCAGCTCGTGGACTCGGGGGCCCGGCTCCTCGTGACGGTGCCGCCCTTCCTCGACAAGGCGAAGGAAGCGGCGGCGAAGGCCGGCGGCATCGAGGACATCTTCGTGTTCGGCGATGCTGCGGGCGCCCGGCCCTTCGCGGAGCTCATGCAGCACGGGGACCAGCCGCCCGATGTCGCCATCGACCCGCGCAACGACATCGTCGTGCTGCCGTACTCGAGCGGCACCACGGGCCTGCCCAAGGGCGTGATGCTGACGCACTACAACCTGGTGGCGAACCTCTGCCAGGTCGAGGGCATGCGCAACTTCGACGGCTTCAGCGAGCCGGACGTCACCATCGCGGTGCTGCCCTTCTTTCACATCTACGGCATGGTCGTGATCATGATGCTGGGGCTCGCCAATGGCGGCACCGTCGTCGTGATGCCGCGCTTCGACCTGCAGGAATTCCTCGAGCTCGTCGCAGAAGTACCGGATCACGATCCTGCCGCTGGTGCCGCCCATCGTGCTCGGTCTGGTGAAGCATCCGCTCGTGGCCAAGTATGACCTCTCGAGCGTGCGGCTGGTCTTCTCGGGCGCCGCGCCGCTCGGCGAGGACATCGCGCGCGAGCTGAGCGCGCAAGCTCGGCTGCCCCGTCGTGCAGGGCTACGGCATGACGGAGGCGAGCCCGGTCACGCACCTGAGCCCCACGAGCCATGAGCCGATGAAGCCCGGCTCGGCCGGCAAGGTGGTGCCGAACACCGAGGTGAAGATGGTCGACGTCGTCTCCGGCGAGGCGGTCGCCCAGGGCGCGGAGGGCGAGCTGTGGATCCGCGGGCCGCAGATCATGAAGGGGTATCTCGGCCGGCCCGCGGAGACCGCCGATTGCCTCGACCGGGAAGGCTGGTACCACACCGGCGACGTGGGATACGTCGACGACGATGGGTTCTTCTTCATCGTCGATCGCACCAAGGAGCTGATCAAGTACAAGGGACTGCAGGTGGCGCCCGCCGAGCTCGAGGCGCTGCTGGTCACGCATCCCGCCATCCTCGACGCCGCCGTGGTGCGCAAGGCGGACGAGGAGGCGGGCGAGGTGCCCAAGGCGTACGTCGTCCTCAAGGGCGACGACGCCGCTCGCGCGACCACGTCCGAGGCCATCATGGGCTGGGTGGCGGGGCGCGTGGCGCCGCACAAGCGCATCCGGCACCTCGAGTTCATCGACCAGATCCCGAAGTCGGCCTCCGGCAAGATCCTCCGCCGGGTCCTGATCGACCGCGACAAGGTCTCGGCTAGAGCGATGATAAGGGCCCATCTGCTTCGTTGGCGCCCTCGACCAGCCGGCTCAACGTACAGAAAGTACGCCTCGCCGGCTGGCCTTCGGGCGCCGCCTCGCAGCTGGACCCTTCTCATCGCTCTAGCCGGGTTTCTCTGACGCGCTCCTAGCCCTTTGCGCCACACCCATCCGGTCCTGATCCTTGCGCTTGCGTTCGCTGTCGTCGTCGGAGGCGTCGGCCCTTCGGCGGCGCAGACCGCGAGAGCTCTGCCCGACTTCGACGGCCTGTGGGACGAGGCCAAGCGGTGGGCCGTGGAGACGGGCACCGTCCCCGAGGACTGCGTCTTCGATTTCCGGTTCGATCCGAAGACGAATGCCCCGCGAGATGGCCGTGCGGTGACGTGCGACGAGCCGTACCGCTCTCCCTTCTACCCGTATCCGGAGCCGTCCCGCCCGGGCGTGCGGTTCACCGCGGACGACATCCGGTCCTATGCGCGCGACTTCGAGGCCGGCTCCGGCCGGCCGCCGCGCCCCGGCGGCACGAGCGACGAGGCGCTATTCGAGACGTGCCGGCTCATCGTCGGCTTCTCCGCCGCCGGGCGCGGGGCCGAGGCGATCGAGTGCCACTGGCGCGAGGGCGGCGTGCTCGGCCAGCGGGCGAACTCGGGATACGTCGTGGAGAAGGAAGGCGGCCGCCGCGTCACCTCGCGGCTGCACGACCGCATCGCCCACCTCAAGGACCGCGCGATGCGCGAGATCGCGGAGCGTGTTGCGCGGGCGGGGCGCACCGACGGCCCGAGCGAGCTGCAGATCGAGGGCAAGGTGATCGGCCGCGACGGACATCGATTGATGATCCGGGGCAAGGCTCGCCCCTCCTTCGGCGGATCGTCGGCCGAGCCGGGAGTCGTGACGAGCGAGTCGGATCTCGTGGTCGAGTACCCGAGCGACGACGCCTTGCGCCCGGGCTACTACTTCGCCGGCGAGCACTGCTTCAAGGACAAGCGCGAGAAGGTGAATCAGCGCGGGCCTCGCGGTGACGGAATGGATGTACGGTCCGTGCGCGCTCGGCAGCGAGCAGTACTGGATGTTCGAGCAGTATCCCCCGGCCGGAAGACATTGGTCCACGGTCCGTACGCGGAGTACGGCCAGTGCGAGCGCGGATCGACGGCAGACCAAGACGGGCAAGGCGATTGCGTCCGTGGGCGGCCACTGTGAGAGGAAGGCAAAGGTTTCTTTCCGCATGACGAAGGACGGGACGCTCATGGTCCCGAAGGACGCACCGCCGCTCGATTGAGGCGTCAGCCGCCCTGATGTTGGCGGGGATTTTCCTAGAAGCGGCAAGAACCAACCGTTTGTCTCCGGCTCTCGTTGCCGCACTGTGAATCGCGCTACCTATTGTGGGAACTTTTGTCTGCGGCGCATCGTACCGAGGCATCTCCCTCACGACAGAAGGGAGACGACCATGCGGCGGCGCACTAAACTGTGCGGCATGATGTTCATCTCGCGAGTGCAACTCTCGTCCGCAGTCTAGATGAAGCGAGTTTTCTCTCGTTGACGTGATGCCGTTCCTGTATAGTGCCGCTGGTCGCGCGGCGCCTCGAAGCAATGCGCGACTCGGGCAGCTTATGGCAATCCGCGCGCGGACTCGATCGTGCCCCCGATTCAGGCGCGTCGGCACGGCTGCTCTCGCCCGTTCACCACCGGTCGTGACTCGAACCCGATGGAGGGGACATCTTGCCGCTCGCCGCGATCCTGCTGACCGTAGTCATGAGCCTCACATGCCTCGCGCGACCTGGGTACACCCACCAGATCGTCACAGCGACCGAATCCACTCCCGCGCAGGCCGACGAAGGCTGATGACAATCGTGATGGCGAGGACGTGCTCTCGGCGCTCACGCGCGCGGTGGCCGATGGTCGCCTCGGCATGGATGAGCGGCTCAGGGTTGCCGCGGTGCGACAGCAACGGCTCGCGGAGCTGATGGAGCGCAACCCGGGCGAAGTGCTGCGTCAGGCGCTGTCGCCGGCGGCGCGGGCGGCGCTGGCGCCGGAGCTGCGAGGTCTCGTGGAAGAGGACGAGAGCCACGAGGGCCTGCTCGAGGTGTTCCACGAGGACGGACCGCAGGGCGGAGCCTATCACTACGCCGTGCGCAAGGCATCCGGGCAGCGGCTCGCGCTGCGCTTCGCCGGCGGCGGGCCGAACCTGCTGACGGGCACGAGCGTGAGGGTCAACGGCATACGCGTGGAGCAGGCGCTGGCCCTCGGAGGCAGCGGGTCGGTGGAAGTCCTGGGGCTGCCGGTCCTGCCGAGCACGTTCGGCGAGCACAAGGTGCTCGTGATCCTGGTCCGGTTCCTTGACACCCCCGCGACGACGGCTTCGCCGACGGTGGCCTCGGTTCAGGCCACGATGTTCGGCACGACGGGCACGGCGGTGAACAACTTCTACCGGGAGAACTCGTACCAGCAGACGTGGCTCACCGGCACGGTCGTCGGGCCGCTCCTGCTGTCGATGAACGGGGCGAGCTGCGACTACAACCGGATGGCGACGCTCGCCCGGCAGGCGGCCACCACGGTGAGCGGCGTGGTCCTCGCGCAGTACCGCCATATCGTCTACTCGTTCCCCAGTAGCGGCTGCCAGTGGTGGGGACTCGGGAGCGTTGGGGGCACGCCCGGGGAGGCATGGGTCAACGGCTGCCCTCTCTCCGGTGGTCGCGTCGCACGAGCTGGGTCACAACTTCGGGCTCTATCACTCCCACGCCCTCGAGTGCGGGTCGGTGGCCATGGGCGGGTCGTGCAGCAGCCATCGACTACGGCGACGTCTTTGACGTGATGGGCGGCGGCAATGGCCCCACGCATTTCAACGCGGTGCAGAAGGACTTGCTCGGCTGGCTCGACTACGGCGTCTCGCCCCCGTCACCGACGTCGTCGCGAGCGGCAGCTACACGATCGATCCGCTCGAGACGCCCGGGACCAACCCGAAGGCGCTCCGGATCCAGACGGCCGCTCGGAGACTGGTTGTACGTCGAGTTCCGTCGGCCGGTCGGATTCGACAGCTACATTTCCACCAACGCGAGCGTGATGAACGGAGTCCTGGTCCACTACTTCGACGGCGGCCCCAACGGCGTCTACCTCCTCGACATGACGCCGACAACCAGCCTCGTGGTCCGATCCCGCGCTTCCCGTCGGGACGACCTTCCAGGATGTGGCGGGCAACGTGAGCATCACGCCCACGGGGTCGAACGCAACGAATGCGACCGTCAGCGTCACCGTCGCCGGCGCCTCCTGCGTCCGGCTGGCGCCGACCGTGACGATCACTCCGGCTACAGCAGCAGGGCGCGCCGGGGACGACAGTGACGTACACCGTATCCGTGCAGAACAATGGCACCGGCTGCGGCGCCTCGGCCTTTGCCCTTCAGGCGACAGTGCCGCCGGGCTGGACGGCCGTCGCTGGGCGCGTCGTCCCTCACGCTCGCCGAGGGGGCAACGGGGTCGACGTCGCTTCAGGTCACGTCGAGCGCCACGGCCGGCGCGGGGCCCTATGGCCTGTCGCTTTCGACGTCCGAGTCCGGGCTCTCCGGTTTCGGCCGGGGCGAGCCTACACCGTGCATGGAGGTGGCGGCCGGCGGTGGCGGCGGGGCTTCACCGACGGCTTCGATCGCGCCGATGACCCGGCAGCCCTGGGCAATGGCTGGTCACCCGTGTCGGGCAGCTTCCAGATCGTCTCGGGCGAGGCGCGCAACCAGGTGGCCGAAGGTGCTCCACATGGCCGTGCGGCCGGAGCTTCAGGGGCGTCGCCCAGACGGTGAGCACGACGTTCGCTTCGACGAGCAGCAATGTTCGCGCCGCGCTTCGGCGTCGTCCTCCACTACGCTGAGCGCGGGAAACTACTACCTGTGCTACCGGCAGATCGGCGGATCGAGCGTGCTCCGGATCGCGAAGGTGGTCAATGGCGTGGAGACGGTTCTGAAGTCCGCGACCGTTCGCCAATCCCGCTCAGGGCTCGCGCTTCACGCTGTCCTGCCAGGCGAGCGGGGGCGCGCTGACGCTCCGGCTCGACGGGGTGACCAAGGCCACCGTGGCGGATCCGGCTGCCACCGTCTCCGGCAGCGTGGGCTTCGCAATGGGTGGAAGCTCGGGGGCGCAATCTCTCACCGCGCCGACGACTTCAGCGCGATCGTCCAGTAGTCCTGCGGCGAACGCCTGGGGGGCCTCCGCGCCCCCGGGCGCGCCGTGCTTGACACGTACCGCCGACCGTGTAGGCTGCTAGCCGCAAGAGTCCAATGCGCGCCTTCGGCTTACGCCCAGCCCCTTGCCGCACGAAGTAACCCTTCTCCGCGACATCGCGCTCGGCATCGTGTTCGCCGCGCTGGCGGCGCACGTCGCCCGGCTCATCCGCCAGCCCTCATCCTCGGCTATATCGCGGGCGGGGTCATCCTGAGCCCGCGCCTCGGCTTCGGCCTCGTGAAGAGCGCCGAGAGCATCGAGCTGATCGCGGAGATCGGCCTCATCCTGCTGCTGTTCATCATCGGCCTCGAGATCGACCTCCGCGAGCTGAAGCGACTCGGACGCTCCATGATGGCGCTCGGCGTGGGCCAGTTCGTGATCAATGCGCTGCTCGGCCTGGTGTTCTTCTCCTGGCTCGGCTATCGGGTCACGAGCGGCAACTTCGACCTGCTCTACCTCTCGATCGTCATCTCGCTCAGCTCGACGCTCATCGTCGTCAAGCTGCTGCGCGAGAAGTTCGAGCTGAAGGTCCTGTCGGGACGCCTCACCCTCGGCGTGCTCGTCGTCCAGGACATCTGGGCCATCCTCTTCATGGCGGTGCAGCCGAGCCTCGCCGACCCGGGCGTGCTCACGATCGCCCGGTCGATCGCGGGGGCGCCGTCCTCGTCGCGGTGGCCTTCCTCGCGAGCCGCCACGTGCTCTCCCGCGTCTTCGAGGCGGCGGCGCGCCGGCCCGAGCTGGTCCTGATCTCCGCCGTGGGGTGGTGCTTCCTGCTGAGCGGCGCCGCCGAGCGCCTCGGCCTGTCGCGGGAGATGGGCGCCCTCATCGCGGGAGTCAGCATCTCGTCGTTCCCGTACGGGTCCGACGTCATCTCCAAGGTGACCGGCGTCCGCGACTTCTTCGTGACGCTCTTCTTCGTGGCGCTCGGCATGAAGATCCCCGTCCCGACCGCCGAGATCCTCGGCCAGGCCGCCCTCATCCTGCTCTTCGTCTTCGCGAGCCGCCTCATCGCCATCGTGCCCACGACCTACTTCATGCGCGACGGGCTGTACGCCGGCACCGTCACCGCGCTGAACCTGTCGCAGATCAGCGAGTTCTCGCTCGTCATCATGACGCTCGGGGCGGAATACGGCCACATCTCGGATCAGGCGAGCGCGGTGGTGCTCACGGCGATGATCCTGACGTCGCTCGTGTCGCCCTACGTGATCGGCGCGAACGACAAGATTGCCCGGGCCATCATCCGGCCGTTCGGGCGCCTCGGCATGCCGCCGGCCGCGGCAGCTCGGCCCGCGGGCGAGGGCGGGCCGGTGCGCGACATCGTGCTGCTCGGCCACTTCCGGATCGCCCAGGCCGTGCTCGACCGGGTGGAGCAGGACGCCCCCGAGCTGAAGGAGCGGATCACCCTCGTGGACTACGATGCCACGCGCGCCCGCGGAGTGAAGGCGCGCGGCTTCCACTGGGAATACGGCGACCTGGCCAATCCCGGTGCCCTCGAGCACCTCGGGCTCGAGCACGCGCGCTTCGTGGTCACCACGATCTCGGACACCTTCTTGAAGGGGATCAGCACGCGCCGGCTGGTCGCGAGCCTCCGCCTCCTGGCGCCGCAGGCCACCATCGTGATGACGGGGAGGAGAAATCCGACGCCGAGGACCTCTTGCGCGCGGGCGCCGACGAGGTGCTGGTTCCGGGCGAGATCATCGGCGAGCGGGTGCTCGAGCTCTTGCGGAAGGAAGGCGTGAGCCGAGCTCGCCGCTCTCCATTGCCGTTCGCGCGGGTGAACGGGCGCGAGTGTACTGAAACCGTGCCGCCGAGGCTCCTCCTCTGCGACTTCCTGCGCTCGCGGCTGCGCCTCACGGGGACGCACGTGGGCTGCGAGCACGGCGTCTGCGGCGCCTGCACCGTCCTGCTCGACGGCGAGCCGGTGCGGTCGTGCCTGCTCTTGGCGGTCCAGGTCGACGGGCGAGAGGTCACCACCGTCGAGGGCCTGGCGCCCGATGCCGAGCACCTTCATCCGGTTCAGCAGGCGTTTCACGAGGAGCACGGGCTTCAGTGCGGCTTCTGCACCCCGGGCATCCTGATGACGGTCAGCGCGCTGCTCGAGGAGCACCCGCGGCCGAGCGACGAGGAGATCCGCGTCTGGCTGTCGGGCAACCTCTGCCGGTGCACCGGCTACGTGAACATCGTGCGGGCCGTCCGCCGAGCGGGCGCGCTGCTCGCGGCACGTCGCGCGCCCGCGCCCGCGGAAGCGCGCCCGGCCATGACCACGCGGATGATCGGCGCGCGCATTCCGCGCAACGAGGACCCTCGCCTCCTCCGCGGCCTCGGCTGCTTCGTCGACGACGTGCACCTGGAGGGATGCTGCACGCCGCCGGCCTCCGCAGCCCGCACGGCCATGCGCGCATCGTGTCGATCGACGCGGCGCGGGCGCGCGCCCTGCCCGGCGTTCACCTGGTCCTGACGGCGGCCGACCTCGGCGAGCTGAACCAGCCGTCGCCGCTCCTCATCCCGCATCCCGCCCTCACGCAGCCCCGCACCCAGCGGCCGCTCGCCACCGACCGCGTCCGCTACATGGGTGAGATGGTCGCGTTCGTGGTCGCGGAGGACCGCTACGTGGCCGAGGACGCCGCCGAGCTGATCGAGGTGCGCTACGAGCCGCTGCCCGCCGTCACCGAGCTGGAAGCCGCGCTCGCCGACGGGTCGCCGCTGGTGCACGCGGACGTGCCCGCCAATCGCGCGGGCCGGCTCGTGCAGCGCGTGGGCGATCCGGATGCCGCCTTTGCCCGCGCCGCCCGCGTGCTCCGCGAGCGGCTGTGGATCGAGCGGAGCTGCGGCTGCCCCATCGAGACCCGCGGCGTCGTGGCCGAGTTCGACCCGCGCGCGGGGACGCTCAAGGCGTGGATCTCGACGCAGGCGCCGCTGCCGATCAAGAACGGGCTCGCGCGGATCTTCGGCCTGCCCGAGTTCCAGGTGGAGGTGATCGCGCCCGACATCGGCGGCGCCTTCGGCTCGAAGATCATGCTGTTCTATCCCGAGGAGATCCTGGTGCCGTGCGCGGCGATGCGCCTGGGCCGGCCCGTCAAGTGGATCGAGGACCGCGTCGAGCACCTGCTGTCGACGAGTCAGGAGCGCGGTCAGCTTCACGACGTCGAGGTCGCCATCGACGAGGACGGCCGCATCCTGGGCCTGCGCGACCGGTTCCTGCACGACGCGGGCGCCTATACGCCGTACGGCCTCATCGTGCCGCTGATCACCTCGACGCAGCTCCCCGGGCCGTACCGGCTCCGCAACTATCACGTCGAGTTCGACGTGGTCTACACGAACAAGGTGCAGGTGACGCCGTACCGCGGCGCCGGCCGGCCCCACGGCGCCTTCGTGATGGAGCGCGTCATCGGGCTCATCGCGCGCGAGCTGGGGATCGAGCCGGTGGAGGTTCGCCGCCGCAACCTGATCCAGCCCGACGAGTTCCCGTGGGACGTGGGCCTCACCTTCCAGGACGGCGGGCCGACCCGCTACGACAGCGGCAACTACCCGGCCGGCCTCGACATGGCGCTGTCCATGATCGGCTACGGTGACTTCCGCGCGCGCCAGGCCGCCGCGCGCGCGCCGACGGCCGCCATCTCGGCCTCGGCGTCGCCGGCTACGTCGAGGGCACGGGCATCGGGCCGTATGAAGGCGCGCGCGTCCGCGTCGAGCCGAGCGGCAAGGTCTTCTGTCGCCACCGGCCTCACCACGCACGGGCAGGGCCACCAGACGACGTTCGCCCAGATCGCCGCGGATGCGCTCGGCTGCGATCCCGCCGACGTCACGGTCGTCACCGGTGACACCAGCCGCTTCAACTGGGGCGCCGGCACCTTCGCGAGCCGCGCGCTGGTGACGAGCGGCAATGCCGTGTCCGTCGCCGCGCTCAAGGTGCGCGACAAGGCGCTGCACCTGGCGGCGCATCTCCTCGAGGCCTCGGCGCTCGACCTCGAGCTGGTGGACGGGGCCATCCGCGTCAGGGCGCGCCCGACCGCCGCGCTCACGCTCGGCGCGCTCGCGACCGTCGCCAATCCGATTCGCTACGCCTACGGCACGGAGTCGTCGGAGGCCGCGCTTCGCCTCGTCAAGCCGCGCGAGGGCCCCGTGCTCGCCCCCGGTGAGGAGCCGGGCCTCGAGGCCAATGGCTACTACGCGCCGCCCCAGGCCACGTTCGCCAGCGGATTCCACGCCGCCATCGTCGAGGTCGACGTCCGCACCGGGCAGATCGCGATCCTGAAATACGTGGTCCAGCACGACTGCGGCATCATGGTGAACCCCACGGTGGTCGAGGGCCAGGTGCACGGCGGCGTGGCCCAGGGCATCGGCGGCGCCCTCTACGAGAAGATCGTCTACGACGAGCGCGGCCAGCTCCTGACCGGGCACGTTCATGGACTTCCTGATCCCGACGGCGATGGAGGTGCCCGACGTGGAGGTCGGCCACATCGAGACGCCCTCGCCGCTCAATCCCCTCGGCGTCAAGGGCGTCGGCGAGGCCGGCGCGATCCCGGTGCCCGCCCTCATCGCCGAGGCCGTGGACGACGCGCTCAGCCCCTGGGGCGTGCGCGTCCGCGAGATGCCGCTGTCGCCCGGCGCGATCCTCGCGCTGCTCCGACCATGCGCCGCGCCCGCCGGCCGAGCTGGGGAAGCCGATAGGGCACTCGTGGATCACTCCATCTACGACAAGCGCCGATACCCCGATCGTCGACGTGCGGGAAGGTTACGGGCGTGGGTGCGAACCTACGAGCAGACCGTCCTGGACGAGATGGACCTGCGGCTGCTGGAGAGAGTGCAGACGGTCGACTGGTCGGCGGCGCGATCTGTGCTCGATCTCGCGTGCGGCACCGGGCGGATCGGGCTGTGGCTCAGCCGGCATTGCTCGGCGGCCGCCGTCGATGGCGTCGACATCACGCCGGAGATGCTCGACGTGGCGCGGAGCAGGGGCGTCTACCGGACTCTTGGCATCGCAGACGTCTTGGAGACCGGCCTGCCCGCCGAGACGTACGATCTCTGTACTCAATCGCTGGCGGACGAGCACTTGCCCGATCTCGGACCGCTCTACCGCGAGGTCGGGCGCGTCACCAAGCGCGGAGGCTATTTCGTCATCGTGGGGTTTCATCCCCAGTTCCTCATGGCTGGCGTGCCCACTCACTTCGACCGGGCGCCGGGCGAGCCCGTGACCATCCGCTGCTACGTGCACCTCCTGAGCGATCATGTGAAGGCCGCTCACGCGGCCGGCTGGTCGCTCCTGGAGATGGACGAAGGACTCGTTGACGACGCCTGGCTGCAGAAGAAGCCCAAGCTGCAGATCTACGCGGGGCTGCCGATCAGCTTCTCGATGGTCTGGCGACACCGGTAGCGCAGCGGAGGAACCATGACGCTGATCGCCAATGTCCTGACGGGGCTGGTAGCGCTCGCTCACGTCGGAATCCTCGTCCTCGAGATGTTCTTGTGGGACCACCCGGTGGGCCGAAGGATCTTCGCGATGACCCCCGAGGTCTCGGCCTCATCCAGGGTGCTCGCGATGAACCAGGGGCTCTACAACGGGTTCCTGGCCGCGGGACTGATCTGGGGCCTCGTGGCGGGACGACGTGACGTGAAGGTGTTCTTTCTGAGCTGCGTGGTGGTCGCGGGCGTCTTTGGTGGGATCACGGCCAAGACCTCCATTCTGCTGACCCAGGCCCTTCCCGGGCTGATCGCGCTGGTGTGCGTGCTGGCCGCCTCGGGTGGAGACAGCCAGGCGGCGCCGCGTGATCCTCCCACGTGGTCCTGAACATGGTTGAGGCGATCCTTCTTCGACTTCGATCTCACCCTCGCAGATTCGTCGGCCGGCGTGACGGAGTGTGCGAACCATGCGCTTCGCGCGCTCGGCTTCGCGGCCGCGGAGCCGGCTCGTGGTGCATCGGACGATCGGACTGTCGCCTCGCCCACTCGTTCCGGGCCCTGAGCGGCAACGACGATCCAGCGCTCGGCGCCGCGTACGCGAAGCATTTCGGCGAGCACGCCGACCGAGTCGATGGCACAGCTCGTCTGTCTGTATCCCGGGGTGGCCGACACGATTCGAGACCTGCGCGGCCGAGGCCTTCGCACCGCGATCGTGTCGACGAAGTTCCGGTATCGCATCGAGGATATCCTGGAGCGGGCGGAGCTCGAGCGGCCTGGTGGACGTGATCGTGGGCGGCGAGGACGTCGCGCAGCACAAGCCGCATCCGGAGAGCCTCCAGCGGGCGCTCCGGCTCCTGGACGTGCACCCTTCGCGCGCGGTGTACGTCGGCGACCATCCGGTCGACGCTCAGGCGGCTGCCAGCCGCTGCAGATCCCCTTCATCGGGGTCCTGACGGGCGCCACGGATGCCGAGGCGTGGGCGGCCTTCGCCCCTCTCCGTATCATCGGTGACGTGACGGAGCTCCCGCGATCCTCGACCTGCGCGGGTCGCGACGGCCTGCTCAGGCCGCGGACGACACCGAGTGAAGGGAAGCACGATGGGTCGAACACGCCGATCACCTCCGGACGCTGGAGGAGCGCCTGTTGCAGCCGGATGTGAGACGGTCCGCGCAAGCGGTCGCCGCGCTGCTCGCGGACGAGTTCGTGGAATTCAGGAGCTCGGAAGGGTCTTCGACAAGACGCAGATCGTCGCGGCCCTTCGGAGACGAGCCCCCGATCGAGCGGGTGCTGTCAGGATTTCGGGAGCACCTGTGCTCGCGCCCGGCGTGGTGCTGGTAACATTACCGGATAGCGCGGCGGACTGCCTCTCGACGAGCCGCCGCAGCACCTTTTGCGCGAGACCGATCTGGAAGCTGATGGACGGGCGGTGGCAGATGGTCTTTCATCAGGGCACCCTTTCCCCGGCGCCGCAGTTGATCGTTCCCGTCGACCCGGCCGCCTCGGACGCGGGATGCCGGTTGGCCGGGCGACCGCGGCGGCTCAGGTGGTAGAATAGCGCCGCGCGTCGTCCTCCTGACGGCGCGCGCTGCCATGGCGAGCATCCGGATCGAGCGAGTCTCGAAGTGGTACGGCGCGGTGGAGGCGGTCCGGGACCTGAGCCTCTCCTGCGCCGATGGCGAGCTGCTCGCGCTGCTGGGGCCGTCCGGCTGCGGGAAGACGTCGACGCTCAAGATGCTGGCCGGCATCGAGGACGTCAGCGAAGGAGACATCTACTTCGAGAACCGGCCCGTGACCGCGCTCGACGCGGCCCAGCGCAACGTCGCGATGGTGTTCGAGGACTACGCGCTGTATCCGCACCTGACCGTCGCGCAGAACATCGCCTTTCCCCTGGAGATCCGTGGCCGCCCTCGCGCTGAGATCCGGCGCGCGACCGAGGGTGCGCTGGCGCTGCTCGGCCTCGAGGCGTCGAGGGACACGAACGTACGGCTGCTCAGCGGAGGAGCGCAGCAGCGCGTCGGCATCGGGCGGGCGCTGGTGCGGCAGCCGGCGGTCATCCTGTTCGACGAGCCGCTGAGCCATCTCGACGGCACGCAGAAGAGTCAGCTCCGCGCCGAGATCAAGCGGTTGCAGAAGGAAGCCGGCGTGACGAGCGTGCTCGTGACCCACGATCAGACCGAAGCCATGGCGATGGCCGATCGCGTCGCGGTGATGGATCGCGGCGTGCTCCAGCAGGTCGGCACGGCGGACGATCTCTACGAGCGCCCGGCCAACCTATTCGTCGCGCAGTTCATCGGCGAGCCGCCGATGAATCTTCTCCCGGGGCGGATCGAGCGCCGCGGAACCCGCCTCATGCTCGAGAGTGAAGCCGGACAGCTCGCGCTGCCCTCCGCGAGCGTTGACGGTGTCGCGGCTGGGCCGGGAGTCGCCGGTGATCATCGGGATCCGACCGGAGCATCTTCGCCTCGCCGGTCCAGAGGCTCCCGCCGAGCCGGGCCTGCCGGGCTCCGTGTTCTTTCGAGAGCACCGGGGCGACAGCGACGTCGTGCTCGTCGAGCTTCCCGGGCCGGCATGCCGGGGCTGGCCGTCGAGGTCGAGTCCGGCGCCCCCTGGCGCGAAGGTGATGCGGTGCGCGTCTCTATCGCGGACGCGCCCGTTCATCTCTTCGACCCTGGAAGCGGCGCGAGCCTGCGCGCGCCGCTGAGCGGATTGCCGCGCGCAGCACGATGCTGAGAAGCCCTCTGTCAGCGCTCGTTGCAGGGGCCGGCTGAGGCGATGCCCAATCTCGAGCTCGAGCGGCTCGGCCAGCGCTTCGGCGATATCGACGCGCTCGACGATGTCAGCCTCGCCGTCGGACCCGGCGAGATCCTCGGCATCACGGGACCGTCGGGCGCGGGAAAGTCCACGCTGTGCCGGGTCGTCAGCGGTGTCCAGACGCCCGCGCGCGGCGACGTGTGCTTCGACGGCGTGCCCGTGACCGGGATGCCGGCGGGCGCCGGCGCGTCGCCACCATGTTCGAGTCCTACGCGCTCTATCCCCACCTCAGCGTGTTCGACAACGTGGCCTTCCCGCTTCGGGCGCCGGGCGTCCCGCACCTGTCGGCCGACGCCATGACCGCGCGCGTGCGGGACATGCTGCGCTTCGTCGAGCTCGCCGACCTCGAGGCGCGTCGCCCCGCCGAGCTGTCGGGCGGCCAGCGCCAGCGCGTCGCGCTGAGCCGCGCGCTCGCCCAGGACGCGCGGGCCTACGTCCTGGACGAGCCCATCTCGCACCTCGACGCCAAGCTCCGCCACACCTTGCGAGGAGCGATCCGCCGGCGTCTCATCCGCGGCGAGGCACCGACCATCTGGACGTCGCCGGACGCCCTGGAGGTGCTCGCCGTCGCCGACCGCGTCGCGGTGCTCGTGCAGGGCCGCGTCCGTCAGGTGGGGACGCCGTCCGAGATCTACCGGCAACCGGCGCATCTCGACGTCGCGCGGCTCGTGGGCGATCCGCCGCTGAATCTCCTCGAAGGCGATCTGGTGTCCGGCGCCGGCTGCCTGTGCCTCCGCCACGCACGCGTTCGCCCTGCCCCTTCCGCGCGCGACTCCGGCAGCGCCTCGGGACCGCGCGCCACGGGACGCGCGCGGTGCTCAGGCTCCGTCCGGCGGAGATCGGTCTCGCGGTCGCCGGCGGCACGGGTGTGCCCGCTCCGGTCTGGGTCTGGGAGCCGCTCGGCCGATATGGCATCCTCTCCGTGCGGCTGGGCGAGGACATCGTGAAGCTGAAGGTGCCGCGCGGCCTGCGGTTCCATCCGGGCGACGCGGTCACGCTCGATCTCCACGGCGCCGAGCCGCTGCTCTTCGACCCGGCCGAGGGGACGGCGCTGTAGAGAGGACACCGGCCGACGGGCCGGGCGCGAGCGTGACAGCGGACGTTCGCCGCGCGCACGAGTGAACCCCGTTCTCACGAAGGAGAGTGTCATGAGGCGCGAGACGACTGACGCAGGGTATCGCTTGGTGGGCGTGGGTGGTGCCTGGTCGCGGGGGCCGTGATGGCCGCCGTTCCCGGGCTCTCGGATGCCCAGACGTGGTCCTACAAGGACGCGGCCAAGCCCTATGCGGGTCGATCCATCACCGTTCTCGACGAGGTGACGCCGCTGCAGGAGTCGATGAAGGGCCTGGTGCCGGAGTTCGAGAAGGAGACGGGCATCAAGGTCGACTACCAGCTCCTGAACCACTTCGAGGTCATCAGCAAGGGGCAGGCCGACATGCTCTCGGGCCGCGGCGCCTACGACGCCGTCATGGTGCACTCGCCCCAGATGGGCCTCCTGCTCGACGCCGGCGTGATCCGTCCCATCGACGAGCTGCATGGGCAACAAGGCCCTGACCAATCCCGGTCTCGACCGCGCCGACTTCATCCAGCCCGCCGCCGACTCGCTCACCAAGTTCCGCGGCAAGACCTACGGTTTCTCAACTGGAACTACAACGTCGTGTACTGGGCGCGCGGCGACCTGTTCCGCCATCCGGACGAGCGGGCGGCCTTCAAGAAGCGCTACAGCTATGACCTCGCGCCCGCCAAGACGCTCCAGCAGATGCGGGACATCGCGGAGTTCTTCACGCGGAAGAAGGGAGAGAAGCTCGCCGGGGAGACCCTCGAGCGACTTCTACGGCGTCGTGCTGGAGGGGATCAAGGGCGGCACCACGCTGTGGACGGTGCTGAACGCGTTCGTCAAGAACTTCGGCGGCGACATCTTCGACGCCGAGGGCCGGCCCACCGTGAACCGGCCCGAGAACGTGGCGGGCGTCAAGTTCTGGGCCGACCTCTGGAAGTTCTCGCCGCCCGGCCAGGCCGAGTACTCGCTGATCGACGTGCCCACCGTCATGGGCAACGGCATCGCCGCCCAGACCCTGGCGTGGAGCGACTTCGTCCTCGGCATCGACCAGCCCGGCAAGTCGAAGCTCGCGGGCAAGTTCGTCTACGCGGGCTCGCCGGCGAACGCGCAATGGAAGCAGCGCTCCGCCGAGACCGAGCCGTCGGGCATCGTGATCAGCAAGCACAGCAAGCAGCCGGAAGCGACATATCTGTTCATGCAGTGGCTGGTGGACAGAACACGCAGCAGCAGCTCTTCACCAAGTCGGGCGGCACCGGCGTGCCGATCCGCACAGAGCACCTGGTCCATGCCGGTGGTGAAGCAGTCGAAGTTCGCCCCGCTCTACGTGGCGATGCAGGAGAGCCTCAAGTACGGCGCGGCCAAGCCGAGAGGCCCGAAGCTCTACGAGATCATGGACGTGCTCGTGGGGCTCGTGCAGGAAGTCGGGCTCGGCAAGAAGACGGCCGACCAGGCGATGAAGGAAGGACAGGAGAAGGTCCAGGCGATCTGCGCGCAGGTGCACGCTGTAGTGCCGGCGCCGACCGCCGTCCCGCCCGGCCGCGATCGGGCGGCCGGGCCCGGTTGGTTCCCGTACGCGCTCATCGCGCCCGCCATGATCACGCTCGTGGTCGTGGCGCTCGTCCCGTTTCTCTACACGGTCTACCTGTCCCTCCACGAGATTCGCCACGCCCAGGTGGGCGACTGGGCGGGCCTCGCGAATTACCGGGCGCTGCTCGGCAACCCGCGCTTCTGGCACAGCGCGGGGATCTCGGCGCTGTTCGCCGCGACGGCCGTCCCCTCGAGTTCGGCCTCGGCCTGGCCGGCGCGCTGATCCTGAACCAGGGCGTCCGCCTTCGCTCGCGTGATCATTCCCGTGCTCTTCGTGCCCACCATGATGGCGCCTGTCGTCGTCGCCATCCTGTGGAAGATCATGCTCGCGGGCTCGTGGGGCGTCATCTCCTACAACGTCATCGAGCGCTTCGGCATCATCACCGGCACCTCGGTGCTCGCCTCGCCTGCGCTGGCCCTCTACGCGCTGGTGCTCGTGGACGTCTGGCAGTGGACGCCGTTCATGATGCTCGCCTTCTTCGCCGGGCTACAGTCGCTGCCCGTGACGCCGTATCGCGCGGCCGCCGTGGACGGCGCGACGAGCCTGCAAGCCTTCCGCCGCTTGACGCTGCCCTTGATGATGCCGCTGATGGCCGTCATCGGGCTCCTGCGGCTCATCGACGCCTTCAAGGTGTTCGACACGATCTTCCTGCTCACGGGTGGCGGGCCCGGCAGCTGCCACCGAGTCCACGAGCGTGTTCGTCTACAAGACGGTCTTCGACTTCTGGGACCTCGGGCCCGCGACCGCCACCGCCGTCGTCATCTGGATCATGTTCTTCGTCTTCGCCAACGGCTTCTATCACGTCGCCCGCAGCAAGCTCGGGGCGTTTTGAGCTCCAGGAGCCGCAATCGTTGCGGAGGCCGTGGGCTCGCGCCGCCGGGCCCGCGGTGGCGGCCGCCGCGCCCTGTTCACCGCGATCGCCATCGCCTGGGCACGGCGCCGCTATCTTTCCCGTGCTCTGGATGGCGATCATGACGATCAAGCCCGAGTCCGTGATGTTCGCGCGGCCGCCCGTCTGGTCCTTTCACGCCGACGGTGGAGCACTTCCGCTACGTCATCGGCGAGGGCTTCGTCTGGAACCTCGTGCGGTCGCTTGTGGTCGCCGGGCTGAGCACGGCGCTCATCGTGGTGATCGGCACGCCGGCCGCCTACGCCTTCGCCCGCTTCCCCATCTGGCGGCGCGACGATCTCCTGCTGTTCGTGCTCGCCACGCGCCTGGCGCCGCCGGTCGCCCTGGTGATCCCGTTCTACCTGATCTACGCCAAGGATGGGCCTGCTCGACACGTACGCGGGGCTCATCGTGGCCTACCTGACGTTCAACCTGTCCTTCTACGTGTGGGTCCTGTGGAGCTTCTGCCGCGACCTGCCGGTGGAGCTCGAAGAGGCGGCGCGGGCCGATGGCTACTCACGCGGCCGGGTGCTGCTCTACGTCGTCCTGCCGCTCCTGCGGCCGGGCATCATCGCGACCGCTGTGCTGTGCTTCATCTTCGCGTGGAACGAGTTTCTCTACGCCTTCATGCTGGGCGGCAAGGCGGTGGAGACGCTGCCGGTGGCGGTGCCCAAGCTCATCACGTCGCAGGGGTGCAAGTGGGGCGAGCTGTCGGTGGTGGGCATCGCGGCGCTGGTTCCCATCCTGGCCGCGGTCTTCGTGCTGCAGCGCCACATCGTGCGCGGGCTGACGATGGGCGCCGTGAAAGGCTGAGGCGCGCCTCAGCTTCGCGTGATGCGCGCGAGTCCGGGAGGCGGCCGAGGTAGTTGCCCGCCACGCCGCCGTCGACGACGAGGTCGTGGCCGTTGATGTAGCGCGCGTCGGGCCCCAGCAGGAACGCGATGACGTCGGCCATGTCCTCGGGCCCGGCCACGCGCCCGAGCGGCACGAGCGACGCGCGCTCGGCGGCCACCTGCTGGTCGGCGTAGACCGCGGCGGTCATGCCCGTCTGCACCATGCCGGGGAGACGGTGTTGACGCGGATGCCGTCGGGCCCGAGCTCCTGGGCGAGCACCTTCGCGAGCATGATGACGGCGGCCTTGCTCGGGTCCGTAGGGACCGAGGTTGGCGTGGGCGTTCGAGCCCGACATCGACGCCACCGCCACGATGGCGCCGCGCGACGCCTTCAGCGCGGGGTAGGCGGCCTTCGCGAGAAGCCACGTCGCGCGCGTGTTGACGGCGAACATCCGCGTCCCAGTCGCCGACGGCATAGTCGACCAGCCGGCCGGGCCGGTTGATGCCGGCATTGCTGACGACGCCGTCGAGGCCGCCGAAGCGCTCGACGGCGGCCGCCACCGCGCGCGCCGGCGCCTCGGGGTCGGCCATGTCGCCGTGAAGCGACAGCACCTCGGCCCCAGGCCCGTCGAGCTCCGTCGCGAGGCTGTCGAGGCCGGACGCCGCCGTGGCGATGTCCACCGCCGCCACCTGCGCCTTCTTGCCCTGCGCGTGGGCGTCCCGCGCCAGTCGCAGGCACGTCGCCCGCCCGATGCCGCTCGCCGCTCCCGTCACCAGCACGCGCATGTGAGCCCCCGAGGATGAAGGTTGATCGGTTCGTATCGGCTCATCGTCGGCGGCGACGAGCCCCGATGCTACCACGCACCGCGCGGGATGTCTCATCGCGGGTAAGATGGCGCGCGGGACCGGGTCACAGGAGGCGACGGTCGACCGGATCAGGGGAGGCGAGCAATGGCGACACGGCGCGTCGTGCCGAAGCGGAGCGGCAAGCCGGGCCTGCGCCCGACGAAGCGCGAATCGCAGATGGGCCGCCGGCGCGGACCGATCCCCGGCGATCAGCCACGAAGGTGAAGGCGGCACGGGAGCGCGGCCAGCCGAGGACACCGTCTTTACCGCCCACCCGAGCGCGGTGATCGATCCCGGAGCCACGATCGGCCCGGGCACTCGGATCTGGCATTGGAGTCACGTCATGTCGGGCGCGCGCATCGGCCGCGGATGCTCGCTCGGGCAGAACGTGTTCGTGGGGACCGACGTCGTCATCGGCGATCGCGTGAAGATCCAGAACAACGTGTCCGTCTACGAGGGCGTGGTGCTCGAGGACGATGTGTTCTGCGGGCCGAGCATGGTGTTCACCAACGTCCTCAATCCGCGGAGCCACGTCTCGCGCAAGCACGAGTTCCGGCCGACGATGGTGCGGCGCGGCGCGACCGTCGGCGCCAACGCGACCGTGATCTGCGGCCACACCATCGGCCAACACGCGTTCGTGGGGGCGGGCGCGGTCGTCACGCGCGATGTGCCGGACCACGCGCTCGTGGTGGGGGTTCCCGCGCGCGTCGTCGGGTGGATGTGTCGCTGCGGGCTTCGTCTCACGTTCAGGGCCTTGCGCGCCGAGTGCGGTGGCTGTGGTGGACGATACGCGCGTAGAGAGCGCCCGCGTCGTCCCGCTCGCGTGACCCTCCCCGGAGGGTCGGTGCATCCGGAGGCGTCAGAGAACCGGCTACGTCTGCCGGGGTGACGGGCCGCGCCGAGCTGATCCGCGAGGTCGTCCCGCGATCGAACCCCGCCGTGTCGACACGCCCGCGATCGAAGCGCCGGGCCTGTCCGTGACGAGCACGACGCGGCGCGAGGCGGGCACAGGCCGCTGCCATGCGCGAGTGTGGGCGATTCGGCGGCCGCGACGCAAGATCGCGAGGCTACGTCGGCGTCCTGCGTTGACCTGCCGGCGCATTTGTGCCCAAATTGGGGCCCGGCGATATTCGACGATGAACGGGCGAGGACGGCGACGACGAACGGAGCGCTGCCGAGCGATGAGACATCCGGCTGAGATCGAGAGCATGGAGCTTCGAGAGGACTACGTCGCCCGGGCGCGCGCGCTCGCGCCCGAGGTCGAGGCCAATGCCGCGCTGATCGAGCAGGACCGGCGGCTGCCGCCCGCCCTCGTCGCCAAGCTGGTCGATGCCGGGCTCTTCCACATGCTCCTGCCGCGCTCGCTCGGCGGCGGCGAGGTGGATCCCGGCACCTTTGCGCGGGTCATCCTGGAGATCGCCCGGGCCGATGCCAGCACGGCCTGGTGTCTCTGTCAGGCCTCCGGATGCTCGATGTCGGCGGCGTATCTGACCCCGGCGGCGGCCCAGGAGATCTTCGGTGCGCCCGGCTCGATCCTCGCGTGGGGACCGGGGCCGGAGGCGCGCGCGGTGGCGGTGGACGGCGGCTACCGGGTGAGCGGCACGTGGAGCTTCGCAAGCGGATGCCGTCACGCCACGTGGCTCGGCGGCCACTGCCCGATCTACGACGAGGACGGCTCGCGCCGCCGCACCGCCGACGGCGCGGCCGAGGGGCGCACCATGCTCTTCCCGGTCGCGGAGGCGACGCTCCTCGACGTCTGGCACGTGGGCGGGCTCCGCGGCACGGCGAGCGATGCCTTCCGCGTCGCGGAGCTCTTCGTCCCGCGCGAGCGGGCCATGCTGCGAGACGATCCGCGCGAGCGGCAGGAGGCCGGGCCGCTCTACTGCTTTCCCATCGGCAGCCTGTATTCCTCCGGGTTCGGCAGCGTGGCCCTCGGCATCGCGCAGGGCACGCTCGACGCGCTGGTCGAGCTGGCGCGGGACAAGATGCCGCGCGGCATGAGCCGCACCCTGCGCAACAATGCGGTGGTCCAGTCGCAGGTGGCGTACGCCGAGGCGCAGCTCGCCTCGGCGCGGCTCCTGCTGCACGCCTCGCTCGACGAGATCTGGCAGGCCGTCGGCCGAGCGGGCGCGATCACGATGGAGCAGCGCGTGCGCATCCGGCTCGCCTCGACGTATGCCATCCATCAGGGCAAGCAAGTCGTGGACGCCATGCATCACATCGCCGGCGGGACCGCCATCTTCACGAGCGGCCCCTTCGACCGGCGCTTCCGGGACATCCACGCGGTCACCCAGCAGGTCCAGGGCCGCCAGGCCCATTTCGAGACGGTCGGCCAGTTCCTCCTCGGGCTCGAGCCCGACACGATGTTCCTGTAACCGCACGCACGAGAGGAGCCTCATGAAGATCCACAATCTCTACGCGGACGACAAGGGCGAGTCGCACTGGAGAGACGTCGAGATCAAGTACACCGAGGCCACGAGCGCGGGAAGCTGTCGCCGCGGCTCCCCGCCAACGGCATCATCTTCCGCGAGGTGCAGCCCGACTACGACCTCGACTGGCATCCCGCGCCGCGGCGGCAGTACATCATCAACCTCGACGCGGGCGTGGACATCACCGCGAGCGACGGCGAGAAGCGGCGCATCGGCGCGGGCGAGATCGTCCTCGTCGAGGACACGTGGGGCAAGGGCCATCTGTCGAAGGCGGTGGACGGCAAGCTGCGCCACTGCGTCTTCGTCCCCGTCGAGTGACGGGGCGACGCTCCATGGGCCGGCTCGACGGCAAGGTGGTGGTGGTGACGGGGGCGAGCCGCGGCATCGGCGCCGAGATCGCGCGGCTCTTCGCCGCGGAGGGCGGGCGCGTGATCTGCGCGGCGCGCACGCTGCGCGAGGGCGATCATCCCTCGCGGGCGCGCTCGAGACGACGGTGGCGGAGATCCGGGCGAAGGGCGGTGAGGCGCGCGCGGAGACGGTGAACATCGCCGATCCGGCGGAGTGCGAGCGGCTGATCGGCGCCGCCCGCGACGCCTACGGCCCCGTCGACGTGCTCGTCAACAACGCGGCGCTGACCTACTATGTGCCGATCGCGGAGTTCCCGGTCAACAAGTGGATGCGCTCGTGGGCGGTGAACTTCCACGCGCCGTTCGTGCTGAGCCAGCTCGTCCTCGCCGAGATGATCCCGCGGCGGAAGGGGGCGATCGTGAATATCTCCTCGGGCGCGGCCATCGGCCCCGGCCGCGGGCCGTATCCGGAAAGCGCAGGCGTGCGCGGCGGGACCTGCTATGGCGCGGAGAAGGCGGCGCTGGAGCGCTTCAGCCAGGGCCTGGCCTCCGAGGTCTACCCGCACGGCATCTCGGTGACGTGCGTGTCGCCGTCGCAGGTCGTGCCGACGCCGGGCACCGTGTACCACCGCCTCGTCAAGGACATGGACGACCCGCGCGGTGAGCCGCCGGTGCTCATGGCCAAGGCGGCGCTCCTGCTCGCGACGGAGCCGCTCGACAAGGTCACGGGACGCGTCACCTACAGCCAGCAGATCCTGAAGGAGTTCGGGTGGATCGACGAGGCGCGCGGTCGAGGCGCCCAGACGCGCGGCAGCGGCTACTCGGAGATCTGAGGAGAGCGCGATGGACATCGGTTGCCATCTTCCGACGCAGGGCCCTGCTCGCCACGCGCGAGGCGCTGCTGCACGTTCTGCCGGGAGGCCGAGGCGCGGAATATTGCGTCGCTGTGGGTCAGCGACCACGTGATCTTTCCCCGGACGGCGAGCGGCCAGTATCCCGGCGGGCGATTTCCGTTCCAGCCCGACGTGGCGTACCTCGAGCCCGTGGCCGTGCTCACCGCGGCGGCCATCGCGCACCGAGCGCGCCCGGCTCGGGGCGTCGGTCTTCATCCTCGGCCATCGCCATCCCGTCGTGATGGCCAAGATGCTGACGACGATCGACGCGCTGTCCAAGGGGCGGCTCATCTGCGGCGTCGGCGTGGGCTGGTGGAAGGAGGAGATGACCATCCTCGGCGCGCCGTTCCACCAGCGCGGGCGCCAGGCCGACGAGATCCTCCGCGTGTGGAAAGAGCTGTGGACGTCCGATCACCCGCGCTTCAAGGGCGAGTTCTACGAGCTCGACGACATCGGCTTCGCGCCGAAGCCCGTGCAGAAGCCGCATCCGCCGATCTGGGTGGGCGGGGATAGCCCGGGCGCCTTCCGCCGCGTGGCGACCCTCGGCGACGGCTGGCACGCCACGTCGAAGACGCCGCAGGAGATGGAGAAGAGCCTCGAGGCCCTCCGTGCGGCGGCGGATGCCGCGGGCCGATCGATGTCGAGCATCGAGCTGTCGGTGCGCGTCAGCTTGAAGCGAGGCCTCGCTGCGCGAGTCGAAGCAGGCCATCGTCGACCAGCTCGCCGGCTACAAGCGGCTCGGCCTCACCCATGTCGTGCTCGACTTCCGCCGGGACACGCTGGCCGAGATGCTCGACGCGCTGGACATGGTGGCGACGGAGATC
>ERZ1370068.655-contig-10599_pt1 | contig 43270 bp, 67 predicted proteins | sample MGYA00561227_ERZ1370068 | MGnify/ENA primary metagenome ERZ1370068 (study PRJEB38410, sample SAMEA6850437) | metagenome | study: Metagenomic assessment of the ecological functions of the soil: analysis of the soil microbiota associated with the... | reverse complement strand
GTTACGTATTGCTAAGAATCTGGCGATCGCCAACCACCAGTACAACCCGCAATCGCTGGTGATGAGCAAGAAGGTGTTCGACGCGCTCACCGCCGACGAGAAAAAAGCGATTCAGGATGCGGCCAACGAGGCTGCCCTATACCAACGGCAGGTCAACCGCGAGAAGGCGGCTGGCGACCTCGGCTCGCTGAAACAGTCCGGCACGCAGGTCACCGAGCTGTCGGCTGCCGAGCAGGCCAATGCCGCGCGAGATGCCCAAGCCGTGGTGGTCGAAAAGCACGGCGTGGCCATCTCGGCAACAGTGGCCGAGATGCAGGCCGAATTCGCTGCCGCGCAAGTGAAAGGCGCGTGACAACGCGCCAATGAGGTTGCGCTGATGGTTGTTCCGGCCAATGGCATGTCCACCGCATCGGATGAGCTCGGCGCGCCGAAGGCAGCGCGCAAGCTGCTGATCGGCCTGATCGGCGCTCGGCATCCAGCACTCGCTGTCGCCGGCGAGCGCATGAACAGGAAGCGCCATCAGCCAGCAGGGCTTGCGGCTGCACTCATCAGCTGATCGATGTCGGAGCAGCAGCGCCGATGGTGCCACCGCACTGCCGCGATTGATTGACGCCGCGCGCACGATGGGTAATCGCGGGCCTGAACATCACCTACCCGTGCAAGCAAGCGGTCATTCCAACTGCTCGACGGGCTGAACCGACGCACGAGGCCGCCGCGATGGGGGCGGTCAACACCGTGGTGTTCGATGGTGGGGCCGAGCGGTCGGCCACAACAACCGAGCTGGCGGTACTCGGGCTGGGCCTGGGGCTTTCGCCGCATCGTTGCCTGCGTGGCTGGACTTGTCGCGCGTGGAAGCTGCTCGGCGCCGGCGGCGCCGGCTCGGCGATTGCGCACGCGGTGTTGCGGCTCGAGCCGAGCGCTTGACGCTGGTCGCGATGCCGACGCCGAGCGTTCCCCGCCGTCGCGCTCGCCGATGAGCTGAACAAGCGCTATGGCGGCTCCGCGCGCGTGGCGGACTCGCGAGCCGAGGTGGCCCTCGCCGACGCGACCGGGTTGATCCTGACGCCACGCCCACCGGCATGGCCGAAGCTGCCCGGCCTGCCGCTGCCCGAGCGCCTCCTGCGCAGCAGCCTGTGGGTGTCTGAGATCGTACTTCCCTGCTCGAGACCGCATTGCTCGTGGCGGCACGCCGCGTCGGCCGCGCGGTGTGCGACGGCGGCACGATGGCCGTGGGCTCAGGCGGTGGGTGCGCATTTCGTCTATTCACCGGCCTGGAGCCCGACGCCGAGCGCATGCGGCGGCATTTTCTCGACCTGATCGCGGCGCCCGACGCGGCACGCGCAGATGGATGACCTGAGCGCATCGAACACCGAGGAGAGTTCTTCATGTCGATCGAGCCGCGCCGCCGCCGGTGTGCTCCAGCATGCCGAGCCCCTTCGTAGCCTGGCGCGCTGGCGATCGGCCTAACCTGATCGCCCTGCTGGTCGCCTGCGGCAGCACGCACCCCCGCCGATGCTGCACCTTGGCCTGCGACGACGGCATCAGGACCGCGTTCAAGCCCGGCGGCGACACCACCGTCGTCGCGGTCCGACAAATCAAGAAGGGCGAAGCGCTGATCGCGCAGGACTCCGCCGTCACCGATCACCGCGGCCGCCGACCTGTGCCTGGTCAAGCTGCTGGTCGGCCCCGGCGCCACTGCCGAGACCGACAGCTACGGCGCGCTCGTACTCCGAGGGCATCGGCATCGAGGTCTGGCTGCCCACGCAGGCCAACTGGAACGAACGCATCCGCAACTACGGCGGCGGCGGCTGGGTCGGCGGCGGCCACCGCTATGCCGACAAGATCGGCAGCAAGGTGCCGGCGATCGTCAATGCCAACATGGGCTACGCGTCGGGCACCACCGATGCCGGCCAGCCGTGGTACCAGGACGGCTCGTTCGCGTTTCTGTCCAACGGCAAGATCAACACCGAGTCGTTTCGCGACTTCACGACGCGCGCGATGGTCGAGCAGGCCGTCAAGACCAAGGCCCTGGCGACGCTCTACTTACGGCAAGGCGCCGAAGTACACCTACTACGACGGCCATTCGCAAGGCGGGCGCCAGGGACTGAAGGTCGACGCAGGAGTTCCCCGATCTCTACGACGGCTACCTGATCGGCCAGCCCTGCGCTCAGTGCGTCCGATGTTCGGCACCACGGCGCTGTACCCGCAGATCGTCATGAAGACCGAGCTCGGCTACACCGCCGCCGACAAGGCGCAGGCGGCGGCGCTTCGCCAAGAAGGTGGAGGCCGCCAACCGGCGCGCGGTGGCCGCACTGCGACAAGGCGGGCCTGGGCTTCCTGCTCGACCCGTTCAGCTGCGACTACGACCCCGCGCGCGACGCCGGCGCGCTGTGCACCGGCGTGGCCGGCAACGGCGTCACCGGCAGCAACGCCGATGCCGCGACCTGCATGAGCCTGAAGGAGGCGACACGCGCTCGACAAGATCTGGTACGGCGCCACGCCCGACGGCAGCTGGGATCCCAACCAGAGCATCGACAGCCGCAGCGGCAGGTCGCTCGGCGCCAAGCAGGTCGTGGTGGACGTTCACGCAAGAGCACGCGCGATCGGCGGCCAGATCACCAGCGCGTCCACCGACAACGTGGCGCTGGCGCTGCAGGACGTGCGCTACGCCGCCGACGCGAGCACCACCTCGGCGATTGCGATCACCAACACGCTCGACCGCGGTGCGCAACAAGTGGCTGGAGCTCGACTACGCGGCGCTGGCCGAGGCCGCGCGCAAGTACGTGGCCGCGCAGTCCACGCTGTTCAGCCAGTACGGCACCGACGCTGCCGACCTGCGCAAGCTGCGCGACCTCAACCGCAAGGTGATCGTGCACAGCGGCCTGGTCGACGATGCCATTCCGCCGGCGGGCAACATCCACTACCACGAGCGCGTGGTGGCGGCGATGGGCGGCCATGCCGAGGTGCAGAAGTTCATGCGCATGTACCTGCGTGCCGGGCGCGGCGCACAGTTCGCAGGGCCGCGCCTACACGGTGAGCGGCAACAACAACACGGTGCCGCTGCCCAAGCTGCCGGGCAACGCGAACCAGACGCCCACGCGCGAGCAGGACCAGTTCTTCACCGCGCTGGTCGACTGGGTGGAAAAGGGCCAGGCGCCGGGCGACATGCTGCTGACCTCGCGCGACAACAGCGTCAGCTACCCGGTGTGCGTCTACCCGAAGCGCACCACCTGGGACGGCAGCGGCCCAGCGAAACTCCCGAGCAGCTACAGCTGCAGGTAGATAGACTTCTCATGCCCCAACCGCCGACCGTGAAGCCATCGCCGACGCCGCCAACCCGCTGGGCCTGGACGGCATCGAGTTCGTCGAGTACGCCACCAGCCGGCCGCAGGCGTTGGGGCAGGTGCTCGAGATGATGGGCTTCAGGCCGGTGGCGCGGCACCGATCGCGCGAGGTGCTGCTGTACCGCCAGGGCTCGATGAACGTCGTGATCAACGCGCACGTCAGCGCGCGACCGCGCAGGCGCACCGACGGAGACGCCGGCGATCGCCGCCGTCGCGCTGCGCGTGCGCGATGCGGCGGCGGCCTACCGGCATGCGCTCGAGCGCGGCGCCTGGGCGGTGCCCACGCACGTGGAGGTGATGGAGCTCAACATCCCGGCCATCCACGGCGTGGGCGCGAGCCGCATCTACTTCGTCGACCGCTACCAGGAGTTCTCGATCTACGACGTCGACTTCGTGCCGATCCCCACCGTCGAGCGCGCGCCGCCGGCGCTCGGCGGGCTGCACTGGTTCGGCCTCGTGCAGTACATCGGCAACGACCGCATGGAAGACTGGACCGAGTTCTATCGCGAGCTGTTCGGCTTCGAGCGTGCTGCCCGACGAGCAGCGCTTCGGCATCCTGCCCAAGGGCCGCATTCTGCGCAGCCCATGCCGAAAGTTTCTTCCTGCAGCTGATCGAGCCCGAGCCCGGCATCGTCGACGTCGAAGGCGACGAGAGCCTGCAGCCGCGTCGGGCCTCGGAGCGGCCGACGTGGTGGCGGCCGTCAAGGCGCTGCGCGCGCGCGGCGTCGAGTTCGTCGAATCGAGCGACCTGCACAGCGGCACGCGCGGCGCGCTGACCAAGAGCTGGCTCGGCGGCGTGATGTTCGAACTGGTGCACAGCGACGAGGGCCGCGCCGTGACGCGACAGACCGGGTTCGTCGACGACTTCGGCATGGACACGATCACGCTGGCCGGCAGCGCTGCCGGCCAAGTTGCGCGCGATGCGCGATGCCGGTTTCTCGCAGGTGATGCTGAAGGCGAGCGACCTGGTCGGCCACCCCGAGGGCGTGGACGACGCGGTGGGCGCGATCAAGGCCAGCGGACTGCGCGTCACCGGCTTTCAGGTGCTGCGCGACTTCGAAGGCCTGTCCGGCCATCTGCACGACTACAAGGTCGACATCGCCAAGTCAATGCTCGAAATGACGCGCGCGCGTCGGTGCCGCCGCTGTTGCTGGCCTGTTCGTCGACCAGCACGCACGCCACGCAGGATCATCGATGCGCTGGCGCGCGACCTGCGCAAGCTGGCGATGCTCGCGGTGCCGCTGGGCATCAAGATCGCCTACGAAGGCCTGAGCTGGGGCCGCACGATCAACGAGTTCACCACCGCGTGGGAGGTGGTGAGCCGCGCCGACGCACCCAACCTCGGCCTGGGCATCGACTCGTTCCACATCTTCGCCGCCAAGACGCCGCTCGACGGAGCTCGACACGCTCGACGCGAGCAAGATCTTCCTCGTGCAGCTGGCCGACTTCATGTGGCAGGAGGTGCCCACCTTCGAGGAGCGCTTGGCCACCGCGCGGCACTTTCGCGTCTTTTCCCGGCGAGAGGCGTGCATAGCGAGCAGGTTGCCGAGCTGGTGACGCGGCTCGACGCGCTGGGCTACCGCGGCGACTACAGCTTCGAGGTGTTCAACGACGATTACCAGCAGATCCCGCTCGCCCGCCGTGGCCGAGCGCGCGCGCCGCTCGGCACTGTGGCTCGGCGAAGCAGGTGCTGCGCCGCTCGGTACCATTGCCAGAACGCCATGCGGCTGCGCAAGACGCGCGCGGCGGCCCCGGAGTCAAAGCATTGAAGAAGATCCTCGTCCTCAACGGCCCCAACCTCAACCTGCTCGGCACCCGCGAGCCTGCCGTGTACGGCTCGGCCACGCTCGCCGACGCCGAGGCGCTGTGCCGCGACACTGCGGCCCGCTTGAACGTGGCGATCGACTGCCGGCAATCCAATCACGAGGGCCAGCTGGTCGATTGGATCCACGAGGCCGGCACCGAGCAGCGCGCCGGTCACCTGCTGGGGGTGGTGTTCAACGCGGGTGCCTACACGCACACCTCGGTGGCGCTGCACGATGCGATCAAGGGTACCGGCGTGACGGTGGTCGAGCTGCACATTTCAAACGTGCACGCGCGCGAGGCCTTTCGGCATCACTCGTTCCTGTCGAGCGTGGCCAGCGGCATCGTGGTGGGCTTCGGCATCGAAGGCTACGCACTGGCCATCGAAGGTTTGGTGCGCCGCACTACGAAAGCGCCCCGGCCCGTGACCCGGCTTTGGCGCACGTAGGGGTTGCGCCCCTCCGTGGTCGACGTATCCTGAGCCCCTGTGGATATACGAGGGGGCAAGGAGCCCTTCATATGGTCACGTCGAGCCGCGACACCACCGCCTCCGCGCATTCGCATACTGAGCCGCCGGCCGTTGCGAGGTCGGGTCGTCTGACATCGAGGACGACGAGACCAACGTGGCTGCTGGTGCAGGCGCTGGTGGCCCGCCATCCGGGCGTCGAGTTGCTGCATGCCGCCACCGGCCGCGATGGCGTGGGCCTGGTGCGCCGCGAGAAACCCGACTTCGTGCTGCTCGACATGAACCTTCCCGACATCTCCGGGCTCGAAGTGGTGCGCGAGCTCAACATCGAGATCACTTCGAGCGGCCTGCGCCTGAACATCCTGACCGGCAACGCGCTGTCGATGGACATCATCAAGGCGATGAGCTTGGGCGCTTATGAATACTGGCTCAAGCCGCTGACCCGCCAGGTCTTCGACGACGGCTTGCGCCGTGCGCTGACCGGCCGCCGCCCCGACCCCGCGCATCGCATCCCGGTGCGCTGAAGGCAGCTAGCACCGAAGTGACTCAGCGGCCGCCCACTCCACGAGGGCAACACCAGCGCACCAGCAACGCCGGATTCGCGGTGTCTGCTGGGCGTGCTGCGCGGGCTCGGCACGGCCGGGCAGAATGCAGCGCGTGTCGGACTCCGCCTCGCTCGCGGTCCTGTTCGGGCAATCGCTGTTGATCGGCTTGTCGATCGCCGCACCGGTGGGACCCATTGGCCTGCTGACGATCCAGCGCACCTTGCAGATGGGGCCGGCCGCCGGGCTGTCCACCGGCCTCGGAGCTGCCGCAGCCGACGCGGTGTATGGCGCGGTAGGCGCCTATGGCGTCAGCGCGATGATCAACGCGCTCACCGCAGCGCCTGCCGCTGGCGTTGGGCGGGGCGTGTTCCTGTTGTGGATGGCGTGGTCGATCCTGCGCGCACCGGTGGCCGAGCGCGCGGCGCAGACCAGCGGCGGCAGCGACCTGCTGCGCTGCTTTGCCGGTACCTTCGTGCTGACGTTGAGCAACCCGGCGACGATCCTGTCGTTCATCGCGGTGTTCGGCGTGATGGCCGGCCGCAGCGCGGTGGCATCACCCACCGTGATGATCGCCGGTGTGCTGCTCGGCTCGGCGCTGTGGTGGCTGCCGCTGAGCATGGTGGTGGGCGCGCTTGCGCGAGCGCTTCGACGCGCACTGGCGGCGCCGCGTCAACGCGGTGTCGGCGCTGGTGCTGGCCGGGTTTGCGTTGTGGCAGTTCGCAGCGCTCGTGCCAACCGTGATGCCGCGCGGGCCAAAACGGGCGAGCACGCGGTAACCATCCGCCGGGTCCGAATTCACCAACGCGTAGCTGTCGCATCGCCAGCGCAATGGGGTTGCGAAGGTTGGTAGACTCGCGCCGTCCGCGCGGCGGGCCAGCGTGACGTGGCGGCGGAACGCGCGCCGCTCCACCGGCAATCCCAAACCCGCCAGTGCCACGGCCAGCGCGCTGTGCAATGCGATCAACGGCGGCGGCAGCGACAACGCGGCAGCACGACCAGGCCGTGCCGTGTGCACCGCAGCCCGCACCGAACTCGATCTCGATGCGGCTGCAAGGCACCTGCAGCGCCGGCAGCAGATGCGGCCACAACGCGTTCGGCACCGCGCCGATGAAATGCAAGGTGATGGTGCAGCCGCTCGTCGGATACGACGGCAGCGTGCGGCGGCCAACGGATCGCATCGCGCTGGGCGCGCAACGCCGCGCGCACGGCCGGCGTGGGCCGCAGCGCGATGAACAGTCGCGGGCTGCGCGATGCGCGCACGGGTGTTGAGGGCGCGCCGACACGCAGATCCCTTCCCGAGCCTTCAACGCGCCGGCCGTTGCAACAGCGCCGCCACCCGCTCGGCAATCGCCAGCGACGACGTCAGCCCGGGCGACTCGATGCCGAACAGATTCACCAGGCCTGGCACACCGTGAGCATCGGGCCCATCGATGCGAAAGTCCTGCGCAGGTTCTCCCGGCCCGCGGATCTTGGGCCGCACACCGGTGTAGCCGGGTTGCAGCGCTCTGTCGGGCAGGCCCGGCCAATAGCGGCGCACCTCGTCGTAGAAATGCGCCGCCTCCGACTCGTCGGATCGAAAGTGGTCGAGATCGTGCCGACCCACCGAAAGCTGGGGCCGAACTTCGCCTGCCCACCCAAATCGAGCGTCAAGTGCACACCGAGGTGGCGTCGATTCGCCCGGCGCCGGGTACACCAGATGCGAAAAGGGCGAGCGGCCGCTGAGCGTGAAGTAGCAGCCCTTGGCGAAGTAGCGCGGCGGTACGTGCGTTCGGCCCGAGGCCGCGCGTGGCCGCTGCCAGCACCGGGGCGCCGTGTCCCGCGCTGTTGACCACCGCGTCGGCGAGCAGCGTGTGGCCGTCTCGCCGCCGACCTCGAGCTCGATGCCCCACGCCGTAGCTCGGCCGCGCGCAACGCGGGCGATTGCAGCGCAAGCATCGCGCCGGCGGCCTGCGCGTCGCCGAGCAGCGCCAGCATCAGGCCATGGCTGTCGACGATGCCGGTGGACGGCGAATAGCAGCGCGCGCGTGCATCGCAACTGCGGCTCCAGCGCCAGCGCCTGTACGGTGCTCAGCCATTGCAGATCGGGCACGCCGTTGGCGAGCGCCCGTTGCTCGATCAACTGCAGCTGCGCGACCTCGGCGTCGTTGTGCGCGACGATCAGCTTGCCGCAGCGGCGGTGGCTGACCCGATGCGACGCGCAGTAGTGCGTACAGCAGCGCCTTGCCGCGCACGCACAGCCGCGGCGCTGCAGCGAGCCTGGGCGGGTAGTAGATGCCGGCGTGGATGACTCGCTGTTGTTGCGCACTGGTGACCGTGCCGAATGCGTTTTCGGCCCCGATCACGATCACCTCACGGCCCGCTTGTGCCAGCGCGCGCGCACGCCAGCCCGATCACTCCGGCGCCAACGACGACGCAATCGACTCGTTCGCGTGGCATGGCGGCATTGTCGGCGCTGCTGCGCAAGCGACTGCGCCGCGGCGTGGCGGATTCACGCGGCGGCAGCCGGTGGCCATCGACAATGCCTGCGTGACCGACGTACCCACTCAACTGTTGCGTGTTTGCCCGCAGTGCAGCTTAGCCATGGCGCATCTCACGTTGCCGAGCCACGGTGCGCAGCCGGTGGTGGTGGACCAGTGCGCGTCGTGCCGCCTGGTGTGGTTCGATGCGTTGGAGTCGGTGCAACTGAGCGGACTCGGCCAGGTGCGTCTGTTGCGCGAGTTACAGCGCGGCGCACGCGGTGACCGCCGGCGCCGCGGCCGGCGACGCTGGCTTGCCCGGAGCTGCCACGCCACGCTCAAGCCGGTGCACAACGCCACGCGCTTCGGGCGCTTTCCGCGCTCGAGTGCCCCGAGGGCCACGGCCACTTGCACAGCCACAGCGGCATCGCTGGCCGAGCGCGGCCCTGGTGCGGCCGCTGCTCGGCCCCGAGCGCCGCGCTCTCACCGAGGAACGGCGCACGATCCAATGCCTGAACTGCGGTGCCGCCTGCGACGGCGACGGTGACGAGTGCAGTTATTGCGCCAGCCCGCTGGTGGTGATCGATCTGCCGCGCCTGGCCAATGCGCTGCGGCGCAGCGGGTCGGCCACTGGAGCGACTTCGCCGCCACCGGCGGCGATGCCGCTGGCGTGGCGGTCCGCGGCTGCGGCCGTGCGAATCCCAGCCGCGAGACGATGTGCGGATCGTGCGGGCCTGGCGTGATGCGCCGTCGTTGCTGGACATCATGCCGCTGCTGGCGTTGCTCGAGCACGAGTTGCGCACCGCCGAGATGGCCGCGCGTCCGTACCGGCGCAAACCCCGAGCGGCTGCCGCGCACCTCTGGGATCGCCAGGCATGCTCGCGCGCGCTACTGTGGCGTGGCATCAGGCCCGACCCGCAGCCCAGAAACTGGGATGGGGCGTGGTGGTTACCGTCGGCTTGCTGCTGATGTTGTGGGTGGCCCGGCGGGTGCCGAGGTCCCGGCGCGCCTAGAGCGTCGAGCACGCGCGCGCAATCGCCTGCCCCATGCTGGTCGTGGAAGCTGTTCCGCCCAGGTCCGGCGTGCGCGGGCCGTCTCTTAGCACCTCTTCGATCGCACGGCAGGATTGCATCGTGCGCGGCATGTCCTGCGCCCGCGCCGCTGGACAGGAAGTCGAGCATCAGCGCGCCCGACCAGATCATCGCCACCGGGTTGGCGATGTTCTTGCCGTAGATGTCGGGCGCCGAGCCGTGCACCGGCTCGAACAGCGACGGGAACTTGCGCTCCGGGTTCAGGTTGGCCGACGGCGCCAGGCCGATGGTGCCGGTGCAGGCCGGTCCCAGGTCCGACAGGATGTCGCCGAACAGGTTGGTGGCCACCACGCACGTCGAAGCGGTCGGGCTGCAGCACGAAACGCGCCGACAGGATGTCGATGTGCTGCTTGTCGACGGTCGACGCTCGGGATACTCGCCGCGCGATCGCGTCGGCGCGCGCCGTCCCACCACGGCATGCTGATCGCGATGCCGTTGCTCTTGGTCGCGACCGTCAGGTGCCTTGCGCGCGCGAGCTTGCGCCAGCTCGAATGCGTAGCTTCAGGACGCGATCGGTGCCGATGCGCGAGAACACCGACTCCTGGATCACGATCTCGCGCTCGGTGCCTTCGTACATCACGCCGCCCAGCGACGGTGTACTCGCCCTCGGTGTTCTCGCGCACGACGAAGAAGTCGATGTCGCCCGGCTTTCGGCCCGCGAGCGGGCAGGGCACGCCTTCGAACAGGCGCACCGGGCGCAGGTTGATGTACTGGTCGAACTCGCGGCGGAACTTGAGCAGCGAGCCCCACAGCGAGACGTGGTCGGGCACCGTGGCGGGCCAGCCGACGGCGCCGAAGTAGAGCGCGTCGAATGCCCTGCAGCTGCGCCTTCCAGTCGTCCGGCATCATCTGGCCGTGCTGGGCGTAGTAGTCGCAGCTGGCCCATTCGATGGGCTGTGAACTGCAGCGGTAACTTGGCCGCGGCGTCGAGCACGCGCGCAGGCCTTCGGAATACGCCTTTGCCAGCCACCGTCGCCGGGATCGCCGCAATGCGAAAGCTCGTGGCCATGTTCGCTCTGAAAAATGGGCTGCGTGGCGCGATCACAGGCATATTACCGGGCATGCGGGCCCCACGCGCGGGGCGCGGCGTTGGGCGCGCGATGGTGGCAGACTCGCGCGTTCGGCTGACGGAGAAGAGCCACGTGAATGCGAGGCCTCGCCGAGACCCCCTCACACCGCGCGTTCCCAGCGGCTGGTCACCGGCAGCCGGCTCGCGCATCGGCGCGGCCAGTGCGCAGGCGCTGGCTGGCGTGGCTGGCGGTGGTGGTGTTCACCGGCCGTCGCGCGGACGCGTTGCAGCAGTGGCCATTGCCAAAGGCCGGCGATCCGCGCCCGGCGACATCGCGCAGCGTGCACTGGCGGGTGCTCCACCGACGCCTGGCCCAAGCCCCGCTGCCGTGGCGGCGCTGTTCGGATGCCGTGGCCACGCGCTTCGAGCCGGCTGGACCTGCTGTTCAACAACGCCGGCATGGGTGCGCCGGCGGTGCCGATCGACGAGCTGCCGCTTGAGAAATGGCAGCAGGTGGTCGATACCAGCCTCAATGGCTCGTTCTATTGCCTGCAGCAAGCCTTTCGCCTGATGAAGAGCCAGAGACCCCAAGGGCGGGCGCATCATCAACAACGGCTCGATCTCGGCGCACACGCCGCGCCCGCGCTCGGCCGCCTATACGTCCACCAAGCATGCGGTGACCGGCCTGACGCAAGTCGATCGCGCTCGACGGGCGCGCGTACGACATCGCCTGCGGCGCAGATCGACATCGGCAACGCCGCGACGCCGATGACCGACCGCATGGTCGGCGGCGTGCTGCAGCCCGACGGCGCGATGAAGCCCGAGCCGCGCATGGACGCCGAGCATGTCGGCAGCGCGGTCGCGCTACATGGCGTAGCCTGCCGCTCGACGCCAACGTGCTGTTCATGACCGTGATGGCGACCAAGATGCCGTTCGTGGGGCGTGGGTGAGTGTGGACGCGAGTGGGCCCCTGCGGGTCACGAAAACCTCGCGAACAGGCCGGGCATGCAGGCCCGGCCCTGGGTGCATCAACAAGCTGGGTATTAGAGTTTTCCAGGGAGTAAGTTTTCGAGATGGCTGCATTCAACGAGGAGACCGTTACCAGCGCGTTCACCACGCTGGACCGACCGTCTTGTTCACCTTCACCACCACCGCACGCGACCCGGCGCTGCGTTTTTCGAGCGGCCACTTCACGATGCTGCGGCTTGCGCGTCGGCGACAAGCCGCTGCTGCGCGCCCCTCCCCAGCATCGTCAGCGCCAACTACGGAGACCATCTGGAGTTCCTGAGCATCAAGGTGCCGCACGGGCCGCTGACCTCGCGGCTGCGGCACGTTGCGCCCCGGCGACACCGTGATCGTCGGCCGCAAGCCCACCGGCACGCTGGTCATCGACTTTACCTGCTGCCCGGGCCGAGCGCCTGTACCTGCTGGGCACCGGCACCGCGTCTGGCGCCTGTTCTGCATGAGCATCGTGCGCGACCCGCAGACGTACGAGGGTTCGACGCAGGTGGTGCACGCGATGCGCGGCGTGCGCACCGGTCGACGAGTTGGCACTGCCGCGACCTGCTGGTCGCGAGCACTCTGCCGAGCCACGAGATCCTCGGCGAGCTGGCTGACCAGCAAGCTGCGCTACTGCCCACCCGTCACGCGGCAAGAGCTGCCGCAACATGGGGCGCATCACCGAGCTGATCGAGTCCGGCAAGCTGTTCGCCGACCACGGCCTGCCGGTGATCGACCCCGCGCACGACCGCGTGATGATCTGCGGCAGCCCGGCCGATGCTGCGCGATCTGAAGCACATGCTCGAGCGGCGCGGCTTCAAGGAAGGCAGCAACACCTCGACGCCGAAGGGCGACTTCGTCATCGAGGCGCGCGTTCGCCGAGCAGTAGACCGGCGTCGCGAAGGCTGCTGCGCGGGCCAGCGAAGACTTTGAAGCCCTCGGCACGCCAGCGGGCCGCTGTCGCGTATTACACCGCGCTGTCGCATCTCCACGCCAGGAGGATCCGCATGCGCCGTCGCTCACGTCAGCCCACGCCGCGCCGCTGCAGGCGCCATTGGCTTCGCCGCCATCGACCGCGGCCGTGATCGTCGGTTGCGCCGCGCCGCGCGACGGCGGCGACGCGGCGATCGCCCGTGCCAGCAGGCGATGGGGGGGCAACAACCTGAAAGTCGATCCGCTACACCACCGACGGCACCGGCTACACCTACGGCCAGGCGTTCGTGCCGGCCTGCGGCGTGGCCGAAGATCGCGGTGCACACGCAGGTGCGCAGCATCAGCTACGACACCGGCTCGATGCGCGAGAAGTCACGATCAGCCGCGCCGAACCCACCGGCGGCGGCGGCTTTGCACTGCAGGGCCAGCAGCGCAACGAGCAGTTCGTCAGCGGTCACGTCGGCGTGGAACCAGGCAGGCGGCCGGCCCCGCCAGCAGGCCCGCGCTTCGTCGGCGACCGCATGCACCAGCTGTGGATCACGCCGCACGGCGTGTGCCTGGAAGAACGGCGCAGCGCAACAAAGACCGCTGCACAGCGCGCGCAGCGACGGCACCACCGCGCGGCTTCGGCGGCCGCGGCGTACAAGCCTACGCTGTCGGTGCCGACTGGTCTGGCGCGCGTGGGCTCGCGCGTGCTCGACCAGTCGCTGGGCGGGGGTCGACGTGGTGCACGCCTATTCAGATTATCGCGATTTCGGTGGCGTCAAGTTCCCGGGCCGCATCCAGGCAGACGCATGGCGGCGTGCCGGTACTCGACGTGCGCGGTGCACAGGAGGTGCAGGCCGAACGCGGCGGTCGACATCGCGGTGCCCGACGCCGTGCGCAGCGCGGCCGAGCGGGTCACCACCGACAAGGTCGCCGACGGCGTGTGGTTCAGTCGGCTGGCGGCTCGCACAACAGCGTGGCCATCGAGATGAAGGACCACCTGGTGCTGGTGGAGGCGCCGCTCAACGATGGCCGCAGCGTGCGGTGATCGAGGCGGTGAAGGCAGCTCGCGCCAGGCAAGCCGCTGCGCTACGTGATCAACTCGCACCAGCACTTCGACCATGCCGGCGGCCTGCGCACCGCGGCGGCCGAGGGCGCCACCATCGTCACGCAGGCGGCCAACGTGCCGTACCTGGAGCGCGCATTCGCCACCACCAACCGCATTGCGCCCGACCGGCTGGCGGCCTCGGGCAACGCGCGCCAAGCTTCATGGCGGTGGGCGATCGCGCGCAATTGAGCGACGGCACGCGCACGATCGACATCTACCGCATCACCGACAGCGTGCACAACGACTCCTTCCTGCTGGTGCACCTGCCGGCCGAGAAGACTGCTGATCGAGGCCGACGCCTACACGCCGCTGGCGCCAAACACGCCGCCGCCGGCCAACGCCGAACGCCAACAACGTGAACCTGATCGCCAACATCGAGCGCCTGAAGCTCAAGGTCGAACGCATCGCTGCCGCTGCACGGCCGCGTGGTGCCGGTGGCCGAGCTGTACGCGACGGCGCTGATTCCGATGCCGCGCTGAAACTCGCTGGCGGCATCGACCGGGGCCGATCGCTAAGATCGGCCCCGTCGCATTCCAGCGTCACGAAAGGCCGGCCATGGACCTGCAACTCAACGGCAAGCGGGCGCTCGTCAGCGGCGGCAGCCGCGGCATCGGCAAGGCGCGTTGCGCGCGTGCTGGCGCGTGGAGGGTGCCGACGTCGCGCTGCTGGCGCGCGATGCGCAGCGCCTCGCCGCCGCGGCGAGCGAGTCTCGGGCCGAGACGGGGCGCAAGGTGGTCGGTGTGCGCGGCGACACCACCAGCGACGAACAGGTGCGCGCTGCGGTGGCCGACGCGGTGCGCCAGCCCGGCGGTCCGATCGACATCCTGGTCAACGCCGCTGCCGAGCCAGGCGGCTACGGCGCGCCACCGAAGCTCGGCGAGATCAGGCGGCGCGTTCTTCCACGCCGAGATGGACACCAAGGTGATGGGCTACGTGCGCTGCGCGCGCGAGGTGGCCGCAGGGCATGCAGGCGCGCGGCTGGGGCCGCATCGTCAACATCAGCGGCCTGGCCGCGCGGCAGAGCGGCAACGCGGTGGGCAGCATGCGCAACGTCGCGGTCGCCGCGCTGACCAAGAACCTCGCCGACGAGCTCGGGCCGTTCGGCATCAACGTCACCGTGGTGCATCCGGGCCTGACGCCGCACCGAGCGCACCGCCGCGCTGGTGGCAGCGCGCCGAGCGCACAGGGCGTGGCGACCCGAGGCCATCGAAGCGCAGATGGCGGCGGGCAACTCGATCCAGCACCTGGTCGACGCCGGCCGAAGTGGCCGACGTGGTGGCGTTCCTGTGCTCACCGCGATTCGCGTCGCGATCCACGGCGACGCGATCGCGGCCGGCGGCGGCGCGCCGCGCAGCATTCACTACCGACCCAGCCCCGATGCGGCCTGGGCGGCCGCCTCACCTCATGTGGCGGCGCCGCCAGCGCGCCTGGCGAAGCCGGATCCGCGGCTGTCTAGCGGCCGGATTGACTCGCGCGATGTGTACGGTAGGATGGTGGCGATGATTCGCCTCGTTGCGGCTTTGTCGATTGCACTGGCCTTTGGTTGCGCACAGGCGCGCGTCACGCGCATCGTGATCGACGAGACGCGTGGCCGATGCCGGCCTCCGCCGACCGCGGCCGCGCATTGCCTACGAGCAGGTCGCCGGCCGCGCTTTCGGCAGAGCTCGATCCCAAGCTGCCGGGCAACGCGATCATCCAGGACATCGAGCTGGCCAAGGACGCCGACGGCAAGGTGCGGTACGTCGACGTCGTTCGTGATTTACAAGCCGGTCGATGCATGGCGAAGGCGAGCGGCATGCTGTGGCACGACGTGCCCAACCGCGGCCGCCGTATTCCCGCATTCGCGCCGCAGGAGCGCGCGTTCGGCGATGTCGTGCTCGCAAGCGGGTGGCAGGGCGACAACAGCCGGCACCGACGGCGGTGCGGCCGACGGCAAGCGTCGCCGGCATGCAGTTTCTGCGCACGGTGGCCCGGCTGGCGCGCGGCGGTGACCGGAGAGGTCTTCGCGCGCATCGGCAATCGCTCGGGCGCGAGACTCGCAGCCGCTGCTGGTGCAGTCTTCAACCCCGTCCCCTACGAGCCGCTGTGAGCCTCGATACCTCCAAGGCGAAGCTGGTGTCGCGCGGCGGCGAGAATCAGCGCGGCGAAGTGTTCGACGAGAGCGGCGATTCCGGCCGGCGATTGGGCCTGGGCGCGCTGCGATGCGAGACAATCCCTTCCCGGCACGCCGGACGCGACGCAGATCTGCCTGAAGAACGGCTTCGATCCCGACGCGGCATGTACCAGGTGGTGTTACACCGCCGCCGACCCGTACGTGCTCGGCATCGGCTTCTCGCCGCGTGGCGCGACCTCGGCGACGTTCTTCAAGCACGACAAGTCGGTGACAGAACCCGACTCGCGAGCGCCAAGCTGGTCGACGCACAGCATCACGCGCGGAATCTCGCAGTCGGGCAACTTCCTGCGCGGCTGGCTGCACCTGGGCTTCAACCAGGCCGAAGACGGAACGCATGGTGCACGACGGCATGTGGCCGATCATCGCCGGGCGGCGCGTCGCGCTGAACTTTCGCTGGGCGCAGCCGGACGGCGCGCTCGAGCTGTACCAGGCGGGCAGCGAAGGGCCGCAATGGTGGCTGCCGCATCCGGACCCGGTGCGCGGCGGCGCCACGGCGGGCATTCTCGGCCGCTGCACCGCGACGCGGACCTGCCCGAAGGTGATCGAGCATTTCGGCTCGGCCGAGGTGTGGGCGTTGAAGCTCACGCCCGAGTGGGTGGGCGCGGATGCGCAAGAGCCGATTTGCCGCTGCCGGATACGATGTCCGCCGCTACTACATCGCGAGCACCACGCACGGCGGGCGGCGCGGGCGGATTCGATACCAGCTTGCCCGGCGTGGGCTTGCCAAAAACCGGCGCCGAGCTGCCCGGGCAACAATTTCGGCACCGGCGTGCTGCCGGCGAATCCGATGCCGCATACGCAGACTGTCAACGCGTTGCGCGTGCACTTTCGCAACTGGGTGATGAAGGGCACGCCGCCGCCGCCGAGCCGGTATCCGACGCTCGCCGAAAGGGCAGCTTGCGCGAGGCGAACAAGGCGGCGATCGGCTTTCCCACGTTGCCGGGCTTGCGCGCCACGGCGCCGGAGCCGCGGCTTCATCATGCCGGTGCACGACTACGACTGGGGGCCGCAGTTCAACGCGCAGTCGATGGCTCGGGCATCGCGTCGAACGGCGCCGCCGCCCATCCGGCAAGTCGCTGAAGATGCTGGCGCCGAAGGTCAACGCCGACGGCAACGAAGTCGGCGGCGTGCCGGTGGTGCTGCTCGATGCGCCGCTCGGCACCTATCTCGGCTGGAACATCACGCGGCCGGCGCCTTGCTGTTCACAAGGGCCAGATCTGCTACTACGCCGGCGGCATGATTCCGTTCGCGCGCACCGCCGCCGAACGCAAGGCCAACAACGATCCACGGCTGTCAATCGAAGAGCGATACGGCTCGCACGACGGCTACGTGGAGCGTGTGCGCGCCGCCGCTGCACGCGCGGTGGAGCAGAAATTCTTGCTGCCCGGCGACGCGCAGGCGCTGATCGAGACCGCGAAGGCAAGCGCCGTGCTGCGATAGACGCGGCCCGACGCGGCGCACACCCTCGACAACCCGAAGCCTCGGGTTTCCGCAGCCATCAGCGGCGCATCGGCGTGCCCTATGCTGCCGCTCCCGAAATTGGCCTGACCACTTGACCGCCATCGGCGACTACGCCACCGACGCTGCACGATGCCACTGCAATCCATTGAACCGCGCCGCCTGTACCGCCAGATCGCCGATCAATTGCGCGGCTCTGATCCGCGCCGGCGAATACCCGGTGGGCGCGCGGCTGCCGCCCGAGCGCGACCTCGCCGCGCAGTTGAAGGTGTCGCGACCCTCGGTGCGCGAGGCGTTGATCGCGCTCGAGGTCGAGGGCCTGGTCGAGGTGCGCATGGGCTCGGCATCACGGTGATCGCACGCGAGCCGCAACCGAGCGCGGCGCGCGTGGAGTCCGAGCTAAGCCCGTTCGAGATCATTCGCGCGCGCCAGTTGATCGAATGCGAGCTTGCTGCGCTTGGCTGCCGCGAGCAAGAAGCCGGCAACGATCGCGCGCGGCCTGCGCGCGAGCGCTGGCCATGATGGAAGCCGACATCGCGCGCGAGGTGATGCCGATCCGCGGCGACCGGCTTTTCCCACGTGCGCGTGGCCGAGGCCAGCGAGAACAGCGCGCTGCTGCGCGTGGTGACCGAGCTCTTACGACGAACGCAACAACCCGATGTTCGAGCGCCTGGGCCGCCACTTCGAACGTGTGGCCACCTGGCGCCAGGCGGTGGCCGAACACCGGCTCGTCGTCAGCGCGATCGCGGCCAAGGATCCGGTGCGCGCGCGCCTGCGATGCATGAGCACCTGCAGCGCTCGCACGATCGCTTCGGCGCGGCGTGGGCGGTGACTCCCGCGATCCGGCCACCGGCCGAGCAACAGGCCGCGTGAATTGACGCGGCCTGGCATTTGTTCACCGACACCGAGGAGACCCCGATCATGAAACGCACTTTCCTTTGCTGGCTCGGCCTCGTTGGCCGTGGCCGCGGTGGCCGCCGGCGTAGCCGCGCCGGCGCTGCGCGCAGACGAAGCTGAAGTTCGCGCACGTGTACGAGACCTCCGAGCCGTACCACACGTGGGCGGTGTGGGCGGCCGGCGAGATCAAGCCAAGCGCACGCAGCGGCCGCTACGACGATGGACGTGTTTCCCGGCCTCGCAGCTCGGCAACGAGACGCAGATCAACCAGTCGCCTGACGCTCGGCACGGTCGACGTGATCTACACCGGCCAGGCGTTCGCCGCGCGCACGCTATCCGCCGCTGTCCATCGGCGGCGCGCCGTACATGTTCCGCGACTTCGACCACTGGAAGAAGTATCTCGCAGAGCGCGGTGCTGCGGCGAGCTGATGGACGGCTACTTCAAGAAGGGCGGCAACAAGCCGATCGCCGTCATCTACTACGGCGTGCGCCACACCACCGCCAACAAGGCGATCAACAAGCCCGACGACATGAAGGGCCTGAAGCTGCGCGTGCCCGATGCGCCGCTCTACGTCATGTACCCGAAGGTCGTGGGCGCCAACGCGACGCCGATCGCCTTCGCCGAGGTCTACCTCGCGCTGCAGAGCAAGACGGTCGACGCGCAGGAGAACCCGCTGCCGACGATCCTCGCCAAGAAGTTCTACGAGGTGCAGACGCACGTCAACCTGACCGGCCACATCACCGAGATGCTGCTGACCATCGTCAGCGGCCACGATCTGGAGCAAGCTGTCCGACGCCGACAAGAAGACGTTCGACGTGGTGTTTCAAGGAGGCCGCGCGCCAAGTGCCACCGACGAGATCGCCGCCTCCGAGATCAAGCTGGTCGACGACTTCGCCACCAAGTACAAGAAGACGGTGGTCAAGTCCGACCGCGCTGCGTTTGCCGCGGCCTTCCGAGAAATTCCATCTCGGGCCCGACGCCACCTGGGACAAGGCGCTGTACGACAAGCTGCAAGCCATCAAGTGATGTGCCGTCGCGCGGGCGCCGAGCGCCCGCGCATGATGCGCTGCCAGCAATGACACAGATCGCCGACATCGACGCGTTGCCCAAGGTGATGGGCGACGACGAGCAGTTCCACGCCATCGATGAGGCGGTGGAGCTGTCAGGCACGCCACCTGAGGCCTGGGCGGCGCTGGCCATCTTCTGGCTGCTCGGGATCACCGTCTTCTATCAGTTCTTCACGCGCTACGTGCTCAACAACTCGGCATCGTGGACCGAGGAGATCGCGCGCTACCTGCTGATCGGTACGGTGTTCGTCGGCGCAGCGATCGGCGTCGTCAAGAACAACCACATCCAGGTCGATCTGCTGTACCGCTACCTGCCGCGCAAGATAGCGCGCGGTCTGGCCATGGTCGTCGATGTGCTGCGCATCGCCTTCTGCGCGACCATGGTGGTGCTCACCGCGCAGATGATGGTGAAGCTGTCAAGACATGAATATGACCATCATCGACGTGCCGATGAACGTGCTGTACGGCGTGTGCCTGTTCGGCCTCGCCATGATGACGTTGCGCTCGATCGGGGTCGCGCGCGTGCACTGGCGGCGCGGCTACGGCGTGCTCCGAACGGCCCGAATCCACGATGGACGACCGCTAGGCCGCGATGCTGAAAATCGTCTTCCTGATCCTGATGGCCGGCGGCATTCCCGTGGCCATGGCGATGGCCGGCGCCTCGCTGATCTACATCATGGTCAGCGGCAACCTGCCGCCGTTCGTGGTGATCCACCGCATGATCGGTGGCATCGACAGCTTCCCGCTGCTGGCGGTGCCGTTCTTCATCCTGGCCGGCAACCTGATGAACAACGCCGGGCATCACCAACCGCATCTACAACTTTGCGCTCGCGCTGGTCGGCTGGCTGCAGGGCGGCCTCGGCCACGTCAACGTGGTCGGCTCGGTGATCTTCGCCGGCATGAGCGGCACTGCGATCGCCGACGCCGCCGGGCCTGGGCACGATCGAGATCAAGGCGATGCAGGACCACGGCTACCGAAACCGAGTTCGCGGTCGGCGTCACCGCGGCCTCGGCGACGCTCGGCCCGATCATTCCGCCGAGCCTGCCGTTCGTGATCTACGCGATGATGGCCAACGTCTCGGTCGGTGCACTGTTTCTGGCCGGCATCCTGCCCGGCGCTGCTGATGGCGCTGCTGATGATGCTGACGGTCGCCTACTACGCCGCACAAGAACGGCTGGGGCGGCGACATCAGTTCACCGCCACGCGCTTCGGCAAGGCGGTCGTCGAGACGCTGGTGGTCGCCGCTGGCCGATGGCGATGTACTACCTGGTCGCAGTGCGGTGCCCAGCCGCAGGTCACGGTGATCGCGGGCCTGATCGTGCTGTTCGCGGCCGACCGCTATTTCCGCTTCGAGGCGGTGCTGCCGATCATGACGCCGGTGCTGCTGATCGGCGGCATGTCCACCGGCATCTTCACGCCCACCGAGGGCGCGATCGCAGCCTGCGTGTGGGCGATGGTGCTGGGCCTCGCGTGGTATCGCACGCTGAGCTGGAAGCGCTTCGTCAAGGTCTGCCTCGACACCGTGGAGACCACTGCCACCGTGATGTTCATCGTCGCCGCGGCATCGATCTTCGGCTGGATGCTCACCGCCACCGGCGTCACCGCGGCGATCGCGCAATGGGTGCTGGCGTTCACCCAGAAGCCGTGGCTGTTTCCTGCTGCTGGCCAACGTGCTGATGCTGTTCGTCGGCTGCTTCCTCGAGCCGACCGCGGCGATCACGATCCTGGTGCCGCTGCTGCTGCCGATCGCGCGCCAGCTGGGCATCGACCCGGTCCACTTCGGCCTGGTGATGGTGCTCAACCTGATGATCGGCCTGCTGCACCCGCCGATGGGCATGGTGCTGTTCGTGCTGGCGCGCGTGGCCAAGCTGAGCGTCGAGCGCACGACCGTGGCGATCCTGCCGTGGCTGGTGCCGCTGCTGTTGAGCCTGGTGATCTTGACCTACATCCCGGCGGTGGGGCTGTGGTTGCCGAAGGTGATGGGGTTCTAGTTGTCGTGCGGCGTTGTTTGTTTGCTGCGTTGTCTTGCCTGCGGAGTAGCGCCCGCCGGCGTCACTGGATCCGCCCTTCGCTGCGCGAAGTTACGGATCCCCTTCGGAATTTGCTGGCCCAAATGAAAGTAACCAAAGCAAAGAGGCCTGAATACGATCTGGCTCGCTGACATTGCAGCAGACCACGAGGGCGAATCGTTCGATGCGTCGCACCGCTGGCCGCGGGTGCGCCGAGCACAAATGACAGGCGGTGCATCCGTGGCCAAAGGCACTGCGAGTTGAACCAGCCTGCGTTCGGAGGGGCCATTGCTGGAGCCTCGGTCAACATCGTATCGAGCCCCTTTGCTTTGGCTACTTCATTCGGGGCCGCAAATGAAGTAGCCGGCCGCCGGCTGAGACCGGCGCGTCTCGCGCAGTGAGACTCACTCGAATCGTGAGTGTCGAGATCCTGCAGGTCGACCTAGCGCCCGCCGGTGCCGCGCAGCGATCGCGATCCAGTCGTTCGTGACGCAGGAGACGCCGATCGTGCGGCTGCGCATGCGACGACGGCAGCCAAGGCACCGGCTACAGCTACACCATCGGCACCGGCGGCTCGTCGGTGGTGGCGCTGCTGAACGACCATCTGGCACCGCGGCTGATCGGCCGCGATCCGTCGTGCATCGAGGCGATCTGGCGCGACCTGATGTTCAGCGACGCATGCCACCACGGTCGGCGCGATCACCAGCCTGGCGCTGGCGGCGATCGACACTGCGCTGTGGGACTGGCGGTGCCGTCGCGACGGCCAGCCGCTGTGGCGCGCAGCTGGCGGCGCCAAGCAGCGCATCCCGGTGTACACCACCGAGGGCGGCTGGCTGCATCTGTCGCCCGAGCGACCTGGTGCGCGAGACCGCGCTGCGCAGCGAGGCCGGCTTCAGGGCGCGAAGATCAAGGTCGGCAAGCCGCATGTCAGCGAAGACGTGCGCGCTTGACAGGCGGTGCGCGAGGGCGTCGGCGACGGCTTCGAGATCATGGTCGACGCCAACCAGTGCTTCACGCTGAGCGAGGCGCTGCGCCGCGCACCGCGCCTATGCCGAACTCGGCATCGCCTGGTTCGAGGAACCGCTGCGCGGCCGACGACATCATCGGCCACGCCGCGCCTCGCGGCGGCCAGCGCGGTGCCGATCGCGGTGGGCGAATCGCTGTACTCGCCGGCGCAGTTCGCGGCCTACGTGCAGCAGGGTGCGTGCTCGATCGTGCAGGTCGATGTCGCTCGCGTCGGCGGCATCACGCCGTGGCTGAAGGTGGCGCACATGGCCGAGGCGTTCAACCTGCGCGGTGTGCCCGCACTTCCTGATGGAGCTGCACGTGTCGCTGACGGCCGCGGCGCCGAGCGCGGCGTGGCTGGAATACATTCCACAGCTCGATGCCGTGGCGTCGAGCCGCCTCGTTATCGACGCCGGCATGGCGGTGGCGCCCGATACGCCGGGGCTCGGCATTGCATGGCGTCACGACGAACTCGATCGGCGCTGCCGGGCGCGGCATCTGATTCAGTGAAGAGGCCAGCAACATGGCAGCGCGACTTGCCGGCAAGACGGCATTCCTCACGGCAGCGGCGCAGGGCATTGGCCGCGCCACCGCGTTGGCATTCGTGCGCGAAGGCGCGCGGTGATCGCCACCGACATCGACGAGGCGGGGCTCGCCGGCACTGGCACGCGAGTGCGGCTGCACGACGCGGCGGCTCGACGTGCTGGATGCCGCGGCGATCGCCACCGCGCTGCGCGCGACGCGGGCACAGTGCAGATCCTCTTCAATGCGGCCGGCGTGGTGCATGCGGGCAACGTGCTCGAAGCCACCGAGGCCGACTGGGACTTGTCGTTCAACTTGAACGCGCGCGCGATGGCGCGCACGATCCGCGCCTTCCTGCCAGGCATGCTGGCGCAAGGCGGCGGCTCGATCGTCAAGCATCGCGTCGGTGGCCGGCAGCGTCAAGGGCGTGCCCAACCGGTTTGTCTATGCGCGCCAGCAAGGCCGCGGTGATCGGCCTGACCAAGGCGGTGGCGGCCGACTTCGCGTCGCGCGGCATCCGCTGCAACGCGATCTGCCCCGGCACCGTCGACTCGCCGTCGCTGGCGCGCACGCATCACCGGCGCAGGCACGCGTCAGCGGCAAGTCGGAGGCCGAGGTGCGCGACTGTGTTCGTCGGTCGCCAGCCGATGGGCCGCCTGGGCACCGCCGACGAGATTGCGGCGCTCGCCGTCTATCTGGCCAGCGACGAAGCCGCGTTCACCACCGGCAGCGTGATGATCAGCGACGGTGGCATGTCCAATTGATTTGATTCCCTGACGATTTCCCGAAGGAGGACCGCGATGAAACTGATGCGCTATGGTGCCAAGGGTTCCGAACGGCCCGGACTGATCGACGCACACGGCAAGGTGCGCGCGCTGTCCGGGTGAATCTGCCGACCTCAGGCCCGATGAGCTGTCGCCAGCCAGCCTGGCCAAGCTGCGCGACATCGATCCGGCGACGCTGCCGGTGGTGGCGCAGCCTGGGCCGCATCGCGCCGCCGTGGAGCAGCTGTGGCAAGTTTCTTTGCATCGGTCTGAACTATGTAGACCATGCCGCAGAGGCCGGCATGCCGGTGCCCAAGGAGCCGATCCTGTTCATGAAGCCGATCGGCGTGCGGGTCGGCTGCAACGACGCGGTGGTGCTGCCGCAGGGCTCGGTCAAGGGCGACTGGGAGGTCGAGCTCGGCGTCGTGATCGGCACCCGGGCACGCTACGTGCCCGAGGCCGATGCACTGAACTACGTGGCAGGGTATTGCGTCGTCAACGACGTGTCGGAACGCGAGTACCAGCTCGAACGCGGCGGCCAATGGGACAAGGGCAAGGGCTGCGACACCTTCGGCCCCGTCGGTCCCTGGCTGGTCACCACTGACGAAGTCACCGATCCGCAGGCGCTGCCGATGTGGTGCGAGGTCAACGGGCGTCGCATGCAGAACGGAAATACGCGTACGATGGTGTTTGGCGTCAGGCAACTGGTGAGCTACCTCAGCCGTTTCATGACGCTGGAGCCGGGGACTTGATCGCGACGGGCACACCGCCCGGCGTGGGCATGGGCTTGAAGCCGCAACCTCAGTTCTTGAAGCCGGGCGACACCATGCGCCTGGGCATCGAGGGCTTGGGGTGCAGCAGCAATCCGTGCACGCCTGGAACCCGGAGTTGATCGACAACTGAACTGGCAAAGGAGTATCACTGCGTGAAGACACGAGTCGTCCGGATCTTCACGGGAGCAACCTTTCGAGTCCCAGAACATATTCAACGCATCGACTCGAAGCACACCCACGGCTGGCAGCTGCGATACGGGAAATCGAAGATGTTTTCCGATCACAGCAACGACGGCAGCAAGGCACGCGCGGCCTTGAAGCTGGCCACCGCCGAATTGATCAAGCGCATTGCGAAACTACCGGCACCGTCGGGCCTGCGGCGCGATATCGCGTCGAACAAAGGCTCCAACTTGCCGGTTGGCATTTCAGGCCCGATCGTGCGCACTCGGCCCGGGCGCAACACGCGTGACGCCAGCTTCGGCGTCACGCTGCCGCGCTTTGGCATGAAGCCCACCACGCGCAGTGTCTACATCGCCACCGAAAACACCTACACGCTGGCGCGCTACAAGACAGCCTTGGCCAAAGCCATCGAGCTGCGGCGCACGGCCGAGCGGGCGTACCAGTTGGCGGCGACCAAAGCCAAACGCGCGGGGCGCGCAAGGCGATGAAATAACAAGACGAGTGAGCATGGCGGCCGAAGGCGCCACCGGCGCCTGCGAGTGACCGCTCCGAAGGGCCAGCTCCGTTGGGGCTGGCCCTTCGGACCCTCCAGGAGTTCGCATGAGCGCAGTCATTCGCATCCATCCCGCCGACGACGTGGTGATCGCACGCCGTCAATTGCTGGGCGGCACTCGCGTCGACAGCGAAGGCATCACCGTCGCGGGCCTGGTGCCGCCGGGCCACAAGATTGCGGTGCGCCCGATCGCCGCCGGCGCGCCGGTGCGGCGCTACAACCAGATCATCGGCTTTCGCGACGCAGCCCATCGCACCGGGCCAGCACGTGCACACGCACAACCTGGCGTTCTCGACCTTCGAGCGCGCACACGAGGTGGGCGCCGGCGTGCACGCCACCGCGTACGTGGACGAGCCCGCCACCTTCATGGGCATCGTGCGCGACGATGGCCGCATCGCGACGCGCAACTACATCGGCGTGCTGACCAGCGTCAACTGCTCGGCCACCGCGGCGCGGGCGATCGCTGATCAATTCCGCCGCGACATCCACCCCGAGGCGCTGGCCGACTATCCGAACGTCGACGGCGTCGTCGCGCTGACCCACGGACAAGGCTGCGCCACCGCCAGCGACGGCGAAGAGCTGCTGGTGTTGCGCCGCACGCTGGGTGGCTATGCCAAGCATCCCAACTTCGCCGCGGTGCTGGTGGTCGGGCTCGGCTGCGAGACCAACCAGATTCAGGGCCTGATGGCGCAAGAGGGTCTGGCCGAAGGTGCGCGCCTGCATGCCTTCAGCATCCAGGACACCGGGGGCACCGCAAAGACGGTGGCGCGCGGTGTGCAACTCATCAAGGGCCTGTTGAAGGAAGCCAACCGCGTCAAGCGCCAGCCGGTGAGCGCGAGCCACATCACCGTGGGCTTGCAGTGCGGCGGCTCGGACGGTTATTCGGGCATCAGCGCCAACCCGGCGCTCGGTGCGGCGGTCGACCGGCTGGTGCGCAACGGCGGTGGCGCGATCCTGTCGGAGACGCCCGAGATCTATGGTGGCGAACACCTACTGACGCGCCGCGCCGTGAGCCGCGAGGTGGCCGACAAGCTGCTGGCGCGCATCCGCTGGTGGGAGGGCTACACGCGCGCGCAACAACATGTCGATGGACAACAACCCGTCGGCCGGCAACAAGGCCGGTGGCCTGACCACCATCCTCGAGAAATCGCTGGGCGCGATCGCCAAGAGCGGCACCACCAACTTGGTCGACGTCGTCGAGTTCGCCCAGGCCGTGAAGGCCCGTGGCCTCGTCTACATGGACACACCCGGCTACGACCCGGTGTCGGCCACCGGCCAGGTGGCCGGCGGCGCCAATCTCATCTGCTTCACCACGGGCCGCGGCTCAGCGTACGGCTGCGCGCCGAGCCCGTCACTGAAGCTGTCGACCAACACCGCGCTGTGGCTCAAGCAGCAGGAAGACATCGACATCGATTGCGGCGGCATCATCGAAGGCAGCGACACCATCGACACGGTGGGCGAGCGCATCTTCCGCCTGATGCTGGCCACCGCGTCGGGCGAGAAGACCAAGAGCGAACTGCACGGCTACGGGCAGAACGAGTTCGTGCCTCTGGCAACTCGGCGCGGTGATGTAGCCGCGGCTCATCGCGGCGGCGCTCGCGATCGCGTCTTCTTCGCAGCGGGCCGGCTCGGCGCGTTGCGGGCGAAGGCGTCCATCATCGCCCGCAGGCCCAGCTCGAACGTCGCGTCCCAATGCTCGCTCTTGAAATACGGGGCCGCCGGCATCAATGCGCGGCTGGGTGTCGTGGGCGGCACGCTCGTCGGTTGGCTGACGCTCTCGTTCCTGAGCTACCTGTATCACCGCACCTCGCACACCTGGTCGCCGCTGTGGCGCATCAGCCATCAGATCCACCACAGCCCGCAGCAGGTCGACATCTCCGGCTCGGTGCTGTTTCACCCGTTCGAGATGGTGGTGCAGGTGCTGCTGCAGTTGTTCGTCACCGTGCTCGTGCTCGGGCTTGATCCGCTGGCCGCTGCATTGACCGGCGTCGTGGCGGCGCTGCACGGCATCTTTCAGCGCTGGAACGTGCGCACGCCGCGCTGGATCGGCTACTTCGTGCAGCGCCCCGCGTTCGGCGGCCAGTGCGGCTTCGACGCCCCGGCCGATCGCCGCCTGGGCGCGATGCTGGTCTGGCAGGACGTCAACGAACCGGTGCTCGGCAGCCGCAGCCGCGGAGCAGGGAGCTTCGCGCGAACCTGAGAGCGATCCCTTCAGGCCGACGCCACGGCGCGCCGTAGTCGCGCCGTGGGCCGCGAACGCAGCCAGCTCCAAACCTTTTCACACACGCGGTTGCCGGAGACCACTGCCTGAGCGCATCGACGGCGCGGTCCACGTCGTCGATCGAGTTGTAGAAGTAAAAGCTCAAGCGGCAGCTGGCTGGGATCTCGAGGCCGAGTTGCCCGTGCGCCAGCGTTGCGCAGTGGCAACCCGCGCGAGACTCGATGCCGCGCGCGTTCAACGCTTCGGCCAGCTGCATGGGGTTGCGGCCGGCGACGTTGAACGCCACCAGCGAGCTGCGGCGCGCCGCGTCGCGCGGGCCGTAGATCGTGAGGCCAGGCACGGCCGCAAGCGCCGCTCGAGCGCGTGCGCGGTGAGCGTGCGGTTCCAGTCGGCGATGCGCTGCATCGCGGCCTGCACCGTGGCGCGATCGATCGTGCGTGCGGTGTTGAAGTAGGTGGCACGGCGCGGCGTCAGCGCCAGGTCGATGAGGATACGCAATGCCTGCGCCGACACGATGGTGCCGAGGATGTTGGGGGTGCCGGCCGCAAACTTCCACGGCAGCGCGTTGTAGTCCACCTGATCCGGTGACACACGTCCCTCGGCGATCATGTCGCCGCCGTAGAGGAACGGCAGCGATGACTGCAGCAGATGCTCCTTGGCGTACAGCACCCCGACGCCGAACGGTGCCAGCATCTTGTGGAACGAGAACGACAGGTAGTCGACGTCGAGCGCCTGTACGTCGACGAACGTGCCCGGCACCAGTTGCGCGCCGTCGATCAGCAGGTACGAGCGTCGCTCACCGCTGGGTTGTGAATAGCCGCTGCTGTTGGCCAGCGTGCGGATCGCCGGCAACGGGTTCTTGGTGCCGAAGAAGTTGGATGCACCGGTGCAGCACACGAGCTTGGTGCGCTCGTCGATCAGCGAGGCCAGGTGCTCGAGGTCGAGCTCGCCGGTGGCGGGTCGAATCGCGCCAACCGGTACTCCACGCGGCGGCCGAAGCGCGGCAGGATGTCGCGGCACATCGCATACCACGGCACGTAGTTGGAGTTGTGCTCCATCATCGTCGTGACCACGTTGTCGCCGTCACGGAACTCGCTCATCAGCGAGTACATCACCGTGTTGATGGGCTTCGGTGGTGTTGCGCACCACGACGATGCTTCTGCGGCTCGGCGCACCGATGAAGCGGGCGATGTCGTCGTAGGCCGACTCGAAGCGTTCGGTGGTGATCTGCGAGGCGCTCCGACTGGCCGCGGTGCACGTTGTCGTAGGCCGGTGCCAGCGCCTGGTACAGCGCGAGCAGCGCACGTGGCGGCTGCGTGCTGGCGGCGTTGTTGGTGACCACCCGGCCATGCGCCGGAAACACGAAGTGACTCCGGATCGCCTCGAGATTCCAGGGTTCGAGAGGAGTCATGATGCCTCCAACGGAAAACTGCCGGCTCGACCGGACATGGCGGCGCCAACGCCAAGCCGACAGGATCGGACTGTGTCGATGTGTTGCGCGCTGGGCGGCGTTGGTTCAATGCACTGGCCCAGGCGACGCCGGCGCTTTTGGCGCACAATCGTTCGCACGGTCTTCAGCGCGCTCGGGCCGCTGGACCCTAGGGAGTCGAAGGCATGGGTGTCCGTATCGCCTGGACCATCGTGGCACTGATCATCTTGGGCGCCGCCGTTTCGGCGGTATTTCGCGTCGCCACCGCGCCCGATCGCATCCGAGAGCGGCGCGAAATGGCCAAAGAGGTGTGCCTGAAAGCCGGCGGCGAGTGGGTGATGGCGCAAGACCGCCACGAGGTCTGCAAGCGCGCCTGAACGGCCAACGGCGGTTTCACCGCTGTTTCATTCGCTTCACCCAGGTTTCACCAACCCCGTGCACGATGGTGCCTCCTCACCATCGGACCTCGGTTCTCGCATGTCAGACCTCATCGTGCACGGCGGCGCGCCGCTGAAGGCCGCATTCAACCTTCGGCCAACAAGAACGCGGTGCTGCCGATCCTGGCCGCCACCTTGCTGACGCGGCGAGCCGGTGCGCCTGGAGCGCGTGCCCGAGATCACCGACGCCAAGCGACTGCTCGAATTCTTCCAAGCCATCGGCAGCCGCGTGCAGGCCGACTTCGCCAGCGGCGTGGTCGAGATCCGAACACCGCGACAGCGCGTTCGACGCGCGCAGCGCGCGCCTGCCACAGGCGATGCGCTCGTCGATCCTGCTGGTGCCGCCGCTGCTCGCGCGCTTCGGCCAGGCGCGCATCGAAGACGAGGTGCGCGGCTGCACGCTCGGCGTGCGCGAGATCGATCCGCACGTCGAGGTGTTCGAGCGCTTCGGCGCCCGCATCGAGCGCAGCGACGACGGCTGGCTGCTGCAGGCCAGGCAGCCGCTGCAGGCCGATCAGCCACTGGCTCGACTACGCCTCGGTCACCACCACCGAGAACTCTCGTGCTCTGCGCGGTGCTGGCCCGCGGCCGCTCGACGCTGATCAACGCCGCCTGCGAGCCGCACGTGCAGGAGTTCTGCCGCTTCCTGATCAGCGCTGGGTGCCCGCATCGAGGGCGTGGGCACGTCGACGCCTGCACGTCACCGGCGTCGAGTCGCTCGGCGGCGGCGAACACCGCTTCGACGAAGACTTCCACGAGGTCACCACCTTCCTCGCGCTGTCGGCGCATCACCGGCGGCGACGTCGCGCGTGAAGAACCCGCAGCCCGAGCACTTGCGCGCTGATCGATCGCAGCCTTCGCCAAGCTCGGCGTCTACGTCACGCACGAGCACGGCTGGTCGCGCGCGGTGCTCGAGGGCAGGTTGAAGGTGCGCGAGCCGTTCACGCGCAACCTGCTGCACAAGATCGAGGCCGCGCCCTGGCCGTACCTGCCGTGCCGACCTGCTGCCGATCTTCATCGCGCTCGGCGTGCGCGCCGAGGGCAGCATGCTGTTCTGGAACAAGGTCGTACGACGGCGCGCTCGGCTGGACCAGCGAGCTCGCCAAGTTCGGCGCCCAGACGTTCCTGTCCGACCCGCACCGCGTGATCACCTTCGGCGGCAAGCCGCTGTCGCCGGCCGAGGTGGAGAGCCCCTACATCATCCGCGTGGCGATCGCGCTGTTGATGGTGGCGGCGAGCATCGAGGGCCGATCGGTGATCCGCCACGCCGCGCCGATCCGCCGCGCGCATCCGCATGTTCGTCGAGAACCTGGTCGGCGCTCGGCGCGCGCATCGAGTGGCGCGAGCCGTGAGCCGCCGGCTCTCTGCTCAGCGGTCGTGCGCAGCCCCTTGCTGAAGCGCGTTCAGTGCGGCCAGCGCGGCGCCGGCCGCATCGAGGGCACGAACAGGTGATCGTGGTGCGCGGCTGCGATCACGTTGCGGGCGATGCCCGCGCCGGCCAGCGCTGGCACCACTGCCGCGGTGCACAGGTCAGTCAGTAGGGCGATCCTCATGTGATGTGTTGGCAACCGCGGGCTTCATCGGTGTAGGTCGGCACGTTGCGGTGGGTGACGACGGCGCCAACGCTGCGATTGGCAATAATCGCCGCGACGCGACGAGCGCAAGGAGAGTCCGTGAAGCCCAGTGCAAGCCTTCAATGCCGGATCGGCGCCGCCGTGGTGGCGCTCTGGTTGTCAGCGTGTTCGTCGCCGATGCCGGCGGCGAAGCCAAGCGCCACCGCCAGCCAAACGGTGGCACCGATGTCGTTGCTGTGGGTCGGCAACAGCTTCTTCTACTACAACAACAGCATGCACGGCCATGTGGGCCTGCTGCTGCGGGCCACCGCCGAGGGCACCCGCGGCTGGCGGCAGACCTCGGCCACCATCAGCGGCTCGGGCCTCAACTGGCACGACATGGAGGCGCACTTCAAGCCCGGTGGCATGGGCTCGTTACTCGTTCAGCGCCAAGAACGAGGTGGTGTTCAACAACCGGCGATCGCGCGTTGCCCAAGCTGTTTGACGCGGTGCTTGATGATGGATTGCAGCCAGTGCCCGATTCATCCGCAGCTATCGGCACGAGTTCTTCGAGGACAGGTCACGACGCGACAGCGTCATCGCGCACGCCACGGCGCCGAGCCGATCCTGTTCATGTCGTGGGCCTATCAAGACGCGCCGGAGATGACGGCGTCGTTGGCCGATGCCTATGTCGGGGCGCGGAACCCGCAATTCATGCGCGCGTGGTGCCCGCCGGGTCTGGCATTCGCGCGCTCGCTCGGCAAGCGGCCCGATGTCGTGCCGCCATGTCGCTGACAAGCGCACCCTACCCTAGCTGGCACCTACCTCGCCGCATGCACGGTGATGGCCAGCGTCTACCGCATCATCTCCGGTGGGCAACAGCTACACCGCCGGGTTGCCGCCCGACGTGGCGGCGCATTTGCAGGCCACTGCGGCCGAGACGGTGAGCGAGTTCGAAGCGGGCCGGCGCTGAAGGCGGCGAGTGCCACGCCACAGCTTCTCGCTCCAGTGAAAGCGATGCATCAGCCGGTGCAGCAGCGGGGCGATCAGCAGTCCTGCGGTGATGATGAACATCAGCCCGGCGTACAGCGCGTACAGGCCTGCAAAGAGCTTGCCGGCAAAGCTGTGCGGCGGGTCGACCGGACCCATGCCACCGAGCAGCATCGCCGCGTTCAGGAAAGCGTCGATCCAGCTCAGGTGTTCGAGCGTGTGATAGCCCACCATGCCGATGGCCAGCGAAACGGCAGTTAGCAGCAGGGCGAATGCCCAAGTGCGCGAGCAACCGCTGCGCAAACGTCTGGCGCGCCAGTGGACGCTGCTTCATGTGACTCGTACATGCCTTGGGGCGTGAGCAAGCAGCGCGCCTGCGCAGGGAGCTGAGCGGCCGCAATTCCTTGCGTGAACGAATTCGAGGGCCAACGCCAGCATCATCGCCTGTCGTTCGGGGTGCTCGATCACAGCGGCCGTCCGAGGTGAAGTAGAAGCTTCCCGGCCCGTCCGCGGCCCGGCATAACCGAAGTACACGGAGCCCGACGGCGCTGTCCGCGCCGATGAACACGGCCATCGATTTCAGCAGACCGCTCGGGTTGCCCGGCACGAGAGGACTGCCATATCGCCCGGCCTCGAGCGAGAACACCCGCCAAAGGCACCATCGAAGATGCCCGCCGCGAATGAGGCGGTGGTAGTACGTCACCTGGCCGTACTGAAGACTCGGCGCCCACCAACTGCCCGGTGGCGTAGCCCGATTGCCTGAGGAATCCGCCCCACTGAAACTGGTCGTACGCCGGCAGCGGGTCGGAACCGAGCTTGCCGCCGGCCGCGATGGCCGACCTGCACCGTGTCGTCGCCGAATCGAATAGAGCACCGGTGGCTGCTGGGCGCCACTTGCTGTAGGGGTCCACCGCCCCGAGGCTGGTCAGCGAGTCGTAGAGCCCCAGCTCGGCGGCCCAACCTGCACGCGGAAAGTTCGCGCTGTCGAGCTGATCCATGCGCAAGCGGGCTACTGATGCCGCCCTGCGCGATTTTCTCGTCGGTGGGCAGCACGAGGGCCCCGGTACTGAGCTTGGGGATGACGGTGCCGCCCTGGACGCCGAGCCGCAGCTCGCCGTACTGAGTCGAACTGCACGCCGACGTCGAGCCCGGCAATGCGCGACTCGATGTTGTAGATGGCGATGCGGTTGTCCCCGCTGTAGAGGTCCTCCTGATCCTGCCCGATCGACCACGCGCGGCGCGATGAAGTAGCGCCCCCTCACGTCGAACGGCTGGTAGAACTCCACCCGCAACGCGTTGTTGTAGCCGAGCTGCACGTCGGTGCGCAACTCCGCACCGAGCGAGTTCAACCAGGTCATGCGATGGCTGGCGAGCACGTTGAACTGCGCTGACGCCGCTGAAGTCGCTCGACAGCCCGATGCCCGCGCGCAGGTAGTTCGGGCCCCACGCCTTCTCGACCGCGTCGACCACGCAGCACCCGCTTGCCCGGCTCTTCGAGGATGCGGTAGCTCACGTGCTCGAAGTCGCCGGTGCCGTACAGGCGCCGCATGTCGCGCGTCGAGCTGGCTCTGCACCAGCGGCGCGCCGGCCGTCGTCTGCATCACCGCCTTGCGCCGACTCGCGGGTTGACGCGGGTCAGCTCGCTGAAGCGGATCTCGTCGACCGGCTTCAGGTCGGGCGCCGTCTCGACCTGCTGACGCTGGCGCAGCGCCGCGTACTCGGCGGGCGGCATCGACAGCTGCGCCAGCCGGTCGGCCACCTGCGCGCCGCGGCCTCGCCGAGCGGCGTGATCTTCGGCCAGGTTGTCGAAGTCGCCGGTCGAGTAGTCGCCGAGCTCGGGCGAGATCAGGATGTCGGTCGGCTTCAGCGACGCCAGCGACGCGCTGCACGTTCTGCTCGGTCAGGATGCTGAGCATCTGCGCCGGTCACGCCGACGATCGACTTGCAGCTGGTCGCGCTTGCAGCAGCGGCGTGCCGACGTTGACGGCGATGACGATGTCGGCGCCCATCGCGCGCGCGACGTCGACCGGCAGGTTGCTGGTCAGCATGCCGTCGACCAGCGATCATGCCGGCGTACTCGGCCGGCGCGACGGCGCCCGGCACCGACATGCTGGCGCGCATCACGCTGCGCCAGCTCGCCCTCGCTGAACACCACGGCCTTGCCGGTGACGAGGTCGGTGGCCACCGCGCGGAACTGGATCGGCAGGTCGTCGAAGTCGACGGTAGCCCTGCACGCGCGACAGCTGGCGCAGCACGGTCTCGAGCTGCACGCCGGTGACCATGCCCTTGGCAGACGGCCGTCTGCCCGTCGCCGGTGCCGATCTCCGGGCCGATGTAGTTGCGGAAGTCGTCGGCCTTGCGGCGCATCGACAGCTCCTGGCGCGGCGGCTTCTCCTTGAACAGGCGTCTCGATCGATGATGTCGCCGGTGATCTTCTCCATCTCCGCAACGGTCATGCCGGACGCGTAACGCGCCGCCGACCAGCGCGCCCATGCTGGTGCCGGCGACGCAGTCGATCGGCACCCGGTACTCCTCGAGCACCTTGATGCACGCCGACGTGCGCCGCGCCGCGCGCGCCGCCGCCCGACAGCACCAGGCAGATCTTGGGCCGCTTCGCAGCGGCGGCCGCGCGGCGCCGCTTCGGCCGACGCAGCGCCACGTCCGCAGCCATCGGGAACGCGGCGGCAGCCACGATCGATGCCACGAGGGTGCAAACACCGCGTCGCTGTTGCCTTGCCATGTCGCACCTCGTGTTTTCGCGTTCATTCGTGCGCTCCGGGCGGTGAGCGCGGTTACGTGGGCCCAGCCGGATGCGGCTCGAGAAGTCTGCTGCCGAGCCCGCCTGCTTGGCGCGCGCGTTGACCATCGAAGCGCCGCTGCAGCTCCGCAAACGTGCATGCCATCGCTGCGCCAGGCGCCCCATGCTCGTACAGAGTATCTCGGGCACGTGGCCGCTGGCCAGGATCTTCCAGCTGAACGGCACGTGCCCGGGGTTGACCAGCCCGTTGCATCCAGATCGTGGTGGTGCAGTTGGTGGTCAGCGAGTTGTAGAACTCGGGCTGTGCCTTCAGCGCATTGAGCGATTCCATGTAGTCGAGGAACACGCGGCGCGCACCGTCCCTGGGCTGCCCTGCAGCCGGAACACGTACACCTGCTCGGGCGGGTCCTTGCCGGTAGTTGGTGCGCAGGCCGATTAGGTCGCGCTCGTCGGCCACCACGTAGTACAGCTCGTACTGCCGAAAGAAGCCGCTGACGGTGGAGTAGCCCTCGCCCTTTCTCCTTGCGCGTTTCGATCGACACGGCCTAGATGGTCGCCGCCGGCAAAGGCGAAGCTCAGGAAGATGTGCGCGATCGCCGGCCCCATCCAGTAGCTGGCCACCAGATCCACCCCTTCGAGCTGGCTCAGGTCAAGCTGCTTGTCGTAGTAGGCCGGGGTGAAGTCGTTTTCGCTGCGATAGGCGAAGTTGCGGACGTTGTGCACCGTGACGCATGTTGCCGTCGATCGTGGCATACGCCAGCCAGCTGCGTTCTCCGACCACCCAGTCACGATCGTTCGATGGCTGCAGGCTGAAAACCAACCCAGCACGACTGCAAACACCACGACGTAGATGCCGAACGCACGCCAGCGCCATCGGCGCAGGGCAACGCGACCAGAGTCACCAGCGCAACGGCGCCACGACCGCCGCGATGGCGTGGCGCACGGCTTCGCTGCCGGGCCCGCATATCGCCAGCGCTGCCACGCACCAGGCCGCCGACGCGACGAGCAACAGCGCCAACAGCGCCCAAGCCAGCGATCCGGGCGCGCAGGCCAGAACGCGCGCCATGCGTCACCCGCGATCAGGACCGACTACTTGACGGTGTAGCCACGTCCTTCGAGGCACGCCGCGCGCGCCTTCTGATACGCGTTCACGCCTGCCTGCGATTGCTGCGTGGCGGCCTGCTGTTGCTGCCGTGCTGCCGCGTTGTTCTGGCAGCGTCGCTCTCGCCCGCGTGCGGCACGCCGCACCATCACCGCCGCGCCGGTGCCGGCGTCGCCGCCGACGACCTTCACCGACCACCGCGCCGCGCGCCGCGCCGCGTGCGCCCGCGCCCGGCGGCGGTGCCGGTGGCCGTGGTGTGCCGGCTTCGCGGTGGCTGGTGGTGGCGGCGGGTTGGCCGGGTCGTACTTGCTTTGTCCCAACGGCCCGGGTGTGGCGCCCGCCTCTCGTCCTTCTTTCTGCTGATCGGCCGACTGGCCCTTGGCCGGGTAGACGACGGTTTGTGCCGCGACACCGGCTGCAAACACCACCGCGGCGATCAGTAGCACCGATGCGCGCGCGCAGTGCCGGGTTGATGACTCGCATGACGCAATCTCTTGTGAATGGCGCTTTGCAAACAAAGCAGGGCAGACTGGAGCTTACCCGTGACGCAGCCCGGAAAAAAATTGCTACGATGGGTGGGCCGCGCGGAGCACTACGGAAGCACTTTTCCCGGATGCTGAGACGAACCAGTTCGGTGCTCGGGCCGCCGCGCGCACGGCTTCTTTGGCGTCCCCGCGCTGGACGCGGCGGGGCTTCGGCGGCGCGCCGTTTGCAGGTCTTCAATCTGAGCGCGCGAAGCTGCGGGTCGGGTGCCAACTGCTCGAGCTGCCTGGCATGAAGCCAGCGCGCTGCCGGCGTCACCGGCATCGCGGCTGAAGCTGATCCAGCGCCATCAACGTGTCGCCGAATCGTTGGGGTGCTTGGCCAGGGTCTTCAGCAGCGCGGAGCGCCTCGCTGCGGCGGCCGCTTCGAATGCAACCAGCCACTGCGTACACATGGGCATAGCGCGCCACGATCGGGGTCGAGCTCGGTCGCGCTGACGCAGATCAGCCAGCGCAGCGTCAGTCTGTTTCAGGCGCGTCAGCGCCAGGCCGAGCGCGTAGTGCGGGCCCGCATCGCGCGGCGAGTTACCGAGCGCAGTGCGCAGCACGGCTTCGCGCCGTCAGCATCGCGGCCGAGTTGCCGATACAGATCGGCCATGTTCACCGCCGCCGCCGGCGCAAACGCCGGGCTCAGCTGCAGTGCCGCCTTGCAATTCGGCCTCGGCCTCGGCGGCGCGGTCGAGCGCGCGAGGAAGCTGCTGGCGATCGCGCGCGCGCTTCCGGTCGATCGCGTTCAGCCGTTGCGCGGCGACGAGCTCTGCCTGCCGCCGCGCGCTCGAAGCGCTTCTCGCGGTTCGCGTGCTCGGCCGGCTGTCAGCCGGCGCCGCCGCCAGCAGCAGGGCGGCCCGGATGCACCGTGCGCACCGGATCCTGGACAGCAGCGGCGCAACCAGCGGCCAGACTTGATTCGGCGGTGCGCCGTCGAGCATTTCGGAGTGCGCCGATGCGCACCATCGGGTCGGGGTCGGCATGAGCCCTGCGCGCGCGCAGGTCGATGTTCGCAGGCGACAGGTAGGGCGCCAAGCTCGGTCGAGCGCACTCGCGCGCGCGATGGCGGGTGCCTGGCGGATCCTGCGCGATCGCGGCCCAGCAGCGCTGGCCGCATCACGCGCCGCCGATTCCACGCGGCATGAGACCTTCGCGCGTAGTTCTGGAGACCCTTGCGGTTGGGGCCGTGCCAGCGCTCGATCGCCGCCGCCGCCCATTCGGCCGTCTTGTCGGTGTGGCAGTCGTTGCAGGCATTGGGCGTGTCGAGCTTGACGCGACAGATCGGGGCGCGGAACGCGGAAGCTGTGATCGTGCCGCGCGGTCGACCACCATGTAGGTGCGCGCCGGCATGTGGCACGACGCGCAGGCCAAGCGGCGGGCTTGCGCCCTCATGATGGTGGTGCGCGGCCGCGGCATACTTGTCGGGGGCGTGGCATTGCAGGCAGACGCCATCGCCGGAGCGCGCGAAGCTTGGCGCTGTGCGGCTCGTGGCAATCGCTGCAGGTGACGCCAGCCGCGAACATCTTGCTCTGCTTGAACGAGCCGTAGTTGTAGACCTCGTCGAGCATCTGCCCGTCGGCGTGATAGAGCCCACGGCCGAGCGGCGAGACCATGTGCGTGTCGGACAGCCATCGTCCCGGCACCCAGTCTTCGGAGAACTGGCCGCGGCGGGCGTGGCACAGCCCGCAGGTCTCGACCTCCTTGCGCAGCGTGGCCGGCGCGGTGCTGCGCACTGCGTTGCCGGTCGTTGGCATCGAGCGGCCAAGCGACATCGCGCCGCTCGTCGAAGCGCGACGAGCAGCCCCTTCGTCGGATCGTCGCTCTTGCCGAACGGCCACCAGCTCTTGCCGTTCGCGCGCCCAGCCGACGTGCCGCGAGCCCTGGCCGTGGCAGGCCTCGCAGCCGACGCTGATCTCCGCGAACGTCGTGGCGAAGCGGTCGCTCGCGGCGTCGTAGTTCTTGCGCACGCCGGTCGAGTGGCACTCGGCGCACATGAAGTTCCAGTTCTGGTTCAGCTTGGTCCAGTGCAGGATGTCGTCGTGCCTGATCTCCTCGTTCGGATAGAGATGGAACCAGCGCTGGCCGCCGTCTGTTCTTCGGTCGGCTGTCCCAGGCGATCGACAGCGCCTGCAGCCGGCCATCGGGAAACTCGATCAGATATTGCTGCAGCGGATCGACGCCGAAGGTGTACTTGATCTCGAACGTGGCGAGCTTGCCGTCGGGGCCGTCGGTCTCGACCGAGAACTTGCCGTCCTTGCGGAAGAAGCGCGAGCGCACGCCGCAGTAGTCGAAGCTTCGCATCGGTGAAGTCGCCGAGCACCGACTTGTCGGTGGCGTGGTCCATCGCGTGCTTGTGCTGTGATGCGCGCCACAACTCGGCCTCGGCCGGTGGCAGCCGGCGCAGGTCTCGCTGCCGACGAATGAGGCCGCTGCGGCAGCCGCGTCGGGCGGCTTGTTGCTCAGCAGATGGCGCGCCAAGCCACCGACCAGCACGACCACCACCGCGGCCAACGCCGCCCACAGCCACGAGCGCGATCGTCTTCGGCGCGCGGCTCTCGCCGGCTGCACGCTGGTGCCGCTGCGGCAGTTGGCGCTCGCGGGCGGCGTCGCCCCGACGCCGCCCGCCTTTGGCACTCGTTCGTGCGGGTGTCTCTTGCAAGTCCGTTGCGTGCCAAACGTACCGCTATTTCACCGCACCTCGAGGTGATCTTGTTGAAATCCTGCCGGAATCGCTGCGTCCGCACCGGATGCCAGCGGGCGTCCCCGATGGGATGCGGCGAGACCGGCCGCCAGCATTCTGCAAAGCGTGTAGTCTTTCGGTCAATGACTTGGCTGGAGCTATACAGCATCGCCGTTCGGCACCCTCGCGCGAAAGTGGCATGCTGTCGGATGTCGCTGCGACCGCCGTCTTGGACAGCAGCAGCAGGCGTCGCTGGTCGCGTGAGGTGCTGCCGAGCCAGACGCAACGACAGCTTGCGACGGGTGTGTGAAGTGCTCTGACAGGCATGCGGGTGCCGCTCCCGGCCGAAACGGTCGACCGCGTTGGCGCGATTGAGCACGCGCGGACCCAGGGCCAGCCGAAGCTAAGGGTCGGGAGTGCACTCACAGAGCGCGGGTTGCCCAGCAGCACCCGCGGCGCACGACGACAGATGGCAGGTTTGCGCCAGGCCGCCGGTCGCGGAGGTCGTTGATGCCACGTCACATTCTTTGATGAATCTTCGAAGATTCATTCTCCCGCCATTCGCGAGCGGGTCGCGAAGCACCATGAATCGACGGTCAGAGAAGTTCAGGACGCGCTGGTCGCACACCCGGTGGTCGTGGTGGGCATGCGCCTAAACGCGTCAGTGCGCAAGGCGCGAGAGGCGTTGGCTGCAGCGGGCATGATCGGTCCACTACATCGAGCATGGCGGCTACTTGTCGGAGTGGCGGCGCTGCAGTGCGCTGAAGATGCTGCGACCGGCTGGCCGACGTTTCCGATGGTGTTCGTCAAGGGCACACTGATCGGCGGGTCCGACGATCTCGCCGCAGAGTTGATCGCCGGCGGCGAACTCAAAGCAATGCTCGGTTGAGGGCAGCGTTGGCGGTGGACAGGGAGTTCACTGGGCTGGGGCGTCACCTCGCGCTCCTTCGCCGTTACCCTGGATGTAGACCCTCTGACCCAAGCGCATACAGGGGACCGGGACGGCTGCGTCACTGCGACCAACACGCCTGAGTTCGTGCGGAACGATGATCTGTTGCGCTGGAACAGGTTGGTCGTTTTTCTTCTGGACTTCATTGCCAGCCCGAGCGCGCCGCCAGCAGCGCCGGCCACTCATGGCGACGTCGCGACCGGTGCCGGCACCGATCAGGCTGCCGATTCCCCGAGCCGGTCGGGCCTCCGACCGGAGAGCGCCGACGCCGGCGTGATGATTGGATGCGATCGTCGTATCGGTGATCTGTTCGATCCTTCCGGCGCGAATCTCAACGGGCGCTTGCGGTCCCGGGGCGGCGCAGGCGATCAGGCGCCAGGGCTGAGCGCGGGCGTCATGGCGCGCGCGATGAATCGATTCAACATGGGCTTCCTTTCACGACTGGAGTCATGGAGCGTGGCGAATTCTTAGTCAATCGCGCGAACTGGTCGATAGGACCAAAGGCCTACGTGGCTTCACAGCCGGACGCTCGCGTCGTCGCTCGCCTTCACTGGCTGGAAGCCAGACGTGCCAGCAGCTGCGACAACGGCGATGGGATCTTGCTGAGATCAAGTAAGTACTTCTGCCAGCAAGGCCCCATGGCGGATCTTGCGCCCGGCCCTCGAAGCCGATGAAGCGCCGCAGGTGTTGCAGCCACCGGGCGACCAAGCTGTGCCGGCTGCGCCTGAGAGCGCCGGAACGCACCGATCTCTCGCCCTCTTTCGTGATGACCTGGTTCTGACCACTTCCGGGCCTAGCGCAGCGGATCAACTCATCTTCAAGGTCCTCGCTGCAGGCGTAGAAGCCAGGTTGCCTCGGCATCGTTCTGACTCGAAGCCGAGATGACCATGCCTGCCACCTTTGCATTGAGCGCACGCAGAATGTGTGTCGCTGCTCCGGAGGTCGTACAAGCCGGCCAATCGCAACCCACGAAGCCCTTGAATGCCGAAACGAATGGCGAAGTGGTGCGTCCAGTGGCGCCACCGATCGGGCAGCATCGACGCGACGGCCATGGCCGCGAGAGTTGAGTCCAACGCGACGGGCCAGCGTCTCGATCGCGGCTTGATCGCTCCAACCTTCCCACCAGCACGACCGTCTCTGGCGTTAGCCTCGGTGGCGAAAGTGCGCTGTGTCGTCATCGAGGGGCTCAGCGGGGGCCGCGGGTCCCGGTGTCACTTGCCTTGTCACCGCTCGACATCTTGGTTTGTGGAGAGAATAATGGGGAGAGAACAGCGACACTGACGTCGTGGACCTCTTGCCAGCCTTGCAGCTCAACGCCGCCACTGCTCAACCATGCTACGCACGCTTTTAGTCATCCTCCTCATCGGATCCGGCATCAATGTGTTTGCCCGTGAGGTCGGCGCGCCCGTGGAGGCCGCGGCACCAGTCATTTCTGTCGGTGCCAGACAGTTGGGACGAGGGCATCGATCGTTCTGGCCCCAACGTGCCGCCGACAGTCATGCTCGTGCCTGCATCGAAAGGCAAGTCCTCTTCCACATACTCATGTCAGGTCATCTGGGCCCAAGCCGGGCGTTCAGAACCTCACGCGGGAAGCAGTCCTGCGAGCAGGTGCGACGGGCCTCCGGACGAGCCGAAGGCGCGGGCGGCTGAGCTGTGACTTGCCGGTTGTTGAGTCTCGGGACCCAAAGGGTTTGGCGCGTACTTCTCCGCCACCGATCTGAGCGCCCGAGCCGGATGGGTACAAGTATCTGGACGTGCGTACACGTCATCATGAATGCGCAAAAACACATTCACGGTCTGGTCGTAATGGCGAGCCAGCACCGGTGTTGCAACAGGTCCTCTGAGATCCCCACATCATCCGTCGCGAGCCTGGCAAGAGCACCAGCCAGCCGTTGGCTCCAGCCGCGTGAACTGCCATGGCGGAAGGAGACGCTGATGAAGCCGAAGTTGCTTTCGCTCATTGCCTTGGTTGTCAGCCTCCTCGCCGGGTTGCCGTGGCCGAGTTTCGCGCGAGCAACCGATCCGGATCGGCGCGACGATGTCGCTGACCGGCCAGCAGTATTCATTGCAGGGCGGATACGGCCGCGAGGGATACCTGCTCTGCGAGAAGCATGTCAACGCACAGGGCGGAGTTCTCGGACGTCCGATCCAGTTCGTCATCCACGACGACGAATCCGATGAGAAGACGGCGGCCCGCCTGTACGAAAAGCTGATCGTGGAGGACAAGGTCGATGCGCTGCTCGGCCCCCTACGGGACCAGCGATCACCGAAGCCGTGGCCGATGTTCCCGAAAAGTACCGGCAGGTGATGGTCGCGGCGAATGCAGCGACGAGTTCGATCTGGGAGAAGGGGCGGCGCTACCTGATCATGGTTCTGGCGCCCATCGACTCCGCGGCTCTGGGCGTGATGGATACGGCGGCCCGGAATGGCCTTCGCACCGTCGCGATCCTGAATCAAGACGCGCTTCTGCCGAAAGCGGTGGCGAAGGGAACCGGCGATGTCGCGAAAAGCAAGGGGCTGGAGGTCGTCTCTTTCCAAACCTATCCGGATGGCACCACGGACTTTTCCGTGATGCTGAACAAGATTGAAGGCAGCTCAAGCCCGATGTCCTCGTGGCGGCCTCTGCGCGTCTTGACGACTCTGGTGGCGATCACCCGCCAGATGAAGCGAAGCGGACTTCGAACGTCAAGATGCTGGCCAGCCTGCCGTACGGTCTGCTTCCGGAGTACTACCAGCGACTCGGAACCGATGCGGAGTTCGTCTATAGCGCCACCTTTTGGGAGGCTGCTCTTCCCAACCCGGGAAACCGGGAGTTCGTTGCGGCTTACGAGAAGGAGTTCAAGCGCGCTCCCGCCGTCCAGTCGGCGAACTCTTACGCAGGCTGCCAGATCTTCGTGGAGGCAGTGCGGCGTGCTGGAACGATCGATTCCGAGAGGCTTCGCGAGACCTTGCTTGCGCTGAAGACAAAAACGGTCCTGGGCGACTTCGCGGTCGATCAGCGCGGTTTCCAGGTAGGCCAGAAGGCCGTGACCATTCAGTGGCAGGACGGCAAGCAGGCAGTCGTCTGGCCTGACGACGTCGCGTCGGCAAGGATGCGGTTTCCTACGCCATCATGGAGCCAGCGGTAGCACCGGCCATGAACATAACGCCCGGAGTCCGTTGTCTTTATTCCGGGCGGCTTATGGCCACGGAATGATTTCGCCTCCGTCAGCGGTCTTGTCGCCTGGGTTGGTTGTCGATTGCCGCAATCCAACGAGCGCATTCGGTGGAGAGCTGAGAACTTGCCTGCATGAATGCTGAGTACCCAACCACCACTGGCCAGTGGAAGTTCTCAGGGTCAACCGTCTCGTCGCTCAGAGAACGTCGTCGTCACCCAGGCGGAGCATCACGCGATGGAAGCAGCACGCCGAGCCAGTGTCCTTCTTCACCGTTGAGGCTGGCAAGATCAAGCAATACGTGCAACGGAACGAAGTGCTACT
>ERZ1370068.7857-contig-6750_pt1 | contig 43279 bp, 70 predicted proteins | sample MGYA00561227_ERZ1370068 | MGnify/ENA primary metagenome ERZ1370068 (study PRJEB38410, sample SAMEA6850437) | metagenome | study: Metagenomic assessment of the ecological functions of the soil: analysis of the soil microbiota associated with the... | reverse complement strand
TAATAGCGTTCAGTTACGTGTTGCTCGGATTTCGAAGAGGGATTAGAACGAGTGTCAGGCCACTTTCGCAAAGCGGTCAGGCGCGACGCGCTGAGCCACGATTATAGACTCGCCGGGTGGCCGGTCGTGAATGTCTCAGTTTGGCCAATCGCCGACCTGGTTTTCGCCGTGGCGATTTCACGACGCTAATGACGCATCCTGAGAGAGTCCAGAAGCCCGCCAAGCGACGTCAGAATGCCGCGTTGGCGAGGATGACGTCAGCGCGGATGAAGTCGTTCGCCGACTCAGCCGAATGTATTCCGTGCGATGCTGAGGGCTGCGGAGCGCCAATCGCATGTGGTGCAGTGGCATTGCGAGACCGAGGATGCGAAGCAGCGGCTTCTTGCAGAACGCCATCAGCCCCAGCCCTGCGCTGGATGCAATCACCGTCGCGATCCACCACACCTCACGTTCGCGCAGCGTGCGGATTCTGCTCCGGGAAGCTCGGGCGGCAATCCGAGCGACGGCGCGACAAAGAAAACTGCGTATCCGGCCGCTCCGTATACCAGCCCAATGCGCCAACCAGTTGCGCCGCGCAGCGAAATGGCCGCGCCGAGCAGTAGCGCAAAACCTGTGGAGACTACGATGTTGGATACGCCGGTGGCGAGGGAGCGTTCCCGAGCGGTGCTCGGTGCCCAAGCCTCGGGCGTCTGATTGACGGTCGCATGCGCATGGGACGACTTCGAAGCAGCGGCCGCGGCTTCCTCTCGGACTTCACGCCTCGCGAATGAGCGGCACGAGTTTCGATCTGCTGAATTACAGTCAGGAGCAGGCCCGAAAGGGCACCCGCGAGCGCGCCAGCGGATACGACCCGCTTGAACATGCCCGGACGTGGATCAGTGGCAGGGAAAGCCCGCCGAATGACGCGCGTCGTGGGCTCCGTTGTGGACTTCTTCGATCTGCGCAAAACCGGCGCCGTAAATGAGCATGAGGCCAGAACGCCGCGGACAGCGCGGCGAAGATCCTAGTGGTGGCAAGGCCTGATTTCAGCCCACGCGCCACGTTAGACACGGATGTCGATTTAGCGGTAATCCCGCCGAATTCTTCATACGCGGCATTGAACGCGAGTGAACTCTACGACTGTAGCTGAATCGGTTGACCGTGTGGCGTATGGCGGGCCGCCTCTTCCCACTGCAGCCGCAGTTGCATCAACCGGGCGTCGGTCACCAGACCTTTGCGTGCAGCAATGCGTTCGAGCGCAGCGAGCCACGTAGCGGTAATAGGTCTCGCCGGCATCTGGGGTCACCGGCACGCCTGCGCCTTCTTGATCTCTGCGCCAAGCATCGCGGCCCATTCGGTCCATGCGAAGAGGCCAGCCATCGTGAAGCGCAAGCGTCATCGCGAAGGCCTGCGCTTCCCACGGCTCGCGAAAGACCGGGCCCTGCGCATCGTGCGGGAATGCTGGGAATCGCTTCCGTCGCGCAACGCGCAGCTTCAGGCTCAATTGGCGGCATGTCAGACCTGCTCCAGATAAGGCTCGAACGCGTCGATGGAGACTTTCACCGTTGGGTCAGCGTCCGCTCCCCATAGCTCTTGGCTGTCGAAGCGCACCGGTGTAGAGCCATTGTGGGTCCTCGCCTTCGCCGAGTACGGTCGAGGTCTGGAAAGACGTGGGCGCCATGCAGGCGCTCAACCACGCCGACGTGTCCACGCACATAGCGCGGCAGGCGCGTATGTGTCCTGGGATGAATGTTCCTCGCGCGCACGCGGTCGCCGGGTTTGAACCGCGCCGCCGCCGGTGCCGGCCGCCCGAACGAGCCGCGCCGCAAAACACGCTCGACATCGGCCACGGTGAACGTACCGCGGTTCAAGCGTCTTGCCGGGACGCAACGCGCGGCCAGCCGCTATCTCGTCGGCTCTCGATGAAGGCCGCGCTGAACGAGCATCTGCTCGAGGCGGAGAAACCACCTCTTGTAGTAGGAGCTGGCCAGATAGACATGCGGTGGAAGCGATTCGATGCCGTAGCGCCCCATATCGATGTTCCAAGCTGCCGGACGCGCCCATCGCCGCGGTTCATCGCCAGGACGCGGCCTTCCCAGGCTTCGTGAAAGACCGGCTCGTTGGGCTCGGGATCGACTTTGCCGAAGCCATCCATGCCGCCCATGTCGTGGATGCCGTCCATCAGGCAACCTCGCTTGGCTTTTCGGGCAAGCCGGTGCCGATCATGCAATCCCGCGTGACCAGCGTCGCGAGTCTGTCCTCGCTCCAGCCATCGGTTTCGGCGAGGACGCATCGGCAAGACGAGAAAACGCGTCTCGGCGGTCGAATCCCACACGCGAATCTCAGTCGTCGGTGGTAGCGACACACCGAAATCGGCAAGCACGCTGCGTGGCTCCTTCACCGCGCGGGAGCGGTAGGCGCAGGACTTGTACCAGACCGGCGGCAGGCCCGAGCACGTCCCACGGGTAGCAGGAGCACAGTGTGCAGACGACCATGTTGTGGACTTGTGGCGTGTTCTCGACAGCCACCAGGTGGTCGCCGACTCGGCGCACCTGAACAAGCGCACCGACCGCCTTGGTAGCGTCCTCGAGCAGCGACAGCCGGAACGCCGGATCGCTCAAGCCTTGGCGATGACCCGCGCCCCTATGTGCGGGCCCACTTTGGACTCGTAGGTCTCGATGAGAATGTCGAGGGCCTTGGGGTCGACATAGCCCTTTTCCACTAACAACGACTCTAGCGCGCGCACACGCAGGTCCATCTCCGAAAGTTCGGAGCCGCCGTGCGCATGATCGTGTTGATCCCCATCAGCATGAACGCGCTTTTGCTGGTCGCCGGCTTCACCGTGGCCCACGCTAGTCCCCTGCGCCTTGCGGCAACGTCGCCCCTTAAGCCAGCATTCTGCTACAACAAGGGTCGATGTTGAACTGATCGCGGCAGTCAAATGGCCGCTCGTGGCCGGGCACGGCCGGATAGTTGACGATCTCTGTTCGGCAGATAACGACAGGTAGCGGTCTAAGAGCATGAAGTAAAGCGGAGCAGCAGAAAGTTTCAGCCAGCTTCCCAAACCTTACGTCAGCTCACGCAGCGGGATCCCTACGCCATACACATCTAACGTCCGTGTACGTCTCCGGGTAAAATGCTTCATCAAGTTCGCACGTTGAAGTTGTCAGCGTTACTCTAGACGCGCAACCTATTCAGGATAACGACCGTGGCAAACATAGCATTTCTCGGGACGGGACTGCTCGGCGGCGCATTGGCAGAGGCCGCCGTCAAGCGTGGTGATACGGTCACCGCGTGGAATCGGTCACCGGACAAAGTGCTGGCTCTGGCCCAGTTCGGTGTCAAGTCAGCCACAACTCCAGTCGAAGCGGTTCGAGGCGCATCGAGGGTGCATCTTGTACTCAAGGATGACGCCGTAGTGGACGAAGTCATTTCTGCCGCGCGCTCTGGGCTTTCCCTGAGACCATCCTGATTGATCACAGCACAACGTTGCCGAGGCTCACCGCCGAGCGGGCCCAACGGCTCCAAGTCCAGGGAGTGAACTATCTGCACTGCCCCGTCTTCATGGGACCACCTGCCGCACGTAATGCGCAAGGTTCGATGATGGTTGCAGGACCAAGAGCCCTCTTTGAGAGTGTCAAGGCAGAACTAGCCAAGATGACAGGACGCTTAGAGTACATGGGCGAACGCACTGATCTTGCCGCCGTGAACAAACTGTTCGGCAACGCCATGATCATTGGAATCACGGCTATGACGGCGGACATCCTTACCATGGCCCAGGCAAGCAGCGTTGGCGCTGAGGATGCCATCAAGCTGCTTGGACTTCTCGATCTAAACGCGATGGTGGCAGGACGCGGAGCGAACATGGCAAGAGGCAACTTCGCCGCGAGTTTTGAGTTGGCCATGGCCCGCAAAGATGTACGGTTGATGCTTGAGACCGCTGGTGATAGACCCATGGCAGCGCTGCCCGCAGTCGCAGCCCGGATGGATCAACTCATTGCGGCCGGGCACGGTGCCAAGGATGCCAGTGTGATGGCAATTGATGCGGTGCGTCGAGCTTGACTTCTTGCAACCCTCGTCGAATGACTGCTGGAACGAGCTTCGACGACTCCCATTGAGCGTTCTCGAAGGACCGCTCATGCCGCAAGCCGCTTCATGCCGACAACATCACGATGAATGGCGACCAGCAGGGCAGCGGCGAGTCTCTGGTGTTCATTGGAGAACTGTCTACCGTCCCACCCGACGCACAATGCGCTGGGACGTCTAGTTGTATTTCTCATCCTTCGGTGCCCATAATTCGCATAATGACCTGACCCAATGCGTCCTCATGCGAGGACGCTCCGGCGTCAGGCGAGCGTTCGAGAGCAGGACGCCATGACGTTGCTGCCGATTGCGCGGTTGGTCGCGATTCCTGATCAAAGGAGGCTTTGATGCTATACCGTACCTGTGCTGCCGCCGTGATTGCACTGCTTGCGGCCGGACTCGCCACGGCCGTGCCACCGAAGGTCGTGTCGCTGCCCAACTCCGATGCGCAGTGCTTCGCGCCGTGGGCCAGCGACACCAAGATGTTCCAGTATCCGGCAAAGAAGGGGCCCTACCGGATCGCGCTCGCCAACGGCTACATCGCCAACACCTGGCGCATCCAGATGATCAAGACGGCGAAGGCCTATGCCGCGCAGCCCGACGTCGCCGCGAAGCTCAAGGAGTTCAAGGTCGTCTCCACCGGCGAAGACGTCGCCGCGCAGATCGCGGCGATCAACAACTTCATCGATTCCGGCTACGACGCGATCGTGGTGAACGCGCAGAATCCGGCGGCGTTCAGGCCGGTGATCAAACGCGCCAACGATGCCGGCGTCGTGCTGGTCGCCTTCGACAACATCCTCGATACCGAAGAAGCGATCAACGTCAACGTCGACCAGAAGGGACTCGGCAAGTACTGGGCCGAATGGCTGGTGAAGAACGTGCCGAACGGCGGCAAGGTGCTCGAGGTGCGAGGCGTCTCCGGCACGTCGGTCGATCGCGACCGCCACGATGGCATCCAGGAAGTGCTCAAGGCGTCGGGCAAGAAGTGGGACACGGTCGAAGTGATCGGCAAGTGGGACGATCCGACGGCGCAGAAGGTGACGGCCGACGCGATCGCCGTGCACAAGAAGTTTCGACGCGATCACGGCGCAAGGCGGCGACACCGGCGTCGTGCAGGCGATGATCGATGCCAAGCATCCGTTCGTGCCGTTCGGCGGCGAGACCGAAAACGGGTTTCGCAAGTTCTGCGCCAAATACGGGGCGCAGGGCCTCAAGTGCTCGTCGGCAGGGACCGGGCCGGCCCAGGTGGCGGTGGCGATCAAGACGGCGATCGCGGCGCTCGAAGGGCAAGGTCGTGCCGCAGTCGGTAAAGCTTCCTCTGGCGCGCGCCGAGTACCCGAACATGAAGGAAGGGACCGACTACTACCCCGCGCAGAGCGACAACTTCTTCGTCGGCAACTCGTTCCCTACCTGCGGCATCAACTTCACCGCGCAGGAAATCATGGGGCAGACCGAAGCGAACAAGTAGACATGGCTGCGGGGATTGCGCGGTGCGATCCCGCATCGATCCATGGCGCCAGCCTGCCAGGCGCGATCGCCTTCGAGTCAGGCAGCGCCGCGCTGGCAGCCGGCCGCAAGCGTCGGCTCGTAATGAGCCTGTTCGTCATGCAAGGCGTTTCCAAGCGCTATGGCGGCGTGCGCGCGCTGCAGGATGCCGACTTGGTGATCGAAGCCGGTCGCATCCATGCGGTGCTCGGCGAGAACGGCGCCGGAAAATCGACGCTGATCAAGATCATGGCCGGCGTCGTCGCAGCCCGACGAGGGCCGCATGCTGCTCGACGGCGAGCCGGTGTCGTTCGCATCGCCGGCCGCTGCCAACGCGGTCGGCATCGCCTGCATCTTCCAGGAACTGTCGCTGATCCCCGATCTGTCGGTGGCCGGACAACATCGCGATCAGCAACGCCGCCGCGTCGCTTCGGACTGATCGACCGCCGGGCGCAGCGCCGCATGGCCGAGGAGGCGCTGGCGCGTGCCGGCGCCGACAACATCCATCCGTTGGCGCTGGTCAAGGACCTGCCGCTGTCGCGGCGGCAGATGGTCGAGATCGCCAAGGCGCTCGCCCGCAAGCCGCGCATCCTGATTCTCGACGAAGCCACCTCGGCGCTGACCGCCGCCGACGTGACGAAGATCTACAGCGTCCTGAAGCGGCTGCGCGCGGAAGGGCTCGCGCTGGTCTACATTTCGCACCGCATGCACGAGATCGCCGAACTGGCCGACGAGTGCACGGTGTTCTGCAACGGCCGCAGCGTCGCGAGCTTCGCCGCGGGCACCAAGACCGACAACGAGATCGTCGAGCTGATGATCGGCCGCGAATACAACGCCGCGTTTCCGGCACAGCGACCGCGCGCGCGCCGAGCAGACGCGCCGCCGCTGCTCGAGGTGCGCCACCTGTGCTGGACCGACCGGCTGAACGACATCTCGCTGCGACTGTCGCGCCGGCGAGGTGATCGGCCTGGGCGGACTCGATGGCCAGGGCCAGCGCGAGCTGCTGCTGGCGCTGTTCGGCGTGCTGCGCGGCACGACGGGCGAGGTGCTGATCGACGGCCGGCCCGTCGCGATCACCGGTCCGCATGTCGCCAAGCGCAAGGAGATCGGCATGGCGCTGATCCCGGAGGACCGCAAGACCGAGGGCCTGATGCTGCCGATGTCGGTGCGCGACAACCTCTCCTTCGCCGCGCTCGGTACATTGTCGCGCTGGGGCATCGTCGACGCGGCGGCCGAACGCGACGCGGTGGAGCGGATCGTGCGGCTGCTCGCGATACGCACCGACGGCACCGACCTGCCGGCCGGATCGCTTTCCGGCGGCAACCAGCAGAAGCTGGTCATCGGCAAGTGGCTGATGATGGCGCCGCGCATCCTGCTGCTGAACGATCCGACGCGCGGCATCGATGTCGGCACCAAGCAGGAGATGTACCAGCTGCTGCGCGAGCTGGCCGGCGACGGGGCGGCGATCCTCTTCTACTCGACCGACTACGACGAGCTCGTCGGCTGCTGCGACCGCGTGCTCGTGATGTACGACGGCGCGATCAAGCGCGAACTGATCGGCGCCGAGGTCACCGAACGCGCGCTGATCAGCAGCGCCTTGAACATCGGCGTCGAAGCGCCGGAAACCGGCGCACGCTTCAGGCGGCTTCGACGTGAGCGGCGACTGGTCGTACTGGCTGCGCGAGCACAGAGGGCACGCTGCTCGCTTTCGCGGGCTTCGTCGTGATGTTCACGATCTACGCCGCCAATCATCCTGCTGGGCCTCAACGCCAACGTCGCGACGACCGCGGCCAACAAGGGCGTGCTGCTCGCGATCGTCGCGATGGCGCAGACGCTGGTCGTGCTGACGTCGGGCATCGATCTGTCGGTCGGCATGGTGATGGTGCTCGCCAATTGCCTGGCCTCGAGCATCGTCGTCGGCTCGCCGCTGATGACGGCGCTTGGGCGTCATCGGCGTGCTGCTCGTCGGCTGCCTGTGCGGCGCGATCAACGGGCTGATCGTCATCTACGGGCGGCTGCAGCCGATCGTCACGACCATCGCCACCGGCGCGGTGTACTACGGAGTCGCGCTTGCGCTGAGACCTGTTCCCGGCGGCGACGTCAACGCCGCGCTGGCCGATGCGCTGACCGGCCAGTTGCCCGGCGGCGTGCCGGCGAGCCTCGCGGTGCTGCTGGCGCTGGTTGCGATCGTGTGGCTGCCCTTCCGGCGTTCGGCGATCGGCCGCGCCGCCTATGCAGTCGGATCGTCCGAGATCGCTGCCTACATGTCGGGCGTGCCGATCCGCCGTGCCAAGTTCGTCGCATACACGCTGTCGGGTCTGCTCGCGTCGATGGCCGGGCTGTTCGTCACCTTCATCACCTATACCGGCGAAGCGTCGGCCGCCAACGGCAGCACCTATACGCTGTATTCGATTGCCGCGGTGGTGCTGGGCGGCGTGTCGCTGTTCGGCGGTTCGGGCAGCGCCATCGGCGCGATCTTCGGAGCGCTGATGTTCCGCACGATCGGCGACCTGCTCTTCGTGTTCAACGTCGAACCGTTGTGGCAGCCGCTGTTCCAGGGGATCGTGCTGTCTCGCAGCCGTCTGTCTCGGCGCGGTCCGGCTGCTGCGCGTCCGCAACCGACTCGACTTGTATGGCTGAGGCGCCATCTCCGGTCAAGCAGCCCGGCAGCGCGTCCGGCAGCGTCGGTAGGCAGCATGCGCCGGCGCATCGATCCTGCGATCGCGTGGGCGTTCGGCTGCATCGTCGCTCGTGCTGCTCGTCGGCAGCTCTCTATTCGAGCAGCTTCCTGTCGCCGCAATACCTGCTGCAGCAGCTGAAGGTCGCGTCCTTCCTCGGCGTCATCGCGACCGGCATGATGATCGTCATCCTGCTCGGCCAGATCGACCTGTCGGTGCCGTGGGTCGTTGCCGCCGGCGGGATGATGGCGACGGCGGCTACCGGCTGGGGACCGCTCGGCGAGGTGCTGGCGATTCCGGTGGGCATCGGCTGCGGCGTCGCGCTCGGGCTGGTCAGCGGTGTCGGCGTGGCGTTTCTTCGCATCCCGTCGATGGTCGTCACCCTCGCGATGAACGCAGTCGCCCAGGGACTGATGATCGTGCACACCGGAGGCTTCTCGCCGCAGGATTCGTCGTCGCCGGCGATGCGCTTCATCGCCACCGGCGACAGCTGTATTGGGCATCCCGAACGCGGTGCTGGTGTGGGCGGCGGTCGGCGTCGCCGCCGTTTTCCTGCTGACACGGACGACCTTCGGTCGCACCGTCTACGCGATCGGCAACCGTGAGCGCGCGGCCTATCTCTCCGGTGCGCGCACCCGCATGGTCGTGATGGCGGCGTTCGCGCTCTCCGGCGGTCTCTCGGCGCTTCGGCGGCGTGCTGCTCGCCGGCTATGCCAGCAAGGCTGCCCAGGCGATGGGCGATCCGTACCTGCTGCCGGCGATCGCCGCGGTGGTGCTCGGCGGCACCTCGATCCTCGGCGGTCGCGGCAGCTACCTCGGCACGGTGGCCGGTGTCATCCTGATCACGCTGCTGCAGTCGATCCTGTCGGTGATGCAGATGCCGGAATTCGGCCGCCACGTCACCTACGGCGTCGTGATCATCGCGATGCTGTTGATCTATGGCCGCGGTCGCCGGTATTCGGAATAGGGCGTCACGCCATTCGAACGGAGCACACCATGCCCCTCGAGCTCACGTCCAGCTTCGAAGTCATCGACCCGCGCTTTCGCAAAGCTGGCGCTGCCGTACGTGCATGTCGAGAAGCTCTACACCGGTTGCCGCTGGGCCGAGGGACCGGCGTGGTTCGCAGCCGGACGCTACCTGGTCTGGTCCGACATTCCGAACGACCGCATGCTGCGTTGGGACGAGACCGATGGCTCGGTCTCCGGTGTTCCGCCAACCGTCCATGAACAGCAACGGCCATACCGTCGATCTTCAGGGACGCCTGGTGTCGTGCGAGCATCGCAGCCGCTGCGTGTCGCGCACCGAGTTCGACGGCAAGCGCACCGTGCTGGCCGACCGCTACGACGGCAGACGCTTCAACTCGCCCAACGACGTGGTGGTCAAGAGCGACGGCAGCATCTGGTTCACCGACCCGAGCTACGGCATCGACTCGGACTACGAAGGCGACGCCGCGCCGAGCGAGATCGGCGCCTGCAACGTCTACCGCATCGACCCGCGCGAACGGTCGCGTCACCATCGTCGCCTCGGACTTCGTGCAGCCCAACGGCCTCGCGTTCTCGCCCGACGAATCGCTGCTGTACATCGCCGACACCGGCGTTACGCACACGGCGGACGGGCCGCATCACGTGCGCCGCTTCAGCGTGTCCGGCCGACGGTAGCTCGCATCTCGGGCGGCGAGGTCTTCGCCACTTGCCCGGTGGGCGTGTTCGACGGCTTTCGCGTCGATGTGCACGGCAACCTGTGGCTGTCGGCCGGCGACGGCGTGCACTGCCACGCCAGCGATGGTTCGCTGCTGGGCAAGATCGCTGATTCCCTGAAACCGTGGCCAACGTGTGCTTCGGCGGGCCGAAACTCAATCGCCTGTTCATTTGCGGCACGACGTCGCTGTATTCGGTCTTCCTAAACACGCGCGCCTCTACAGAAGGCAGATGCAAGCACGGCGTCGCAAAAAGGGCTTCGCAATTTGCTATGCTTTGCGTCGCCGGCCTTGCTGCGCCGGGCGCTAGAAGTCAGCGACCTCGCTCGATCTCCTTGGCCGACATCGCACGGGCCATGTTGCGCATCTGACCATGGCTGTCGTTGCGTCGCGTTCCCTTTTGGAAGTCGTTGAGCTGAACGACGAGGTACTCCCTGGGCATACCTTCGAGCCACGGCGCGCCGAGCTTGTGGTCGGTACCGCCGTGACATGCGATGCAAGGCGCGATGTTGCGCAACGGGTCGCCAACCCGCACCAATGCGGGCGCCGAGCTCTCGCTGTATCGCGCGGGTGCCGTGCGCGCCTTGGGCAGCGAGTCGTAGTAGGCCGCGATGTCGGCGATGTCGCGGTCGGAGAGGTTGCGCGACAACGCCATCCATGAAGGAATGGATCCGGTGGCCGCGCTTGTAGTCCTCCAACTGCTTGATCACCACCTCCGGGTATTGCCCCGCGAGATTGGGCGCGTCGGCCTCGCTCATGCCTTGCGCGCCATGGCACATGCTGCACTGCTGGAGCGCGATCGTCGCGCCCCGCCCGACGGCGTCGCTCGAGCCCGGCAGCGCCATCGCCGGCGCGAGAACGACGCTGGTGGACGCCTGGCCCGCCTTGTCGGCTGCCGTGCCGGCGCCCCAGTTGGCGGGCAATCCCGCCGCCCGGCAGATGCTGGCCCAGAAGCCGCCCGCGGTGTAATCGCGCTGCACCGAGGGCAGCACCACGAATCCCACCAGGAACGACAGCACGGTGAGGACGACGAGCGACACGACGCTCCATCGGAACCACGGGTTGCCCCACGCATAGAGGCGGTCGTCGTCCATCACGGTCCCCCGATGGTGATCGCGGGCACAGACGTCTCCTTAAGCAGCGCGAGCTGCACGATCGGGTAGCCGTAGTTCACGACGGTAAGCCCGATCATCATCGCCACCCACAGGCCGAAGCTGTTCAACGCCGCAGGCGTGCGCTCGTTCGCGTAAGCCGTGCGACTGAAAGTGTACGGCGCCGGCGTCGCGGCGCTGCTGCCCGCGCGGGCGAGCACGTACACGAACAGGAACGCCGAGATCACGAGCAGCAGCCCGCCGAGCGTCGACGCCGTGACCGTCCACGCCTGAGGCTGCAACGCGGGGTTGGAATAGTCGTAGTAGGCCATGCGGCGAGGCATGCCCAGCAATCCCACGAGATGCCACGGCATCGAGAGCACCAGCATGCCGACGAACCACAGCCACAGCTGCGTCTTGATGAGCCCTTGCGGAAGCGGCGCGCATCGCGTGAGCTGCGGCCACAGGTCGTAGGCGACCATGAAATACATGATCACGATGGCGCCGCCGAAGATGAGGTGGAAGTGCCCGGTCACCCACTGCGTGTTGTGCACCGACTCGTTGAGCTGGTAGCTCATGTTGATGATGCCGCCCGCCCCGCCGAAGCCCAGCATGACGAACGAGAAGGTCACCGCCAGCATCATCGGGTTGTCCCACGGCAGCGCCTTCACCCAGCCCAGGAGGCCCGTGCCGCCGCGCAGCCGGCCCGCGATCTCGACCGAGGCCACGATCGTGAACACGGTGAGGAGCGTCGGCACCGACACCACGGCGGTCATCACCGCGTGCACGAACTTGAAGCCCGCGCCGACCTGCGGATCGGCGAACAGGTGATGGATGCCGATCGGCATCGAGAACACGAGGAACAGCACGAAGGCCACGCGGCCCATCGTGTCGCTGTACAGCCTGCCGCCGATCGCCCGCGGGACGATGGTGTAGAACGCGATGTACGCCGGCATCAGCCAGAAATACACGATCGCGTGCAGCGTCCACGAAAAGAACACGCGCGACAGGCCCGCGTCGATGGTGCTCTTGAAGCCGAGCGCGACCGGCAATATGAGAAAGAGCACTTCGATGGCCGCGCCGACCGACGTCCATGCCCACAGGTAAGCGCCGGTCACGTTGCCGAACATGGCAAGCGGTATCGCGCGCGCCCGGATTGTCCTTTTTCCAGGCGCGCAGGTTGATCGACATCAGCGCAACCCAGATCCACGAGCCGACCACGACCAGCACGACGCCGATGTAGTAGAAGGGACTCGCGATCATCGGCGGGTAGAACGTGTAGAGGACGGACGCCTTTCCGCTCGCCACGGTGGCGGCGGCCATCACGGTCCCCGCGACGACCAGCCAGAATCCGGCCCAGGCCCAGCGCAAGCCGACGAGCGGGCGCTTCAGCGCGAGCTCGGTGATGGCGTAGCCGAAGCCCATCGCGACCAGGGTCGGAAGCACGTAGGCCATGACGGTTCCGTGCGCGGTCACGGAGCGGTAGTAATGCTCGGGGTTGTTGACCCATGCGTGCAGCGGGCTTCGCACGTACATCTGCCATTCGCCGAGCACGATGGCGAGCAGAGAAGCGCCGCGAAGGCGACCCAGAAGTGCGCGAGCACGAGCTTCCTAGCGAGAAACACAGCTCACCCTTTCTCCGCGGCGCGTCCGCGCGAGGAACTCGTCGGGCGCGATGACCTGCACCCTCGCCCACATCGCCTCGTGGCCGGTGCCGCAGTACTCGTGGCAAGGCATGAGGTGCTCGCCCGTCTTGGCGAAACGTCGTGGTGAACGTGGCCACGAAGCCCGGCACCAGCATGACGTTCGCGTTGGTCGTGCCGACGATGAAGCCGTGCACGACGTCCGTGCTCGTGCCGCGGAACGTGACGGGCGTTTCCGCGGGAACGACGATGCATTGCGGCTCGAACGAATATTGCTGGGCGACGAGGCGCGCGATCACCCTGCCGTCGGGAGCAACGCTCGTTCCGAGATTGCTTTCGACGAACTCTCCCGTGACGTGAAGGGTGCGCGGGTCGATCGTCTCGACGCGCGAGGGCGGCATCGCCGCCCATTGCAGCCCGGTGAAAATCATCATCGCCACCAGCAGCACGATGATGATGCCGACGACGAGCGCCCAGCGGCGTTCGGCGGCGGCGGCGACCCCATGCGAGTCGGGCGGCGCGCCGGAGGCGCCGCGGCGGCATTCACTGCACGGCTCCTCGCGGGAGGTAGACCAGGAAATAGAATCCGAAATAGATCGCTACGACGATCGCCGCGGCGATGCCCGCCAGCGCAAAGGCACCGGAGGGGCCGCGGCGGACGATTTCGTCGACCTCGGCGTCGCTGCTGCTCGTCATCGCTCTGATGCTGGGCGTCACGGTTCTGCTCCTCATTCCGGCAGAAGCGTGCGCAGCTCGTTCGACCTGCGCGGGCGTGACCGGCGTGCCGCTGTTCTCCCAGGCCACGCGGATGTAGGTCACGACGGCGGCGACCTCCGCGTCGTCCAGGATGTGCGCGAACGGCGGCATGCCGTGCGGTCGCGGATTCTTGCGCGTGCCCGGCGGATAGCCGCCGTTCAGCACCATCCGAATCGAGTTCACGGGCGAGGCCATCGTGATCGATTGATTGCCGGCGAGCGGCGGATAGCTGCGGCGGCTGTCCTTGCCCTCGGCACCGTGACACATCGCGCACTGCGTCGCGTAGACCTTGCGGCCGGTTTCCATGACGTCCGGACTGACGAGACGCGCCTGGCTCGTCGGCGGCGGCTCGGAGTCGCGCTGGGGCAGCGCTTTGAGGTACACCGCCATGGCTTCCACGTCCTCGTCGGAGAGGTACTGCAGGCTATTGTAGACGACCTCGGCCATCGGGACCGTACACCGTTCCGCGATTCGAGACTCCCACCTGCAAGAGGTCGGCTGATGTCCTTGATGCTCCAGTCGCCGAGGCCCGCTTCGCGGTTGCTGGTGAGCGACGGCGCGTACCAGTTCTGGTTCGGAATCATTCCGCCTTCGAAGGCCTTGCGACTCGCTCGATCCGCCGAGCCTGTTGATGGCGGTATGGCACATCGAGCAGTGGCCGAGGCCCTCCACGAGATAAGCGCCGCGGTTCCATTGCGCCGATTGCTTCGGATCCGGGACGTATTCGCCTTCCTTGAAGTACAGGGCGCGCCAGCCCACGAGAAGATCGCGCTTGTTGAATGGGAAACGCAGCTCGTGCGGCCGGTTTTGCTGCTGCACCGGCGGCACCGACATGAGGTACGCGTAGATCGCGTCCGAGTCCTCGCGGGTGACCTTGGTGTACGACGCGAACGGCATGGCGGGATACATGAGCGATGCCGTCGCGCGACGATGCCGCGTGTGCATCATGCGATAGAAATCGTCGGCGCTCCATTTGCCGATGCCGGTTTCGTCATCCGGCGTGATGTTCGGCACGTAGAGGTTGCCGAACGGCGTCGGCATGGCGCGCCCGCCGGCGAACTCGCGGCCTTCCGGCGCGGTGTGGCACGCCACGCAGTCGCCGGCGCGGGCGAGGTACTCGCCGCGAGCGAGGAATTGCGTGGTCGCGCTGGTCGCCGTCGCGGCCGGGCTGGTCTGCGGCAGCATGCCCGGGCGGAAGCAGCGCCACAGGCGATTGCCGCCGAGAATCACGAGCACGACCGCGCGCAATGGCGATGCGAATGGCCGTGTGCATCGCATCAGCGCTGGCTCCCGCACGCGAGCGGCATGCGAACGAGATTCGGCGACTCGGGCGAGGCGTCCTTCGGTGCTTCCTGCCGCGCCAGCCACACCGAGACTGCGGCGATGTCGGACTCGGACAGCCGCGATGCAATGCGCTTCATGCAGTCGGGTTCCGCCGCGTGACGGCTGCCGACACGCCAGCGCGTGAGTTGCGCGGCGATGTAGTTGGCACGCAGCCCGACCAGCCCCGGGATGCCGGGCTCCATGCCCGTCAATCGCGCACCGTGGCAGGCCACGCACGCGCGGAATGCCCTTGCTCGCATCGCCCGCGGTCGCGATATCGCTGGCCACGAGCCAGCATCGTCGCATCGGCCGCCGTCGCATCCTTGGCCTCGAACGGCGGGCGCTGCTTTGGCGTAGTACTCCGCCATTTCGCGGAGGTACGCGTCCGGCAGATACGCGACGAGGTAGTTCATCGGAGGGTACTGCCTCGTCCCGTCCCGAAAACGCGATGAGCTGGTTGTAGAGATAGCCCGCGGGCTTTCGCGGCGATCCGGGGAAAGGCGTCGCTCTGGGTGCCTTGCCCGCTCTGCCCGTGGCAGGTCACGCAACCTTGAACGCGCGCACTCGATGGAGTCGGGGTTCTTGAAGGCAGGGACGGCTTCTCCCGGCGGCCGCCGGCAAGGCCCAGCATGCGGCCACGACGGCGGCAGCGAGCGCGAGGCGGCGGAGTGCAGAGAGTGCGGCGTCATGTGCTTTTCAACGGCGTGAAAGGCGCGTGTCGTAATCTAGCACTCCGTGCGAGACTGCGTGTCCTGTCGTCGGTGGTCAGCCCGCGTTTTCTAGTAATTGTCGCGGAGTCGCGCGCGAACGTCTACTGATCCGATGACTTGATCGAACGCTGCAGGATTACCACGATTCTTCTGCTGCGCATCATGAGAGGATGGGAGGCCCGTCAGCGCGGCGGGTCCAGCCGAACGCGTGGTTAGGCCTCGGTGAGTATCGAGCTGAAACATAACGTACGCATCAACAAACCCTTTGGGAATGGCGGAACGCACCCGGGAGAGTACCGACAATTTTGAATCCAAGTTGTTGCCAAAGGCCGACGGACTCATTGGTTGAAACCACCAAGTTGAATTGCATCGCGCGAAAATCCCAGTCGACGCGCCTCACTCAGCGAATGCGCACGCCCATAGCGCGGCCGACGCCCAAGCCTCGAGCTCGAGGCGAGACCATGAATGCCGCGTTGGCCACATGCGAACCAAGGCCTGGTTGGTTTGCCTTCAGGATGTATGCGCCACCGACGACAGCCCTTCAGCGCTCCGCGACGTAACACCACATTCGACGGATGCGAGCCAATACGCGAGAGCCCTCTTCGCGTGAAATGTCTGGATCAAACGTGTAGGTATCACCAGTAACGACGACCGGTGAAAGATGTCCCAAATGTGGCATCGCTGTCCACGGCGGTCGCTTGCCGTATCTCCAGACACCTGACGTGGCATGGTGGCCTCGCTGTGGTCTGGAACATAAGAGTACGCCTCACGCAGCCACACCAGTGAGAACCAGATCGAAGGCCACCGCCTCCAGAATGTGCGAAATTTGTGTTTTGCGTCGTCGCCTCTACGAAAGCTGCGCGGCCGCGCAACTTTCCTCTCCGGATACGCAAAACCTTGGCGGCGCGCTGGCCGAGCCGTATATCAGAGCTCCATCAAGCCCGCTATCCAGCTTCAGCAAGGTCCTTCCGAGAAACGACCGGGCGCGGCCACGGATGCCTGATCGGCCGTCGGAACCCAGTCCCCCTTGAGACGAAATTCCGTGACCGGGCCGAGCACCAGCGGCGTGCTTATGGGAGGGTCGGGATAAAAACACGCGTCGCCTTGCGTGATGATGTAATCCCTGGCCCGTTGGCTGCGACCGAGGAATGCAACGCGATGCACGCAGATCCCGGCATCCTGAACGAAGGCGACGACTTCCCCGACCCGATAGGGTGCCACGCGCCCCAGGCTGATGCGAAGTGTCGCGCCCCGGGAACGGCCGGTTCCATGCTGCCCCGCGGAGCCGGCACTCGATGACGGTATCGGAACCCCGTAACCGGGACACGACATCGAGGATACGTTCAGGGTCCTTCCAGATCAGCGAGCCGATTGCCCGAGCCAGCTGCTCACGATCGAGATTCTCGCGCTGACGGCTCGGTCACATCGGCACTATCGTCCTTGGAGGCCGGTTCAGAGAGCCTGGGCGGCTACCGATTTAGGGAAGCCTGGCGGGAGTATCCCTCATTGCGTTACCTTCTCGAGGGTTCAGGATGGCGACATCAGGCTTGGCGGTGATCTCGATCTCTTCGCGGGTGAATCCCGCCTCCAGCCGGCCCTGCTTGTCGGCCGGATAGTTCACACCCTCGGTTCCCTCTTTGCCCATCACCGCCTCTGAACGCCTTCGACGCGACTTTCATCGCCTGGGCGATCCGCAGCAGGTTCTCGGGATTTTTTCGCCGAGCTTCCGGATCCACTCATTGGCAAAACGCACGTGGGATATCTCATCGGCAATCTGTGCTTCGTACAGCTCGGCCAGCTCGAAATCACCGTCTTCCCGCGCCTGCTCGATTCCAACCGTTATTGCATCGAGGCCGCCGGCCTCGAAGCTGCGGTTCTGGATGGCGAGGCGGGCGGCGAGGCTGTCGAACTGGGTGATGATCCGGTACTGGAAGTTGAGGACCGGATACTCGCCCACCGTGCCGCCGCGCTTCTCGAACAGCCTTCGAAACATGCGGGCGTGGCGCGCCTCGTCGGCGCATTGGCGGGCGAGGTGCATGCGGACTTCCCAATCCTCGCCCGGAAAATCGCTGAGATTGCGCGCCGGAGCTTTCGAGGCTGTCGACTTCTCGTTCATCTGGCGGTGCAGGAACTCAACCACCTGTTCCGGATGCCCGACGGGAAAGTTGGCGCATTCGATCCAACGCTCCTTGACGGCAAACCGCCCGTCCCGGGTCGGTCCGGGACCGAACAGGCTCGCATCGGAAGCGTCCAGGATCCGAGCTCCCGTCTAGGATACGAGCGTCGGGATCCGAGATTCCCGCTGTCTTCATCGCCTCGATCCAGCCGCGGTCGACATTGCCGAGCGCCGGCAGCTCGGCGCAAGCTCCCGGCTCTGCTTGATCATACGGGCACTCGTGTTGCGGACTTGCTCGAGGATACGCACCGTCGGCCCGTCGAGGAGCGCGTCGGTTTTGCTCGAGGTACGCGTGATACCGGGCATCCAATCCGGGCAGTATCGCATCATAAAGGCCGCTCAATCGCCGGGAAGTATCACGTTCCTGCCGGATCTCCTCGAGAAGATGAACGTACGCGTCGACCGGCTTGAGACTGTGCTGCAGGGGCAGACGAAGCTCGCGGGTCCGCTTGCCCAGCGCATCGGCGTTCTGGGCCGCGTCCCAGATGTGCTCGCCCAGCATGAGCTTCACTTCCATTTCGGGGGACGTCGGCGTCCATTGCGCGAGAGTTTCCATCAATTCCACGTGGACGTACCGGAACGTGGCAACCGCTTTACCCCTGTCGCTCACACTGAGCCCCATACCCAACCTCTTGGCCTGTACGCGGGAATGAACAAATACGTCAATATAAGGCTGTGAATCCGGAGGACGCTCGCCGGATATCGCCGGGATTCTATCCTGGCCCGGCCGCGGAACGATCTGGCCAAATCCATCCTGCCGCAGCAGTTCGGCGATCTCCTGATCCGTGAACTCCGCGAGCCTGCGGTCCTCGACGTTGGTCGGGTTTGGATGCACGGTATCAGCAACCCTTGCTCCGGACGCGTTTACATCCTCCGGTGCTGGAGCGAATACTTGTCGAGACCCACTTCATAAAACTGATCCCGGTCAGCACTTTCAGCAAGACACGAGGGTCATCCTTTGCAAGCCGCTTTAGCCATACATTGGCAAAGCGCACATGATGGATCTCGTCAGAAAGTATGCCTTCTAGCAGCCCGGCGGTAACCTCGTCGCCCGCGTCGCGCCACAGTTGCACGTGCACTTTGAGGATGTCCATCTCGCCACCTTCAAAAGTGCGATTCTGGATAGCCAGCCGGGCAGCAAGCGAATCCTGCATGCAGGTGATGTTCCATTCGTAGTGCATGACTGGAAATTCGCCCTTGCGACCGCCCATTTCCTGCAACCGCCGTAGCAGCACCGCGGAATGTCGGCTTTCGTCCCAACATTGGCGGGCCAGTTCCATGCGGAGTTCCACGGGGCGTCCGCGAAAATCCACCAGGGTCTGCGCGGCGATCTCCAGGTTTTGCATTTCGTTGTGCATGTGCGTGTGAATCCGATTCCGCCGCATGCCCTCCGACATGTCCTTGCCTTTTTCGTAGTCGGGATCAGCGTTGAACGAAAGCTTGCTGTTGTCCTCGACCACGGTAAAACACGCTTCCCGCGCTGGACCCTTCCGCACGGTGATACCGCGAATCACAGTAGTATCAGCAGCGCTCAGTGCTTGCATTGTCGCTTGCGGAAATCTTCGTGGGTGCGAACAAAGAACTCACCTCCACCCAATAGGATGGAAGAGCGAGTACTACCGAGACAACCAAACACCCGAGATTCTCCGATCGCGGAGAACGGGTATTCGCTTCCCTCTACTGCAAAGCCCCGCCCGGGCTGGACGCCATTACTGGAACGAAGCTTGGGAAGAACAACTCAGCACGAACCCCACCAGCAACCGGCCGCACTGATCTCATTTGCGGACATCTGGAGGGCTTGCAGGACTTCATCCTGATTCATTACCTGGAGCGTCGGGCGCTCATACAGCGGCTTTGCGCGGCGGCATCTTTGGCGATGGTTTCTGCAATCGACAGGTCAGTCATAGCATCCGCCTTTCTTGGTTGACAAGCAACAGCAATACTAACCCACTGGTATTACGATGCCAAGTGAGGTCATCTCGTCGATGATTGCCCGTACATCCCGGAGAGCGTCGGCTTCTTCAACTCCTTGATAGCTCGCAACAATATGCTTTGCCAGCTCCTCCGCCGACACGGCTTCATGCAACTTCGCCCAGATCAGGCTGGAAGTGGCGTTCAACGCGCAGAACTTGCGCTCCTTCGGCTCAAGGACCATGAGACCCTTTCCGAGCGGCGCGGTCTCGGCTGCCGGATTCCGTTTATAAAGTCGCGTCATCGTCTGATCCACGTTCGAAAGACCCGCCTTCCACGGGCGATACGCCGACTTCGCGAACGGCATTCTGACGGCACGTCGCCGCCCGATCAAGAGGATAGTGTGCGGCAACAAATTCTTGACAGTAGCAAGGCGCCACGGTTCACTGGGTATGCCACGATTCCTGACAGGGCGATTCAGGCATGACTACGAGCAGGGTCCGGAGGATGTTGCTGTGCGTCTGCGGAGGCTACCAGGCCCATACTGTTCCGGGTTTTGTTGTCGCGCTCTTGCGGCACTTCGCGGACGACGTGCAGGTCGTGCTGTCGCGCTCCGCCGCGACCCTGGTCGCCCGGGATGCGGTGGAGGTTGCGTCGCGCAATCCGGTCTTCGTGGAAATGACCGATCGCGCAGCGGGAATCTATGTCCCGCACATCGAGCTGACACGCGGCGCCGACCTCGTGCTGGTCTATCCCGCGACCGTGAACCTGATCGGCAAGCTGGCGAACGGCATCGCCGACGAGTTGATTCCGGCGCATGCTGCTCGCCAGCGAGATACCCGCAGTGATCGTGCCTGTCGCCAACGAAAGCATGATTCTGCACCCGGCAACCCGACGCAATCTTGAGGTCCTGCGCAGCGACGGCTACCTGGTGGTTGATCCGCCGAAGGCCTTGGAGATCGCGACGCGGGAAGGCCTCGACGAGCGCGTAGGACCTTTCCCATATCCCGAGCTACTCATGTATCTGTCCGCAGTCGCCGGTGGCAAACACTCTGGCGACACCGACCCGGCCGAAATCCTGAGGGCGGAGCGCAAAGCGCGTCGCCCTGGGCGCAACACGCACTCATAGCAGTCACGGGCTCGAGAGGACGAGGGTCGCCTTGAATGAGGACGGTCCAGCGTCCCGAGCCATCCCACCGCCTTTGCCGCTCGGGATCGACCGGCGCCACCCGATGTGGCAGTGTCGTAGCGAAACAGGCAGACGTCCCCGATGTCGTGATACGGCGTGGCGTCGACCACGCCAAACGGGGTCTTGAATTCAGTTCCGCCGGAACGAAAATCGACCCCGATTCTCGGATAGGGCCAGGATCAGGCCAATCTTTGTCGGCTCGAGTTTGTGTTGGTGCCATCCGAAGCATCCTCCCCCGTTGGGTATTGCATGGCCCAGCAGCGCAGCGCTCGCCGATTCGGCTCAGCGACGAAGTATGCGGATCGCCGCGTTAGAGCACGCCAATAGGCCGCCATGCGCTCTGCGGTCGATCGCGCGGCCCGACCAATCGCGTCATCCGGGACTCTCTGCAGTCAGGAACGATGACGTCATAGAGAATATCGAGCTCGGTCCCCGCATATACTTCGCGCGCGGTGCCGCCAGCTTTCCGATTCGTGAAACCGGGCTCACGAAAACGGCAGGTCGGCGGCAACGATCGCAGTGCGCGAAGGCGCCGCAGTTCATCAGGTGTCAAACGCATTCTTGACTACGACGACCGTGCCAGCCAGTGACTGCTGCTGCAACTTCATGCGTAGGGACGCCGGTGTCGATGGACGACGAGCGCGACAGCGCTTCCACCACCATCAAGCCGTCGATCTTGCTGTCCATCATGGATCGATTATGTTCCTCGTCGAGATGACGGTGACGTACGATGTCCGCCAAGTCACAAAGCATCGTCAGTGCGGGCCTGCAACGGGTGGATTTTCTACTCCAATCGCGATTTTGTCTCGTTCAGCCGTTTTTCGTCGAGGACCCGGCGGCAGCTGCCGGGCGGGGATCTACACGACCGAGGACTGGAACAGGATCCGCCAGCATCAAACGGCACCGCTCGGGTCCGATGAGGACCGGTACGGCTCAGATGATGCATATCGCCGATATCTTGCCTCGATTCATCAGAGCAAGATCCTGTCCGTCCAGTCGCTCCTGCGCGCTTTCGACTTCCGCAAGTACGATCGCATCTTGGAGCTGGGTTGCGGGGACATGCCGCAGGCGTTCGTCGTCTCTTCACAGTTCCCGGACATCTCCTATACCGCGACCGATTTCGATCCGCACGTGATCGCGAGCTGCGCCCGCCTGCCGCTCCTGTTGGGCATTCACAAGTTCGTGTTCGACGTGACGCGCGACGATCTCGGGGTGCTGCAACACCATGATCTCGCGGTCAGCTGGTCGCTGGAGTTCTCCCTGAGCGATGAACAATTGGTGAATCTGTTTGCCGCGTGCAGGACCTATTCCGTGCCCTATCTCTTGTGCACGCACGCGGCAATCGGACCGATCGGTTATCTTCACCGGTCATGCTTGATGAAAAAAGCAGGCAAAGCAGGTTCCGAGAAACAGGCATAGAATGCTTGGCTGGCTCCGATCCGTTGGTGAAATTGCACGATTGGCAAGGCAAGCGGGCATGGCCCTGCAGTCAAAGGGCCTTCACGTGAATCACGTTGCTCTTCTTTTCACGCCGACATGATTCGTGTTTCGGCCATCGACCACGTCAACCTGCAAGTCACCGATCTGGACGCGTCGATCGACTTCTATCGCCGCGTTTTCGGATTCAAGGTGCTCGAGGATGGACGCGGCATCCCTCGGGCGGTTGGGCAATCGTAGGGCTTCCAGGCGCTGTCTACCTGGCACTGGGCGTTACGAAGGATTCATCGCCAGCGCAAGGAAAGAGGATCGCGCATTTTGGATTGGTGATCGAGGACGCATTGTCAACACTCGAGCAGCTCAAGCAAGAAGGGGTGGCCGTCGTTCCCCGGGGACCGGGGGCAGCGCGATACTGCCTTACCCCCGCTCGCAGTCCATCTACATAAGGGATCCTGACGGCCACGAGATTGAGCTGACCACCCGGTTCGGCGGGGGACTCGAGTAACGCGCCATGGCCGCGCGAAACGAGGAGAAGATCGCCCGATTGGCCGTCAGCGAACAGCAGCGTTTCCTATCCGAGTTCCGGTTGAGGCAACCCGTCGTCCTCCGCGGCGGACTATTGAGCTGGCCGGAGACGCTGTTCGACTTCGAGCGGCTGGCTGGATCGATTCGGCACCCAGCGGATATTGAGCTATCGGATTCCACCGGAGATCCAGTCGGCGAGGATGTCCTCGCTAAAGAGCGATTTCTACGTCTGGTCCGACCAGGAGGGCAATCGCGAGCACCTGCGCGAGTGGACTCTCGGCGAGTTCATCGCTGCGCTACGCGCCGGTGGTTCCCACTATTGCATGGCCAACAGGACCAAGAACACGAATCTCCGGGACATCCTTGCGGCAGAAACGGGCGAACTCGATTGCGTTCCCGTCGCCGGGACGCGGCACGAAGTGGCCCGCCGCGAGTTCTTTTTCGGATCGGAGAGCGCCGGCCCGGGGCTGCACCACGACGGGGCCGTGGAAAGCTTCCTCTGCCAGTTGATCGGCGCCAAGCGAATCAACGTTTTTCTCCCGCGGATATCCCGCACCTGTATCCCGCCGCTTCATGGCTTGCGCTCACCGGCCACTTCAGTGCCGTGGCCGACTCGTTCAAAGTCGATAGCGGCACGTTTCCGCTGTTCAGCCTGGCGACGGCACATCGCTGCCAACTGGAACCGGGCGATGTCCTTTACCTTCCGCCGCACTGGTATCACGACACGTCGCCTCTGGGGCCGACCGTGACGATGACGATCAGAAACGTACCGCCGCCCGAGGTCTGGGGAACAACCGAGGACCGAGATGCGCTCGCGCGAGCCGCGGAGAATTTGTACAAGAGCCTCGAGAGGCTCCCGCCGGCGGCGAGAATGGCCTATTCCGCATTGCTTCGTCGCTGATCTGGCCGACGACAAGTGCACGCAGGGAACCTGACCGCTTGCCGAACAAGGAGTAGCAGTGCCGGGCGTGGGTACCCGGCAACCGTATCATCGATCAGCCCCGCGGCAGCGACAGCCACCGATCCGGCAACAGATCCGGCGTCGGACGCCCCGTGATAAACCAGGGCTCCGGCGCGATCACAATCTGGGATTCGTGCTCCCCGAGCCAGGCCGCCCACCAGCTCAAGGGATGAATTCGCGATGATGTGATGCCTGCAGGCGCTCATGAGCCGCAATTCCTGGTCGGCGGCTTCCGGGCCGTTGGCGTCGACCACGACCGTGTCGGGTGCCACAAAATTCTCCCGCACCCAATCCAGGTCGTCGGAAAAAACAAAGAATCGGGGCTGTCGAACCATTCTTCTGATGTGTTCCATCGCGCTTGAGTAGTAGGACATGGAGCATGGACCATGCGTTTTCGCCGAAGCTGTCGTCACATAGTCGCATCGCCGAACGTGAACGCACACGGCGGCTACCCGCTTCACTTCGCCGAGCCATCGGGCGTTCTCGCCGCGCCGCCTCGGAGATCAACCGGAATTCGGATCGAATGGTTCCGGCAACGGCCTGGAAATATTTTTCCGATTGCCAGAAACCGATCAGAATTTTCGGCGCGCAGAGAGTCTCGAAGCGCGGGTCATAGTTGAAGCTATGCTCCCGAAAGATGGGAAATTCCAGGCGATCTTCGGCCTCCCTCCGGATTGAATCGGCGGCCGCACCGCATTCGCGGCCGAAAATAAGCTCCGCATCGATCGCGAAATTTCCAAGCACATACCGATACCCGCCAGGCGCCCGTATCCGGCTGCCGTCGATCATCAACCGGGCGCCGGTTCGCGCCGCCAGGCTTCGCCCCGCCGCATATTGAAACAGCTGGTTCCCAGGCCACCCGCCCAGGCAAGTGATGATATGCATGAATGAGACTATAGGGGAGGAAAGGCTGAAAGATGAACATTCTCGGGATTCGTTTTGGTCATGACAGCAGCGCGGTGCTGATGTCGGACGGGCGTCTGGTCGCTGATGTGGCCGAAGATTGGTTTTGCTCTCGCCGACATCCGACAAGGATAGTATCGTTTCGCTTCCATGCCCAGTCCTCCTCGTATCGAGTATTCCGTTTTTGACCCTGCATTTATTTCGCGGGTCGTCCGGATAAAATGGGGGTGGAAGCGGGCCAAGTGCGAATATTGGAATCGCGGATTGAGCGACACCTACAGGGTCGAGCAGGGACGCAGAAGAGCGTATCTCAGGGTCTATCGTCACGGCTGGAGATCGCGAGCCGAGATCCAGGGCGAAGTCGAACTATTGAGATATCTTAGAAAACGGAACATCAGTGTCTCGAATCCGATCAGAAACAGCGCTGACGCATTCGTCAGCGAAGATCGATGCCCCGGAAGGACATCGATACGCCGTCATGTTCTCCGAGGCCAAAGGAGTCGAACCAGAACACAATCTCGAGAACAGCAGACAATATGGCCGTTTGGTGGGCATGGTTCACAAAGCAACGGACGCGCTGCCCGGGCCGCATTCGACGTCCGCTGCTGGGCATGAATCATCTCGCCCGCGAACCCCTCGAATCGCATTCGCCCCTACCTTGCGCGCCGCCCGCGGGATCTCGACTACCTACGCGCATCGCGGAGGACCTGGCCGATGCCATCGGCTCGCTCCTGCCTACCTCGGCTCCCGAGTTCGGCATATGCCACGGTGATGTGACTTTCGCAAATCTGCGCCGCGACGGCCGAGGCCGATTCACGCTATTCGACTTCGATTGCTCCGGGTACGGATGGAGGTCTTACGACGTTGCCATTTCTCTTTGGTCTCACGGGTTCGAATTCAGTCGCAGTGCGAATGCCAACCGCATGCAGAAGTGGAACGCCTTCCTGGACGGCTATCATGCGGTTCGACGCCTTTCAAGCAATGAGCTGCAAGCCGTCAACCTGTTCGTACCGCTCCGGCAGATCTGGATGCTAGGCGTGCACTCGAGCCTTTTTCTGGGCTTCGGACACCGCTCGATACATGACGCGAAATTCGAAATTCACGTGGAATTCATCAAGAACTGGCTCAAGGCGTGCAAACCGCTATGACGCGGGCCTACCTGCCGGACGTTACCTGCTCCGCGCTCCGTCAGGCGTCCCGCGAGACTGGCGGCGACCTCCGCGCGGTCGTTGGCGCGGCGATACCAGTCAATGGTCTGATGCAGGCCATCCACGAACTTCAGCTGCGGCTCCCAGCCAAGAGAGCCGGCGGGCCAGCGAATTGTCCGCAACGCGATTGAGCGGCCCCGTCGGCATCTCGGGGTGCAGCTCGATCCGGGCTGAATGCCCGTGTAGCGCAGCACCTCACGCGCTGCGTCAATCACACGCGTGCGCTCCATGGTGCCGAGGTTCACGGCCGCGCCATCGTCGATGGTTTCCGCGGCAAGGATCGTACCCCGGACGATGTCGCTCACGTGCGTCCAGTTGCGGATCTGCTCGCCGTCGCCCCACACCACGAAGGGGGTCCTGCCGGATGAATGCACGCGCGATCATGGCGATGACCGCGTGACTCTCGTGGCCACGCTCGCCGTATGACCGTAAAGTACCGGCAACTGGCCGACTTCATGCCGGTTTCCGTCGAATAGGCGCGCAAAGTCTTTTCCGCCATGAGCTTCGCCCACCGTACATCCCATCCGCGTCGTAGGGCGGCCCCACTGTGCTCTCGGTCAGATAGACCATCTGCCCAGGGTCCATCTGCAGGTGATTCGGGCAGACACAGCCAGACGATGCGTAGATCACCTTGGCGACGCCTGCGCTGCGGCACGCGGCGAAGACGATGCTGTCGAGGCGAGGTTGGTCGCACATGCCACCTGGTGCAGGTCGAGGTAGCCGCGGCCGCCGTGGTCGGCGGCCAGGTGGAAGACGATGTCCATTCCACGAACCGCCTCCGCGGCCACGCGGGGATCAGCGAGGTCTGCCCGAGTGAACTCCGACCCGCCCGGCTTCGACATGAGGGCGAATGTTTTCCAACTCTCCGCTGCTGAGGTTGTCGACGACCCTCACAGTTGCCCCACGTTCGATGAGAGCATCGACCAGGTGCGACCTGATGAAGGAGGCGCCGCCTGTTACGAGCGTCTTGCAACTGCTCCAGTTCATCTGTGAAGCTTGGGAATGTGAGTTCAATATGATGACTGCTAGTCGTTCCGCCGCAGCGGACGCATCACCATCTCGGTGATCAAGAAATTCTCGGATCGTTCCAGGACGTGCAGGACGGCCTCCGCGACCTCCTCCGGGCGCATGCTGGAAATTCCCGGACCGGGTCGACCCGCTGCCAAACGTCGTGTCCGTCACGCCTGGAAAAATAGCGCTCACCTTTATGCCGAACTGGCCAAGCTCGTTGGCCAGGGCTGCGCTCAGGCCGCGAACCGCGAACTTGGTCGCGTTGTAGCCCGACGCGTTGGGGTAGCCCGCTTTGCCGGCCATGGACGCGACATTGACAATGTGTCCCTGCCCCTGTCCTTTCATGATCGGAACTACCTGTCGTATGCAGTGAAAGAGCCCTGAGACGTTGGTCGCGAGCATCTCGTCCCAGCGCTCTTTGGCCAGTTCGTCCACCGGGCCGAATCTCCCCACGCCTGCGTTGTTGATCAGAATGTCTATGGCCCCGAAGGCCTCTTGGGCCGACCGGACCGCGCGCTCCACTTGACCCGATTCGCCCACGTCGCAAGCAAGCGGCAAGAACGCGCTCCCGAGGCGCTCGGCCACTTTCTGCAATCTTCCGGCGTCACGCGCAAGGCCCGCCACTCGTGCGCCCCGCGCTATCAACGCTTCGGTGAGGGATAGACCGATTCCTCAGCGAGGCACCGGTCACAATCGCGCTTCGTTCATTGAGGTTCATGCGAAATCGCTTCAATTTTTCAAACGCACTTCTCCCACGGCATTCTGGAAGCGCTTAACCAAATAGGTCGTTCCATGACCGAGCATGATGCGAAACATCGGAAGGAAGCAATTCAGCACTCCTCTAACACCGAACACGTATTTCCCGTGGAACCGTTCGAATCCATGCTTTCTTGCCAATATCCTCAGAGACCGGCAACCTCGACTCGGCCCATGCCGAAGCACGCCCCCTCTGAAACTGTAACCGCTGGAATCGTGGCCGATGGCCACCTCGTCAACGAAAGTCACCCTGTACTTGGCCGAATACCTGAGGAAGAAATCAGTGTGCTCGCCGTAAATTTTGAAGCGATTGTCCCACGGCACATCCCTCAGGGTTTCGGTCTTCGCGAGAAAGAAGTTATTCGTGAAGTCATACACGGGTAAGCCGTTGAACATCGATCTGGGCGGCGCGCCCATCTTGATGCTCAGGTTCTTTTGGGCCAGTTCGATATTCCCGGAGCCGGGCCCCCACTGAGGGCCGTCATACTTTCCCGCGGCAAGATCGAACCCCCGTGCTTGACGATATCGAGAAGAATTTCGAGCCTGGTCGCTGGAATGAAGAAAAGTCATCATCCAACAGAACGCAGTAAGGAGTGGTGACCCGCTCGACGAGAAAATTTCTGCCGTACGACAGGCCTGAATCGTACGGCAGCTTGAAATACTGTATGTTTTCGCGCCTGAACAGATCGCTCGTGATGGGACGTAGGCTATCATCGGATATGAGGATGCTGCAGTCTGCCGCGGGTGAAGACAGGATGCTTCTCAATAGCCTGTCCAAGGTACGTGGCCTTTCAAACGTCTTGATGATTATGCTTACCTCGCTGCGCATGCTCAGGATGTTTCATTGCCTGCACTCGTAGCGACAATTCGCCAGCGGGTCAGGTTGTCATGATCGCCGGGAAATTCGTGCGCGAGATACAGGTTTCACCGGATTGCATTTCTTCGACGATCAGGCGGCCCCTCACGCATCAGCTCGCTCTTCTCGAACTCCCCGCCCAGCAGCTCGGCTATGCGCTTGCGGGTCGACTCACTCGCACGGTACTCTCGCCATGAATGTTTCTCGTGACGATCTGAACGCCGCCGAAACTTTCAAACGAAGTATGCATCCCGCTTCCATTCTCAGCAAATTTAAGACTTCACCTCGCAGCGTGGGCAGTGCGGAGATGAGCGCTCGGTCTTCGTCGCGGTGGAAGCTCGTGCGGGAGATAGGTCTCGACTATGCAGAAAGCGCCGTGGTCGACGAATCGATTTCACTGCTTGGTCCGATTTCCGCGGAGCGCACGAAAGCAGGAGGACACCTGGTCGTTGATGACGCGCCGCCGGATCGCGTTCCTCCGCGAATGCAATGCCGGACTCTGCTGCTGTCAGCAGACCGGCAACGTCCTCTACGATTCGAAGGCGCAAGGTGTCGACGATGCGTATGGTTGTTCTGATGGACGGGGAGCAATTCGCCATCCTGCGGCGCACCCGCTCCGAACTTTGCGTGCTATCGCATTCGGGTGAATTGATTAGAAGCATTGATCTCTCACGGATCAGCAGGCATCGACCAACGATTCTTTGTTGGACTCCACGCGGCTCCTTTCTTGTCGCTTTTGTCGGCCGGTCCCCGTAATTTAGACATCGTGGAACTCGATTGTCACGGACATGTACTTTGGTCCTGTGTCGAGTCCATCGTGACGATCGGGATTCCTTCGAGCATGCAGCTGCTGCCGGATGGTTCGCATCCTCATAGCGGATGAATTTCACCACGTAGTCTGGCAACTCAGCCGCAGCGGTTCGAGCACAATTCGCTGGGGCCATTGGCATTCTCCGTCTGCTTCTGTTGGAAATTTGCACCGTCCAAGATGGGCGCAACTTCTTCCTGACGGGACGCTGCTGATTGCTGACTCGAACAACGGTCGAATCCTGGTCGTGGATCGCGCCGGGTACGCCACCAGTCTGCGGTTGAAGAACAGGGCGCTCTTTTCTCCCTCTTCCGTGAAACGGCTGAAGAACGGCAATTACCTGATCTGTGATGCAGGCAATCGGTGCGTATTCGAACTGAATTCTCGCGGCCAAGTTCATGCCGCAGTATGGGTCGCTGAAAGTCCGCAAGCGTTCACTTTCATTACCGCGGTCGGTCCAGTACCTGGGCGATCAATCGCTACATGGTTGCCAATACCGCTCAAAACACAATCGTCGACATTGACCGCCGAGGTATGCGCGAACTTCACGTCAACAGCCATTGCGAACTTTTCTGGCCGCGTGCGGCGCGGAAGACGAAGGAGAGGACTGTCCTGGTTGCGGACGGCAGAAATTCCAGAGTCTTGGAGTTATCCTCTCATGGGAATGAACTCCGCCAATTGAAGCAGTGTCGTTACAACGAACAGTTTCTCACGTTGCAGGACCCCCATGACGTCCGACTGCAGTCCAACCAGAATGTGTTGATCGTAGACTCACCGCAAAATCTAGTCATCGAAACCGATTGGAACGGCAGGGCGGCCTGGATCATCGGCCTCGACAGCGACGTTGTATTGCTGGATCCACATAGCGCGCAGCAGCTTCCGGACGGCCGGATCATGATCGCGGATACACGCAATCATAGGGTCGTTCTTGTCGATCCAAGAACTGGTTCGAGCAAATCGATCACCGAGATTCGGGCCGGCGCGATCCATTGTAGATTGAGCCTTCCGCGATACGCGGAACTTGCGCCAGACGGTACGCTGGCTATCGCTGACTCGGGGAACAATCGAGTGCTGATAACCGACCTCGATTTCAGCTTTCTCTGGGTGTTGTCCGGCATTCCGGACTCCCCGATCCCCTACTTGTGCCTTCCGCGATGGGTCCAGCCGATAACGCGCAATGAACTCATCATCAGCGATCATGGCAACCATCGTATATTGCATCTTCGGCGACGGGACGGGCGATAAAGGCGGCGTCGGTAACGTTTGGCGGTCGCGAGAAACGGGTAGAGGCGGATAAACCTCCTGACAGCGGAGCCGATATGAGTGTGCTTGATTACTTCGACGAGGCCTTTGACGAGGCCACCACTACCAGATCGAGCCTCAGCAAAAACTCATGCTCGAATCTCTGATTCTGCCCGCACCTCTGGACAAGGAGAGTTTTTCACGCTGGCTTGTGGAAATAGACCTGGATGCAATGGATTACCCTACGCTGCGACTTTGTTCCCCACTACTCAAGAAGTTCGGCGGCGCTCTTGCAGGGACACCTTACTACGAACGCTTGAAGGGCATTTACCGTTATTTCCATTTCCGAAGCAATCTGATTGCTTCCGCAGGCCGCCGTGCCGTGATAGGAATGCTTGACGCGGGAATCGACGTCGTACTTTTCAAGGGTATCGCGATCTCGCTCAAGTATCACGGGAACATAGCTATCCGGCCAATGACCGACATCGATGTCCTGATACGGCGGGAGAGCCTCCCGCAAGCCGAGGAAGTATTGCGCCAGTACGGTTACCGATATATCAATCCTGAGGAAGAAAAAGAGCACGGACGTTCACGCACACCAGTACATCAATGCGGATTACAGCAGCTTTGATCTGCACTGGTACTCGCTTTACGAGTCGCCCCATGCGGGCATCGACGATGGCATTTGGGAGCGTGCGGAGTTTCTTGATTGGGATGGCCGCGTCGTCAAGGTCATGTCGCCTGAAGATCTGTTGCTAACGAGCATTGTGAACGGCGTACGTGATTATCCGATACGCCCCCATTGGATCCACGATGTAGCCACGATCGTTGATTCCGAGCCGGTGATACCTTGGGCAAAGGTGTGGGAGGAGGCCAGGAAGCGACACTTGCGCGAGCAAGTATTCATCGCTCTAAATCTCGTTCGAGGAATTTCGAAAGAGACCATCCCGGAAACTGTGCTCGAAAATATTCTCGAAAACGACCTCGAGTTCTATCGCCATCTTCTGAAATTGGCCATTGCCGAAGGGCAGACGCATGAATTGATCAAGGCCAGGCTCGACGAGATCGAGGCTGTTCTTTCCCGGCCGACAAATGCTCGCAGCCTTTCGCAAGCGGCAGAGTGAACCTGTCGGGCGCCAACCCGTGGCGCCAACCTATCTGGCGCGCCGAGGCGTATCCGCTACTTTCTGGACGAAAACAAGGCCATCAAGGGGCTTTTTTGAAATGGCGGCACCTGCCCCTGCTTGCGGAATTATTCGATGTGAGTGATCGGCAGGTGCTGAACGATCTGGTAGCGAATCATCCGACGCAGGGACGGGGTCATTTGGCCGTTCCACCAGGGTTGTTGGCAACGAAACTGAAACCCACGCTGCAAACCTACGGCGCGCGCATTGCCGTAGTTGACGCGCCTCCAAGTCTCGTTTTGTTGGCTGGCCAGATCGTGGTAGTCACCGTCGAAGTGGAGAACAATACGGCCTGTTGCTGGCCGGTCTGCGAAGGATCGCTTGCAGGTTTCGGCCTGTCATATCACCTGCTTTCCGAAGATGGCAACGTTTTGATATGGGATACGCCACGGTCAGATTCTGTGTAATCCGGAGAATCAGCCACGTGTCATTCATCGAACCGTCGCAGGTATTGACCTGCAAGTTGAAGGTCGTTGCCCCGAGCGAGCCAGGCCGCTATATCGTGCAACTCGACCTCGTTGCAAGAGGGCGTACGGTGGTTTGCCCAAGAGGTCCATCAATTTCCGCGCATCGACTTGGAGGTCCTGCCCAACGAACGGCTCGACTATTACGTCGTCAACGGCCGCGGCATTGTTCACGAGAACATGGACGATGAAACGGTCATCATCAATACCCGCACGGGAGCCTACTATACGGCCAACGGGTACGCGTCACTCATCTGGAATGCAATTGTCGACGGTTACGGTGAAAGCAGGATCATTTCGGCCTTCGCTGCGGCGGCCATTTTCCCGGCGGACGAGAAGGTGGTAGAGCGGTTTATCAATTCCCTCGTGGCAGAACGGCTCATCACACCCTCGGAAACCGGTGAAACGGGGCGACGCGGCGACTTTCGTGTGGATGGCCGGTTTGGAACGCTGGTTCCGGTCCTTACCCGGCATCCCGAACCGCGCGAATTGATCGCAATGGATCCGGTACGAGGAGCCAGCAAGCAGGCGGGGTGGCCGCACCCGCCGACCACAAACGATTCGGTGAGTGGGACGAAGTGTCGAGCACCGTCCCGAACCGCTTTCCCAAATGCCCACCGCTCAACCTTCCGCCACCTCGCGTCAGCCAGTTCCATCGCGCCCTCGAAAGTGCGCGATGGAAGAAAGCCCTGTCCGACATCGCTGAAGGCTGGCGGCGGCGGGAACTGTGGGAAATGATGGCCCTGCAGGACATCCGGCAGCGCTATCAACGCTCGGTCCATTGGCCCGTTCTGGATCACCCTGTCGATGGGCGTCATGATCGGGGCGCTCGGCCTGCTGTACGGAACTATCTTCAAGCAGGACATGCATGACTACATGCCGTTCCTTGCGGCGGGGTTTATCCTCTGGGGCCTGATCTCGAGCCTGATCATCGAGGGTACCCGGGCGTTCACCGGCGTCGAAGGGCTGATACGCCAATTGCCTGCGCCGCTCACAATCTACGTGTACCGGCTGCTGTGGAGCAACCTGATCACCTTCGCCCACAACGCCTCGATTTTCGTCCTGGTCTGTCTATGGTACGGTCTCAACCCCGGCTGGACCGCGCTGCTCCGCGCTGCCGGCGCTTCTGGTGCTGCTCCTCAACGGGTTTTGGATGGCGCTACTTCTTGGCCTGCTTAGCGCGCGCTTTCGGGACATTCCACTCGTGGTCGCCAGCGTAGTGCAGGTGTTGTTCTTCATTACCCCCATCATCTGGAAGCCGGACATGTTGCCCGGGCGGGCCCTGGATGCTCGACCTGAACCCCTTCCACCACCTCATCGAGATCCTGCGTGCCCCGCTGCTGGGCCAAGTGCCGTCGTTAGAGAACTGGGTTGCGGTAATTATCGTCACTTTCGTCGGCTGGGCAGTGGCGCTCTGGTTCTTCAGCGCGTACCGCTGGCGGCTCGCCTACTGGGTCTGAGCCAGAGCGATGGCCGACATCCAGCTCGACAACGTTTCCGTTGCGTTCCCGGTCTACGACAACAGCTCGCGCTCACTCAAAAGCGTCTGGTGGGGGCGGCGACGGGCGGGCGTATTCGGAGCGAGGCCGGGCCATCGGTGGTCCAAGCCCTAGAGAACGTGACGTTGCATTTCCAGCACGGCGATCGCATCGGTCTTGTTGGTCGCAACGGCGCCGGCAAGACCACCCTGCTACGCGTTCTCGCGGGGATCTACGAGCCTGGCGGTCGGCACGGTGCGGGTCGACGGACACGTCGCGCCGCTCTTCGACATCTTGCTCGGTATGGATCCGGAAGGCACCGGCTACGAGAACATCTTGCTGCGCGGCCTCTTCCTGGGCATGCGCCGCGCCGACATCGAGGCGCAGATTGACGAGATCGCCGCGTTCACTGAGCTCGGCAGCTTCCTCGAGCTGCCGATCCGCACATACTCGGCACGGCATGCGCTTGCGCCTCGCGTTCGCTGTGTCGACCTCCTTCCACCCCGATATCCTGCTGCTGGACGAGGGCATCGGCGCTGGCGATGCGGCCTTCCTCGAGAAGGCCAATTGGCGGCTACAGGAGTTCACCAGCAAGGCGACGATTATCGTCCTCGCTTCGCATTCCGAGCAGCTGGTCAGGCAGTTGTGCTCCACCTCCGTCCTGATGGAACACGGCCGGATCATCGAATTTAGCAGTACCAGCGAGGTCCTTGCATCGTATCACCGGGAACGAACGAGCGCGCGAGTAGTCCTACTATTTGGCGGCCACCGCATGATTCGTTCGGGCGTTTTTGGCGAATATGACGACGCGGTCGCGCGCTGTTGACGCTTTATTTTCCGTCGTGATTAGGTCCTCTACTTCTCGTTAGGCCGCACTAAGAGCGCCGATGTCTCTCGTCTACCGATTCCTCTTCCCCGCCATGTGGTTATCGTGGGCGGCATATTGGTGGCTGGCTTCTCGCGGCGCCAAGCCGGCTGAGCGTCGAGAGCCCCTGGGCTCGCGGCTACTGCACGTGCTGCCACTGCTGTTGGCCGTCTGGCTCCTTTGGGCGGAAAGGGTCCCAGGCTCATTTCTCAACGAGAGGCTGTTCCCATGGGCGCCATGGGAGTTTTGGGTAGCCGCGTTCGTTGCAGCCGCTGGAATGCTGTTCACGGTCTGGGCGCGGGTTCACCTCGGGGGCAACTGGAGCGGCATCGTCACCATCAAGCATGATCATGAACTGATTGCTAGTGGTCCCTACGCCATAGTCCGTCATCCCATTTACACAGGGCTGCTGGTTGCCTTCATCGGTTCGGCCATGGCCCGCGGAGAATGGCGCGGTGTACTCGCCGTTCTGATCGCTTGGTGGGCGTTGTGGCGCAAGCTTCGACTGGAAGAGCGTTGGATGGCTGAGCGCTTTGGGCAGCAATACGAAGCCTACTGTCGGCGCGTACCCGCGCTCGTGCCGTTCTGGAAGTGAGCCGAAAGGCGTCCCAGTGCCTCCCGCTATCCATGACTAACGCCACTCACCCTCGCCAGCCAAGCGCGCAGCACTCCCCTTTGGAACATCGATGATCGTGAATACATTCGCTACAAACTCAACCAGCTCGCCGAAGAGTCTCGCGAAAACGTCTCGAGTAATTTCGAGGCTGCATATCGAGCGGCTTCTTCATCTCTCGACGCCTCCACCACACTGCCTTGGCTACGAGCTATCTCGATGTGTTGAAGAACAAGACCGCTACATCGTCCGTATCGAATGGGTTCACTCGAAGGCCATCTAACGGGATTTCGACGTGCCTCAGAATTTGCACTTTTCTTGCTGCGATCAAGCCTTACATCAGCCAAATCGAAGAAATGCAACACTACGCACTCACCTCACTTGTTGTGTCAAAGGGCAAGTGAGCTATGCGCGCCGAAAGCCGGTTCAAATGCGGCCCTAACCCGTCGTTCAACGCGGACCCCGAACGGCGGGGCTGCGCCCCGGCCGGCGGGGCCGGTCAACTGGATGCGTTGCGGCCTCAAAGCAAAAGGAGATGCATCGTGCCCGAATCGCAGTTTCATCACGTCATTCTTTCGGCGCTGGGCGTCACGGAATCATCTGGTTCTACGCCATCCCTCTGTTCCGCGGTGTGGTCTCAACTTCAAAGGCGAAACTTTGTTGGAATAGCCTGGTGGCCTGATATACGTCACGCAAGCATTGAAGCACGCGTTTACGAGTTTGTCGAGCGCATCTTCACTGGAACTCTTTGGGTTTTTATCGGCTGTGTCTTCTGGTTGCCTCGGTGCGGCACGCGCCATTGGCGATTCAGGAGTCACATTCCGTGGTTCTGCAGCGTCACATGAGGCCTAACCACGCGTTCAACCGGACCCGCCGGTAATGGCCGCGGGACGCCAGGGCGACGTCCGACGCCGAATCGGCTGCCAGATCTCCTGGTCGGTCTGCTCGGACTTGCCGAACCACAGGTTCAGGCACTCTTCGATATTCGGACGCAGCATGTACTGCCAGGACCTGCTCGGCCTTGTCGATCTCGGCGGTCGCGATCTGGATGCGTTCGAGCTGTAGCAACATGCGCAGTTCGCGCCGCAGAGTCTCCGTGTCCGCTTCCGAGAGGGCGTCGCGCTCGTCCAGGCCGGCCAGGATCACCTGCAACGCGTGCTTTGCATGCGGTGACCCAGCACTCGGTGGTTCTGACGCTGGGGTGGAGAGTGTCCGTCATCGCTGCTCCACTCGCTGGCCGTCAGCTCGTCCCCCGCTGTCGAGCTTTGAAATCTCCCCGCTGCGAAGGATAGCCGTTTTCAAGCACGCGAGCCCTTGGGATCGCCGCGGATCTGCCGGGGCCAGCATCACGCGCCGTCGCTACCCTGCGGATGTCCTGTTTTCTGATTTCGCTTGGCGTCGAGGCGCTCGAGTCAGGCGGCGGAGATCAACCAATGCGCGCTCGTGAATGCCGCTGCCGATTTCCTGCGTCTCATCGCGCGCAGTCACTGCGAAGACGATTCGCCGGCCTTCCTACGCCGGTGACGACCGCTTCCGCCGTCACCCGCTGTCCTGACCGGCGTCGCCGCGAGGTGCCTGATGTTGACGACTGTGCCGAGCGCGGACTCGCCGGGCGCCAGGTACTCGCGAATGGCGCTTAGCGCGGCGTTCTCCATGAACAGGATCATCAGTGGCGTTGCGAGCACCGGTGGCAGAGGTCGGATCTTTGAACCGGCTGGCCAGATGCTCGGGGGCGACAATCATCGAGAAACTTCCCTTGGCTCCGAGTGGGATCGCATTCATGGACGCAGCTCCTGTAAGTCGACTCCGATCGAGGCCACGGATAATGCGGTCAGGCGCTATTGCCCTCGCCGCAAAATCGCCCCCGTCGCAGCGGCCCGGTACGATAAGCGGACATTGCACGGACGTTGCATACCCACATCTGAAAACCCGATCCCCAGCCTAGAACCTCACATGTATTCCTACCCCGCTGACATCTACACGGAACCCGAGCCGGATCCCGACACGCTGGCCAACCTCGGGCCGCTCACCGGCATGGCCGGCATCTGGACCAGCGCCGACGGCATGGATGTCAATCCGAAGCCCGACGGTCCCGAGCATCAGCCCTTCATCGAGCGCTACGAGCTCCAGCCGATCGACGCCCAGACCAACGGGCCGCAGCTCTTCTACGGCCTGCGCTATCACACGCGAATCGTGAAGCCGGACGATCCGGAGACCTTTCACGACCAGGTCGGCTACTGGCTGTGGGAGCCGGCCACTCGCGCGATACTGCTGACGCTGTCGATCCCCGAGGGTCAGACCGCGATGGCCGTCGGCCAGGCGACTCCCGATGCGAAGTCATTCACGCTCGAGGCCGTACGTGGTTCGCTCACCAACGGCATCGTCTCGAATCCCTTTCTCGAGCAGGCGTTCCGCACGGATCGCTACACGATCAAGGTCGACATCCACGACGGATGGCACGTGGTCGTACGAGCAAGACACGCTGCTGATCATCCCCGGCCAGTCCGAGCCGTTTCACCACACCGATCGCAACCGGCTGCGCAAGATCGCCGAGCCCACACCCAATCCGACGGCGTTGGCGGCGCGACAAGTAAACGTCGGGTAGCGCGCGCATCATCAGGTTGCACCGCTTTCACCGGCCATCGATCGGAATCGGACGCGCGTGCTGGCGCCGCCCTACGTGGAGGGTTCGCAATAGGCCCCCGAATCGCCGAACGGAACTTCGGCCGCGACTCGCGGCCGGCACAGCTACTTGCGCATCTTCCGCCGTGCGGTGACCCAGGGCGACCGCCCCAACCGCGAGCAGCGCCAGCGTGTCCGGCTCGGGCGCAGTCGGGGACCGGCAAAAGGCAATCGTGGGCATTGCGGCGAGAAACCAGGCGACCACCACTTGTGTCCGATTCGCATGCTTCACTCCTTCACAATCAGGCTGGAGCCGCTTTCAGGTCGATTCCGCCAGTATCGGCGCGGGAACGCGTCGAAATGGCAGCACAAGCATCTTCAACAATGTCACGTCACTCCGCTGTTCGGGCTTCGGCGATGCCTAATTCCGTCAAATCGTGGCCGAGCAGGAGGTTGGTGCTGGTAAGTGGAAAGAAGTTTGGTCCCCACCACGGCAACAACATCGCAAAGTTGCAATTACTCTCCCGCGACACGTTCGCGGGTGGTGGAGCTTCCAGTGCATGTCCGGCGTCACCGCGAGCTTGCGCAGCAGGCGGTCAGCCCGCGGGAGGCAAGGCGACGTTGCCGTGATTGAATACCGAGGCGATGCCGACCAGTGCGGCGGCGAGAAGGAGAACGGCGAAACGGCGGAATACCGGGGGTCCAGATAATCGCGAGCTCGAATGCGAGGCCGCCCAGCGTCTCCGGCAGGGTGATGTCGAATCGCCGTTCCGCAGTCCACGTCGAGGTCGCAATGATGAATCCTGTGGAAGCGCCAAAACAAGCGGCACTGCATGGAACGGGCGATGCTCCGCGTAAGAGCGCCAGATCCATGAGCATCACCCCGAGCGCACAGGACAACCAAAGCGGCAGGGTCAAGCGATTGAGCAGGCCCCAACCCTGCTGCTCCCGCCAGCATGGCGAACGCGAACGTTGCCACAGGCACGCAGAACCGGATCAAGGGAGAAGCCCCAGCGCGCGGCCAGTGCCAAATTGTTGAACCAACGGGTACCGAGCGACGTCGCCCGAACGGACGCCGATGCCGCGGACGACTCCCAGATTGCGACGCCCCCGAAGCTGCCGAGCAACGAGGCACGTCTGCAGTTGAGCCTGGTGTGCAAGCAGCCAGGTCTGTCACGCCACCGTGCAATCCGCGGCGTGGCTGCCAACGCCCTTTTCGCTAAATCTCCTGCCGCGACTGCTTCCGGCGCTTGCGCATGGCCACGACCACGCAGCCACCACAGCGCCGACGGCCGGCCAGTTCGAGGATGCCCGGTTCCGGGACTGGGAGGGCGCGCCGGCAAATGCCGCACCCGATGCGAGCGACAGCAAAAGGATTTCGAACAATGAACGCATCTTCATGATCCTCCCTACAGGCTACCGTCTTCGGATCAACAGGTACCCCCTAGGTCGCCAACTCAAGCAAAATCCATGGCAGCAAATCTTGGCCAATGCATACAACGGCTTGCAAGATGCGTCATGCGGCAAACGATGGCAACTGTAAATTTATCTGACGTACCTTACGATCGGAGGCGGTGCCGTTTGGTGCCGTCGCAAATTCTCTCGACCGCACGCGACCCGGTTGCATTACATCCGGAACTTACCACCAGGACGTCGACGGCGGGAGGAAGAAAAAGAGCCAAGCTGTAAACGAGCCTTGCATGTGGGCTCCCAAGCATGTATCGCCCAGCAACACAATTAGCGAGCCCGGTTGCCGCTGGTTGACGGGAGGATTCGCGGCGGGGGCGCTTTATCGGCGCCTGTTGTGGGACGGCAACGGCAACCCCTCAATCGTGGCGCGAGCAATGCATCGTTAATTCTCATCCTGAGCAGCAGCGCGCCGGGGTTTTGAAGAGCGGCATCACCGGCATCGATCACGCCGTCGACAGAGACTATAGCGACCAGTCATCGATCCACCGGGACTGTGGGATACATCTCAGAAGCGTTTCAGCAATGAACGCCGCCAATATCCGCCCCATCACAACGTCGGCAAGAATCGTCAAACGGACGTGCAACACACGACTATTACGGCGCGCCACTAACGGCGGGAGCGGCGCACATGCCAAAGGTCCTGAGCATATCAGCGATTGCATGGCCTGCGAACCCGCCAGGTTATCGTCGCGACCACCGACTCGAATGGTCGCTCCGTTCTGATTCGCCGCACTCCATCCTTGGAAACATATTTCAACCGAGAGCGAGAGCGATTTTCGGCAAATGGGGCGGATTGTGGTGTTCGGTCTGCACCTTTTTGGCAGTTGTCCGTATACATGCCCCAAACAGCGTAAGGTGCGGCGATCTGAACGAGGCGCTGTTGGCGAACTCGGTTGGTCGACGGCAGCCTCAATCTGACACTGGTGAAGTAGGGCTTCACCTGAAGGGAGATCCTCGAGCAAAGTGCTTGCCCCAACATCGCTGTCACCCTGGCTCAGATGCGCTGCTCGCTGATTTGGTCCCGGCGTCCGGACGGCCTCTTACCGCGTTACGGCGAGGATAACCCCGACTCGATGGTTCGCCGGGCTGCAGGCATTGAAGGAGTACGGACGACTGCTGCTCCGCCCAGGAAGCGGGCGAGGCATAATCTAGTCGCGGGAGATTCCAGCCATCGGTCCATTTGGCCCGAAGCGGAAGTCTCGTTCGTTTGCAGTGATATCCTCGAAACGGTCGAGCCGGACGCTCCACCGAGTGAGCCTGTCGGCTATTCCAGCGCGGCTACATGTTTCCGTCCGTGCTGCCCGAAGTAGCACCGTCGCCGCCGACCACCAGGCGGCGACGAGAAGATCGCCCCGACGCCGAAATTGCCGCATCGTCGCCACGATCAGCGCCTCGCGCCAGTTCGACCAGAAAAGCATCTGGGGAACATGAATTTGCGGCCTGGCCGTCAGGGACCCAGCCCTGCGTTGCGTCGTGACGCTACCCAGGCTGCCAAACTTCCCACGCCAGGCTTTCCGCTCTCGAGGTCGCGAGCCTCCAGCGTCCCGTTGAGCACTCCCGACGTAGATCTTCAGAATCGCCTGCCACCGACGGCGACGAGAAAACATAGGCGTTGCCTTGCTGGCGGACCGTAGCTGTACGCCGGTTTCGACGTCGAGCACGAGGTGACAGGGCCTTGAATCCGGGCGTGCCGAAGATCACCTTTGCCGCGCGATACCGCGGGCGAACTGATCACCCAGCTTCCGCTAAGCGCTGAAGCGCGCATTTCTCCTTGCCCGTCGCCGCATCGATCGCGCACGCAGATTCGAATCCCTGCATCCCGTGTGTACGGCACGCCGTTCACGACCGCAGGCGACGACTGAGTAACCCCGCTGTTGACTGCGCCAGCGCGATCCTCGCCCCCGTGGAAGCTGCCATTTCTCCGCGCCGGTCGTCGCGTCGACCGCGTGAAAAGTAACTGTCCCAACTCCCGAAGAACACGACACCATCGGCGTGCGCGGGAGAAGCGTGGACGACATCGCCTCGTTTGGAATTTCCATTTCAAATCCCCGGACGCGGCGTCGAGTGCGTGAGACGTTGCCGTCGCCGCTCCCCAGCTACACCAGCCCATGACTCACACAAGACCGGGCTCGACCGAATAGACGTCGAGATGGATTCGGCGATGGTCTGGTTCTTCGGTTTGCATTCCATGTAGACCCTTCGCCTCGAATCGCCGCTCGCCTCCGGTCACGAACTTCCACCGCGGAGCGCCGGTTGCCGCGTCCAGTGCGCCGAACTTGCGCCGTCATAACTGCCGACGGGGGCGTTGCGCCGGCGATACGCCGGTGTCGCCGCGACCGGACCGCCGGTTCGGCGCTTCCAGGAGTTGATGACCGTCGACCGCGTCCACGGCGTAGACGTTTCCGTCATCGCGCCGCCAAAATAGATCACGCCATTCTCATAAACCGGCGATGGAACAATCCCGGTCGCCCGTCTGCGGAATTTCCATTTGACGCGATGGAACTGGCGCGGCCCCTCGTCGCGGATAGGCGCCGGCGTGAGCGGCGTCGCCCCGAGATGTCGGTTGCGCGTCAGGCCACGCCTGACGCAAGAGGCGGTCGCCATGATGACGCAAAGGATGGTGGTCTTCAAGCGGCGCTGCCCTCGTGGAAGCGCGGCGCAACGCTAGCGGCAACTCCGAACGGCCCCATCTCGAAGATGCCCCGTATCTCGCCGCTTTCTCTGACGATGGCGGTCCCTCGAACACGACGTGATTTGCTTGCGATTCGATTCGCAGGAAATTGCCGTCGATCTCGACAACGAGATCGACCGGCAGATCGCTCGTCTGCTTGCCGACGACGACGAGTCTGGCCGTTGCCGCGGCATCGGCGTGATTTTCGAGGGTGATCGTGACATGGCGCGGATAGCCACCGAGTTCGAAGTCGCCGATCCATTGGGCTTCGAGGTCGCGCGCGCGACCTGAGTGCTTCGCGGGGACGAGTCGACTTGCGCGAGTGCAACCCTTTCGAGAGCGAATTTCGCCACGTTGCCGCCCTGGCTCATTTCACCTGCCATGACATCGGCTGAAGGTAGACTTCCTTGAAACATGCCGGGTCCGTAAGTCGCGCTGCCAAACCGACCCTACATCAAAAGCCAGCCCGGTACCGGTCAGGACGAGGTTGGTGAGCGGCTCGCCTTTGATTCCGAGTCCGGGAACGATGATCGATCCCTTCCAGCCTCCAGTACTGTCCTGCGCCAGATCTACGACAAGTTGCAGATCCCTGCCGGGAATCTGGACGGAGCCTTCCCAACGGCCTTCCGGAGGCTTGGCGCCGCCGCTTGCAAGCGCCGGAAGGCAAAACAAGCAGGATCAGGATTGTTCGGCGCATGAGACACTCCCTGGATGACCGGATTGGTGAGGATCGTAGATATTGGTGGAGCGAACACAACAGAGCCAGACGACAAGGCGCGCCATAAGTCGACGAAAGATGCGTACGCGCGACGTGACGAACGGGTCGGGAAATCGTCGCAAGGTTTCTGGCGTTCAACCGCCAAGCGGCCGCCCGTTTGAGCTGGCCTGCCATCATATGCACGCGCCAGGAGGCAGGGGCACGCGATCCAGCCGTGCTTGCGGAGGCGCGGTCCCCGGCAATCGAGTATGGTAAAGACGCAACTTATGTGATTATTAATGCACATGTCAATAATTCACATATATATGCGAATATTCGCCCATCCGCAGGCGATTATTCGCATTTCATTCTCGGTCCCATTGACGAATAGTGAGGACTGGTGTTAATTGCACCGATGGTCACTACCCGGAGAGTGATGAGGTCGGAACGAATCGTCGCCTATTCCGCGGAACGGCGAGTCAACCAGCTGGGGGCATCAGATGATTTCGAGAATACTCGGACGGCGATAGTGGCAGTTGCAGTGTTCGGCGTGGCTGGTTTGGCCATCTACACCGCCGACTTCAAGCCTGACGTCCTGAAGAACGCATTCGGTACGCAGGCGGCGAACGCCGGCAACGCCGGCAACACCGGCAACACCGGCAACACCGGCAACACAGGCAACGCAGGCAACGCAGGCAACGCAGGCAACACTGGCAACGCTGGCAATACCGGCAACGCTGGCAGCGCTGGCAATACTGGCAACGCTGGCAGCGGCAATACGTAACTG
>ERZ1370068.5975-contig-4977_pt1 | contig 43286 bp, 51 predicted proteins | sample MGYA00561227_ERZ1370068 | MGnify/ENA primary metagenome ERZ1370068 (study PRJEB38410, sample SAMEA6850437) | metagenome | study: Metagenomic assessment of the ecological functions of the soil: analysis of the soil microbiota associated with the... | reverse complement strand
TACGTATTGCTGGTGCTGCTCACCGGCCTCGTCGGGCCGTTCGGCATCCACGCGCTCGCCGGCTACGGATGGGGGCGCGCCTCGAGTACATCCAGATCCCACTGGTGTTCAGGCGTGGGGCTCGGCGCTGGTGGCCATGGTCGGCACCAATGTGGGCGCCGGCCGCATCGCGCAGGCGGAGCGGGTCGGCGTGGGTCGGCGCGGGCCTGGCCGGCGCCATCACCGCGCCATCGGCCTCACCTTCGCCGTGTTCCCGCACGCCTGGCTGGGCCCTCTTCACCACGGAGCCCGCGGTGCTGGAGACGGGCACCGCCTATCTTCCGGATCGTCGGGCCCGCGCGACGGCTTCTTCGGCGTCGGGCTCGCGCTCTACTCGCCTCGCAGGGCGCGGGCCGGCTGGCCTGGCCGCTGCTGGCGGGCTTCGTGCGCCTCCTGGTCGCCGCGACCGGGAGGCTGGATCGCCACGCGCTGGTTCGGTGGCGGCCCCAACGCGGTGTTCGTGGCCATCGCGGTGGCCCTCGTCGTCATGGGCGTCATGGTGGTGACTTCCCATCAAGGCCGGCGCGTGGCGCCGGCGTCGCGGGTCGCGGATGACTCCGCCCCAGATCTTCGGACTCCGGTTCGTGCTGAGTCTCCTGGTCGGCGTCGCTCCTCGCCCGCTGGCACGTCTGGCCGCGGCTGGCTGCGCTCCTGGCGCGCCGCGCGCTCCCGCCGCTGCTCTTCGTCCACGCCACACGGTATGTCGGCCTGGCCTTCCCTGGTGCCCGACCGTGGTGCCGCCCGGACGTTCCCGCGGCGTTCGCGGTGCCCGCCGCCTACGGCGAGCCTCCTCGCCGCCGGGCTCGCGCTCCTGGCCCTCCTCGCCCTGCGCGGCGAGTGGCCGGGCGCGCTCGCCCTCACCTGGCTCTTCAACCTCGTGGGCACCGTGGATTCCTCTATGTCGGTGAGCCAGGGCGTCCGGCTGGAGGTACAGCTCGGCGCCGCGTACTTCATCCCCATCCTCGTGGTGCCGGTGCTCTCTCCACCCACGTCATGATCTTTCGCCGCTCGCCCGCCAGCGCGGCTGAGCGTCAGGAAGATCGCCATGCCCGGACTGCTCGACTGCTCATCCAGCGGACCCCAGCGCGGGAGCTGCCTCGCACCGCCCATTGCCGAGCTGGTCGGCTTCCGCCTGAGCTCGGTGGAGCCGAGGCCCGCGTGGTGGTGAGGATGGATCGCACGCCGCGGCACGCCAATCCCATGGGCACGGTCCGTAGGGGCGTGCTCTGCGATCTGGCCGACGCCGCCATGGGCATGGCGTATGCGTCCTCGCTCGACGAGGGTGAGACCTTCACCACGCTCGAGCTGAAGATCAGCTTCCTCAAGCCGGTGTGGACGGGGCGCCTCGTCGCCACCGGCCGCCTGGTCAAGGGTGGGCGCACCGTGGGCCTCACCGAATGCGACGTGGTGGACGACAAGGATCGGCTGGTGGCCCGCGCCTCCAGCACCTGCATGACCCTGCGCGGCGAGGCCGCCGAGGGACCGTCGAAGCGCGCGCCGCGCGACCTCGCGCGCGTCTTGGCGGCCCACTCCCACCGCCTGCTAGCGTGCCGGCGGGGAGGACGCCATGCACTTCGAGGTCGAGCTAGAGCGGAGGAGGAGGGCGGGATCTCTCAGGCAGCCGTCGCCGTCGCTTACCCGGCGGTCACCGCAAGCGGACGCACGGAGAAGGAAGCCCTGGGCCTGCTCGCTGGAGGCGATGGAGAATACTGCGCTCGCAGGCCAAGGTGCCGCGCGCGCACTGAACCTGATCCGCCCCTCGCCCCGCTATCGTGGGGCGGTTTCCAGACGTCGGCGCAGGAAGAACGGCAGGGGCAGCGTGGCCGTCATCCAGGCTCAAGTCTCCGAGGTACGGGACGGCGCTGTCCGCGCCCACGTCGCCGCGTAGTGAAGCGGGGCCAGCGTCTGGGCGAGATCGAAGGCCTCGCGGTGACCGTCCAGGCCCGTCGCGTCCGCTCCAGCCCGCCAAGGTACGCCTCCCTTGATCCGCCGAGCGGCCGCGCCGCGCGCCCCAGCGGTCGTGAAAGCCGTGGCTCCACGGCAGCATGAAGACGCTCCAGTACGGCAGCGAGACCGTCGAGTCCTCCCAGTCCGAGGTGAGACGGGCCCCCGGCGGCTCGGCGATCATGTTGCCCGCCCAGAAGTCCGCGCGGTCCAGCGTGAGCGGCACCGCGTGGGCCGCGAGTGCCCGGCCGCGCGAACGCAGCACCGGCGCTATGCGCGCGCAGCCAGCGCGATCTCGAGGAGCGAGAGGCGCTCCCGCCCGCCCGCGGTGAGCGTCCGGCGGTCGCGGAGTAGCCCCGTCATCACGCGTAGCGCCAGCGCGAGCCGCGACGCGGCAGCCGAGCCAGAGCAAGCGCGGGCGTGCGGCCACGAGGGCGCGCTGCAGGCACCGTACTCGAAGGCCGCGCGCTCCCCACGCGGGAAGCCGGCGCGAGTGGCGGAGAATGGACCCCTCACCTCGCGCGTGAGGGCCAGCGCCCGCGCCGCCCACCGCCACCACCGGCGCGATCAGCCGGCGAAGCGTCGGGCCAGCCAGCGGGTGAGGCGCGGCTCCCAGCCACAGCGCGCCGCCACGGCCTTCAGATAGAAGACGCCCGCGGGAGCGCAGGCGATAGACGCAGGAGGATTCCCACGCGCGGACCTGCTCGACGCGCGTGACGCGGGCGCCGATCCGTCGGGCCGCCCAGCCCAGCGCCCGATCGCGCCAGCCGGGCATCGCCCACTCCGGGCGCACTCGGGCGGGACTGGCGCCAGCGCGTCCAAGGCCTCGAGGTCGTCCTTCCTGGAAAGATGCGCGACTCGACCTCCGCTGACGGGAATCAGCGCGCGCCCCGCCCGCGGAGGGCGCTCGTCGAGAGCTCCGAGCTCCAGCGCGACATTGAAGGCGCCGGTGGCGGAATCGCGAGGACGGCGACCGGCCGCAGCACGCTCGCCCGGAGCCCGTAGCGGCGGCGCGCGAGCGCTGCAGCACCGCGTCGATGGCCCCCCGGATGCTCGCGCGCCACCTGGACGCTGGGCAGCGAGAGCCCGCGGGAGCCCGCGATCAGGGACGACGCGTGAACCGGTGGCATCGAGAACGATCAGCGCGTGACGCATGCGTCGGGACCGGGGCGAGCCACGGCACGGCCATCGTGGTGGAAGAGGGCGAGCCGCAGCCGAAGGCGAGGCGAGCGGATACATGATGCTTCCCACGAGCGGGGCACGCCCGGCGAGAAGGCGCAGCCGATAGGCGAGGCGGCCGAGCGTACATGACTCCGAGCGGGCGGTAGCTCGCGCGGCGGGCCGGCGTGTCGCCAGCGACGGCATGGGCGCCAATCTCTCCTCGACGCGACGCGCGGCGGGATGCTGGCCGAGGTCGCCGCGCCTTCTCCGACCGCGAGGCCCTCGTCGCCACCGACCGGCAGTTGTCCCATGCCGCGTTCTGGCGCGAGGCCCGGCGCTTCGCGCGGGCCTCTCCTCGCGCTGGGGGTGCGAAAGGGACGCGACAAGGTGGCGGTGCCGGTTCCCCAACCGCCCCGCCTGGCTCCCTCGCGCAGTACGGCTGCGCTGGTGGGCGCAGTGGTGGTGGCGCTCAACCCGCGGTACAAGGCCCGCGGCTGGCCTATATCCTCGAGCAGGCTGACAGCTCCACGCTCATTCTCACCGATCACCTCGGCCCGGTGGACTTCCTCGAGACGCTGGGTGAGGTCCTGCCCGAGCTCACCGCGCATGCGATGCCCGGCGAGCTCGACGCTGGCGAGCTTCCCGCTCCTGCAGCGCGTCATCGTGGACGCCGGAGGATCCCTATCCCGGGCTGCCTGCGGCTTGCGCCGACGTCCTCGACGTGGCCGACGAGCCCGAGCTGGAGGCCGCCCTCGAGCGGGCGCGCGCGCAGCGTCGCGCCCGACGATCCCTTCACCATCCTCTACACCTCGGGCACTACGTCCTTCCCGAAGGGCGCGGTGATCAGCCATCGCAACGCCGTTCCGCACGGCTGGTACTGCGGCGAGGTCCTGCGCGTCACGCAGGCAGACCGCGTGCTCCACGCGCTCGCCTGCTCCGGCACGTGGGGCGGGCTCTGCGTCCCGCTGTCGACCTTGTCCCACGGCGCCGCCCTCGTGCTGATGGAGAGCTTCGACGCCGCGGTGGCGCTGGCCCTCATGGACGCGCGAGCGCATCTCGATCTGGAACGCGGTGGACGCGATGGCCATCGCGGTGCTCGACCATCCGGATCTCGCCCGCGCCGGATCGCTCGACGTCTCCGCACCGGCGGCTTCGGCATGACGGGCGGCGGCCGCGACGGGCTCTTCGACGAGATCGTCGGACGACTGGGCGTGCCGGCAGACCTATCAGCCCTATGGCATGACCGAGCTGAACGCGCTCTGCCTGCACCATCACCTCGACGAAGCCGGCGGCCGAGCGCGCGCGGCCGGGCGTCTGGCCCGCTGACGGCATCGAGGTGCGCGTGCGTCCATCCGGAGACGGGCGTGGACGTGGCGGCGGGCGAGGAGGGCGAGCTGTGGTTCCGCGGGCGGCTCGTCACCGGCGGCTACTACGAGAAGCCCGAGGAGACCGCCCAGGCCTTCACCGCCGACGGCTGGTTCAGGACCGGCGATCTCGCCGCCGCGCGACGCGGAGGGGCGCATCGTCTTCAAGGGGCGCCTCCGCGAGGTGCTCCGCATCAGCCACTTCATGGTGGCGCCGGCGGAGATCGAGGGCCTTCATCATGCAGCACCCACGCGTGCTCCAGGCCTTCGTCTTCGGCGTGCCCGATCCCAAGCTCAACGAGGCCGCGGTCGCCTACGTGATTCCCGCGTCCCGGCGGCCACGGTCACCCCGGAGGACATCGTGGCCCATTGCCGGGGCAGGATCGCCTCCTACAAGGTGCCGCGCCACGTCCGCATCGTGGACGACGTGCCGCACGCACCGGCCCCACGGCGACAAGGTCCAGAAGGGCCGGCTCCGCGAGCAGTTCCTTGCGAGGCTCTCAGAGCCCCTCGCGTATGCTCCCGGCATGAAGGAGACCACGCCGTGAAGCTCGACATCGGCATGCTGACCCACGACCTCCAGATCCCTGCCCGACTACGCCCGCAAGGTCGAGGCCATGGGCTACGACTGCCTCTGGTCGGCGGAGACCCAGCACGATCCCTACCTGCCGCTCGGCGGTGGCCGCCACCGCCACGTCGCGCATCAAGCTCGGCACCAATATCGCGACGGTCTTCTCGCGCAGCCCGATGATCACCGCCATGATCGCGTGGGACCTGCAGAAGGCCTCGGGCGGCGCGCTTCACGCTCGGGCTCGGCACCCAGGTCAAGGCGCACAACGAGCGGCGCTTCTCGGTGAAGTTCGAGTCGCCGGGGCCGAAGATGGCGGAGGCGGTCGCGGGCCATCCGCGCGATCTGGGACTGCTGGCAGAACGGGACCAAGCTCGACTTCAAGGGGCGGTTCTACACCTTCGACGTGATGACGCCGTTCTTCAACCCGGGCCCGATCGAGCATCCGCGGATCCCCATCTTCATCGCCGCGGTGAATCCGTATCATGTGCGGCGTGGCGGGCGAGTTCTGCGACGGCATGCACGTGCACCCGTTCAACAGCCCGAAGTACCTGCGCGAGATCGTGCACCCGGCGGTCGAGGCAGGGCTGGCGCGGTCCGGGCGCGACGCGCAAGGACTTCACCTACGCCACCGTCATCCTTCGTGGTGGTGGGCGACACGCCGAGAAGGAGCGGCGCGAGCAGGCCCAGATGGTCAAGCAGCAGATCGCGTTCTACGGCTCCGACGCGCACCTACCAGCCCGTGCTCGACTGCCACGGCTGGGAGGACGTCACGACCAAGCTCCACCGGAAGTCCGTCGAGGGCGACTGGAAGGGCATGGCCGACCTCATCACCGACGAGATGCTGCGACACTTACGCGGTGACCGCGACCTACGACAAGCTGGCCGCGACGCCATCGCCGAGCGCTACGACGGGACTGCTCGACCGCACCGCGCTGTACCAGCCCTACCAGCCGCAGCCAGGACGACCCGCGGCTGCCCGCGCTGATCGGCACCTCAACGCCCCGCGAGTCTCGACCGGGACGCCCGCCATGACGGACAAGGTACAGGTCGAGATCAGAGCGCCCGTCGCCACCATCACGCTCAACAAGCCCGAGCGGCTCAACGCGCTGGACGTCGAGATGTGGGACGGCATCGCGCGACGCCGCCGAGCCAGGTCGACGCCGCCGCCGAGGTGCGCGTGGCGATCCTCACCGGCGCGGGCGGCGCGCTTCTGCGCCGGCCTCGACGTCAAGGCGGGCTCCGACGCTGTCCGAGCCTCGGCGTCGACGAGTCGCCGCCGCAGCGCCCTGCCTCGGGATCCGCGCGCCATCTCGCGCATCTGCAGGAGTGCTTCACGCGCCTGGAGTCGCTGCCGCGTGCCGGTGATCGCCGGCGATCCAGCGCGCCTGCGTGGGCGGCGGCCTCGAGCTGGCGCTCTGCTGCGACATCCGGCTCGCCGCCGACGGGACCGTCTTCTCCATCCCCGAGGTGCAGATCGGCATCGTCCCCGACATGGGCGGCACCCAGCGGCTGCCGCGCACCGTCGGGATCGGCAAGGCCAAGGAGCTGATCTACTCGGCGCGGCGCATCGACGCCGCCGAGGCTGCTCGCATCGGGCTCGTCAATGCCGTGTACCCGCGCGGCCGAGCCTGCGCGCGCGGGTGGCCGAGCTCGCGGCCGAGATCGCCGCGCAACGCGCCGCTCGCCGTGCAGGCGGCGAAGCAATCCATCAACGGCACCTTCTGGCGCGAGCGCGAGGCGTGGCTCGCGTGGGAGGCCGACCTCGCCGCGGCCGTGCTCCTCTCCGAGGACCGCCTCGAGGGCATGCGGGCCGGCGCGGAGCGCAAGCGCGCCAACTTCAAGGGAGATAGGCGCCGGCATGAAGGCGCTCGCGTTCCACGAGCACGGCGGGCTCGACAAGCTCAAGTACCAGGACGTGGCCGACCCCGGAGATCGGCGCGGGCGACGTGCTCGTCCGCGTCAAGCGCGGCGGCGCTCAATCACCTCGACCTCTTCGTCCGCGAGGGGCTGCCGGGGCTCAAGCTGCCCCTGCCGTTCTGGACCGGCTGCGACATTGCCGGCGAAGTCGCCGAGGTGGGCGCAGCGTTGCCGGGCGTGGCGGTGGGCGACCGCGTGGTCGGTCAACCCCAACCTGGACGTGCGGGCGCTGCGAGTACTGCCAGAGGGGCCAGCATAGCCTCTGCGTGACCTACGGCATCCTGGGCGAGCACACGCACGGCGGGCTGGCCGAGTACGTGAAGGTCGGACGGACGGCAAAGTGGTCAAGCTGCCCGGACGCGGTGACGTACGAGGACGCCGCCGCCTTCGTCCTCGTCAACATGACCGCCTGGCGCATGCTGGTGACCCAGGCGCGGCTGCGCGCGGGCGAGGACCTCCTGATCATCGGCGTGGGCGGCGGCGTCTCGTCCACCGCGGTGCAGATCGGCAAGCTCTGCGGCGCGCGGGTGTGGGTGACCTCCTCCAGCGACGAAAGCTCGAGCGCGCGCGCGCGCTCGGCGCCGACGAGTGCATCAACTACGCGAAGGAGGACTGGGTGAAGGTGATCGCCCAGAAGACGGGACGGCGCGGAGTGGACGTGGTGCTGGAGAACGTGGGCGCCGCGACCTGGGCGGGCGCGATCCGCGCGCTCGGCCAAGGGCGGCCGGCTCGTCACCTGCGGGGGCACGTCCGGCCCCATCTGCGAGACCGACGTCCGGCAGGTGTTCTGGAAGCAGATCTCCATCATCGGCTCCACCATGTCCACCAACGCCGAGTTCGCCGAGGTCATGGAGCCAGCTCTTCCGGGGCCGCCTCAAGGCCATCGTGGACTCCGTGATGCCGCTCGAGGACGGCGTCGCGGCGCAGCAGCGGCTGGCCGAGGGCAAGCAGTTCGGCAAGATCGTCCTTACCCCGTAGAGGCGAGCGGCAGCCCGCAGTGGGAGCCGCAGCCGTAGGCGAGGCAACCATCCAAGAAATCGAGGCGAGCGGATACGTGGCTTGGCGAGCTGCGGCCGAAGGCGAGGCGAGCGGATACGTGGCTTGGCGAGCTGCAGCCGAAGGCGAGGCGAGCGGATGCGCTGGCTGAGCTGCAGCCGAAGGGCGAGGCGAGCGGATACGTGATCCCATGACGGACGAGATGAGCCAGTATTATGCCGAGCGGGCCGCGGAATACGACCGGGTCTATTCGCATCCCGCCTGGGCTCGTGACCTTCCGCGGCTCGGCGAGCGGATCGGCGCCCTCTTCCCGGCCGCCGTGTGTTCGAGGTCGCCTGCGGCACCGGCTACTGGACCCAGCGCGCGGCCGGCGTGGCCGCGCGCGTCCATGCCGAGGACCTCAGTGCCGAGACCCTCGCCCTCGCCCGCCGCCGGACGTATGCGCCGGCCGCGGTGACGCTGGCCCAGCACGACGCCTACGTGCCGGGAATCGGCGGGTTCGACGGGGGCCTGGCCGCGCTCTGGCTCTCCCATGTCGATCTCGCGCGGATGAGCGAGTTCTTGACCGCCTTCCACTCGCGGCTCGATCGGGAGGCGGTCGTGCTCATGTTCGACGAGCGCGACACGCCGGACCGCCAGGCGGCGGCCAGCCGCGTGGACGCGTCGGGCAATCGCTACGAGCGGCGCCGGCTCGCGGGCGGACGGGAGTTCGAGATCGTGAAGAACTTCTTCGATGGTGACGGGCTCGCGCGCCAGACTCGCCGCGCACGGGCGGGACTTCGCCTTCGAGGGCTCGAGCGCTTCTGGATGCTGTCTACCGCGCGCGCTAGGCGGCGGGAGGGCGGCGCGGCGCGATCGCGCCGCCTTGGCGAGGTCGGTGAGGACGGGCACCGTGAGGTCCCAGCCCAGGCAGGCATCGGTGATGCTCTGGCCGTAGCGAAGCGGCTGGCCGGCCACGAGATCCTGGCGGCCGTCCACCGAGGAAGCTCTCCAGCATCACGCCGAAGATGCTCCGATCTCCGCCCCTACCTGCTCGGCGATGTCCTGCGCCACCACCGGCTGGCGGCGATAGTCCTTGCCGCTATTGCCGTGGCTGGCGTCGATCATGAGGCGCGGCGGCAGGCCCGCGGCGCGCAGCGCCGTCGGCCACTGCGGGCGACGCTCGCCGCGTCGTGGTTGGGGCCGCTCAGCGCCGCCGCGGAGAATGACGTGGCAGTCCGGATTGCCCCGCGTCGCCACGATGGCGCCCAGGCCCTGCTCGGTCACGCCGAGAAAGCTGTGCGGGTGTGCGCTCGAGCGCACGGCGTCGATGGCGATCTGGACGCCTCCGTCGGTGCCGTTCTTGAAGCCCACCGGCATGGACAGGCCCGAGGCCAGCTCGCGGTGCACCTGGCTCTCCGTGGTGCGGGCGCCGATGGCGCCCCAGGACACGAGATCGGAGGTGAACTGTGGGGAGATCGGATCGAGGAACTCGCAGCCGGCGGGCAGCCCCAGCTCGGCCAGGTCGAGCAGGAGCCGGCGCGCCCGGCGCAGCCCTCGTTGATGGCGAAGCTGCCATCGAGCCGCGGATCGTTGATCAGCCCCTTCCAGCCCACCGTGGTCCGCGGCTTCTCGAAGTACACCCGCATCACGATGCGCAGATCGCCGGCGAGGTCGTCGGCCAGGGACTTGAGCCGGCGCCCGTATTCGAGGCCGGCGACCGGATCGTGAATGGAGCAGGGCCCACGACCACCACCAGCCGGTCGTCCGTGCCCCGGAGCGCGGCCGACACCTCGTCGCGCCCGCGGGTCACGGTGCCGGAGCCCTGCTCGCCCAGCGGCAGCTCCTCGAGGAGGATGGCGGGCGGCACCAGCGGGCGAAAATTCTCGACTCGGAGGTCCCGGGTACGTTGCATGGTCTCTGGGCTCAGGGCGCCAATATTACCTCAAGAGGACCAGAAGTCGAGCGTCCCTAAGCGTCGACCGTCTTTACATTTTCCCGGTGTCCAGGGCGTGGAGCAGCATCAAGTGCCGATACAACCGGGGCTCTTCCCGGTGGCACTCCCCCGTGCTACCACGCAAGAGCTGCCGCCATCCGAAAGGAGTCTCGCTCATGTCTCGCCTCGCAACGCGCCTGGTCCGGCGGTCCGGACCCGCGACGCTCTTGGTCCTGCTCGTGGCCGGCCCGGCCGGAGCCGTCACCATCCGGTCGGCCAGGGTGCCCCAGCCGGAGAGCCTGGTGCTCCTGGGCGTGGCGCTGATCGTGGTCGCGGCGATCATGGCCTGGTCGCGCCGGCGACCCAGCCGGGATCGCTAGGCTTCAGAACCAGCGAGGGTCACCGGGCAGGACGGGCAGCGGCTGTCCATCCACCTGGATGATGCGGGGGCCGTATGGTGGGAACATCACGACGCGCCAGAGCCGCTACCGCCTCTGGCGCGCTCGGATACGCCGCGACCAGCTCCAGGTTCTTCAGAGTCGGCGTGCGCAGCGTTGATCTCGTTCCGGTGGAAGGCATCCACCGCTTCCTTCGGCGAAAGCCAGCGCAGGTTGACGATCTCGTGACCGTCCACCTCCGGCTCCTGGCCCAGCGGGCCAGGGCGACGAAGAAGCGCGTGTCGAAGCGCAGGGGCTGCTCCTCGGGCGTGATCCAGTGAGCGAAGTAGGCGAGCTGGTCGGTGGCGAGGGTGAGGTGCTCGGCGCGCAGCATGTCGAAGAAGGCGGTATTCGACTCCTGACAGTCGGCCCGGTAGCCCACGAAGCGCGGGCGGTTGGTCTCGTCGAGGCGCAGCGGCGCACCGGTGGGACCATAGGCGAGGAGCAGGCCGACCTCCTCGAAGGCCTCGCGAATGGCGCCGATCCAGTAGCCCAGGGCCTCGTGCGGCCTCAGCGCGCCGCCCAGCCGGCCCGGCCGCCGCGGCCGCGGTGAGCCCGACGCAGAGGCGCTCGCCGTCTGGCGGCACGTCGTCCCGCTCGACCTTGCCGCCCGCGAACACGTAGTCGCCCGCGGCGAACTTGCTTTTCGAGTGGCGCTGGATGAGGAGGGTCTCGAATCCACCGGCGGGACGGTCCCGGAGCAGCACGAGGGTGGCGGCGGGAGATGGGGTCGCGGGCTCGGGCATGGGCGGTGCCTGTCGGCGTGTCGTGATTGTGGCATGACTTCCTTGACTCGCAGTGGGAATCCTGCCAGGCTAGACGCAGCATTGGGCACCATAGGGGTCGTTTCGACGTGAGCCGCGGGCTCCGGGGCACAGGGGAAAGCAATGAGCGATTCGACGGCGGATCTCCGGAGACACCCGCGGTCCAAGGTCGCCTGGCCGGTGATCGTCGAGGCGGGGGACGCCGGTTCGAGCGTCACACCGTCAACCTCAGCCCCATCGGCGCCAAGGTCCGGCTCGAGGAAGAGCTGCCGGTGGGCAGCAATGCGCGCCTGCGCTTCCGCCCGCCTCAGGGCCAGCCGCTCGACGTGGACGCCGTCGTGTGGCGGTCTGACTTCGACGGGCCCGCGTTCTTCTTCGTGAGCGTCGACGACGCGGCCGGCCGCCGCGGCTGATCCCGCCCCGCGGCCGCTCTCCTCTCCGCCCGTAGCCGTACACGATTCGTCCCCGACACCAGCACGGCACCCCAAAGGAGCCACCATGAGCGCGGAAGCACGAATCAAGGAGCTGGGCATCACCCTCCCGCCGCCGCCGAAGCCGGGGGCAACTATGTTCCCGGCGTGCGCGTGGGCAATCTGCTCTTCCTGTCGGGCCACGGCCCTCTCCAGGTGGAGGGCAAGACGCGGCCCAGGGGCAAGGTGGGGCGCGAGATCTCGCCGGAGGAGGCCTACCAGATCGCGCGGGAGATCGGCATCAACCTCCTCGGCTCCACCCGATCGCTGCTCGGAAGCCTCGACAAGGTGAAGCGCGTGGTGAAGGTCCTGGGCATGGTGAACTCCGCCGAGGGCTTCGGCGAGCAGCCGAAGGTGATCAACGGATTCTCCGACCTGATGGTGGAGGTCTTCGGCGAGAGCGGCCGGCATGCCCGCTCCGCGGTGGGCATGGCGGAGCTGCCCTTCGGCATCCCCGTCGAGATCGAGATGGTCCTGGAGGTCGAGTAGCGGATCAGCGGGCGCCGAGGAGCGCGGGCATCGATCTCGAGCGCCTCCGCGATGCGCGGGCCGTACCAGGTCAAGAGCTTGCCGTCCACGAGGTGAATTCGCCCGTCGCGCACCGCGGGGACCTGAGGATAGGCCTCGAAGTCCCGCGCGTGGACGCGGCGGAACCGGTACGGCTCGTCGGGCAGCAGGATCACTTCCGGCGCCGCCCGCGCCACGTCATCCAGCGTGATCGTCGGGTAGCGCTCGGGGCGGTCGGCGAACACGTTGACGCCCCCGCAGTCCGCCAGCATGTGATGCGCGTAGGTGTCGCGGCCGAGCGTCATCCAGGGCCTGCGCCAGATCGGGTAGAACACGCGCGGGGAGGGTCGGCCGGCCAGCCGCGCGCGGTCTCCCGGTGCCGCGCATCGAGCGCGTCGGCCAGCGCGTGACCGCGCGCCTCGGCGCCCACCACTTGCCCCAGCTCGCGCACCAGCGCGATCCCTTCGGGGACGGTTCGCGGATAGCTGACGTGGACGGTGATGCCCCAGCTCCGGAGCGTCTCCACGTGCTCGCGCAGGTTCTCCTCGATGTTGGCGAGGACCAGATCGGCGCCGAGCGCGCGGATGAGCCTCGAGATCGGGATTCTTCTCGCCCCCCACCCGGGTCTTTCCCGCCACCCCCTCGGGGGGCTGGGTGCAGAAGATGGTAGCAGCCGGCCACCGCGTCCCCGACGCCGAGCGTGAAGAGGATCTCGGTGAGGCTGGGCACGAGCGAGACGATACGGCGGGGCGCCACTAGAGCTTGGTCGCGCGCTCCGAGAGGCGCTCGATCAGCGCGATGAGATCCTTGAGGTGGGTGCGGAGCTCGGCCTCCGCCTTGCGCGCGCGCATCGCCGGAGCCGGCCTCGACCGCTTCCTCGAAGGCCGTCACCGCCACGCCGAAGAGCCTTGAGCGTCTGGCGCGTCCCGTCGTCCGCCATCCCGTGGAGCATATCATGTAGACTTGCCTCATGCGGAAGCCCTCGATGGCGATGGCGACCGGCCGCATGCCGCTCACGGCGCCCGCCACCGCCGCCGCCGACCGCCTCGCGCTCCATCGCGTCGCGCTCTGGATCCTCCTCGCCGCCAAGCTCGTCACCGGATGGGGCGTGCAGTGGGATATCCAGTGGCATGTCCTCATCGGCCGGGACACCTTCTGGATCGCCCCGCACCTCCATGACCTATGCCGGCGTCACGCTGGCGGGGCTGATCTCGTTCGCACTGCTGGGCGGGGACACTCTGCGGGGCGGACCGCCCGCGGGCGGGATCTGGATCCGCCGCGCCTCATCAGCACGCGCGGCGTGCATCTCGCGGCCTGGGGGATGGCGCTCACCGTGCTCGCCGCGCCCATCGACGATCTCTGGCATCGCCTCTTCGGGCTGGACGTCACGCTGTGGAGCCCCCCCGCACCTCCTCGGCATCGCGGGCGGTGTCGTCAATAGCTGGGGGATTCTCCTCATGGCGCGCGATCTCTATCCCGCCGGGCTCGAGGCGGCTCACCGCGCTCCTGCTCGCCGGCGCCTCGCTCTTACCGCGGTCTTCACCTCACGGTGGAGCCCGCGTCCCTCACCGCCTATGTCCGGGGCGGCGTCTTCTTCTTCGCGCTGGCCATTCTCTCCGCGCTCGTGCTGCCCGCGGCGCTGCTGCCCATCGCGCGGCTGGCCGGGCGCTGGGCCCCGCTGGCCGTGCTGGTCCTCGTCATGGTCACCGGTCTCATCGGCGCGGAGATCGCGCGGGTCGGCTTCCAGGCCCTCCAGCCGGTCTCGGTCATCGAGGAAGAGATCGCGCGCGAGCCCGGCTCGTCCATCGCGCTCGCCACCGCCATCGCGCGGAAGAACGGGCGCACCCCGGACAGCTGGGCAGCCTCTTTCACCTCGTGAGCGCCCTGCCCGTCTTCCTCTTCTGTCTGGCGGACCCCGGGCGGCGGCCCCGGCTCGCGACCCTCGGTCTACGGGGCGACGCTCTGCTTCAACATCGCGTGGGCGCTCGGGCAGACGCCCGCCTTCGCGCCGCTGGTCCCGGGGACGGCGGAGGCCGCCGTCGCGCTGGGGGCTCGCGCTGGTGGCGGCCCTCGTGGGCGCATCGCTCGCGCGGCGGCTTGCCGAGGCGCTTGCGCCCGATGCCACCGTCCCGCGTTCCGGTAGCGTGGCCGAGCGGGACACCGAGCCGGTCCGGACCGACGAGCGGCTCGACGCGCGCGCGCTCGACGCCTATCTCCGCTCCCGGCTGCCGGGCGTGGCTGGCGCGCTCGAGATCGAGCAATTCCCCGGCGGCCACTCGAGACCTGACCTATCTCCTGCGCTGGGGCGACCACGAATACGTCCTGCGCCGCCCGCCGCTGGGTCCCCTCGTGCCCAAAGGCCCATGACATGGGACGCGAGCACCGCGTGCTCGACGCGCTGTGGCCCGTCTTCGCGCCCGCGCCGCGGCCCTGGCTGCTCTGCGAGGATCCCGGCGTGATCGGTGCCCCCTTCTACGTGATGGAGCGGCGGCGCGGTGGTGGTGCGCCGCGAGCTGCCCCGTCGTCGGGCCGCGGACGAGCGCGCGCGCCGGGCACTGGGCGAGACGGTGGTGGACACCATGGTGGACCTCCACGCGGTGGACTTCGCCGCCGCCGGCCTCGGCGAGCTGGGGCGCCCCGAGGGGTTCATGGCCCGCCAGGTGCGGGGCTGGGCCGAGCGGTGGGAGCGCGCCCGCGACCGTGACGTACCCGCCATCGAGACCCTCGCCGCCTGGCTCGCCGCGCGCGTCCCCTCGCCTCCGCCGCCCACCCTCGTCCACGGCGATCTCAAGCTCGACAACATGATGGTGGCCGCCGACGATCCGCGGCGCGTGGTGGCGGTGCTCGACTGGGAGATGTGCACCACGGGGGACCCGCTTCGCCGACCTCGGCACCCTCCTCGGTTACTGGACCTCCGAGGGCGACCCGTATGCCCGGGCCGAGCACGGCGGCTACGTGAGCGAGCAGCCCGGTTTCCCCACTCGCGACGAGCTGGTCGCGCGCTATGCCGCGCGGAGCGGTCGCGACGTGTCGCGCATCGCCTTCTACGAGGTGTTCGCGCGCTACAAGACCGCGGTGGTGGTACAGCAGATCTACATCCGCTGGAAGCGCGGCCAGACCCGCGATCCACGCTTCGGCCAGATGGCGCCGCGGGTGGAAGCCCTCGCCGAGTCCGCGCTCGCGCTCGCCGAGCGCTCCGGCCTCTAGGCTAGTCCCCCGGGCTCCCGACGCGACGCCGCGCGCCGGAGCAGCTGGCGAATACTCAGCGCGTGCAGCGCCCACGCGAGCGCCACCAGGAAGGCGGGCAGCCAGATCCACGGAAAGTAGGCGATGAAGGTCACCGGCGGCTGGGTCGCGAAGACGCGGAACGGGGTGGGCGCCGACAGCTGGGCGTGCACCACCACGTTGAGCAGGATGCCGATGCCGGCCACGTTCCACCACAATGCCGCGCGGCGAGACCAGGCGCGCCGCGCGAAGCATTGCCGGGCGATGAGCGGCGCGGTGAGCCCCACCACGATGTCCACGTTGCGCCCCTCGAAGGTCATGATGGCGGGATGGCGCCCGCCACGAAGAGCTGCCAGAGGATGAGCTCCATCACGACGCGGAACGCCTGGGGATAGACGAGCCACCCGGGAGGGATCTCGTCGAGCAGTCGCCCCACCGCCGCCGAGCGGCACAGCCAGACGATGACGAGCAGCGGCGGCACCAGCGCGACGAGAGGATGCGCGGAGGGACACGCGAGAAATCCTCGAAGAGCCCGGAAGCCGCCAGCACCGCGGTCAGGCCCAGCCAGCCGTCCACCGCCAGCGCGGTGACCGCCGCCGCGCCCCGCCCCGCCGGAGGGCCACCGCCACCATCAGGAGTGACGCCATCCCCAGCACCAGGGCGATGAAGGCGACGGTCAACCAGGCGGGGGACGGGCGCGGGCATCGGAGGAGACGTCAGCGGGCGAGCGCGTCCATCATGTCGCGCGTGACAGCATGCCGGTGTACACCTCTTCCACCGGGCCCTGCAGGCGGATGGACCAGTCCGGGCGGACGTCGATGTGGAGCGTGCCGCCCGGCATGCGCACCGTCACCGGCCCGTGATCGCAGAGCCCGTTCTTCACCGCCGCGCACGCCACCGCGCTGGACGGACGAGCCCGAGGCCAGCGTCCAGCCGGCGCCGCGCTCCCAGATGAGGATGTCCACCTGCTCGGCGCGAGGTCACGCGCGCGAACTGCACGTTGATGCGATTGGGGAAGCGCCGGGTGGGTGCTCGATGCTGGGGCCGAGCCGCCGCACCAGGGCCTCGTCGAGCCGTGTCGGTGAACACCACGCAGTGCGGGTTGCCCACCGACACCGCGGTGACGATCAGCGTACTGGTCGGCCCACCTGGAGCGGCACCTTCACCACCTCGCGCTCCGGCCCGTTCATGGGGATCTCGGGCGCGACGAAGGTGCACCGGCCCATCTCCACCGTGACCTCGTTCACCCGCCCGTCCTGCACGTGGCACCGGCACTCGACGCGCCCGCCCATGGTGTCGACGGTGAAGGTGGCGCGCGCGCGCGTGGCCGTGGTCGTGGAGGTACTTGGCGAAGATGCGCAGCCCGTTGCCCGACTTCTCCGCCTCGCTGCCGTCCGGGTTGAAGATGCGCAGGCCGAAGTCCGCGCCGGCCCACGCGCGGCACGAGCAGCGAGGATGCCGTCCGAGCCCACGCCCCAGTTGCGGTCGCAGATCTGCTCGACCTGCGCCGGGCGTGAGCGCCGGCGGCAGGTCGGCGCCGTTGATCACGATGTAGTCGTTGCCGAGTCCGTGGCCCTTCGCGAACGGGATCATGTGCTGCGTCACATCGTCGGAAGTGTTCAGGAACAGCGCAGCCGGACTCCGCGAGGCGCTCGAGCGCAGCGTGCGCCACGTCGGCAGGGCAGCCGCGGTGCCGCCACTTGCGCGGCGAAGCGGGCCAGCGCGGCCCGCCGCTCGGCGAGGTCGTCCTCGGCGGCCGCCGCGGCGCCCCCGGCCCGGTGCGGGTGCCGCCGCCCCGGTGGATGAAGGGCGCGTCGACGACGCGCGCAGCGCCGGCCCGGCTTCGCGCACCGCGAAGGACAGATCGCGGTCGTAGCCGTGGAAGAAGCCGTAGCCCTCGTCGAAGCCGCCCACCTGCGTCCAGAAGCGCGCGGCGCGAGGAAGAGGCAGACGCCGTCCACCGCCGCCACCTCGGTGACCGGGGCGCGGCAACGGCGGCGCGCCCTCGAGGCTGTGACACGATCGGTTCGCGCCGACGTAGCGACCGTCGCGCGCGCAGCGCGCCTGCGCGCCGTAGAGGCCGGCCAGCCCCACCCGGTCGACGCGATCGCCGCGCCTCGCAGCCGCGCCAGCCAACGCCGGCTCGCGCATCTCGGTGTCGTTGTGGAGGAAGCAGAGCGAGCTCCGCCGCGGCCAGCCGCGCGCCCCGTGTTGAGCGCGCGGATGAGGCCCACGTCTGTCGGCGCTGCGCGCGTAGCGCAGCGGGTCGACGCGGCGCGAAGCGGCGCGCACTACGCCTCGGTTCCGTCACTGGAGGCGTTGTCCACCACGCAGAGGCTCGAAGGGTACGGTGGTGGCCCGGAGGCTCTCGAGGCAGGCGCGAGTGAGCGACGAGCTGATCGTAGACCACGCAACACCACGCTCAAGAGCATCGCGAGTCCTGCCTCGCGTGCTCCGCCGCGGCTGCGCCCGGCGTTCCGCCGCCTACCGGCTCGCCGAGCGGCACGTACGTCAGGTCGAGGGCGCCCGGTGTACTCCGCGCGCGGCCGGATCAGCCGGTTGTTGCCGTGCTGCTCCGAGCACGTGGGCGGTCCAGCCGGCGACGCGGCTCATCGCGAAGATCGGCGTGAACTGGTCGGTGGGGATGCCCATCGGACGAGTAGGCCGCGCCCGAGAAGAGGTCGACGTTCGGGAAGATGTGCTTGTCGGCGGAGACCACGCGCGCCACCGTCTCGAGGATCTCGACCGGTGCGTGGTGTCCCCGGCCTGGCTGGCCCGAGCTCGAGGGCGAGCCGGCGCAGGTGCTTGGCGCGCGGGTCCTCCACGCGGTACACGCGATGGCCGAAGCCCATGATCCGCATCTTGTCGGCGAGCGCCTTGCGGATCCAGACCTCCGCGCTTGGCGGGATCGCCGATCTTCTCGACCATGCAGCATCACCTGCTCGTTGGCGCCGCCGTGAAGCGGGCCCTTGAGCGCACCGATGCCGGACACGACCGCGGAGTGCACGTCGGACAGGGTGGCCGCGGTGACGCGGGCGGCGAAGGTCGACGCGTTGAACTCGTGATCGGCGTGGAGGATGAGCGCGACGTCGAAGGTCTTGGCTGGCCAGGTCGGTGGGCTTCTTCCCGCTCATCATGTAGAGGAAGTTCGCGGCCAGGTCGAGGCTTCGGATTCGGCGCCACCGGCGCCTTGCCGCGTCGGATGCGCTCCCACGCCGCCACCAGCGTCGGGCATCTGCGCGGTCAGCCGCATGGACTTTGCGCAGCGTGGCGTCGCGCGAGTTGTCGGCGGCGTCGGGATCGAACGCCGACAGCGCGGAGACGCCGGTGCGCAGCGCCTCCATGGGCGTGGTCTTCTTCGGGCAGCTGGCGGAGCATCGCGACGAGCTTGGGCGGCAGCCGGCGGTTCGCCGGTGGCGCGACAGCGCCTTGACGTGGTGCGCCTCCAGCTCCTTCCGGCGTGGGCAGCCGCCCGTGACAGAGCAGGAACACCGTCTCCTCGAAGTTCGAGTGCGCCACCAGATCATCGCACGTCGTAGCCGCGATAGACGAGCCGGCCCTCGTGGCCGTCGATGAAGCAGATCTCCGTGGTGGAGACGACGACGTCCTCGAGCCCGGCCTTCATGGGCGGTGCTCCCGCTGCGGCTCCGGCGTTCGTCATGGCTCCCCGGCACTCCTTTGATGTGGATGGGGCGGATCGAAACCGCCTCTCTTGTACCATACGGTAGCGAGCACTTCAACCCTGCCCCGGGCCCGCGGGCGCGGTAGAGTCTGGCGCGTGACCGACCTCGGCCCCGGCGTCATCGATTTCTACGATCGGCATCCCATCAGCGCGCCCCAGGTCCTCGAGGTGCTCCGTCGCCAGGGCAACGCGCCGGCGCCGCCCTGGCTCCCGACGACCTCTACCCGCTCGGACCAGGACCACTATGGCGGTCTCGCCGCGGTCGAGGCCCTCGCGCGCGCGCCGAAATCGCGCCCGGCCGCCACGTCCTCGACGTCTGCGCCGGCCTCGCCGGGCCCGCGCGCTTTCCTCGCCGCGCCGCTTCGGCGCCCGCGTGACCGCGCTCGACCTCAACGCCGGGCGTTGCGCGGCGGGCGCGCGACTGGAGCCGCCTGGTCGGCCTCCAGACGCGCGTGCGGCGCGGTCCGGCGGTGACGCCCAGGCCCTGCCCTTCCGCCGGAGGATCCTTCGACGCGGTCGATCAGCCAGGAAGGCCTGCTCCACGTCCCCGACAAGGGGGGTGCTGGCCGAGTGCGCCCGGGTCCTGATCCCCGCGCGGACGCCTCGCCTTCAGCGACTGGGTCGCGACCTCCCGGCTGGGCGACGGCGAGCGGCGCCGGCTCACCGTCTGGATGGCGGCGGTGAACGTCCAGAGCATCGCGGGCTATCGCACGCTGCTGGCCCGCGCCGGCTTCGCGGGGATCGACGCGGACGATCTCTCCGGCGAATGGATCGGCATCCTGCGCGAGCGCTTCGCCGCATACCGCAGCCTGCGGGCCGACACGGTGGCGCGGCTGGGGGAGGCGCGCTACGAGGAGTACTGCCAGCTCTACGGCTTCTTCGTGGGATTGGTGGAGGCGGGCAAGCTGGGCGGCGCGCGCTTCAGCGCAAGAGCTTGTCGAGGAGCTGCTTGACCGCGTCGCGCCCGCCCACGGTGGCGCCGGTCGGCACCGCCACCAGCTTCCCGCCCACCGCGCCCGTCACCCGCGCCTTGATCTGGTTCCGGCCCTGGGTCAAGGTCACCGCCATCTCGGTACGGCCGTCGGCCAGAGCGTAGCCGCCCGAGGCGGCCGCGGTCAGACCCTGGCCCTGATAGTCGAGATCGTTGCTCGTGACCACCCCGTTGACGATGCGGAAGGTCGCGGTCACCGAGTCGAAATCCAGCGGGCGCAGGGAGCGCCCAGCTTCCCGGAGTCGGCCAGCGCGCCGATCACACCCGCCACGTTCAGGAGATCGCGGAGCAGGCCGAGCGCCTCGCTGCCGACCACGCGGCCCCGGCCGAGGCGTAGCCGGCCGGCCCCGTTGAGGGTCCGCGTCGGCTCCCCGCCAGGAGGGTGAAATCGCCGGTGAGGTCGAGCGCGCCGGTGGCCGCGAACCCCGAGCAGAGGTAGTCCACGAGGATGGGGCCCAGCGCTACCCCCTTGACCTCGACGTCCTGACCGTCACTGGCCGCGTCGCGCCGGTGAGCGCGGTGGACAGCCGTGCCGACACGCGGCCGCCGGCCACCTGCGCCGCGAGCGGCGCGCTGTCGAGCTGGCTCAGCTTGAAGGCGATCGGCACCTGGATGCCGTCCAGGCTCAGCTGCCGGTCGGGGGCGGGGGCACTGCGGGCGCCGCTCGACGAGCACCAGCCGGGAGGACGTGAGCTCTCCCTGCGCGGTCGGTTGCGTCAGGTGCCGCCCAGGCGGAGCCGACCCGCGAGGGCGCCCGTCACGCCGGGCGACGCGACGAACGAGCGGGTCAGCGGCCCCATGTCGGGACTGTCGAGCTCGAGCACCCCCGGAGGGGCGCCTCCGCCGAGGGGGCGGCCTGCCCGCGAGGGGCCAGCGAGGTGTCGGTCAGCTTGAGGCGTACCCCACCCGGCGCGAGGCTCGCGGACCCCGCCAGGGACAGAGACTCGCCGGATGGCCGCACCGTGAGGTTCACGCCCTCGAGGCGGAGAGCGGTGGCCGATGGCCCGCGCCGGACGTAGTGGATCACGCCGTCCTTGATGTGCGCCTGGGCGATGATGGCGGCGGCGCCGGCGGCGGGCGCGGCGGCGCCGGGAGCCCGCGGGGCCGCGCGGGCGCCGGGCGTGGCCGCGCCGAGGCTCGCGATATTGAGCTTCCCGCCGTCCTCGATCACCTCGAGCCGCAGCTTCTCGAGGGTGACACTCGACAGCTCCACGCGGCCGGAGAGGAGCGGACGCAGCTTGATGCCGACGCGGCCCTCCTCGACGGTGAGGAAGGGCTGGGCCCCGAAGCGCGGGTCCTCGGCCACCTGCAATCCCTTCAGGCGCAGCGAGGGCGCGGGAAACGCGCTGACCGAGAACGAGGCGAAGCGCACCGGCCGGCCCAGCACCTGGCTGGCGGTCTGCGCGATATAGGCCTGAACGCGGGGGCGTCGACCAGCCAGGGCAGCGCGACGAGCGCGCCGAGTACCAGGGCGACCAGACCCGCCAGCGCGACGACGAGCCACTTCAGCAGCGCAGGTCCTTCTCGAGTATCGGGCCGGTGGCCGACTCCGGCTTGCGAAGCGCGCGCCGGCGCCGGCGACCCACCAGCGCCGGGCGGTCGGCGAAACCACGCGCCGACCGCTCGAGCAGGTGGGCGCCGTTCATGCGGATCGGACGCGCGTCACGGGATCAGGAGCACCTTGCCGGTGGTCTGGCGGCTCTCCAGCGCGCGGTGCGCGTCGGGGGCCTTCTCGAGCGGCAAGGTCGTCTCCACCCGCAGATTGATCTTCCGTCGCGGATCCAGCCCAGCACGTCGCCGGACCGCTGGACGAGCTCCTCCCGGCTGCCGATGTGGTGATTGAGGCTGGGCCGCGTCACGAAAAGCGAGCCCCCCGCGTTGAGCCGCTGGAGGTCGAGCGGCCCCACCGGCCCGCTGGCTGCGCCATAGAGCGCCATGACCCCGCGCGGCCGCAGGCAGTTCAGGCCCTTGTCGAAGGTGGTCGCGCCCACGCCGTCGTAGACCACGTCCACCCCGCGGCCGCCGGTGATGCGCTTCACCTCGGCCTCGAAGTCCTGCTTGGAGTAGAGGATCACGTGGTCCGCGCCCGCCTGCTTGGCGAGGGCGGCCTTCTCCTCGGTGGACACGGTGCCGATGACGGTGGCCCCGAACATCTTCGCCATCTGGGTGAGGAGGAGACCCATGCCGCCGGCGGCGGCGTGGACGAGGGCGGTGTCGCCCTTCTTCAGCGGATAGGTCGAGCGCGTGAGGTAGTGCGCGGTCATGCCCTGGAGCATGGCGGCGGCCCCGTCGCGGAAGGTCAGCTTGTCCGGCAGCTTGACCAGCCGGTCGGCGGGACAGACGTTCATCTGCGCGTAGGAGCCGGGGATGCCGGTATAGGCCACGCGGTCGCCGGCGCTGAGCTCGGTGACGCCCGGGCCGACCGCGGTCACCGTCCCCGCGCCCTCGAGGCCGGGGGTGAGCGGCAGCGGCGCCTTGTAGGTGCCGGTCCGAAAATAGACGTCGATGTAGTTGAGCCCGGCGGCCTCGATCTTCACCAGCACCTGCCCCGCTCCCGCGGTGGGATCGGCGACTTCCTCCAGCTTCATCACCTCGGGACCGCCCGGCGTGTGGACGCGAATCGCCTTCATGGGATCGTCTCCTGGTTGGACGGTGGTTGGGGGCCGCGCCCGGCGGGGCCTGGACCTTGAGGAGCCCGCGGATCTCCTTCACCACCCCGCTCCGCCAGTCCAGGTAACGCTCGGCGCGGAGGGCACGGCGGGTCTCCAGCATCTTCTTCTCGATCTCCTCGGTCTGCACGGGCGGCCGCTCGATGAAGCGCGCCACCTCGTTCATGTTGTCGTCGAAGAAGGCGAAGACGGGAATGGAGCGGTACAGACCCTGGTTGAGGTACTGGTCCATCAGCTCCTTGTTCTTGTCGCGGAGGAAGATGCGCATCTCGATGCTGGGGTTGCCCTCCACCATCTTGGCCAGCACCGGCACGTTGTAGAGCGCGTCCCCGCACCAGTCCTCGGTGATGACGAGCACGTTCAGCTTCTTGCCGTACTTGTCGAGCGCCCTTGTCGGCAGGATCGAGCTGTGATGGAGCCGAGGAACTCGACGAACTTGTCCTTGTTCGTCCCCATCTGCGCGAGGTACTGCTCGATCGTCATGCCCTGCTTGAACTGCTCCTTGGTGACCATGAGGCTCCTCCCCCGCTCTCAGCGCATGGCCGAGAGGTCAACGGTGAACGTCGAGACTTCCTTGGCTTCGGGAGTGCGTACCACGAGCGTGAAGCGGCTCTTGCCGCCGAGCGCATCGGCGGGAAACACGTAGAGACACCGGGCCGCGTAGCCGCCGTCCTCGGTCCGCAGCGCGGTGCGCTCGTTCTGGACGAAGGTCGGCTTGATCTCGGCCTCTACCGTCGAGGAGCACGGGGGCGTAGAAGCGGGCGAACTCGGGGCGCTGCCCTTGAGCGTCACCCACACCGTGAGCTTGCCGCCGGTCTCGCTTGATCGCAGGAGTCGATTTCTTTGAGCTTGAGCTCCCTCGCCCTTGAAGGCGGCGTTCCGGGCCGCGAGGGCGAGGCGGTGAAAGGGCGTCATCACGGTGAGCGTCTCGCCGGAGGCGTTCCGGGCCCGCCATTCCGCGCCGAACTCCTCGCTCACCACGCTGCGCCGGCCGGCGGCGATGGCGTCCTGCCGCTCGCGCTCCTCGAGGGTGAAGGACGCGGCGGCGGCGGAGCTGGCCGATGGTGGGCCAGAGGATGATGCCAATGCCGAGGAGGATGGCGTAGCGACGCATGGGGCGGCTCAGGAGAGGCTCATTGCAGCACGCCGGGGCGGGCCTCCCGGCCCCGCCGCTACTCCGTCTGCACGCGCGACGGCAGCGCCGCCAGCACCGCCCGCGCCTCGCGGGACGATCTCGCGGACCACCTCGCCGGCGCCGGGGAGATCGTGAATGAGCCCGACGCTCTGGCCCGCGTGCATGGCGAAGTACTCGCCGGTTTGCTGGCTCAGCGACGCGGCGTGGACGTCCATCGCCGCGCGCGTGCACCAGCGCGGGCAGCACCGGCGCCCCCGATGCCGCATACTCCGCGTTGAATCGGTTCACCAGGGTCCGCGCGTAGAGGCCGGTGAACGTCGTCGGTGACGGTGGTCGTATCGCTCCCCCGTTCCAGCAACGCCTTCTTCCAGAACTCCGGGCGCCCGACTCCCGCGTGGCCAGCGAAGCGCGTGCCGAGGAGCACGCCGGCCGCGCCCAGCGCCAGCGCCGCCACCAGCCCCGCCCGTCCGCGATGCCGCCCGCCGCGATCACCGGCATCGGCACGGACTCCGCGATTTGCGGCACCAGCGCCATGGTGCCGATGCTGGCCGCCTCGCGATTCTCGCGCTTCACCCAGGTCGACCGGTGGCCCCCCGCCTCGCTGCCCTGCGCCACCACCGCATCCACGCCCGCCGCGGCCACCACGCGCGCGTCGTCCACGGTGGCCACCATGGCGATGACCTTGATCCCGCGCTCGTGGCAGCGACGGACAAGGGCGGCGCCGGGGTCGCCGGGGCCGATGCTCCAGACCGGCACGCGCTCTTCCAGGATCACCTCGATGGCGCCGTCCACCAGATCGGGAGGCCGCGTCAGCGGAGGTGGCGTCGCGGGTAGACCGGCGTCCGCGCGGAACTGATTCAGGGTCTCACTGCACCGCTCGCACGGTGCCCTCGGGGAGCCCCGCGGGTCGGCGGGCGGGCGGATGTCCCGGTGCAGCCAGAGATTCACGCCGAAGGGCCGCCGCGTGAGGGCGCGCGCACCTTCCGGATCCCGTCGCGCACGACGTCGGCGGGCTGATTGAGCGAGGCGAGGATGCCGAGTCCGCCCGCCTCGCACACCTCGGCGACGAGCGTCCGGCCCCGCCACCGCTCCCATCCCGGACTGGACGATCGGATACTCGATCTCGAGCAACCCGCACAGCGCGGTCCGTAGCCGATCCATCCGCAGCACCTCCGTGGTCGGGGTCGAGCGCTCGCTCGATTCTAGCGCAGCCGGTTGCGAGCAGTGCGAGGCGGAAGTACGGTAAGAGCATGGCGGCGCGACTCCACGCTCCTGCTCGTCGGCCTGCTGCTGGCCGGCTGCGGCTCGGTCTTCCCGACGCAGAGCCCGGTCGGCGTGAACCGCGCGCTCACCATTCCCGGAGGCTGCGCCGGGACGCCGATGCCCACCAGGGCGAGCGCGTGGTGCTGGGCGGCGTCATCCTGGCCACCACCCCCAAGGTCGGCCAGACCGAGATCGAGGTGCTCTCCCGCCCGCTCGGCGAAGCCGACGCGCCCAGGCGAACCGACCAGTCCGACGGTCGCTTTCTCGTGGTGACGCCCGACTTTCGACCCGGCCGTCTATTCTGACGGGAGCGCCGGGTCTCGGTGCTGGGAACGGTGACGGGCGGTGAGGAGCGCAAGCTCGGCGAGCTCCCTACCGATACCCGGTGATCCAAGTCGAGCGCATTGTATCTCTGGGCGGAGGACCTGGCGCTGGGAGGCTATCCCTACTACGGCTATCCCTTCGGCTACGGGCCGCCGGGCTTCCTACGTGGGCGGGTACTGGAGACCGCCGCTGGCCCATACTACCCGTACTGGTGGTAGCCGGTCACGGCCGCTGGCCGGTGACCATCACCGTCGAGGAGCGTGTCGGGATCCAGGTAGAGGCCCGGCCACGCGAGCGGACCTCGGCCGCGTGACCGCGCGATGCGCTCGCGATACCGCTCCGGATAGGTCGAGCCCAAGCCCCGCCTCTTCCAGGGTGATCAGGAGACCGGCGACCTTGGAGGACGTGTCCACGCGGAGCGGTAGCTCCCGATGAGATACGCCCTGGCCAGGCTCCAGCTCGCGCGGCGTGACGTCCTCCCGGCCCAGCCGCCGCATCTCCTCTTCCACCAGGGCGCACCGCCTCGACCGCACTCTCGTTCCGCGTCTGGAGAACACGGTCTGCGATGCCCCATGGCGCGCGGCGGAGAGGCTCGCGTCGACGCTATAGACGAGCCCTCGCTCCTCGCGCGCGCGCATAGAGCCGGGAGGTCGAGCCGCCGCCGGGGATGTAGTTGGCCACCACAAGGGCGGGGTAGTCGGCGAGTCCTGACGGATGGCCGGCCGACCCAGCACCACCCGTGGTCTGGGTCAGCGGGCGAGTGATCACGCGGGACTCCGCCGGCGCCACCGGCGGCGCGATCGGGGTCACCGCGGGGGCGTGGGTGGGGGCGACCAGGCGCCGAGCCGGGCGATGACCGCGGCGCGCACCTCCGCCGTGGTCACGTCCCCCACCACCGCGATCACCGTCACGTCGGGACGGTAGCGCTCGCGGTGGAATCGCACCACCTGCTCGCGATCGAGGCGTGGCCACCGTCGCGCAGCGTGCCGGACACGGGACGCGCATAGGGATGCCCCGGGTAGAGCAGCGGGGCGAGCGCCCGCCCGGCCACCGATCCCGGATCCGTTTCCGCATTCTGGAGCGCGGCCTGGATCTCCTCCACCTTTCGCTTCCGCTCGGGCTCGGGAAAGTCCGGCTGGGTCAGCACGTCGGCGAGAGCTCCAGCCCCAGGGGAGATCCCGCTTGAGCACGCCCAGGGACACCAGGCGCCATCGCGACCGGCGCCGCTGCCGAGCGATCCTCCCACGGACTCGATGGCCCGGTCGATCTCCGGGCCCGAGCGGCGCGCGGTGCCGCGCGTGAGCAGCTCGGCGGTGAGATTGGCCAGGCCCAGGGACGCGGGCGGGTCCAGCACGGCGCTGGCGCGGACATAGGCGTTCACCGCCACGATGGAGCAAGGCGTGCCGCTCGCTCACGAGGAGCACGATGCCGTTGGGGAGGATCTCGCTGATCCGCCAGCGGCGGCGCCGCCGAAGCGCCGGACACCAGGACGAGCGAAAGAAGCCCGAGGATCACCCGCGCCGGACGCATGGTCATGGCTCGAGAGTGAGCCGGAAGCCGCGCGCCGTCAATCCGGGCGCCGGCTCAGAAGTCCAGCTCCGGCACGTGCACGAAGCCCAGCCAGCGCGTAGAGGCGCATCGCCGCCGCCATGATGGGCGCGGTGTGGGAGCGTCGGCGCTCCCGCTCCGGACGCGTGAGCCCGACGAACGCACGCCCTGCATCAGCGCCTCGCCCACTCCTTGCCCGCGCGCGAGGATCCACGGCGAGAAGGCGCACCTCCGGCTCAGCGCAGGGCGGCGACCAGCACCGCCGCGTAGCGGGAGAAGGTCGCGCCGGCCGGATAGAGCAAGCACCGCGCCCACGATGTGCGCCCGCGCGCTCGGCCACACCAGCTACGCAGCGGGCGCCACCTGGGCGAGCGTGCCCACGATATTGGCGCGATGGCCTCCCAGTAGGGCGGCGGGAGCGGGGACGCGTACTGCTGATAGGCCGAGAGCGTACGGACTCGATGGCGGGGAGCGTCCGCCGGGCGGGCGTCGCGGATCGCGAGCACGCTCAGGGCCGGGCGCCCGGCTCGCGGTGCGATCCGCCGCCGGCCACGCTCACCGCCGCGCAGGCAGGACCGTCTCCTTGCCCGAGAGGCGCTCCACCGCGATCGAACACAGCGTGATCTGGTCCAACCGCGGGTAGAAGCCCGCCGGGCGCTTTCCAGGCCGGATCGCCGTATTTCTCCAGCGAGGCGCGTCGAAGAACCGTGTCCTGGCGTCCCGCTCCTCCACCACGCGGATATGGCCGAAGATCACCACGCTCCGGTATGCCACCGAGGTGTCGCACTCGAAGCGCTCGTAGGCAAAGACCTGCCCCGGCTCCGTCCACCTCGAAGCAGACGCGGGCTTCATGGTCCACGTTGATCCGCAGGTGACCGCGGACCGCCGTGTTGTGGACCCAGATCTCGTTATCCCGCCGGACGATACAGGAGCGGCAGCGATATACGGCCAGCCGTCCGGGCCCACCGTGGCGCAGGCGGCCCGGGAACCCGCGCGAGAGCACGTCGGCAGCCGGCGGCCTCCGACATCACCTTGTCGCCCCTGCCGGACCGGGGAGGAGGGCGCGTCCACGTCAGCCGCCAGTCGCGCGCGGCCAGGGCGGCGAGCAGATCCGCCACCGCGTCCACGTGGGTGGTGGTGACGCCGCGTGGGTCGCCTTCTCGAGGGTGACGAGCGAGCCCCGCGGCGCGTGGGACGCGATGCCCGCGAACAGATCCGCGTCAGTGGCGTCCGGGCTCCGCGTCCCGCACACAACCTGCACGGGCATGGCGAGCCGTCCGAGCGCCTCTTTTTGTGTATCGCTCCGGAAGGTCGCCCGCACGTCACGGACATTGTGCGCGGTATGGGCGATCAGAATTCCTTCATCGGGAGCGGTCACTGCGCCGCCAGCGGCTCCAGCGCCGAACCAGTAGATCCACCATGGTGCCCACTGCGTCGCTGTCGTCGCGCTCAGGGCCGCGATATAAGCGTCGAACACCGCCTTGCTCGCGGCAAAGGTCTCCGGCGTCGCCCAGCGCCTCCAGCAGGGGACCGCCACCGGCTCGAAGAGCGCGAGGGCCGCAGGCGGCGCGCGCGTCGAAGCGCCACGCGAGGGCGATCACGCCTCCGCTAGGAATGCCCGGCGAGCACGCGGCGCGGGCCCACCTCGGCCAGGAGCGCCTCGACCTGGCGCGCCGCGCGAGAGCATTGTCGGGCGGCGCCCCGCGGGGCCGCGCTCGTCTCTGCCAGTACCCCGGCAGGTTCGGCGCGATGACGCGGCTAGATCGGCGAGCCGCTCTGCCACCTTCGAACCAGACCTGAGCCGGCCCGGCGAGCCGTGGAGGAGGACCATCACCGGTCCTTCCCGTACTCGTCAGTAGGCGATGACGTCCCACGATCCCGGTGGTGAGGCGTCGGCATGCGAAGCGACTACTTCCCGGCGGCGGCGCGTCGGACTCGGGCAGCAGGATGCCGGCGGTCTTCCAGTCAGGGAGTAGCGCACACGCGCCGCTGGCACCTGGCTCGCGGCGGTGACGGCGCGGATGAGTGGCACTGAACTGATCGAGGAGCCGCCACGAGCCCATCGAATCAGAGCGGCCCAGCGCGGAGGCGCGGGAATAGATCGAATCTGACCCCACGACCGAGGGACGCCTCGATCTGGTTCTTGGCGCCGCTCTGAGCTCTCGTCGGTCACCGGCTCCGTCTCACCCCCGCCAGGCGTCCAGTAAGCGCGCGCTCCAGCGCTCAGACTCACGCCGCGGGCGGGCCAGGCCGACAGCCAGAAGGGTTGGGATCGCGCGAACCACAGGAATAGTCCGCGTCCGCATCAGGGCCAGCCCCTGCTCCTGGACGGAGCCGATGATGCAACCGCCGCCCGCCCGGCCACCGGACAGCACGGTCTCGAAGCACCTCGAGCGCGGGCGCGTCGGCCGACCGAGTGGTTGGGCGCCAGCCAGACAAGGCCAGGCCGGGAATCGGCGCCGACGAGCTGCGGAGGGTGATCCGCCGCTCCGCGCGCGGGGCTCGACCGCCGTCACGCAGCGAGCGGCTCGGGCCCGCGCGACAGACCGGTGCTGAACACCGCGCCACGCGCTCGGCGGGCGGGCCGCGGCGAAGTCGCCCTGCACCACCAGCACCGCGTTGTTGGGCCGATAGTAGAGATCGTAGAAGGCGCGCAGCTCGGTCGAGGTTGATCCGCTCGATGTCCGCCATCCACCCGATGTGCGGCAGCCACTGGTAGGGATGCGCGGAGAACGCGGTGGCCAGCGAGCCCTCGGCGAGGAGCCGTCGGGGACTGTCCTCGGTGCGCGTCCGGCGGCTCTTCCGCGCATCTACCTGGCGCTCCGGAGTCGATCTCCCAGCGGGATCGAGGAGGAGGTTCCGCATGCGGTCGGCCTCCAGGCGCAAGATGTCCTCCACCTTGTCGGCCCGGCGAGTGTTCACGAGCGTAGGTGGTGGCGGCGTCCTGGGTGGGCGAAGCGATCGTCGCGGCCGTCGCCCTCGACGAGCGCCGCGCGAACTCCCCTTGCCGTGGGCCACGGCGTGCGCCTTTGAACATCATGTTTCGGCGAAAATCGGGCTGAGCCCGGTGGCGCCCGGCTGCTCGTTGCGCGAGACCCGCCACGCGTGCCACCACCCGCACCGACACGATGGGCTGCGCCAGGTCCTCCAAGGCGCATACATCGCGGAGGCGTTGTCTGAGCGTGGCTACCTGAGCACCGGCGTCGCGGCGGTGGCGGGAGCGGCGGCGAGGAGGAACGCGGCGAGCGAGCAGAGCCGCCGTCGCGACGGCGGGGCGAGCGCGGCGCGACGGGAGCGGCATGCGCGGATTATCCTACGGGCGCGTGGGCGCGGCAACCGGCGCGAGCGCGCCGCGCAGGCGGGAAGAAGCGGTCGGAGCGAACCAACGCGGTGACCACGCTCAAGAGGGACAGCGCGGCGGCGGCCCCGTAGATACCGGCCACGAAGGAGCCGGTATTGAGCGTCGCGCAGCCAGCCCAGCGACCACTCCAGGCGCCGCCACCGCGCCCGTGAAGCAGATGGTGCCGTAGCCGCGCCGAAGGCCTTGCCCACACGGAGGGCGGCGAACAGGGGACGCGAAAGATGGCGTCAGGCCGGGCTCCCGGCAGCACCACGCGGCAGCTGGTGGTGGGGATGCAAGACGGTGACCAGCCACGCCTGGCCCAGCTGATGCTGGACGGTGGCGCGCCATGGCGGTCGCTTGCCGACAGCGCGCAGTGAGGATCATCGCCGCCGCGATATTGACCTTCCGGTGCAGCCCACGCTGGTGGAGCCGGTCCGCCACCAGGCCGGAGACGAGGCAGCCCCACCGGGGCCGCCAGGCCCTGGAGACTCGCCAGCGAGGCCGAGTGCGCGAGGTTGCGCGCGCCCACCTCGACGCAGAAGGCCGGGCCCTGCGTGGCCGAGGAGAGCTTGCACGTAGATCGGCATCACCCCCGGTGACGCCGGCAGCCCAGCCGAACCCCGCGGCGCTGCGGACCCGGCGGCAGCCGAGCCGGGGTCGGCGGGCGCCTGGTGGCGATGCCGGAGGCTCCGGGACGAAGCGCCAGGAGCAGCACGGCGGACAGGAGCGGGGGGAGCGCAGAGGAACGAACACCGCGCGCCGGGAGTTTTCACCGCCGTTGCCCGGCGCGCCGGCGAGGACGAGGCCGAGCGTGGTGCCCCAGCCCCGCGCCTGAGGGAGGACCCCTGCCCCGGCGCCATCTTCTCCCGCGGCGTGGTGGCGGCGATGATCCACGCTGGTCGTTGGAGAAGAGAAAGCCCTGCCAGAGATCCGGTGAGGAGCCGCGCCGCGAAGAGCAGGGCCAGCCTGCAGCCGCGAGGCCCGGTGAGCGCACCGAGGCGATCACACCCCGCAGGAGCACCCCTGAGATCCAGCATGGGTGCCGGCGGCCCAAGGCGATCGCCAGAGCTACGCCGCTGGCGGCTGCATGCCCGCGAGGCATAGAAGAGCGCGTGGACGACAGCAACCCCGCCTCCGCGTAGTTGAGCTGGAATTCCTGCATCACCGGCGGGAGCAGCGCCGAGAGCGCCATGCGGGATGAGAGCAAGCCCTGCGATCCATCCCGTAGACGAAGATCGCCCACACGACCGCGTAGGAGGGCGCCATTGCCGGCGGTCATGGTAGCACCTTTGCCGCGCAGCACCGCTTCAGCGCGGAGCGCGCGCGAGCCGGCGGGCGCGAGGCGAATACGGCGTGGAGCATGGGACGGGTGAGGCGGCCGGTGAAGTGTTGCTGCTGGCTGGGATGAAAGCATCCCAGCAGGGTGATGCCGTCGGGCATGCGGGCGGCCACCGTGCCCGAAGCGCCAACCGGCCGGGGCACCGCCGCGCCGGCGGCGCGGCGCGCGCGGAGATAGGCGTCCCAGCCGATCTTGCCGCAGCGCCACCACGACCGTGACGCGATCGGAGGCAGCCGGAGCTCTTCGAGGAAGATAGGGCTGGCAGCGTGACTGCTCTCGACGGGCGTCGGGCTTGTTGGCGGGCGGCGCGCAGCGCGCGGTCGCGGTGATGTAGGCGTCGCGCGGGTCAGGCCGTCGCCCGGGCGCTCGGAGGTCGGCCTGGCTGGCGAAGCCCGCCGCGTGCAGCGCGCGGAAGAGCCAGTCGCCGCTCCGGTCGCCCGTGAACATGCGCGCCGGTGCGATTGCCGCCGTGCGCGGCGGGCGCCAGCCCCACCAGCGAGCACGCGCGCGCGCGGATCGCCGAAGCCGGGCAGCGGCCGCGCCCAGTACGCCTGCCCTCGGTAGCGGCGCGGCGGCCGGGCCGCCACCGCCTCGCGATGGCGCACCAGCCGTGGGCAGAGCCGGCAGCGCGACGATCCGCGCGGCGATGCGCGTCGAGCGCGGGCGCGACTTGTCCTGCGCCGCCGATTGGCGACAATCACCGGGCGATGATAGCGATCGGCGGACGGCGCGTGACAAGCCGCGTGCCCAGCCTGATCGTCCACGGCGGCGCCGGCGCCGATCCGCGACGACGGCGCGACGGAGCTGCGCGAGGGCATGCGCGAGGCGGTGCGCGCGGGCTGGGACGTGCTCGCCGCCGGCGGCATCGTCGCTGGACGCGGTGGAGGCGGCGGTTTGCGCGCTGAGGATCACCCGCGCTTCAACGCCGGCCGCGGCTCCGTGCTCACCAGCGCCGGAGACCGTGGAGATGCGACGCCTCCATCATGGAGGGCGACCGGCTCCGCAACGGCGCGGTGGCCTGGTCTGCGGCGTCCGCCATCCGGTCACCCTCGCCCGCCGGATCCTCGACGGCGGCGACGGCACTCGTTCTTCGTGGGCGACGGGCGCTGGCGCGGCGCGCGCGCCCGGCGTACCGCTCTGCGATCCCGCCGAGCTGATCACCGAGCGCCAGCAGCCGGCGCCTCCGGCCGCGCTGCAGGCGGGTACGGTGGGCGCGGTGGCGCTCGATCGCGCTCGGCACCATCGCGGCCGCCACCTCCACCGGCGGCACCTCGGGCAAGCGCGCCGGGCGCGTGGGCGACTCGGCGCTCATCGGCTGCGGCACCTACGCGGAGAGCACGCTGGGCGGCGTCTCCTGCACCGGCGACGGCGAGGCCATCATCCGCGTGGTCCTCGCCCGGCGCACGCTCGACATCCTGAAGTCCGTCGGACGATCCCGGTGCTACGCCTGCCGAGATCGCGCTGGAGCGTGCTGACGGAGGAGGGCCGGGGCGGCGGCGGCCTCATCCTCGTGGACTGGAAGCGGCCGGCTCGGCTGGGCCCGCTCCACCGCCGCTCATGCCGGTGGGTTCATGGCGCCGGCCCAGCCGAGCTCGGTCGCGTTTCTGATGTCCGCCCGCGGGGCCTGATGATCCGTCACGCTCGGCACGTCGAGGCGGCCGCGCGCGCCTGGCCGGCGTGATCCACGAGACGCCCTGCGCCTACTCGCAGACGCCTCTCGGATGCTCACCGGCGCCCGCGTCTTCGTCGAGCTCGGAGAACCTCCAGATGACCGGGCTCCTTCAAGGAGCGCGGCGCCGCCAACGTCCTCCTGCAGCTCTCCCGCCGAGCGGCGCGCGCGGCGTCGTCGACGCGCGAGCGCGGGGAACCACGGCCTCGCGGTGGCCTTCCACGCCGCGCGGCTCGGCATCTGCGCCGTCATCGTCATGCCGGAGTGGGCGCCGCTCACCAAGGTGACGGCGGCGCGGCGGCAGCGGCGCGGAGGTGGTGCTCCACGGGGAGAACTACGACGAGGCGTATGCGCGCGCCCGCGAGATCGAGGCCGAGCGCGGCCTCGTCTTCGTGCACCCGCTTCGACGACCCGCGCGTCATCGCGGGCCAGGGCACCATCGGGCTCGAGCTGGCCGCGCAGGTTCCCGACCTCGAAGCGGTGCTGGTGCCGGTGGGCGGCGGCGGCTGACCGGCGGGATCGCAGTGGCCATGAAGGCCGCAAACCCGGCGTGGAGGTGATCGGCGTCCAGGCCGACGGAGGTGGCCGCGATGAAGCGGCCTGGGCCGGCGGCGAGCCGCGTGCACGGTACCCGCGGCGCCCACCATCGCCGACGGCATCGCCGTGCGCCGCGCCGGCGAGCAGACCCTCGCCCTCTGCCGCCGGTGGGTCGATCAGATCGTCAGCCGTCGGCGAGGAGGAGATCGCCAACGCCATCCTGCTCCTGCTCGAGATCGAGAAGACGGTGGTGGAGGGCGCGGGGGCGGTGCCCTGGCCGCCCTGGTCAACCAGAAGGTCCTGCTCGAGGGGCAAGACGGTGGCGCTGGTGCTCTCCGGCGGCAATATCGACGTGAACCTGGTCTCAGCGCATCATCGAGCGCGGCCTCGTCAAGGACGGCCGCATCGTGCGCCTGACGGTGATGCTGCGCGACCGGCCCGGCCAGCTCGCGCGGCTCACCGGGCTGGTGGCCGAGATGCGCGCCAACGTGCTGCACATCCTCCACGACCGCGCGTTCTCCCGGGGCCGGCTGGGCGAGACCGAGGTGGAGCTCACGCTGGAAACCTCGGGGCGCCAGCGAGATCGAGGCGGTGAAGCAGCACCTCGCCGCCGCCGGCTACACGGTGGCGGAGGTCACCCGGGCTGATTCGCCGGTACACGCGGATCCGCGAGCGGGCGACCGATTCGGGGGTGCCCCCATCGGAAACTCCGGAGCGTATGTACTCGGGCGAGATGTGAATCGAGTACACGTGGATGAGCGCATAGTCCCGCCCCAGCACCCCCGCGGGTCGTCGAGGCGCGCGGCCATCACCAGGAAATCGGGAGATTCGAAGGGAAGCGGCGGCCGAAGATGCTCCGGTAGGCCAGGCGGTTGTCGCTGAAGAGCACCTCGCCCTCCGCGGCGCCGATCCGTCCGGAGGCATCCCCAGCCGGACGGCCAGATCCCGGGACGCCTCGCGGATCGAGTAGTGCGGATTCAGGTAGCCGGGCGCGAGCCGTGCCAGCCCCGCCACCGCGACGATCACTGGACGCCGCGACCAGGCCCGCCGCCACTCCGCTGCACGCGTCCGGTCGCCGGCGCGGCAAGGGCCACGGCTCCGACGGCCGAGCGCTCCCGAGAAGGAGCCAGCGCGTGGGCGTCCTCCCCACGCCTCCGGTCGGCCAGAACGGCCGGGACGACGGGCCCCGGCAATGGACCAGGAGCCAGCCGAGGGTCCAGATCGAGGGAAGAGAATGAAGGCGCTGAGCGACCGGCCGCGCCCCAGACGGTGCGCCACCACCGCCGCCGCCACCACCAGGAGGAGGGCCATGCCGCCGTAGCGCACGCGCGCTCGAGTGGTGGTCGAAGCCGAATCCCCGCCGCCGCGGCGGCGGCGAGCGGAGTCAGGATGACGGCGGTGGGCAACGCGACGAAGATCGCGGGCGAGATGCCGGCGAAGGCCGTGCCAGCCCGCGAGCGCGTGGGCCCGCGCTCGAGATCGGCGCTGTAACGCCGTGACTCCCACCGCGCGATGAGCACGGCCAGCGGAACGAGGAGGTGGATCCAGTACCGGGAAGGCGAGTAATCGGCGACGAACAGGATCGCGGCATAGAGCGTGGCCCAGCCGCCGGTGGCGAGGAGGTGGCGGCGGGCGCCACCGTCGGCGTGGCCTCCGGCGACAGAGCGAGCGGAGCGACGAGCGCGAGCCAGGCGCCCATCAGCCAGATCCCGAACACCGGCATCAGCTCGTTGTCGAACGGCGCGCGGACCGGGGGGCGAGATCCCACCCCGGCCTGACTTCCCACCAGCCGGGCGGTGCGCGAGAGGGACGCCACCGCCCCCGGCCAGGTGGCCAGGTATGCCAGCCCGCCCGCCACGAAGGGCCCGACCAGCGCCCGCCGCGAAGGCCAGTCAGCGCGCTCCAGCGCGAGAGGCCGTCGGGCGCGACCGGCCGCACCCAGTACCAGCAGCGCGAAGAAACAGGCCACCGGCAGCGCTGGTGGCCTTCATCCCCACCGCGGCGGCGGTCATCACGCCCGCGGCGACGAGGCGCCCCCGCCCGGGGCGCTCACCGGCAAGGAGCAGGTAGGCGAGCAGCTCGCACAGCATGGCCGCCATCTCCGGGATGGCGAGGCGGCTCAGGAACACGACGTTCGAGCTCGAAGGCCAGCAGGGCGAGCGCGAGGAGCCGGGCCGGGGGCTCGTCACGCCCCGAAGCGCGGTCCAGAACACGACGAGGAGCAGGCTCCGCACAGCGCGCTCACCAAGCGGGTGGTGGCGAGGCTCACGCCGAGGGCGAGGAAGACCACATAGGCGGGCGGCCTGGTAGAGCGGCGCGAGCAAGAGGTGCAAGGGGAGCCCACGGAGCTGGCGTTGCCGAACAGCGCCAGCGCGCGCGCGTGCGCGATCCAGCGCCCCTCGTCGGTGATGTAGCCGGTCCAGGCGACGTGCTCCGGTCTGCGTCGAGGAGGAGGAACCGGAGCGCGATACCCACGCCGAGGATGACGAGCGCGAGGAGCCGGCTCAGCCGCGCGAGCGGCGCCGGCGACGGGCGTCCGCCTCCATCAGGCCCGGTCCGGCGGAGAAGGCTGGCGAAGCCCGGCGAGCAGGTTGTAGATGCGCACCACCGCGAATCCGCCCAGGAAGCCGAGCGCGAAGGCCCAGGCGAAGCCCGCCAGGCTCCCCGCGAAGGTCACGCGATAGCCGACGAAGAACTGCCCCAGCAGGGCCAGGTGCGGCCCCACCACCGGCCCGCCCTTGAGGATCATCGGCCAGTTGGTGGCGGCGAAGACGGCCAGACCGGCCATCAGACCGGTGACCGAGTCCCACGACCACGGCATTGAGCCGCACCACGCACCAGAATCAGGGCCTCGAGGTCCTTCGCGTCGCGGGCCATGGGCGTCCTCCTAGACGAACTCGAGGGAATCGTTTGAGCAGACGCGAGCTGAGCGCGGCGACGCAGGATCGCCAGCGAGAGGAACAGCGACACGTTGCGGAGGAGCGCGAAGCCCCAGCCGGCGACGAATCCGGCGGTCAGCCCGTAGAAGAGCCCGAGAAGGCTGCCCGCTCCGGTCTACGGTATAGCCGGGCAGGAACTGCCGAGCAGCCCGAGATTGGGGCCCACCACCGGCCCGCCCTTGAGCACCAGGAACACCGTTATCGCGTGCCGTTGATCGGGCGGGACAATGCCTGGTATCTCGACGTGCTTCTCGCGTGCGCCTGCGGCGCGAACAGCGTCGTCACCTCCTCCACCAGGCGGCCGGAGGTTCATGCGGGATGTGCTCGATCGCGCGAGCTTCCCGGCCTCGATCTTCGAGAAGTCGAGCACGTCGTTCACGACCGTCAAAGCAGCGCGTTGTTGCAGCGCCGGATCGATGTGGACGCGAGCTCGCGCTGCTCGCCGGTCGAGCGCGTCTCGGAAGCAGGATGTCCGTCATGCCGATGAGTGCCGATTCATCGGCGTGCGGATCTCGTGGCTCATGTTGGCGAGGAACTCCGACTTGGCGCGCGCCGAGCTCGAGCGCCTGGTCGCGCGTCTCGGCGAGCTCCTCGGTCTGGCGCGCGCGGAGCTGGCCGGCCTGCGTCCTCGGCTTGCAGCCGCGCCGGTCGAGCGCCGCGACGTAGCGCTTCGAGGTCGCTCGCGCGCTGGCCGCGCTCGATCGGCGATGCCGGCGAGGTGGCGCCGAGCTCGATCGATCTCGCACCTCGGCCGGGCGTCGGCCCGCGCGACACCCGGTGGTACATCGCGAGCGTTCCGAGCAGGCGGCCGTCGCCGGCGACGATCGGCTCCGACCAGCAGGCGCCGGCAGACCCGCTGCACGCCGCGAGCTCGCGGAGTCGATCCAGCGCGGATCGGCGTCGATGTCCTCCGACGATCACGCGTTGCGCGGAAGATGCCGCCGATCCGCACGAGCCGACGTTAGGACCGATCGCGACCGGCGTCCATCGCACTGCCGATACTCGTCGGGCAGCCGGCGCGAGACGACGTGTCCGGAGCGCGCGTCCCGCTCGGGTCGACGCAGTAGGATCGAGCAGATCATGCCCGGGCGACTGCTGCTCGATCGACGCGCAGCGTCTCGTCGAGCGCGATCGAGCAGCGCGCGTCCGCGCCACGAGCTCGAGCACGCGCCTGTCCGGCCTGCAGCACCTCGACGCTCTTGCGCGCGAGGCGCTGGCTGTCGAGCGAGCCGCGCGGCGTAGACCGAGCGCCGCGAGCGTCGACACCACGGTGAGCACCGAGGTTCGACGACTGGGCGCCCAGAGAGTCGCGTCGTGTAGCAGGTGACCGCGAGGCAGCAGGTCGCCCGACGACGACGAGCGCCGACCTGCGCCCAGAGCCCCCACGGAGAAGACGATTGCGCCGCCGAGTGCGGCAGCGCGCTCAGCACGTGCAGCGACATCGCCGCCGCGCCGGTCGCGACGTCGATCGCCGCGGTCGAGAAACAAACGGCGGCGGACGACCGCCGCCCAGCGCGCGACGCCACCGCCGGGTACCGCCCAGGCGCACGGGACATGCCGACCGCGTAGACGGCGATCGCGGTGGAGACGCAGCCGCAGCACGCCCGGCGGCGTCGCGCGGCCGAAGCGCCGCATCGGCGACGATGCCGAACCAACCCGCCCGCCGACAGCAGCAGGATGGCGGACGCCGGAGGAGAGCGTCGCCTCCTCGTCAGTGCCGCCGCGATGCTTTCGTGCGCTGACCGGCCAGTGCGAGCCCCCTCCGTCGCGGTGCTCGAGCGCACCCGTACCGCGCGCTAAAGTAAGTGCTGTTGCCCGAGCGGTCACATCGACGGCTCGGACTGTTCCTTGGCGCCCGCGGCTTTCGAGCGTCACGCGCCCCGTAGACGTCAGGTTTGTAACGCGCGACCCCGAACCGACGGCGCCCGATCCGAAGCCAGATCACGAGTTGTCTCGGCCAAAGCTGGGGATTGCAGGCCGGGCTCTTTCTGATCGCGGGCCCTTCGTCCCTCGTCGTCTCAAACTCCCGCTCCCGGGGATGGGCCGACGAGACCAGCTTCTACTTTGCGGTCCACCACTTAGCGCATCGAACTGCGAAGGGGTCGCATGGACGTCGTCCCGCACCGTCCTCCTCGGTCTCACGATCATCGCCACATCCGCAGTTTCACAGCCGTCAGCTCGCCCCCAGCCAGCGCCTGATGCTGAAAGCGCCGGCGGGAAAACGAGCGCCTGCAGTGGACGGTGAAGAGCCCGGTCGTGGGTCGCTCCCGCACCAGACGGCGCCGACGATCCCACGAGAGATCGGGCGCCAACCTCAGCCATCGTCGCCGCCAGCGGCGAGACGGCATTCGCCCTCCGCCGCCAACCTGGCGGCATGCCGGCCGCGGCGCGAAGTGTCGCTTCAGAATCGTCGCCCCGGCGATCCCGTCGGAGGTGCAGGTGGCGCTGCTGCGTGACGGGCGCGTGGTGCGCGCCAAGGCGGTCGGCCTGTCGCTGAACGGGCCGTCGCAAGGCTCGTCGGCTGGTGCTGACGCTCGGATGCGACCCGCTACTGCGCCGCGCTTCGGCGCCGTCGTCACCCGCGACGCAGCCAGGACTCTTTACCTCCGCCGGAACGCGCCGTTCCGAGCGCCAGACACCCGAGCGCGCCCGCGCGGCCCAGCTGATCGACGGCGCCGTCGACGGCGTCGCCTGCCGCCACCGCCGCCGGCGCCCTCGCGCCGCCGAGCGGCGGCGGGTATTCGCCTATGGTGCGGGCGACCCGGCGATGTCGTCGCCTGCACGCTCGGCGGCATCGCGCTCGGCGAGCGCGCACCGGCGCGCGCTTCCCTCCTCCCCGACGACCTCATGCCGAGCCGCGCAGGCGGCGGTGAACCTCGCCCGCTTCCTCTTCACGCTCGACGACGACCGCTGAGCCGCGCCCGCGCATCACCATCACGCAGGCGGTGCGCGCGCGGCCGCGAGCCAGAGCTTCCCGGCGCGCTGCCTTCGACGTCTCCGACGCGGCCTTCGAGTCTCGCCACTTGCCGCCTTCGCGCAGACCGCCAACGCCGACGGCACGCGCGCGTGCGCGAGCCGCGCCGCCGCCGAGCTCGAGCTCGCCTGCAGCCGCGCCGACGTCGCCGACGGCACCTACGACGGCGACCTCTGCGAGCAGGGCGGCGGCGGCACGCGATGCTGGCGCATCGACGACGGCCCCGACGAGCAGTCGCAGGCGCTGGTCGCGTTCTTTCGCCGCCAACGCCGGCGACACGATCGAGTTCGGCGCGGGCGCCTTCGAGCTCGCGACCACCACGCTGGTGATGGCGCACAAGGAAGGCATCACGATCCGCGGCCAGGGCGACGGGCGACCGATCCTCGACTTCCTCGGCAGCCACTCGCCCGAGGGCATCTCCGTTGAGCCACATGGACGGGCATCACGATCGAGGACCTGACGATCATCGATACGCCGGGCTTCTCGCTCAAGGTTTCCGACTCCGAACCACGTCGTGCTGCGGAACCTGCGCGCGATGTGGTCGAGCGCCGACGACCAGCCCGACCGACGCCGTCGACGACCGCGGCGGCATGGATCCGAAGATGCCGTCGACCCTCGACGTCACGCTGCCAGCACGCGCTGTCGTTCCCGCAGAGCACCGGCACCTACGTCGACACGAACGGCGTGCCGCGCACCTACGTGACCAGACAGCAGCAACGGCGGCTACGCGATCTACCCGGTGCTCTCGAACGACGTGCTGCTCGACAACGTGCGTGGCGCTCGGCGCGTCCGACGCCGGCATCTACGTCGGCCAGTCGAAACGACATCATCGTCAAGAACAGCGAGGCGCTGTTCAACGTCGCCGGCTTCGAGATCGAGAACAGCGACGACGCCGACGTGTTCGACAACGTCGCGCACTGCAACACCGGCGGCTTCCTCGACCTTCGACCTGCCCGGCCTCAACCAGTACGGCGACGAGACGCGCATCTTCGACAACTACTCCGGCTACAACAACACCGTGAACTTCGCGCCGGGCGGCGTCGTGACCGGCGTGCCGCAGGGCGTCGGCGTGCTGCAGCTCGGCTACGACGAGCACGAGGTCTTCGACACACACGATCGAGTTCAACCGCACCGTCGGCTTCGTCGCCGCCGAGCCACGCGGCTGCTCGACGGCAACATCGACAACCCCGACAAGCGCATGGACCTCTACCCCGAGGCATCTACATCCACGACAACGTCTTCACGACCAACGGCACGTCGCCGCAGCCGCCGAGGCCGGGCGTGATCATCTGCGCGCGACGGAACCGGCGGCGACGACGGTCTGCCGTGCGTCCCGACCGGCATCAACGACGCGCACGACTCGCTGCTGCCGGCGCTGGTCCAGATCAAGGGCGCGCTCTCGGCCGACGGCTACGACCGACCGGCGCGCACATCGTCTGGGACGGCATGTACGACGCCGCGCCGTACGACTGCGACCTCGCGCCCGAGTTCGCCGGCATCGTCGACGCGAACGGCAAGCCACGCAGTACACCGGCAGCACCACCCGGCCTGCCGCTACAACAAGTACAAGTTCAGCGACCCGACAGAATCCCGGCGACGCGCCGCCATCCGCCGTACTGGATGCTGCATCGCCGACAGCGGCGATCCGAGACGGCAACACGTTCTCGGCCGACAGCCGCGAAGTTCATGAACTTCGCAGAACACCGATCCGACCGACCGCACCCGATGACCGACATCAACACCAGCACGACTGCCCGGCGCGCTTCGGCACCACGCTGGCGCCGCTCGATCGCCGCCGTCGTCGAAGCCTACGTGCCCGGGCGCGGGCGGCGAGCCGCCGCCGACGCAGGCCGAGATCGATGCGATCTGCGCCGACTACGACGGCAGCGGCCGATCAACCGCGAGCGCTGCATTTCAACTGCTCAGCTGGCTCTCGCAGTACAACTGCTTCGCCGACCCGACCGACCCGCGCAGCGGGCGCCGAACGAGGCGGCGTCGCCGTTCGATCTCACGACGCCGCTCTTCTCCGACTACGCCGGTCAGAATAATCGCTTCGTCGTTCCTGCCGCCCGGTCGCGAGCGCCGTCTGGCAGGAAGGCAGCGCCGAGCGCGCCGAACGCGACTCTCGATCTTCCCGGTCGGCACCGTGATCGCCAAGACCTTCGCGCTTCAAGAACGGCGCACGACGAGAACGTCGTCGAGACCGCGCCTCCTGATCCACCGCCAGCGAACCACGGCGAGACTCTTACTGGGGAAGGCATGCCGTTCATCTGGGACACCGACGGCGAGGGGCAATCGCACCGACGCCCGCACTCTGCCGGTCGCCGGCGGCATCAGCGTCGGTGCACGTTGGAACTACGAGGATCCCGATCCCGACGTGACCGCGACCTACGTCGGCGGCGACCGCTCAGCTACGCCGATCCCGCACGCCAACCAGTGCGGCGGCTGTCACAGCAACGACGACGAGGGCCGGCGACGTCGCCGATCGGCCTCGAAGGTGCGTCTCGCTGAACCCGCCCGATGAACTACGGCAGCGGCGCCAGGAACCAGCTGCAGCACTGGATCGACGCGGGTCTGCTCGACCGGCGCGCCGCCGTCGACGGTCGACGCCAACGCACATCGCGACCAACGTGCAGCGCTGCCGCGCTTCAACGTCGCCGAACGACCCGCTTCGTCGCAGTCCCGGCCGGCGAGCCGGCCGACTGGCGCAGATGAGCGCGCGCCGAGATCGACAACGGAGATGCGCGCGCGCGCCTGGCTCCGGAGTCGAACTGCGCGCACTGCCACAACCAGAACGGCCTCGCGCAGAGCACCGGGCGTCTTCTTCGACGTCTTCCGCAAGGTCGACGTCAACTTCGGCGTCTGCAAGCGCCGACCACGGCCGGCAGCTCGTCCGGGTGGCCACGAGCTGCGACATCCTGCCGGGCAGCGCGCCGACTCGATCCTGTCGTTCCGCTGCATCGCGACCGATCCGGGCGCGCGCATGCCGCCGATCGCCCGCAGCGTCGTGCACGACCAGAGGCACGGCGCCATCGTCGACGACTGGATCACGAGCGTGATCGACGGTCGTTACAAGCGCGGTGTCAGCCGTGACGATCCGCAGAACGTCATTTACGACCTTCGCAGGGGGCCGCGTGCCGGCGGAGGGGCGCGCTACCCAGCATTCAAAGCGTCGCTACTGCGACACGAGGAGTGGTCATGATGCGGAGCGAGCTTTCCGTCCGTCTGCTGAGTCTCATGGTGCTGGTGGCCCTGCCTCTCTTCAGCGGAGCCGCACGGGCGGACCCGCTGGAGTGCAAGCAGTCGCGCAGGCCGCAGCGAGGTTCGCGGACGTGCGTTTGGTGCCATTGCGGCACTCTGTTACCGCGACCGTCTTGACCGGGAAAGTCGGGACCCTGCCCCGACAGGGAAGGCGAGCGCCAAAGATCAACAAGGCGACGACAAGCTGCAGACCGCGATCGCGAAACGCTGCGGCGGCGCCGATCAGAAATTTACGCTCCACCGGCGACAACGTCGCCGAGCGGAAGCGTCAGCTGGAACACTCGGCAGCTAACAATACGTAA
>ERZ1370068.5944-contig-4948_pt1 | contig 43287 bp, 62 predicted proteins | sample MGYA00561227_ERZ1370068 | MGnify/ENA primary metagenome ERZ1370068 (study PRJEB38410, sample SAMEA6850437) | metagenome | study: Metagenomic assessment of the ecological functions of the soil: analysis of the soil microbiota associated with the... | reverse complement strand
CACCACTGATGGTTACGTATTGCTCTCTCGACCCGGCGCGCGCGGGGACTTGCCCCCGCGCCCGGCATCGGAGCGCTCAGGCTCGCGAGCTTCGGCGATCCGGTCGCGCTCGCCAAGGGACTGATGCTCTATCTGCAGGCGTTCGACTATCAATCAGGCACGAAGATCCCCTATCGCGACCTCGACTACGATCGCCTCGAGGCCTGGCTCGCCAGAATCCTCGAGCTGGACCCGCTGGCACGAGTCATCCTACTCGCCGCGCGAGCCGCCTGTACGCGCGAAGTGCCCGTCGAGGCGAAGCAGCGCAGCATGCTCGAGTTCATCTATCGACAGTTCCTGCTCGATCCCAATCGGCGCTGGCCGTGGCTCTGCGCATGCCGACTGTCATCGCCAAGCATCGGCTGCACGATCTGCCGCTGGCCCTGCGTTATGCGCGGGCCATTCCAGCTCGGCAACGGCTGCCGACGTGCCGCTCTGGGCGACGCCAGATGGAAGCGTTCATTCTCGAGGACATGAACGAACTGGAAGCCGCCCGCCTGGTCATCGGGGGTTATATACAAAGCGGACGGGTGAAGGATCCCGGCGAGCTGAGGTTCCTCGACGAGCGCCTCAAGGAGTTGGAAACGCGGACCCATCGGATACCTGAAAAGTGAGCGCAAGTGTCAATAAATCGTCGTAAGTGTGGATTTTGTTCGACGAAAGTGCCCGATAAGAGGGACCTTTTAGGCCAGATTCCGCGGCAACTCCCGGCAACGTTTCTTGCAGGTTCTCAGCGTCTTGAGTCGGTATGTGTCGCATACGTGGGTTTCTGGTAGCCAAGAGGTGTTGTCATGAAACTTGACAACAGGAAAAGCCTGGCCGAGTCCGGTTTCACGTTGGTCGGAAATCGCGCATCGTGCTGGTCATCATCGGGCTCCTCCTGGGCGGCATCCTCGAAGGGCCAGGAGATGATCACCCAGGCCAAGATCAAGAACCTGATCAACGATTTCAACGGCGTCACCGTGGCGGTGACGTCCTACCAGGACCGCTATCGCGCGCTGCCGGGCGACGATCCGAACGCCGACGCACGCGCTGGACCACGCACCCCAACAGCCGCGCCAGGCGACGGCAACGGAATCATCGGGAATCTACAACGCGACCGCTGCCCGGCACCGACAGAATCCCGCCTCTTCTGGCAGCACCTGCGCATCGCCGGCTTCGTCCCGGGTCCATGACCATCAGGCACCCGGGGCCCAGCGGCAACCGCTATCAACGCGGCCGGCGGCATGATCGGTGTGGAGTCGGGCGTGGGCGGCACCAACGGCATGGGCTTCACCAGCCTGATCGTCTGTGTTTCGCGAACCTGCCGGAGAAGGTCGCGAGCGCGATCGACGGGCAGATGGACGATGGCGTGCCGAACACCGGGCGAGGTGCGCGCGCAGCTGCAGACCAGACGAATCCCCGACCAGCAAGGACGCCACCGTCGCGCGTCGAGCCTGCGTCGAAACCGGGGTCAATCAGTACCTCATGTGCAAGAACTTCTAGAGTCCCATTCGCTTTCGTGTCCCATAGCCAGACTACGATTTCTGCAGGAGCCTTCCCCATGAGAGCATCCGTTTTCAGCAGCAGGCCATCCCAGGCGGGTTTCACCCTGGTCGAAATCGCGATCGTGCTCGTCATCATCGGGCTGCTGCTCGGCGGCATCCTGAAAGGTCAGGAGATGATCAACCAGGCGCGGATCAAGAACGCGATCAACGATTTCAACGGAATCTCCGTGGCCGTGACCTCCTACCAGGACCGCTATCGCTTTCTGCCCGGCGATGATCCGAACGCCGACACACGCTGGACCGTCCAGGCGCCCGCAAAGGCGACGGTGACGGTGTCATCAGAGGGTAACTACAACGTCATCGCGACTGCGGCGGCCCCGACCGCCGCGCAGGAATCCAATCTGTTCTGGCAACATCTGCGCATTGCGGGATTCGTCCCAGGCATCACCACCGGAGCCGGAAGCGGCGCGCAGCCGATGAACGCGGCCTCGGGCATGGTCGGCGTGCAGACCGCCGTGGGCGCGACCCCGGCCCCGCAGTCGGCTGGGCTTCACGGGCCCGATGATATGCAGCTCGAACATACCGGACAAGGTCGCGATCGCCGTGGACGCACAGATGGACGACAGTAACTCGGCGACCGGCCAGGTTCGGGCGCAGGCGCAGACCCAATCGAATCCGGACCTGGGCCTTACCCCGGCTGCGGCTTACGTGGAAACCGGGACAGCTCAAGTACCTCGTCTGCAAGACCATCTGAGACTCGTTCGGCTCCCTGGGCGTACGAAAACCCACGCTCGCGCGGGCTTTCTTTTCTTTCCTTCCGGCCGACTCGCGCGAAAGCATTCGACCTCGGCCTCACGCGAGCCAGCCCCTCGCTCGCGGGCGGCTCGTGCCTGCTGCCGTTCACAGCTGCCGTATCACCAGCAGCCGGCCCTGTTGGCTGGTTCCCCGACCGTGGCTCACAGGAACGTGCGCTCTGGCGTGGCCGCCGCAGTGGGGCGGTCACTGCTCCTGCTCGCCGGAGGCGCGCCGCTGGCTTCGTCCCGCTGCCGGCGCGCTGGCGCGATCGCCTTTGCGTTGTTTCTCGCCGCGGTGCAGGCCGCGATGGCCGGCGCGCATGCCTACTACCAAATGCCGCTGCTCGCCGCGCATCTACGTCCTCTACGCCGCGCTGATGGTCAAGGCAGGGAGCGCAGCTCGCGGTGGCGTGCGCCGGCTCGAGCGCGTGGTCCACGGCTGCGCCGGCGTTTCTTTCATCGCCGGGGCGCTCGCGAATTCGATCGCGGGCGTCTGATCCAGTACCACGGCCGTCCCGAGCCTGCTCGAGTGCCTCGTCGCCGAGCGCCGCGCCCACCGCGCCTACGGGAACATCGCAGCGGCCCAGTCTCTACGCCAACTACCTCGCTCTCAGGGTCAGGGCGCCCTCGCATTCCTGTGGACGCGGCGCCCGCTGCGCCCGCGGCGAATGTACCCTGCCGGCCCTGGTCGCTGCTCGCTCCTCGGCAGCGCGCTTACCGCCCCGACTCGCGCGGCGCCCTGCTTTACGCGCTCTGGCATGCATTCGGCATGCTCGGCGGTCGCCGCGCGTTTCACGACACCAGGCCCTCAGACGGCGCCTGCAAGTTTGCCGCCTGCGGCCTCGGCAGCGGCCCCGACGGCGGCAACAGCTCGCGGTAGCCGTGGCTGAACGATGAGCCACGCCCAGCCCTCGAGCGGGCGCAGGCACTCCTCGATCGCCTGCTCATGCCTCCACCTCCGGCGAGTGCCGGCCCGCCGCGGCAGGCATCGCTGCCTCGCATTGCGCCTGTTCAGCGGCCGCTCCGCCAATGGGCGGAGCCGGCAACGGCGAGTTCTGCGGGCGCCGCATTCCGGAGATCGGGCCTTAGCTCCTCGACTCACGAATCGCCGGGCAAGTCTGGACCCTCGCCGCACAACCCCGCCGCTGCACCTGCTGGCCGAAACCGGCGGTGGGCAGCACTACCCTCGCGCTGTTTAACGCGGTGTTCGCCTGGGGATGGCGTGGCCGCTCCGGCGCCTATCGTGGATCCAGACGGCGGTCGCGTCGTGGCGGATCTTCGCGCCGCGGTGGGGGTCGAGTTGATTCACTCGCTGATCGAGTTTCCGCCTGTGGAGCGCAGCACTTTCCTCGGCGCGTGACCGCGCTTCCTGATGGGGTGCGCCGTGCCCGGAATGGCCCCGGCGCCCGCATCACGCGCCAGCGCTTGGATCGCTCGCGGGGGCGGCGTGCGTCGGCGCTCGCCCCATCGCGATCATCCTCGAGGGACTACGTGCGCCTGGACGTCACAGCGCACTCAGCGGGACGAGCGACACGCTCTGAGCACGGCCGACGCAGGCGCGAACGAGACGCCGCGCGCGACCATGCGCGCGAGCTGACCCACGGCCCCCACGGCGCCCGTGGGCGAGCAATGGATAGTGATCGGAGCGTCACCGGCATCGATCGCTGGCCAGGAACGATCTGGCCGACAAGCTGGCGATGAGCGAGCGCGTAGCGTGCGCGCGCTTCACAGCCGGCCAACGCGCCGTCGCGGTTGGCGGCACGTGCTCGTCTCTCGACGGCGGACGATAGGGTTGAGAGTCGCGCGGATCTGCTCGCGCGCAGCGTCTGCGGCTTGCCTTTCCAGCTCCGAGCTCGACGGCAGCGATTCGCGATCACTCGAGGCGAGCGCGCACGCCGCCGACCCCGGGCGCAATCACCGGTGTCTCTGCTCGCCATGGCCCAGGCCGGCCCCTGGGTGAAAGTAACGAGCGGCAGGGTCCCACGTTGATTATGCGAAGCGGGGATCTCCCCGACTGCAGCTACCTGCAACAGCCGCATCTCCGCCGCGGCGAGCTCCTCGGCGGTTCCGCGCAGCACGATCACGTCTCCCTCCTGAAGCGCCGTTTGTGGCCCCGGTGAGATCCATCCGCGTCTCCTGCCGGCGCAGCGCCGTCACGCCGACGCCGATTTCTTCCAGCGCGAGCTCCCGAGGCTGCGGCCGGCCGCGACGGCGCCCGGGGTCAGCGTCACCGAATGTAGGCGCGGCTCCTGCGCCTCGTCGAAGTCTTCGGCTTCGTCGGTCCCTCCGTGAAAAAAGCCCCGCATCAGGCTGTAACGGTCCTCCCGCACGTCGCGAATTCGGCGCACCACGCGCCTCAAGGGCACGCCCAGCAGCACGAGGGCGTGCGAGGCGGAGCATCAGGCTCGACTCGAAGGTCTCGGGGACCACTTCCGAGGCGCCCGCGGCGATGAGCCGGTCCAGGTCCGCGTCGTCGAGCGTGCGCACGATCACCGGGAGCGCCGGATTGATCGTTCGTACATGGTGCAGGATGCGAAGTGCGAGCTGCGTATCGGCGAAAGTGATCACGAGCGCGCTCGCACGCGCCGCGCCGGCCGCGACCAGAGTCTCGTGCCTCGAGGCATCGCCGTAGACCACCCTCTCTCGCCCGCGGCCGCCGCCCGCGAACGCGCCCGGTCCATGTCGAGCGCGATGACTTCAATCTTCTCGTGCTCGAGCAGGTGGGTCAGCCGCTGGCCCGTCCGGCCGTAGCCGCACACGATCACGTGGCGTTCCGTAGCGAGGCTTTGTGTCGCGACGCGATGCAGCGCGAGCGATCGCAGCATCCACTCCGTGCTCGACCACCGCAGCGCGAGCTTGTCGCTCGCCTGAATCAGGAAGGGCGCAGCGAGCATCGAGAGCAGCATCGCCGCGACGACGAGCTGCGAAAGGTCCCGGTCGAGAAGGGCAAGGGATTGCGCCTGCACGATCAGCACGAGACTGAATTCTCCGCCCTGAGCGAGGCGCGAGCCCTGTGCGCAGGGCCGCGCCGGGCTGGGATCCGAACGCGCGGGCGAGGCCGGTGACGAGGACGAACTTGAAGGAGACGAGCAGAGCCGTCAAAGCCAGGGTCAGCACGAGGTTCGCGCCGACCGTGCTCAGGTCGAGCCTCATACCCATGGTCACGAAAAACAGACCCAACAGCACTTCCCGGAACGGCCGGATATCCTCCTCGACCTGGTGCCGGTACTCGGTTTCCGCGATCAGCATGCCGGCGAGAAACGCTCCGAGGGCGAGGGATAGCCCGGCCCGTTCCGTGAGCCAGGCGAGCCCGAGCGTGATCAGCAAGACGTTGAGGATGAACAGCTCGTGCGAGCGGCGGCGCGCCACGACGTGGAACCAGCCGCGCATGAGCTTCTGTCCGAGAAACAGCACCACGCCCAGCACCAGAGTGGCTTTGGCCAGCGCAATCGCGAGGCGTTGCGCCAGGTCGCCGCTACCCTCCGCAATCGCGGGAATCAAGATCAGCAGCGGCACCACCGCCAGATCCTGAAAGAGCAGGACGCCGAAGATGTCGCGGCCGTGCGGAGTCTCCAGCTGCATGCGCTCGGCGAGAACGCGCAGCACGATCGCGGTGGAAGACATGGCGATCGCGCCCCCAGCGCGAGCGCGGCCTGCCAGGGCGTCCCGAACATCGCCGCGACCGCGAGCACCGCCGCGAGAGTGAGCATGACCTGAGCCAAGCCGAGTCCGAACACCGCCCGGCGCAGCTGAAACAACTTGGAGAGGCTGAATTCGAGGCCGATCGAGAACATCAGGAACACGACACCGAACTCGCCCAGATACCGTCCTTCCTTGGTATCGGGAATCCACGCGAGCGCGAACGGCCCGACGGCCACCCCCACCAGGAGGTATCCGAGCAGCGGCGGGAGGTGCAGCGAGCGGAAAAGCACTACGACGAACACCCCGCTCGCCAGCAATATCAGCACCGATTCGAGTGTCCCGCCCATCTGGAAGTCCTTGTTTTATTTGGTTGAGATAGCGGGATCCGATGGTCGGTCTGGTATACTCTCCGGCCTATCATAAAGCGTGCCACGCAAGCCGACCAGAGCGATTTCATGCGATGAACGATCGGTCGAAAAAAGCGATGTCGACCGCAAGCGCTCGAGCTCGCGCGCAAGGTGCTTGCGATCGAGGCCGACGCGGTGAGCGCGCTCGCCTCGCGGCTCGACGAGCGCTTTCTCGATGCGATCGGCTTGATCCTCGCGTGCACGCGGCCGCGTCGTAGTGAGCGGCGTCGGCAAGTCCGGACACATCGCGCGCAAGATCGCCTCCACCCTGGCGAGCACCGGAACGCCGGCGTTCTTCCTGCACGCCGCGGAGGCGAGCCACGGCGATCTCGGCATGATCACGCGCGACGACGTGGTGCTCGCGCTCTCGAATTCCGGCCAGTCGGACGAGCTGCTCACGATCATCCCGCTGATAAAGCGCCAGGGCGCGAAGCTGATCGCCGTGACCGGCAATCCCGATTCGGTGCTCGCGAAGGAAGCGGACGTGCACCTGGACGCGCGCGTCGCGCAGGAGGCCTGTCCCGCTCAACCTCGCGCCGACGGCGAGCACCACCGCGGCGCTCGCGCTCGGCGACGCGCTTGCCGTGGCCTTGCTCGACGCCCGCGGCTTCGACGAGCAGGATTTCGCGCGCGCGCACCCGGGCGGCGCGCTCGGCCGAAGGCTTCTCACCCATGTATCCGACGTCATGCGCACGGGAGAGCGTGTGCCGAGCGTCGCCGAAGCGGCCTCCTTCTTCGACGTTCTTCTGGAGATGTCGAAGAAAGGCATGGGCATGGCTGCGGTCGTCGATTCGAAGCGGAAGGTCGTGGGAATATTCACCGACGGCGATCTGCGGCGGACCGCTGGAGCGCAAGCCCGACATCCGCTCGCTCAAGGTCGCCGAAATCATGAAGCGCGATCCCGCGCACGATCGCGCCCGCACAAGCTCGCCGCCGAAGCGGTCGAGCTGATGGACCGTCACAAGATTAACCAGCTCCTGGTGGTGTCGGACGCCGGAGAGCTGGTCGGGCGCTCTCAATACCCACGACCTGCTCAGGCCAAGGTCATTTGATGAGCGAGGACCTCCTGCAGCCGGATGCGGCGCCTGAAGTTGATGATCTTCGATGTCGACGGCGTGCTCACCGACGGAACTTTGTACTTCAGCGAGACCGGCGCCGAGCTGAAGGCATTCAACGCGAGGGACGGCCACGGGATCAAGATGCTGAAGGAAAGCGGCGTCGAAATCGCCATACTTTCGGCGCGTCGCTCGCGCGCCGTCGACGCGCGCGCGGCAGAGCTGGGAATCACGCTCGTCGTGCAGGGAGCCGAGGGACAAGCGCGAGGCGTTCGAAAACCTGATCGCCCGGGCGCACGCTTCGGCCGAGGCAACCGGATACATGGGCGACGATCTGGTGGATTTGCCGGTCTTTCGCGCTGCGGTTTCGCGGCCAGCGTGCCCGGACGCGCCCGAGATCGTCCGGGCGCGCGTCCACCACGTCACCCGCGCCCCGGGCGGCCGCGGCGCCGCGCGCGAGATCTGCGAGCTCATCATGCGCGCCCAGAACACGCTGGATCGGGCCATCGCAGCATCAGCTCGCATGAGAACCCGCGTCACTCCTCTGCTCCCGCTCGCCCTGATGGCTTTCCTGGGGTTGCTGACGCTCTGGCTGCAATATGCCGTGCGCGAGGGCGCCGGCGGCGACTCGCGTCCTCCCAAGCCACGAGCCCGGACGCGATCGTCGAAAACTTCACCATCCAGAATCTGGACGCCTCCGGGCAAGCTCCAGTACACGTTCTCGGCGCCGAAGATGCAGCATTTTCGCCGACGACGGTTCCGGCGAGGTGCTCTATCCGCGCGTCGTCCAGATTTCGGCCGAGCGGCGGCAACTACGTCGCGACCGCGAATCGCGGCACCATCAATCGCCAGAACGAGGAGGCCTTTCTTTACGGCAACGTGCTCGTCCTGCGCGAGGCGACGCGCCGACGAGCCGGAACTTCGCGCACGCACGGAATTCCTGCACGTGCTCGCCGGACAGGGCATCCTTCGGACGAACCAAACGGTCACCATTTCCGACGGAAGGTCGACTCTGACCGGGGTCGGCATGATCGTCAACAAGGCCAAGCAGCAGTTCACGCTTGCAGTCCCAGGTCAAAGGCACGTTCGATGCGCCCGCCGAGAAAGTAGGCGGCGCCGCCGGCGCTGGCGCTCGCGGCGATGTGGACGCTCGCAGCCGCGCCGGCGTTCGCCGAGCGGGCCGATCGCGACAAGCCGGTGAACATAGAATCGAACAGCATGACCGCCGACGAGGCCAAGAAAACCGCGACCTTCGAGGGCAAGGTGGTGTTGACGCAAGGCTCGCTCGTCATCCGCGCCGAGCGAATCGTCGTTCGACAGGACAGCGAGGGCTTTCAGTACGGCATCGCGACCGGCAATCCCGCGACGTTCCGGCACAAGCAGGAAGGCAGCGGAGGATACATCGACGGGCAGGCGATGAGAATCGAATACGACAACAAGGCCGACCGCGTCGAATTCTTCAACGATGCGCGGTTGCGCCGCGACAGCGGCGACGATATTCGCGGAGATTTCATATCGTACGACGCGAGGGCGGAGCGGTTTCACGGTGAAATCGCGCCGGCGAGGCCCGGAACGAATCGCGAAGGTCGCGTGCGCGCGACCATCATGCCCAAAAAACCGGCGCCGCCGAGCGCGCCGCGCCCGACGCGGAGCAGAGAAACTAGCCCGTGTCCCGGGCGAGACCCGATGAGCCAGCTGCGCGTCGACGGCCTCAAGAAACGCTACAGCTCGCGCGTCGTCGTCAAGGACGTATCGCTCGAGGTGTCGAGCGGAGAAGTCGTCGGCCTGCTCGGGCCGAACGGCGCCGGCAAGACGACCTGCTTCTACATGATCGTCGGGTTGATCGCCGTGGACGACGGCGCGATCCATCTCGACGGCAAGGAGATCAGCCATCTGCGCGATGCATCGCCGCGCGCGCATGGGGCTGTCGTACCTGCCCCAGGAAGCCTCGGTGTTTCGCAAGCTCACCGTGGAAGAGAACATACGGGCGGTGCTCGAGCTGCAGGAGCTTCCCGAGGAGGAAATCGAGTCGCGCTTGTCCGGGCTGCTTCGCGATCTCAACATCGCGCACCTGCGACAATCGCACCGCGCTCTCCCTCTCCGGCGGCGAGCGCCGCCGCGTCGAGATCGCGCGCGCGCTCGCGACGCGCCCAGCCTTCATCCTGCTCGACGAGCCCTTCGCCGGCGTCGACCCGATCGCGGTGCTCGACATCCAGAAAATCATCCGTTTTCTCAAGGAACGCGGCATCGGCATCCTCATTACGGACCACAACGTGCGCGAAACGCTCGGCATCTGCGACCACGCGTACATAATCAACGAAGGTCTGGTGCTCGCCTTCGGCAAACCCGACGAGATCGTCTATAATGAAAACGTAAGACGCGTCTACCTCGGCGAGAATTTCAGGTTGTAATCCGGCGAGATTCTCGCGTTTCTACCCGATGAAGCAAACCCTACAGCTGAAGCTCTCGCAGCACCTGACGCTGACGCCGCAGCTGCAGCAGTCGATACGCCTGCTGCAGCTCTCGACCATGGAGTTGAACCAGGAGCTGGAGAAGTTTCTGGCGGAGAACCCGCTGCTCGAGCGCGAAGACGCCGACGCGCGCAGTTCCTGCCGCCCCGACGCACATGAACGGCGAGATCGGCTACGACGCCTCGAGCCTGCCGCGGAGCAGCCCGAGACGGAGAGCCCGGCGCAGGCCGATACGGATACTACTCGGCCGAGCTCGACTGGGTCGGCGCAGAGCGGCTCGAGCGCGGGTGCGCGCGACGATGCCGACGAGAACGACTATTCGCAGCAGGTCGCGGCCGAGTCTCCCAACCTCCGCGAGCATTTGCACCAGCCAGCTCACCCTCACCAAGCTGGAAGCGCGCGACCGCGACCTGGTGGCGTTTCTGATCGAGTCGCTCGACGAGGACGGCTATCTCACGCAGCCGCTGGAAGAGCTCGCGCAGATCGTGCCCGAGGAGCTGCAGATCGAGCCCGAGGAGCTGCCGATCGCGCTGCAGGCACCTGCAGAACCTCGACCCCACGGGCGTGGGCGCGCGCAACTGCGCCGAGTGCCTCGAGCTGCAGCTGCTCGCGCATGCCGGAGTCGACGCCCAGCCGCGCGACCGCCGCGCTCGCGCTCGCGCGCTCGCACCTCGCGCTGCTCGCCGCGCGCGACTTCGCGCAGGCTGAAGAAGGCGCTGCAGTGCGGGGACGACGAGCTGCGCCAGGCGCAGAAGCTCGATCCAGAGCCTCAACCCGCGCCCCGGCGCCGCGTTCGCCGCGACTGGAGACGCGCTACGTCGTATCCGGACGTCGTGGTGCAAGAAAGTCAAGGGCGTCTGGGTCGCGAGCCTCAACCCCGACGCGCTTCCGCAGCTGCGCATCAACCGCATGTACGCGGACATCCTGCAGAACAACCGCGGGCAGTCCGGCGGCCAGCTCTCGCATCAGCTGCAGGAGGCGCGCTGGCTGATCAAGAACGTGCAGCAGCGCTTCGAGACCATCCTGCGCGTGTCGCAGGCGATCGTCGACCGGCAGCGCCACTTCTTCGAGCACGGCGAGGTCGGCGATGCGGCCGCTGGTGCTGCGCGAGATCGCCGAACACGCTGGGCCTGCACGAATCCACCGTTTCGCGCGTGACCACGCAGAAGTTCATGTTCGACGCCGCGCGGCATCTTCGAGCTCAAGTATTTCTTCGGCAGCCACGTCGCTACCGAGACCGGGCGGCGCCTGCTCCGCCACGGCGATCCGCGCGCTGATCAAGCAGCTGGTCGCCGCGGAGGACGGCAAGCGACCGCTGTCGGACAGCAAGATCTCGGAGATCCTGGGCGCAGCAGGGCATCGTGGTCGCGCGCCGCACCATCGCCAAGTACCGGGAGTCGCTGCAGATTCCGTCGGTCAGCATGAGGAAATCCCTTTGATGTAGCGCGCCCGCGCAACAACCGGCGGCGCGATGGTGTAGAATTCCACGCCTTTGCAGGCGCCGGCACGATGTCCAGCGCGCGGGCGACCTCAAGGTCTTCAATGAACCTCATAGCGAAGCTTCTGCCTCCGTCGAACATCCTTCTCGACCTGGATGTCACCAGCAAGAAGCGCATGTTCGAGCAGGCCGGGCTGCTGTTCGAGAACAACCAGGGCGTCGCGAGAAGCCTCGTGTTCGACAGCCTGTTCGCGCGGGAGCGCCTCGGCTCGACCGGCCTGGGCCAGGGCGTCGCCATTCCGCACGGCAGGATCAAGGGGCTGAAGGAAGCGGTCGGCGCCTTCGTGCGCCTCGCGCAGCCGGTGCCGTTCGACGCGCCCGACGGCAAAGCCGGTGAGTCTGGTGTTCCTGCTGCTCGTGCCCGAGCAGGCGACGGAGCAGCATCTGCGCGTGCTCTCCGAGCTCGCGCAGATGTTGAGCGACCGCGAGCTGCGCGAGCAAGGCTCTCGGACGATCCCGACGCGAGCACGATCCATCAGTACATCACCGCCTGGCAGCCGCATGTTGCAGATCAGCGTCGCGCAGCTGTATGAGGACAATCGCGAAAAGCTAGGGCTCGCCTGGATCGGCGGCAGGGCGGGAGGTGCGCACGCTGCTGCGCCGCGACAGCACCGAGGTCGCGGCGCTGGTGGGCCACCTCAACCTCATCCATCCCAACCGAATCCAGGTTCTCGGCAACCACGAGATCGCGCATCTCGCGGCGTTCGAGGAAGCGGAGCTCTTCCGCACGCTGGGCAGCCTGTTCGCGGTCCATCCTGCCGCCATCGTCATCGCCGACGGCGCGCCCGGCGGACGTGCGCCTGCTCGAAGCCGCCGAGGCCTCCGGCGTCGCGGTCCTGATCACCGACGCTGCCCGGGTGCGCAGCTCATCGACCGCCTGCGCCGCTATCTCGGCAAGCGCGCTCGCCGAAACCACCGAGCGCCACGGCGTGTGCATGGACGTGCTCGGCCTGGGCGTGCTGATCACCGGCGACTCGGGCGTCGGCAAGAGCGAGCTCGCGCTGGAGCTCGATCAGCCGCGGCCACGGCCTGGTGGCCGACGACGTCGTCGAGATCTCGCGCATCGCCGCCTCGACGCTCGAGTGCCGCTGCCCGCCGCTGCTGAAGGACTTCCTCGAAGTGCGCGGCCTGGGCGTGCTCAACATCCGCACCATATTCGGCGAGACCGCGGTGCGCCCGAAGATGAACCTGCGGCTGGTCGTCGCAGCTCGATCGCCCGGGAGCGAGCCGAGTCGGAGCGCCTGCCGCTGCACGAGCTGTCGGAGGACATCCTCGGCGTCACGGTCCGCAAGGTCGTGATCCCCGTCGCCGCCGGCCGCAACCTCGCGGTGCTGCTCGAAGCCGCGGTGCGCAACTACATCCTCCAGCTCCGCGGCATCCATTCGACCGCCGAGTTCATGGAGACGGCAGCGGGCGGAGATCAAGAAGAACGATTGAAGCGCGACGTCTTCCCTGGCAGGGGCCGGCTTTTGCGCTGGCATCGCCGTTCCGCTAAGGTATCGAAATGCAGCTCGTGCTGATCAGCGGCTTGTCGGGTTCCGGCAAGAGCATCGCCCTCAACGCGCTCGAGGACAGCGGCTATTACTGCGTCGACAACCTTCCGGGCCAGCTGCTCCAGGAATCGGCGGAGCTGCTGCGCCGCGCCGGGCACAAGCGCGTCGCGATGAGCATCGACGCCCGCACCGGCGATTCCCTCGACCAGGTTCCGGGCTACGTCGCCGCGCTCAAGAGTCAGGGCGTGGACCTGCGCCTGCTCTTTCTCGACACGAAGAACGACACGCTGATCAGGCGCTTTTCCGAGACACGCAGGCGCCACCCGCTCGCGACCGGCACGCGCACGCTCGAGGAGTGCCTCACGCGCGAGCGCGAGCTCCTCGCCCCGATCGGGGAGATCGGCCAGCGCCTCGACACCTCCGAGCCTGCTGCCGAACACGCTGCGCAACTGGATCAAGGACCTGCTCGACATCCGCACCGAATCGGTGATGCTCCTGTTCGAGTCGTTCAGCTACAAGCAGGGCGTTCCCCTGGACGCGGATCTGATGTTCGACGTGCGCTGCCTGCCCAATCCGTACTACGATCCCAGGCTTCGTCCGCTTGAGCGGCCTCGACGACGCCCGTCGATCGCATTCCTCGAGAAGGAACCGAAAGTCGGCGAGCGATGCTCGAGGACATCCGCCGCTTCGTCGAAACCTGGCTGCCTTCCTACGGGCAGGACAACCGCAGCTCGCTCACGGTCGCCATCGGCTGCACCGGCGGCCGGCACCGCTCGGTCTACTTCGTCGAGCGCCTCGGCGCCTACTTCCGCAGCCGCTCCCCGGTGCTGGTCCGCCACCGGCATCTGGCCGCCGCAGCATGAAGCCCGACCGTCACCGTCGCGCTGACCGGGGCTTCCGGCATGCCCTACGGACTGCGGCTCGTCGAGTCCCTGATCCGCGCCAAGGCCCGCGTCTACCTCCTCTACTCGCAGGCGGCCCACGTGGTCGCCAAGCAGGAGCTGGGCATCGTGCTGCCGCCGCGCGCTGCGCGACGCCGAGCGCATGTTCAGCGAGCGCTACTCGGCCAAGCGCGGGCAATTGCGCGTGTTCGGGCGCGAGGACTGGTTCGCGCCGGTCGCCTCGGGATCCAATCCGCCCGACGCCATGGTCATCTGCCCCTGCACCGTGGGCACGCTCGCCGCAGTCGCCGCGGGCCTCTCGGACAATCTCATCGAGCGCGCGGCGGACGTCACGCTGAAGGAAGGCCGCAAGCTCATTCTCGTTCCGCGCGAAACGCCGTTTTCCTCGCTGCACCTGGAGAACATGCTGCAGGCTGTCGCGCGCCGGGGCGGTGATCCTGCCCGCCAACCCGGGCTTCTACCACAAGCCCAAGCGCGTCGAGGACCTGGTCGATTTCGTCGTCGCCCGCATCCTCGATCACCTCGGCGTCAAGCACGAGCTGATGCACCGCTGGGGCGAAGAGCGCTGAACAGCCCGCGATGCCATCGCTGAACGTCCCGATTTTTCCGCTGAACACGGTGCTCTTTCCCGGGGGCCTGCTGCCCGTTGCGCGTCTTCGAAGCGCGCTACATGGACATGACGCGCGACTGCCTGAAGCGCGACGAGCCGTTCGGGGTTTGCCTCATCCGCGAAGGAGCCGGAGGTCGGCGCGCCCGCCGTTCCGGAAGGGATCGGGTGCCTGGCGAAGATCCTCGAATGGGACATGCAGCAGCAGGGCATCCTGAACCTCAAGACGCGCGGCGGCCAGCGCTTTCGCATCCTCGAGCGGCGCACCGGCGCTCAAGGCCTGACCTCGGCCGACGTCGAGCTGATTCCCGCCGAAGCGAGCGCCGACGGTCCCGGACGGAGTTCTCGTCCTGCGCGCGTCTGCTCGAAATGGTGGTGGCCGACCAGGGCAAGCCCATTTTCGCCGAGCCTCACGCCTTCGACGACGCGAGCTGGGTGGGCTATCGCCTGGCGGAGATCCTGCCCGTGCCCCTGGTCGCCAAGCAGAAGCTGCTCGAGCTCGACCGACAGCCTCGGGCGGCTCTCAATCCTGCAGCGCTTTCTCGAGAGCCGCGGGCTCGCCGAGAAGGCTTCCTGAATCGAGCGCTGGCGAGAAGTTTTCTCACGGGCGCGGGAACGGCCGCGCCGATCGCCTCCTCGACGGGCAGCCAGATCTGTCCCGGCTCCGCAGCGCGAGGCGACGCGGATTCCAGGTAGCAGACGATCGGCGTGATGTCCAGCGTGAAATGGGTGAATTCATGCCGCAGCACCGGAAGGCGTTTCTTCCCGGCGAGCTTCTCCGACCCGGCTCGATCTCCGGGAAAGCACCACAGCCCGCCCCACACGCCCGTCGGAGGGCGCTTTTCCAGCAGCACCTCGCCTTCGCGCAGGAGCAGCAGCATCGAGGTCTTCCTCACCGGCCTGTTCTTGCGCGGCCGCGGCCCGGATAGCGCTTCCGCTTTTCCGCGCGCATAGGCCTCGCAGGTCGCCGCTCACAGGGACAGCTCGCGCACGCCGGCCGCTTGCGGGTGCAGACACCCGCGCCCCAGATCCATCAAGGCCTGCGTGTAGCCTCGACGTTCTTCGCCGGCAGCTCCGACTCGGCGAGCGCCCACAGCCGCTTCTCGACGCGCTTGCTCCCCGGGGAATCCGCGCACGGCGAAATGTCGCGCGAGCACGCGCTTGACGTTGCCGTCGAGGATCGCCTCGCGCCTGCCGAACGCGAACACCGCGATCGCCGCAGCCGTGGAACGCCCCAGGCCCGGCAGCGACTCGAGCGCCTCCCGCGTACGCGGGAAACCGTCCGCCGTGCCGCTCGACCACCGCCCGCGCCGCGGCGTGCAGATTGCGCGCCCGCGTGTAGTATCCCAGCCCGCTCCACAGCGTCGAGCACGTCGTCGAGCGTCGCGCGCGGCAAGCGCCTTCACGTCCGGGAAAGCGCGCGAGGAAGCGCCGGTAGTACGGGATGACCGTCGCGACCTGCGTCTGCTGCAGCATCACCTCGGAGAGCCAGATGCGGTACGCGATCGCGCGTACGCTGCCAGGGCAGGTCGTGGCGCCCGTGCCGGGCCTGCCAGCGCACCAGCCTCTTGGCGAAAGCGCTCACCTTCTGAGCAGGCCCTTGAGCTTGTCCTGCAAGCCGCTCCTTCAGCTTGTCTTCCTGCTTCTGGATCTGCTGCTTCGCCACGTCGCGGAACAGGGCGTTCAGATCGGGATGGAACTGCGGCGCGTCCAGGGGACCGTCGATTTTCACCGGCAGCGTCTTGCCGTTCAGGTCGGCCACGTCCTTGCCGCCCTGGCCGCTCGATGAGGCGACAAACGAGACCTTCGCAAGATAGTCGATCGCGTTCGCTCCGATGTTGATATCGCCGACGCCCCCGAGGCGCAGGGCCGGCGCCTTGGCCGAGAGATCGTCGTTGTGCGCGACGCCGTTCTTGATGACGAAGCTCGCGGTGAGCTCGGAGAAGTCGGTGCGCTGCGACGAGGACTGCGCCGGCTGCTTCTTCGCCTTGCGGATCAGCTCGTCGATGTTGATGCCCTTGAGTCCGCCGTCCTTCAGGCTCAGCTTGGCGGTACCCGCGAGCGCCTTTTCATGGCGCTCACCGCGTTGCCGCCGGTCTGGACGTCGAGCGCGATGTTGCCCTTGCCCTCGAGCATCTCGTTGTTGAGCGCATCCTTGAGCAGCGGCCCCAGCGTCGACGCCGACGAGGTCCGCCTTGAGCGCGAAGCTGATTGGTGTTGGCGTTGACGCTCGCCGCGCCGGCGAGCTTGCCCTGATACAGGTCGGCCGTCAGCGGCTCGGCGTCGACCTTGCCGCCGGCCGCCTTGACGCCGAGGTGCACCTTCTCGAGCTTGACGTTCGACGCGATCAACTGGTCGATCTTCAGGTCGCCCTTCAGATTGAGCCCCTTCAGCGCAGAAAGGTCGATCGGCTCTTCCGGCTTCGCCGGAGGCGGCGCGCGCTCCGCCGGCCGGCGCCTTCGCGCGGCGGCGGCAGGTAGCGGTCGAGGTTGACCTGGTCCGCGGCGAGCGTGAAGCGGATCGCCTGGGGCGAGGCGTCGAACTCGACGTCGCCCTTGAGGGAAAGCGGAGGCTTCTTGGAGCCAGGCGACGCGTCGGAGACCTTGAGCTCCATGCCGGACAAGCGCATAGGTCTGCTTTTCGAAGTTGAGCCGGTACTCGCCGGACAGGTTGCACCTGGTAGTCCGCCTTGGGCTGCGCTCGCTTCGAGCCGCGACGCGAACGAGAGCTTTCCGGGCACGCCGCTCGCGATCCGTCCCGGTCTTGAGCTCGTTCGATGGTCGCCTTGTAGCGGCTCCCCGTCGCTTCGTCATGCCAGGTGGCCGAGCTGGCGCGTATCTCGACGCCGGCCACTTCGATCTGCACCGCCTCGCCCTTGGGGCCCGGCTTGGGCGCAGGCGCCTTGGCGGGCTGCCGCCGTCCCTCCCGCGCCCGCCAGGTCTGCGAAATTGGTCCTGCCGTTCTTGTCCTGCACCAGGTCGACGTTCAGCCCGGAGAGCGTCACCCGATCGACCACGACCTGCTTGGAGAGCAGGGGCAACGAGAGCGAGCGACACCTTCACGTCGTCGATGCGAGCGAAGATCTTGTCGCTGTTGCGCTCGGACAGCGAGGTCTTGCCGACGGCGACGCCGATGCTCGGAAAGACGGACAGCCCGATCTTCCCTTCGACCGTCAGGGTCCGCCCGGTTTTCTCCTTCACCGATTCGCGCGAGCTCGCCCTTGTACTTGTTGGGATCGAAAGTCGCGACCGCGACCGCGATCGCGATGACGATCAGCGCGACGAGGCCGACGACTGCGTAGAGCGTGTACTTGAGGATCTTCATGGCACGCCGATTCTGTGTCATTCGTTGGCGACGCCGAACGGCACGTGCCCGGTGGCGACGTGCCGGCTCGCCGACTCGGCGTGGCCGCGCTGGTCGTCGAAGAAGATGTCGGCGCCGAAGGCTTTCAGGAACGGCCCCTTGTCCAGCCCGCCGAGGAACAAGCGCTTCGTCGATGCGGATGTTCCAGGCGCGCAGCGTGCGCACCACGCGCTCGTGGGCGGGCGCGCTGCGCGCGGTCACCAGCGCGGTCCGGATCGCCGCGCGCTCGGGCGGATGCTCCGACTGGATGCGATGCAGGGCCGCGAGAAAGCTCTTGAACGGGCCGCCCGAGAGCGGTTCCTTCGCGGCGCTGACCTCGCTCGCGGTGAAAGCCGCCAGCCCATCGCGCTTGTAGACGCGCTCGGCTTCGTCGGAGAAAAGCACGGCGTCTCCGTCGAAGGCGATGCGCAAGCCCTCGGTCGCCTCGACCTTCTGCCCGACGTTGGACGGCAGGATGGTCGCCGCCGCATGACCCGCGTCGAGCGCCTTTCTCACGTCGAGAGGATTCGCCGAGAGGAAAAGATGGGCGTCGAACGCCGGCACGTAGGGATACGTGTTCTCCCCGCCGGTGAAGGCGGCGCGCGTGATGTCGAGCTTGTAGTGCTCGATCGCGTTCATGATGCGCATTCCCGTGTCGGCGGTGTTGCGCGACAAGCAGGATCACCTCCACTCGGGGACGCGCGGGAGTGAGCGTGTTGAGCCGGAGCAGCTTCTCACCAGCGAGAACGCGATGCCAGGCGCGAGGATCTCGTTTTCGTGCTCGAGCTGATACGTTGTGATACGCGTTGACGCCCTGCTCTTCGAACACGCGGTTCGACTCCTCGAGGTCGAACAAGGCCCGCGAGGAAATCGCCACCACGAGTTTTCCGTCGAACGACGCGGGCATGGCGTCGGTGGCGTGTGTCCTGGAGCGGGTGAAGGGAATCGAACCCTCGTCTTAAGCTTGGGAAGCTTTCGTTCTACCATTGAACTACACCCGCGAAGGAAGGAATTTTAGGGTATTTCCGTCCCTCAGGCGAACCGCAGCGGCTCCAGATTTGCAGCGTCTCGTGCGCTAGCGCACATACTGCGTGTTCGATTCCGTACAGACCCGCGACGCTGCCGCGCCTATGTTGGATATCGGTTCGCACATCTCCGCTGCTGTCTCCGGGGTGTGCGAGGGAACTTTTAATAGAACATTGCCACTAAGGAAATTGCCATGAGCATCTCTAAGATGTGGTCTACGACGTTGCTGCTGGGCGTTCTTGCAGTTCGTCGTGGCGGGATGCGGTGGATCCGGCAGGGGTGAGACCGCGGGCCAAGTCGACCAAGGCAACACAATTTCGGCCGCGGCCGCGCCACCACTGGGCACGGAGCAGAGCTTCGCTGTACTGGGTGGCCAGACGGTGACCAATACCGGTCCGAGCGTCATCACCGGAAACCTGGGTGTCAGCCCGGGCTCGGCGGTCACCGGTTTTCCTCCCGGGATCGTGACCGGAGGGATGACACATGCGGCCGATGCGGTGGCGCTTCAGGCTCAGAACGATACCATCACTCTGTATAACAATCTGGCAAGCCAGGCGTGCACTTCCGACTTGACCGATCAGGATCTCGGCGGGAAGACGCTCGTGCCGGGCGTCTATTGTTTTGCGTCCTCGGCCCAGTTGACCGGAGCGCTCACGCTCAACGCCGGGGGCGACCCCAATGCGGTCTGGGTGTTCCAGACAGTGAGCACCCTCGTTACGGCGAGCAGCTCGTCCGTGCAGATGACCAATGGCGGTCAACCCTGCAACGTCTTTTGGAAGGTCGGCAGCTCCGCGACTCTCGGTACAAGCACTTCGTTCGTAGGCAATATTGTCGCGCTCACGAGCATCGCCCTCCAGACCGGCGCAAAGGTGTCCGGTAGAGCCCTGGCGCGAAACGGTGCAGTGACGATGGATTCCAACACCGTCGCCGTCCCCGTGTGCGGCGCGTCGCCGGTCACTCCCATCCCACCCACGCTCGGCAAGGCCTTCAGCCCGGCAACCATCAATGCGGGCGGGGTCTCGACGCTTACCATTACCTTGATCAACGCCAACGCCACACCCGCCAGCCTGACCGCGCAGTTCATCGACTACATTGCCCAGCGGCCTGCTGGTGGTCGCCAGCAGCGTCAGCAGCACCTGTATCGAGTCGCTGCCCTGCGCTCGCCCCGCTTTCGCCCCGCCGGCATCTCAGCCCGCGTGGTTCGTTATCGGCCCCGAGGCGGTGGGCTTGACTGGAAGGCGCGATCCCGGCCAACGGCTCCTGCACGGTGACGGCGGACGTGACCGCGGCGGTCGCAGGCAGCTACGTCAACACGCTGCCTGCCGGCGCGTTACAGACCGACAACGGGAATAACGCCGCCCCGGCCGTCGCGACCCTGACCGTCACGCCAGTGAGCGCGATGGCAATTCGGCGGGACGAGCTTCGCGGCTCGTGCCCGCCGGGCCGTGGCAAAGGCGATGTCGTCGCGGCCGGTCAGAAATGCAGCGCCTTGCCGTACAGGAGAGTGACGTTGACTCTTCGGTTGGAATATCCGGGCTTGAAGTGCAGCTCGTCGGTCGCATGGAACAGGGTCGAGTCGAACAGGACGCAGCGATTCTCCTTGTACGGAACGCGGCGCGGCTTCGCTCCCTGCTCCTTCATGTAGGCCTCGATCTTGGCCCGGTTGTTGTTGTAGTCCTGAAAGCTCCAGTTCCTGGGAGCGGGCACGTCGTAGACGATCATCCGCCGGTTTCCCGATCTTCGCACGCCGCATCGGGCGTGATCCAGAAATTCACATTGACCTTGGCGAGATCGGCATGAAGGTTGATTCCCCGCATCCTCTGATCGTACTTGAACGCCCACGCCTGGATGAGGGCGTGATCCCCGATGACGCCCGGCATGGCGCGTCTCAGTTCGTCCGCCACCGCCAGCAGCACCCTCGGACAGAATCCTTCCGACAGGAAGGCCCCGACGTAGCCGTTGCCGTATTGGGACTTCCAGACGGTCGCCTCCTCGCAAAACCGGCGCAGCTCCGACAAGGCCGAGCTCGCGAGGAAATCATCGATGACGACCAGCGAGGGCGCGTTCTTGAAATACGACGCCTCCACCGCATCGTAGTCGGTTTCACCCAGCGCCTTGCCCGAAAAAGGAGCGTCCGGCCAATGAGTGATACTTCGCCAGTGCTCCTCTCAGAGGCTTCGGCGTCGCCGCCTTCCGGAAAGAAGGCTCTTCTGGCATCCCCGGTCCGGTCGTAGTAGCGCTTCAACACGGGAAGCGACGAGCGCCGCGCTTTCAGTGAGCCTGCCCCGCTGCTGCAGCAGCTCGAGCTGCTCGTAGTCGTGGCGGATCCGCGGCTCGGGAACCGGCCAGCCGGGAAAGTACTCGACCCTCTTCGCCAGTCGACAAGCACTTCCTGAACATGCTCGAAGCTCCCGTCCAGGTCTCCTCGCTTGAGACAGTCGAGCCCCAGCAGCTGCACGCAATCGGTGTTGCCGTGGATCTCGGCTTCGTGCTCGCTTCACGAGCCTGCGCAGGTCTTCGTCCGCCGCTGAATTGACGTAGAGCTCCAGCAAACTGCGCAAGGCGAGGATCGACTTGCGTTCCGTGGACAGCGCTTTCCTGTAGGCATCGACGGCCTTCTCCCGATCGCCCAACGCGGAATAGGCGACGCCCAGCTCCGCATGAAACTCCGGAGGAGGCTTCTCCGCGCCGCCGAGTCCGTTGAATGCCGCTATCGCGGCATAGTAGTCCCCGATCTTGTTCTGGCAGCGCATCAGCTGCAGCGTCACGGCCGGCATCGCCGGCGCGATCCGATGGGCCTGATGGCGTATCCCAGCGACTCGTGGATATTGCCCAGCTCATAGCTGGCGAGGCTGGAAATCAGGAGCGCCCGGAAATTGTTCATGTCCCGCGACAGAACCGACAAGGCCAGCGAGTAGGCGCCGGCCGAGTTGCCCGTCGCGGCGGCGATTTCCGCCATCGCGATGTGACAGAAGTACCTCGTTGGGCGGCGGGTCCTGCAATCTCGCCCGGATGTAGGCCATGGGCCTCGTCGATCAGCCTGTTGGCGTGCAGCAGAATCCAGGTACAGCGCGACGGCGTCGTACGGGACGCCGGGCTCGCTTACCGCGCTTCTCGCCAGCGACAGCGCCTCCCGGGTGTCCTTATGGGCGATCAGGCCGACCAGGCGCCTGGCTTGCGTTGCGCGACCATGTGCTCTTCCATTCGTGCCTGCCGACCTGCCGAGGACCGCCTCGAGATTCCCCGAGACGAACAGGCAAATCATCGCTTCAAACGCGTCTTCGTCGGATTCGATTTTGCTCGAGTGGACGAGCGGCAAGGCGGAAGCGAAGTTCCCGGCGGAGCGCAGTTTCTTGACTTCGGAGAAATCGCGGGAAAGCATGGCGTGGTAAGATAATTCTACCGGTCTGCGCCCGGGTTTCAACGTGATTCAACTTTCCGTAAACGGTCAAGCACGGCGTCTGGAGCCGGGCGCGAACGTCGCGCGTCTCCTCGAGGCGCTCGAGCTCTCCGGGAAGCGCGTCGCGGTGGAGAAGAACGGCGAGATCGTCCCGCGCAGCCAGTACCTGAGCACCGCGGCTCGCCGGACGGCGACGCGCTCGAGATCGTCGTCGCCGTCGGCGGAGGCTAGCGATGAACGCCCCGACGCGCCTCGCCGAGCAGATCGCCGACCCGCTCCTCATCGGCGGGCGAGCGTATCGCTCGCGCCTGCTGATCGGCACCGGAAAGTACAAGGATTTCGACGAGACGCGCCGCGCGGTGGAAGCGAGCGGCGCCGAGATCGTCACGGTCGCCATCCGCCGCACCAACATCGGCCAGAACGCGAACGAGCCGTCGCTGCTCGACGCGCTGCCGCCTAGCCGCTTCACCATCCTGCCGAACACCGCCGGCTGCTACAGCGCCGACGACGCGGTGCGCACGCTGCGCCTCGCGCGCGAGCTGCTCGACGGCCACGACCTGGTGAAGCTCGAGGTGCTCGGCGATCCGAACACGCTCTACCCGAACGTCGTCGAGACGCTCAAGGCCGCCGAAACGCTGGTGCGCGACGGCTTCAAGGTCATGGTCTACACCAGCGACGATCCGATCGTCGCCAAACAGCTCGAGGAGCATCGGCTGCGTCGCGGTCATGCCGCTCGCCTCGCTCATCGGCTCGGGCATGGGGATTCTCAATCCCTGGAACCTGCAGCTCATCATCGAGAACGCCAAGGTGCCGGTGGTCGTCGATGCCGGGCGTCGGCACGGCCTCCGACGCCGCCGTCGCCATGGAGCTCGGCTGCGACGCCGTGCTGATGAACACCGCGGTCGCCAAGGCGCAGAACCCGATCCTCATGGCGCAGGCGATGAGAAAGGCGGTCGAGGCCGGCCGCGAGGCCTTTCTCGCCGGCCGCATGCCGAAGAAGCTCTACTCCGCCAGCCCCAGCTCACCGGCCGCAGGCCTGATCTCGCCGAAGGCCGCGTAGCACCTCCTTCTTGCAGGAACGGCGCTCGATCCGCAGCTACGTGTTGCGCCAGGGGCGCATCTCGAACGCCCAGCGCCGCGCCCACGCCGAGCTCCTGCCCGTCATACGGCGTAGCCCTTCTCCGCCGAGCCGCTCGACCTCGGCCGGCTGTTCGGCCGCGCCGCGCCCAAGATCCTCGAAATCGGGTTCGGCATGGGCGAAACGACCGCCGCGATCGCGCAGCAGCACCCCGAGAACGACTATCTCGGCATCGAGGTGCATACGCCCGGCGTGGGAAGCCTGCTCGCGCGCATCGCCGAGCTGCGCCTCGGAACGTCCGCATCATCCAGCACGACGCGGTCGAGGTGCTGCAGCACATGATCGCGCCGCGACGCGCTCGACGGCGTGCACATCTTCTTTCCCGACCCCTGGCCGAAGAAGCGGCACCACAAGCGGCGCCTGATCCAGCCGCCGTTCGTCGCGCTGCTCGCCTCGAGGATGAAGCCCGGCGCGCGTCCTGCACGCCTGCACCGACTGGGAAGACTACGCGAAGCAGATGCTGGAGGTGCTCTCGGCGGAGGCCGCGCTCGAGAACACGGCCGCCGGCTACGCCGACGCGGCCGGACGCGCGCCCGCAGACCAAGTTCGAGCGCCGCGGCCTCGCGCTCGGCCACCGCGTCCTGGGACCTGGTGTTCAGGAAGAGTCTTGATCGCGGCAGGAAAAGCTGCAGCAGATCGTTGAGGAAGCGCTGCCCCAGCGCGCTCGGGGCGATGCGCTCGTGGTCTGCGCACGATGAGGCCCTCGCGCCTCCGCTTCGCGCAGCGGCTTTTCCGCCAGCGCGATCTGCAGGCCGGTGCGCTCCGGCGAGCAGCGCCGACCGGGAAACCCTCGGTGAGGCGCAGGGCGTTCATCATGAATTCGAACACGAGGTCCTCGCGCCCGACTTCGTGGCTCTCCTGCAGCGGACGGCCCTCGGCGCACCCGCTCGAGATATTCCTTGGGCTGCTTCCAGCGGGCGCTGCGCGTGATGCGGTCGGGAAAGCTGAGCTTGCTGTGCGCGCCCGCTCCGATGCCGAGGTAGTCCCCGAAGCGCCAGTAGTTGAGATTGTGGCGGCACTCGCGGCCCGGCCTCGCCCAGGCCGAGGTCTCGTAGTGAGCGTAGCCGGCCCGCGCGAGCGCGCGCGCCGATGGCGTCCTGCATCGCCGGCGGACGCATCCTCGTCGGGCAGCACGCGGCGGATGCCGGTAGAAGTGCGTGTTCGGCTCGATCGTCAGGTGGTAGAACGACAGGTGCGTCGACCCCGGCGGCGATCGCCGACGTCGACGTCGGCGCGCGCCTCCTCCGGGCGTCTGCCCGGGCAGCGCGTACATCAGATCGAGATTGATGTTGTCGAAATGCTCGCTGCGCGATCTCGATCGCGCGCGCGCGCCTCGCGGTCGTCGTGGATGCGGCCCAGCGCCTCGAGGTGTTTCGGGTCGAAGCTCTGGATGCCGATCGAAAGGCGCGTGACGCCCGCGTCGCGGTAGCCGCGGAATTTCTCCGCCTCGAAAGTGCCGGGATTCGCCTCCAGCGTGATCTCGCAATCCGCGGCGCAGCGTGAGGCGCGCGCGAAACGCCGAGATCAAGCGTCTCGATCGCCGCGGCCGAAAACAGGCTCGGCGTGCCGCCGCCGAAGAAAACGCTCGCGACCCGCCGCCCCCACACCTCGGGCAGCGCCTGCTCGAGATCGCTCACCAGCGCCTCGACGTAGGCCTTCTCGGGGACATTCTCCCTCGCCTGGTGCGAGTTGAAATCGCAGTACGGGACACTTCTTCACGCACCAGGGAATGTGAACGTAGAGCGCCAGGGGCGGGAGCTGCGCGAGGCGCACGCCCGAACGGAGGCGCCGCGACGGCGACGCCGGCGCTCAAACGCCTTCCTTCAGCTTCGCGAGCAGCCGCCGCATGGCCTTGCCGCGATGGCTGAGCGAGATTCTTCTGCTCCTGCTCGAGCTCGGCCGCGGTCTTGCCGAGATCGCGCAGGAAAAATGCGGGTCGTAGCCGAAGCCGTTCGCGCCGCGCGGCTGCGCCACGATCTCCCCGCCCAGCTGCCTTCGGCGATGATCGGCTCGGGATCCTCCGCGTGGCGCATCGAGCACGACCACGCAATAGTAGTGCGCGCGCCGGTCGTCCTTGCCGGCGAGCATGGCGATCAGCTTCTCGTTGTTGCGCGCGTCCTGGGCTTCGCGCCCGGGCGTCGCCCCGGAGGCGCCACGCCCGCGAATCGCGCCGAATGCACGCCGGGCTTGCCGTCGAGCGCGCTCGACGCAGATGCCGGAGTCGTCGGCGAGCGCGGGCAGGCCGGAGCGCCGGCTCGCGTGGCGCGCCTTGGCGAGCGCGTTCTCGACGAAGGTTCCGTGCGGTTCCTCGGCGTCGGCGACCCTCGAGGCTCGCCTGCGGAACGATCTCGATTCCGAGCGGGGCGAGCAGGCGCCTCGAACTCGCGCAGCTTCCCGGGATTGGACGAGGCGAGCACGAGCTTCTTCATGGGCTCCGGCGCCGGCTAGGCCACGTCCGAGCGCCGCCTTCTGCTTCGCGACGAGCTCGGCGATTCCCTGCTTGCGCGAGCGCGATCAGCGCCTGCAGCTGCGTCGCGGAGAAGGGATCGCCTTCGGCGGTGCCCTGGACCTCGACGAATCCGCCCGAGCCGGTCATCACCACGTTCATGTCGGTGTCGCAGCGCGAATCCTCGGCGTAGTCCAGATCGAGGACGGGCACGCCCTCGTACAGCCCCACCGACACGGCGGCGACGAAGTCGCGGATCGGCGATTCGGCGAGCGACGCCGCGCGCGCGCAGCGACTCGCACGGCGTCGTGCAGGGCGACGAACGCCCCGGTGACGCTCGCGGTGCGGGTGCCGCCGTCGGCCTGGATGACGTCGCAGTCGAGCTTGACCGTGCGCTCGCCGAGCGCCCCGAGGTCGGTCACGGCGCGCAGCGAGCGGCCGATCAGGCGCTGGATCTCCTGCGTGCGCCCGGATTGCTTTCCGCGCGCCGCCTCGCGGTCGGTGCGCGTATGGGTCGAGCGCGGCAGCATGCCGTATTCGGCGGTGACCCAGCCCTGGCCGCGGCCCTTGAGGAAGCCCGGGACGCCCTCTTCGACGCTCGCGGTGCAGATCACGCGCGTGTCGCCGAAGGCGACCAGGACCGAGCCCTCGGCGTGGCGCGTGTAGCCGCGCTCGATGGCGATCGGGCGCAGTTCGTCGGGCTTGCGTTGGGAAGGCCTCATCACGGTTTTTGCGGCGTGTGCTTGCGGATCGCGGCGCGGATTTCCTGGATCGCGCGCTCGATCTCCTCGTCGGTGAGGTCGCTGTTGTCGGCCTTGCTGAAGTCCCCGAGCTGCGTGCTGACGCCGTCGAGCGCCAGCGTCTGCGTCGACACTTCGCCGCCGCGGCCCTTGCGTGCGTTCCCTCCCAGGTCATCGCGACGACCGAGAGGTTGTCGCAGTCGGCGCCGGCGCGCAGCTCGGCGAGATCCAGGAGCTCGGGAATCGCCTTCATGAGATCGCTCTTCATCAGAGCTCGCGGTGATCAGCTTGCCCGTCAGCGGGCCCCACAAGCCGTCGGTGCACAGCATCAGCGTGTCGTCCTCGGCGCAGCGGCGCGGGCTTGGACAACTCGACCTGGGGACGGGCGGAGGCGCCGACGCAGTTGAAGATCTTGTTGCGGTCCGGATGGGCCTGCGACGGCCTCCTCGCGCACGCGGCCCTGGTCGACCAGCATCTGCACGCGCGAGTGATCCCGCGTCTGCGCCTGGATCCGCCCCTCGCGCACGTGGTAGAGCCGCGAGTCGCCGGCGTGCGCCCAGTAGCGCCGTCGCGTCCTGCACGACGCAGGCGACGCAGGTGGTGCGCGGCGACTCGACCAGGTTGCGCGCCTTGGCGTAGTCGCCGAGCGCGAAGTGCGCGTCGAGGATGCTCTTCTGCAGGAATGCCGCGGGATCGGGAAGCGTGGGCCTGGCCTCGCGCTGAAAGGCCTCGGTGAGCAGCTGCACCGCGATCTGCGAGGCGACCTCCCCGTGGAGGTGCCCGCCCATGCCGTCGGCGACCACCATCAGCAGCGCGTCGCGGGTGTAGGCGTAGCTGGTGCGGTCCTCGTTGGCCTTGCGCTCGCCCTTGCGGCTTTCCTGAAAGATCGAGAATCTCATCCCGCCCGCCGCTTCTTCCAGGCCTGCGCGCAGGTTCTGCATCAGCGAGCTCTTGCGGTGCACCTCGGGGTCCTTCTCGCGCAGCAGCACCTTCTGCAGGGCGAACACGCTTTGCGGGCGCTTCAGGTGATCGAGCTGCAGGCACCAGTCGATCGTCTCGAGAAGCTGCCGCGAGTACTTGCCGTTCCACACTTTCGTCGCCGAGACGTAGCGGTCTTTCTCGACGCGCTGGTCGGCCGCCTGAGGCGCCGCTCCGGCGAGGCAGGCGAAGATGCTCGCGCCGATCGCGTAGCAGTCGCTCCAGGGCCCGAGCAGCTCGCGGTTCTTGTACTGCTCGGGCGGCGCGAAGCCGGGCGTATACATCGGGCGTCAGGCGCTGGCCTTCCTCGGCCAGGGTCTGGCGCGCCGCGCCGAAGTCGATCAGCACGGGCGTGCCGTCGTTGCGGATATAGATGTTGGCGGGCTTGATGTCGAGATGAAGCAGCTTGTTCGAGTGCACCTCGCGCAGGCCGTTCAGCAGCAGCGTGAACACGTGGCGGATGAATTTCTCCTTGATCGCTCCGCGGCGCAGCTGGATGTGCTCCTGCAGCGTACGCCCGCGCTCGTAGCGCATGACCATGTACACGGTCTCGTTGGCGCGAAAGAAATTCAGCACGCGCACCACGTTGGGGTGCGACAGGCGCGCGAGCGAGCGGCCTTCCTCGAAGAAGCACCGCATGCCGTAGCGGAACGTCGCGAGGTTCTCCTCGGCGATCGAAGGCAGCGCATCGCCCTCGTTTCGCAGGGCGAGCTGGCTCGGAAGGTATTCCTTGATCGCAACCGGCTGATCGTTTTCGTCGTAGGCGAGGTAGACGATCGAAAACCCCCGCAGGACAGGACGCTCGCGATGCGGTAGTTCTCGAGCTGGTAGCCTTCGGGCAGCGGCTGATTGGCCTGCTGTGCCATTAAAGGGGTAGCGGCGCGGCGTTTGTAACCGTTATCATAGCGACGTTTTCGAAATTTCCGCCGGCATTATAAGGCGTCACTCGATCGCGACCCATGATCTCCAGCATGACCGGCTACGCCGCGGCGACCCGGGAGCTGCCGATCGCGTCGCTCGCGGCGGAGGTGAAGAGCGTCAACAGCCGCTTTCTCGATGTGCAATTCAGGCTGCCCGACGAGCTGCGTCCCGTCGGAGCCCGCGCTGCGGGAGCTCATCCAGGCCCGCGTGGGCCGGGGCAAGGTGGAGTGCCGGGTCTCGGTCACGCCGCCGGCGAACGCGACCCCGCGCATCAGCGTCAACGAGGGCCTGCTCGCTCGAGCTCGCCGAGGCTCTCGCGCAAAGTGCGCGCGGCGGTTCCCGACGCGCGCCCGCTTGAGCGTGGGCGAAGTGCTGGGCTGGCCGGGCGTGCTCGGCGACGACCGTTCGGCGGCGCTGCGCGAAGCCTGCATCGACGCTCGTGCACGAGCTTCTGGAGGATTTCTCCGCGACCCGCTCGCCGCGAAGGCGGCAAGCTCGCGCAGATGCTCATCGAGCGCGTCGAGCGCATGAAGGACCTGCTCGCCTCGATCCAGCCGAAGCTGCCCGAGGCGATCGCCGCCTACCAGGAAAAGTCTCGGCTGCGCCTCCGCGAGGCGCTCGGCGGCGCGGACGAGGAGCGCATCCGCCACGAAATCGCGCTGTTCGGCGTCAAGGCCGACGTCGCCGAGGAGCTCACGCGCCTGGCTGCGCACCTCGACGAGGTGTCCAGCGTGGTCATCGGCCGGAGGCGCGGTCGGCAAGCGCCTGGACTTCCTCATGCAGGAGCTGAACCGCGAGGCCAACACGCTCGGATCGAAATCCGTGTCGAAGGAGCTCTCCGACGCGAGCCTCGAGTTCAAGCTGCTGATCGAGCAGATGCGCGAGCAGATCCAGAACATCGAATGAACGGAAGTCTGTTCATCGTCTCCGCCCCCTCGGGCGCGGGCAAGTCGTCCCTGGTGAAGGCTGCGCTCGCCGACGACAAGCGGCTCGACCCTGTCGGTCTCCGCACACCACGCGGTCTCCCCGCGCCGGCGAAGTCGAACGGCCGCGAGTATCATTTCGTCGATCGCAAGACCTTCGACGGCGATGCTCGAGCGCGGCGATTTCCTCGAATCGGCCGAGGTGCACGGCAACCGCTACGGCACGTCGCAGAAATGGATCGAGGAGGCGCGCGCCAAGGGCCTGGACATCATGCTCGAGATCGACTGGCAGGGCGCGCAGCCAGGTCCGCAAGGCCTTCCCCGATGCCGTGAGCATCTTCATTCTTCCGCCGCCTCCGGTCCTGCCCGAGCTCGAGCGCCGGCTTGCGCGGGCGGGGACAGGACTCGGAGGAGGCGATCCAGCGCCGGCTGCGGGACGCGCGCGAGGAAATCGGCCACGTCGCGCGAATTCGATTATGTTATAATAAACAAAGAGTTTGAAGAAGCGCGGCGGGACCTGGCCGCGATCGTGCGCGCAGCCCGACTGAAACTATCCAGCCAGATCGCGCGGCACCCGGAAATCTTGAAACCATTTAGCTAGACTAAAGAGAGATACACCATGGCACGCATCACCGTCGAAGATTGCTTAAAGAGAATCCCCAACCGCTTCCAGTTGACGCTCGCGGCCACCTACCGCGCCCGCCAGCTTGCGCAGGGCGGCACGCCGCACATCGAGACCACGCGCGACAAGCCGACGGTCATCGCCCTGCGCGAGATCGCCGCGGGCAAGGTCGGCGTGGAATACCTGAGCCGGGTGCACACGGGGTAAGCGCCGTGCCCCCTGATCGCAAGGGGGTTGCTCACTCACGGCGCTCGCGCGCCGCACGGGGCGACGAGCTGAGCCGATGGCCGCGGTCGCCATCACCGACCTGAGGCAGCACCTCGGCTACCTCAAGCCGAGCGACATCGGCCGCATCGAAGAGGCCTACCAGTTCAGCGACGCCGCTCACCAGGGCCAGTTCCGGCTGAGCGGCCACCCGTATATCTCGCATCCGCTCGCGGTGGCCGAGATCGTCGCCGACTGGCAGCTCGACACCCAGGCGGTGATGGCGGCGCTCCTCCACGACGTGATGGAGGACACCGCGATCTCCAAGCAGCAGATCACCGAGCGCTTCGGCAAGCCGGTCGCGGAGCTGGTCGACGGCCTGTCCAAGCTCGACAAGCATCGAGTTCCAGTCGCAGGCGGACGCGCAGGCCGAGAACTTCCGCAAGATGCTGCTCGCGATGGCGCGCGACGTGCGCGTCATCCTGATCAAGCTCGCCGACCGCCTGCACAACATGCGGACGCTCGAGGCGGTCAGGCCGCAGACGCGCAAGCGCGTCGCGCGCGAGACGCTCGAGATCTACGCGCCGATCGCGAACCGCCTCGGGCTCGACGGCCTCTATCGCGAGCTGCAGGAGCTCGCCTTCTCGAACCTCTACCCGGGGCGCTACAAGGTGCTCGCCAAGGCGGTGAAAGGCGGCGCGCGGCAACCGCCGCGAAGTCGTCAACAAGGTCCTCGAGGCGCTGAAGGAGCGGCTGCAGTCGTCGCAGATCGACGCCCAGGTGACGCGGCCGCGAGAAGCAGATCTACTCGATCTACAACAAGATGCAGGAGAAGCACCTGTCGTTCTCGCAGGTGCTCGACATCTACGGCTTCAGGGTCATCGTCAAGGACGTGCCCGCGTGCTATCTCGCGCTCGGCGCGCTGCACAGCCTGTACAAGCCCGTGCCCGGGCAAGTTCAAGGACTACATCGCCATCCCCAAGGTGAACGGCTACCAGTCGCTGCACACGACGCTGATCGGCCCCTACGGCATGCCGGTCGAGGTCCAGATCCGGACCCAGGCGATGAACCGCATCGCCGAGGCCGGCGTCGCTTCGCACTGGCTGTACAAGTCCGACGCCGAGATCAACGAGGTGCAGCAGCGCACCCACAAGTGGCTTCAATCGCTCCTCGACATCCAGCACGCTTCGGGCGATCCCGCCGAATTCCTCGAGCACATCAAGGTGGACCTCTTCCCCGACGAGGTCTACGTGTTCACGCCCAAGGGCAAGATCATGGCGATGCCGCGCGGCGCGACGGCGGTGGATTTCGCGTACGCCGTGCACACCGACATCGGCAACCGCTGCGCGGCGGCGCGGATCAACTACGAGCTCGCGCCGCTGCGAACCGAATTGAAGAACGGGGACCGGGTCGAGATCATCACCGCGGCGCACGCCAATCCCAATCCCGCGTGGCTGTACTTACGTGAAGACCGGCAAGGCGCGCTCGCAGATCCGGCATTTCCTGAAGACCATGCAGTACGAGGAAGCCGCGGCGCTGGGCGAGCGCATGCTCAACCAGGCGGTGCGCGCGCTCGGCGCGAAGTCCTCGGAGGCGACACCGGAAAGGTGGGAAAGGCTGGTGCGCGACCTCGGGCGCGAAATCGCGCCAGGAAGTCGTCGCCGACATCGGCCTCGGCAAGCGGCTCGCGGCGATCGTCGCGAGAAGCTGCTCGCGCTGGCCGAGGGCGACCAGCCCGGAGGCCAGGGCTCCGGCCGGGTCGATCGTCATACACGGGTCCGAGGGACTGGCGGTCCAGTTCGCCCGGTGCTGCAACCCCATCCCGGGCGACCCGATCATCGGCTTCATCAAGAAGGGACAGGGCCTGGTCGTCCACACGCACGACTGCCCGACCGCCGCCAAGTCGCGCGGCGACCCGGAGAAGTGGCTCGACGTCGAGTGGGCGCCCCAGACCGACAAGATGTTCGACGTCGGGATCCGCGTGACGGTCGTCAACCAGCGCGGCGTGCTCGCCAAGGTTGCGACCGGCGATCGCCGAAGGCGGCTCCAACATCGACAACGTCAGCATGGACGAGGAGCGCAGCCTCTACACCACCATGCACTTCACGCTGCAGGTCGCCAACCGCCTGCATCTCGCCAAGGTGCTTCGCGCTCCCTGAGGCGCGTGCGCGAAGTCGTGCGCATCGCCCGCGTGAAGGACTAGACCCGCTGCGGCGCTCAGCGGCTTCGCGACGAGCGAGCAGCCGCTCCGTCCAGTCGAGCGCCCGCCCGAGCGGGTCTGAACCAGCCCCGAAGCCGAGCGCCGCGCCGATCGCGTTCGCGATCATGTCGGCGACCTCGAAGGTGCGGTAGCCGGTCATCCCCTGCAGGAACTCGATCGCGACCCCCATCGCCGCGAACGCGAGAGCGACGCCGAGCTCGACGCGCCCGGCCCCGGAAGAGCATCGCGAACCAGAACGTCATGCTCCCGTAGGCGATGAAATGCGCGACCTTGTCGCGCCCTGCCTGGAGGTCGACATCCAGCGGGATGAGCGACAGCACGACGACCGAGAGCACCATGCCCCAGCCCAGCAGGAGCCAGGCGCGGCGGTGCGGCTGCGCGGGCGTATTCAATTGCACGGAATCCAGTGGAGCGGGTCGTCCCAGACGACGTCTCCCACGGCGACCGGCGCCCCGGCGACGAGGATCGGCGCGGGCCCGAGCTTCGTGATCCTGACCGATACCTGCCGCGCGTTCTCGTTCAGGACCTGCGTCTCCGCCTCGGTCGAGACCGCCTTTGCGGACCCGACGATCGATTCGTGGCACACCTTGGTGCCCGGCTTCGCGACAGCGCTTCCATCGGCGGCTTTCGTCGCGCGGAACCGCGCGATCATCATGGGCGTCGCGCGTCCCGCGACGCCGTCGTCCTTCCAGGGACCGGCGTAGCTGTCGCCGCTCTCCCAGGTGTATGACGCCGTAGCCGTTCCGCTTGTCGCGCGCGAATGCCCCTTCGTAGCGGTCGCCCGCGAACAGGCGTGCGCTCGCCCCAGGTGTAGATCCCCCAGCCCTCCTTGTAGTCGTCGGCGAACTCGCCCTCGTAGCGGTCGCCCCACGGCCAGGTCTTGACCCCCGTGCCCGTGCTTCTTGCCCAGGTGAAACTCGCCCGTGTACGCCGCGGCTCCCTTGGCCGTGCCCTGCCCTTCCGCCTTGCCGTCCACGCAACCGCCTTCGTAGGACCCCTGCAGCTCCGGTGTCGACCACCTCACAGCGCGCTTGCGCTTGCGCCGCCGGCGGACAGCGTACCGAAGAGCAACGCTGCGGTCGCGAGCGCTCGCATCATGGTCTGGACCTGGGACATCAGTGCTCCCAGTTCGTTTCCCACTTGAGCGAGACGGTGTTGGGGCCGACCAGCACCTTCGGCCCCTTGCTCTGCGCGCGGCGCTCCTGCCAGAAGAAGTCGCCGATCGCGTAGCCGAGGAGCGAGCTCGCTACCGTGTCCGACAGCCAGTGCTCGCGCGAGGCGATCCGGCCGGCGTTCACCAGCGCCGCGACGCCGTACAGCCACGGCGCGTCGTATTCCTTCGCGAACGGCGTCACCGCGGCCCACATGACGGTCGTGTGGTTCGAGGGGAAGGACGCGTCCGCGCGCTTGAACGGCTCGAAATCGGTCGTCCCCAGGCCGTCCTCCGGGCGCGCGCGCCCGACGGCGTACTTGAGGCCGGTGTTCACGATGCAGGCCCGTGATCCCGGCCTCGAGGCGCGGCGATCCCGGTGTTGGACAGACGCTTGTCCGACTCGGAGAGCGCGCTGAGGCCGGCGGTGCCGATCGCGACGACCGGCAGCCACTTGCCGAGGTTGTCGAGGCCGTGGACCGCTTGCGTATCGATGTTTCGCTGCACCGCGCGGTCGAGCTTCGCGTCGAACAGCCCGGCAGACGGCGATCGCCCCCGCGCCCAGGAGCAGCGGTTCCCACACGTCGGCCCGGCCCAGCTTGCCGATGCCCATCGCCCCAGTCCCGCGCGGTCTGCCGGCCGAGGCTTTCGAACGGGCTGTCCCACATCGGACTCGCCGAGATACGGCAGGTTGGTAGTCGTCCTCCGACGTCGCCGAGGCGCACCAGGCCGTCGGACTTGCGCATGTCGATCATCAGCGGTTTCTCGAGCGTGTCGTAGAGATCGACCGGCGAGTTGACCATCTGGCCCACGTCGCGCGTCCAGGGCGCGAGCGAGAAGCCGGTGGTGATCTTCGTGTCGTTCGGCAGCAGCGCCTCGAACGGGATCGACATGAAGACGCCCTTGTCGCGGTAGTTGGCCTCTCTCCGACTCCGGTATCCACCGCGTTGGTCACCGTGTACCACGCGCCCATCTCTATCCCGATGCGGAAGCGCCGCTTGATCTCGAAACGCGCCCCGACGTCTCCGCGCGAGGAATCTCCCGGTCCGAACGGTGAGCGTGGACTGGTACGGAAGCTTGTAGTGCACCGCCGCCGAGCGCGGTTACGGTCTGGTAGTCCTGAAACCCGAGGCCGTCGAAGGCGCGCTGCTTCACCGCATCGACGGTCGAGGTCGAACGCCCAGGGCGTGCCGCGCGCGACGTAGAGCCACTGCCCCTCGATGCCGCCGTACATCTGTCTCGATGTAGCCGCCTGAGAGCCGCGCGCATAGGTGCGCTCGGACGGGCTGATAGACGCGGTTGAGGAGCAGGTGATCGAGCTTGAGCGGACGATCCGCCGTAGTACTGGCGGAAATCGGAGCGGACGTGCGGGCAAGGTGCTGTTGTTCCACCCCGACCGCCTGCGCTGATGTTCTCGTAGAGCGATCCAGATTGACTCCCGAGTTGAGGAACAGGCGCTCGGCCAGCTCCCGGTCGTAGGTCCCGAGCACGCCGATGCTGTACTGGAAGACGTTCGGCCCGTTCATGTAGCTGCTCACCGTCGGCTTGATCTGGAACAGGTTGAGCCCGGCATCCTGGCTCTTGACAGCTGATGAAATTGCCGTCGTCCCCGTAGAGGATCCTGGCCGTCGGTGGGGTCCTCGAGCGCCGCCATCAGGTCTGCCTTGTCCTTCTTGCGGAATACGAGACGGCATCCGCGTAGCGGATCGGTAACGGTTTCCGCGAGCTCGCTTCGCGCGAGCAGGCCGTTGAAGTAGCGGTTGAGCTTGCGCAGATCGGTAGAACTCGTAGGTCGCGACCGGGCAGACCGTTGGTCGTGTAGGTGATGCGGATCTCCAAGTGGTCTCGAGCGGCGCGAGCGCAAGCGCCGTCCTGTGCTGCCCGGCCGACGGCCCGGCTCATTTGCGAGATGCGGCTGTTGGTGAGCACCAGCGTGAGCCGCGCAGTTCGGCTCCATGCGCATGCGCACATCCTTGAAGTCCTGGCGGAAGAAGCGCCTCGTACAGACGCTTCCTGTAGCTTGGATCCGTCTCGCCACTGCGCCAGCGGTCGGCCGGGGAATGACCTTCGTGTAGGGCTCGGGTTCGGCGGTCTTGGGAATCCATTCCGCTCGGTCCAGCGGGATCGACAGGTAGCCGGCGATGCCCGGTCACGCCGCGCTGGTTCGAGAGGGCAGCGCTCATCCAGCCGAGCCGATATTCGATCGCGCTACGAGATCCCGCGCGTGCGGCTCGCGACGCCCGTCTGATCCGCGAACGGGAAGTTCTTGTAGTCGCTCGCGTCGTACTCGGCGACAAACGACCAGTTCGCAAGCCACGACGGAGAGTAGCGGACGCCTCCGAACACGCCCGTCGATCTGCTGGCGGCCATAGCCCAACGTGAGCTGCGCCTCGCCCACGGTCTTGGTGGCTACGACGTACTCGCGCTGGAAAGATGCTGGTGCCGAAGCGTGATCCTGCGCGCCTCACGGCGACGTTCGGCGCACCAGCCTTCTTCTGGTATATAGATCCGTACCTTGAAACCCGACGTCTTGTCCTTTGTATGACCCGTAGCTCCCGTGTTGAATGCCGGGATCCGGTGCGAATCGGCTGGCACGCCGTTGATGCGCACAACGTTGAGGTTCGTCTCGAGCCAAGGGAGGAGCGTGGCGTTGGCCGAGAAACTGAAGTAGGGACGTGCATAGTCCAACCCGAAGCGCAGCGTCCCATCCGGATTGAAGCGCGCGTCGGGCATGTTGATGAGCCCGGTGGGCCCCGGGGGTCCCGCAAGCGCCAACCCGGATGTCGCGCAAATGAGGAGGCAGAGCCAGAATCCCGGCGAGCGTAGTATCCAACCGGCCCCGCGGGTGAGTCCGGTATCGAAGACGCTATGGCGGACCAAGCAGCAAAGCGGCCGTTACGCGTGAAAGACATGAAATCATCGATTCAGCAGTCCGCGTAGGCTTCAAAAACAGCAAACCCTGCCAGGGACACCCTGGCAGGGTTTAGCAACTGCTCTTTGGAAAGCCTTAGTGGTTGGTGGATTTGTGCCGCCTGATTCGAGGCCGCCGCGGCAGCTCCAGCCACGCCCACTGCCACTACGGCAATCGTGCCGGCCGTGGCACCGGCCTGGCAGCACCCGCGCCACCTCGCCGCGCCTGCAGCCAGCCGCACGCCTGCTTGCGCCATCGCGTTGCCCGCGAGTGCCGCAAAGAAAACCATCGCTACTAGCTTCTTCATGAAACCCCCCAATGAAAAGAACCACAGGATTGACGGTACGGCGCACATTAGCACACCCCTTCAAGCCCTTGCAACATCGAGCCAACCCAAGGGCAGACCTCCCGTATACACTTTGAGCCTCTCTCACTGTTCCCGTCTGCGGCGCTCATGCCACCGTGGAGCCCCCCAAGGCCGAGCCGCGCCGCAACACTGGCACTTTTTCTTTACATTTTGAATGACTTTGAAATCTCACTCCTAGGGGCGAAGCATCGGCGGGCAGGCATCTACAGGGCCGATGCGACACTACAGTGCGCAGCGGCGCGGGCGCCGATAGGCTGGATATCATCCGCCCCTCCCCAGCCCGGAAGGGCCACTCGCCCGCCGCAAGGTGACCACCCTCGGCAAGAAGGCGTCCACTCCCATCGCCACGGTAGCGGTCTTCATCGCGATCGTCGGCGCGACGTATTGGGTTCGCGGGCAAGTCTACTACCCGCATGTCGTCGTGGATGCCCAGCAGGTGGTGCGGCTCCGAGTTCCCGCAGCACGGCCTTCCCAACGATGAAGATTGCCAGGCGGCCGTCGCGACGGTCGCGCTGCGCCATTGGCGCGAGGCTGTCCCAGCTGCAAGATCGTGCTGCGAGCAATGCTCTCGGTGGGGCCTCTACCCGAGTTCGAAGCGTTGCTCTCCGAGATACCGATCGCCCTGCCCAGTTCGCGCCTGCCTCGTGGAGTCGTCACCTACCGCTCGGAAGACGGCGCGCTTGCGCTTGAAGCTTGCCGGGAAGCCGAACGGGTCGGTGCCTCGAACCCAGGTCGAGCGACAATCTGCTATCCGCCCAATGCACGCGCGCGCCATGGCCGGCTCGGCGGCGCCGCACATAGACCTGCAACAGGCGCTGCTCGGACTCCTCGTCCTGCTGTTCACCGGCGCCGTGCTCGGCCTTCATCGGCCACCTCATCGTGCGCTACGAAGCCTTGCATGCTCACTGGAGCCACGATCCGGCGGACGCCGGCCCCAGAAGTTCCACGCCACGCCCACTCCGCGCATCGGCGGCCTGCGAGTGATGGCAAGTCTCTTCGTCGCGGGGCGACCTGGCTCGCGACAGGTCAAACCACGCCGCGGCGAGCAATTCGGCTATCTGCTGCTCGCAAGCTTGCCTGCGTTTCTCGGCGGCATCACCGAGGACGTGACCAAGAGCGTGAGCGTGGCCGCCCGGCTCATGCTCACCATGGCAGCCGCCGCGATCGGTGTAGTGCTGCTCGGCGCTGTCATTCCGCGTCTCGACGTCCCGGGGTTCGACTCGCTGCTGCGCTGGTCGCCATTCGCGATCGCCTTCACCGCGTTCGCCGTCAGCGGCGTCGCCAATTCGATCAACATCATCGATGGCTACAACGGACCTCGCAGGTGGCCACGCGGTGATCGTGCTCGCGGCGATGGCCAGGCTATCGGCCCTGCTGGGAGACTCGTTCCTGCTTGTTTCCGCGCTCGCGATGATCGGCGCCTTGCTTCGGCTTTCTCGCCTGGAACTACCCCAGCGGGAAAATATTCCTCGGCGACGGCGGCGCCTACCTGCTCGGCTTCTGGCTCAGGTGAGCTTTCGGTGCTCATCGTCACGAGGCATCCGGAGAGTCTCACCGTGGTTTCCGATGCTGCTGCTCGTCTATCCGATATTCGAGACGCTCTATTCGATGTACCGCAGGAAGGTCGTCGGAAGGCCTTTCGCCCGGGCAACCTGATCGCATGCACCTGCACCAGGTGATCTACCTTCGGCTGCGGAGCGGCTCCCCGGACGATCCCGGCGATGCAGGCAGCAGCGACTCGCCTCAACAACCGGGTCGCACCCTTCCGGCTGGCTGATGGCTTTGGCCTGTGCAGTGCCGGCCTTGCTCTTCTGGAGGGAGACGTCGTGGCTCATTGCCGCATCGATCATCTTCTGCATCGCGTACTGTATTGATCTACCGGTCAATATCCAAGTAGGGAACCCGGAGATCACGCAGTCGTCCCGGCTTCGTCTACCGCGTCTTGCAAGACCTTCAGCATGTCGAGCGGCAAGGCGCCTTCGATCGAATGCTTTTCGACAAACTTCCTACCCGCGCTGCCCATGTCGGCTCAAAGGTCTGGATTGTCCATCATCTTTGCAAGCGCGCTCCGCCAGGGCTGATGCGCTTTCCGGAGGGATGGCGATGCCCGCTCCCGCCTCGTCGCAGAAGTTCGGCGCTTTCGCCATGAACGCCGAGAATGATGGGCCGGCCGGTGCCCATCGCCTCGAACATCTTGGAAGGAATGACGTGAAGGAAGAGCGCTACGTCTCTCAGGAGGACGAGAGCGACATCGCAAAGACGCCAGTACCTCTTCACTTTTCTCCTTGTTCACGGGACCGACGAACAGGATCTCGTTGGATAGCCCGCGCCGCTGTGCTTCTGTCTCCAGTTTGACGCGCTCGGCGTCCGTCCCAACTAGAAGAATGGCGAGATTCCGCCTGTCGCCCGAGTCGCTCCGCCGCTAATAACAGAATATCGAGTCCGTGCGCCATGCCTGTCGTTCCGACGTAGGCGGCAACGAATTTTCCTCCGAGCTTCAGGCTCGCTCAAGCTCACGGAGGTTTCGGTCCTGGTACAAACGCCTCGAGGTCGACCCCATTTCGGACGACCGCTATTTTCTCCTGCGGAATCACCATGCGCGACGAGAATCCGCTTGAAAGCCCGTGTGACGCTCACGATCCTGGCGGCACGGCCATATAGCCAGTACTCGAGCCGCCTGAGACGGCGCAGCAGTACTCCCTCATGCGCCTCCGACCGCCACGATGGAGTCCGGCCACAGATCGCGCAGCTCAAAGACGAACGGCCGGCGTTTGATCCTGCAAGTAGGCAACCGGCCAGCGCGGTGAAAATCTGGGGCGAGGTCGCGATGATGACATCGGGCCTGGGCAGAACAGGCCCCCGATCGCGCTGGTCACCCTGCGGAAAGCTGAAGTAGTCGAGGGAGCGTTTGAGGAATCCCTCGTTCGGCCGTGACGTAGGTCCATACGCGAACCACGTTGATCCCGTCCATGGTCTCGCGCTGCCACAGCTTGTTTCGGTACCCTGGGAAAACCCTGCCTGGTCGGGAAGTTAGGCACGTTGCCTACTACCGTGACCTCGTGTCCTGCGGCACACCCAGCTTCGCGCGTGCTCATAAGTCCGCGTCGCCGGCGCATTGGTCTCTGGCGGGAAATTGTCGGTCAGGAATAGGATCTTCACGCGGCGCTATCGTGCTTCGGCGATCTCGACGCCGGCGGTCAAGGGCAGGCGCTGCTCGACCCTCCACGCGAGAACGGGCCGCGGGACCGACTTGCCGAACTCGGGCGCGTGCCAGCCCGTTTCCCGAGCCAAGACGCAGGCCATCGAGGCCGCGGATGCTCAGTGACACCTCCTCGCGGAAGCCGGACGATCTTCCAGACCGCCGCACCAGGCTCCTCGCCGAGGTCGGATGCCCGGATGCAGAGTGAAAATCGACCAGCTGACCCGGTGAAGGCGCCCCGACCCAGCCCGGTCCCGCGCACCCGCGACGGTACCGCTCCGTGACGCCTCCAGCGCCCGCCGGTGCACGCGGCGTCCCCTTCCAGCCGCCGCGTAACCCTCGCTGGTACGTGGAAACCAGATGCGAGAGCACGCCATCCGCCTCCCCGTGTCGACTTGTCACTCCCAGGGCGCCCGCCGCCCGACGCGCAACCCAGCGCTCCGATACCTCGGAGGAATTCTCCGCCGTCGATCTCGACCGTGTTGTGCGCGGCCGTCGCGCGCTCCCGCGCCGCGCTCAGGCCCGACCCCGTACGTTCGACGTCCCGGAATTCGTCAGAGACGCGCTGCGCATTCCCGCGAAAGCTCGAACGACAGCGTATCGGCGTGCGCGCGGCCCGGAATGTAGTCCGGGCCCGACCGGCGCCGCGTCGAGAAAATCACCGACCAGAGGACCGCTGCCGCATCCGAACAGCCGCTCGGCTCGCAGTCGAGCGAGCCGGACAACGCCATCGGGCGCCGGCGGCATCGGCGGCGACGTCCCGGGCGCGTCGCGCACGCACGCGACCGCGCCGGTGTCCCGAACAGCGCTGTCCCGAACGCCGCATCGTTGAAGAAGGAGATGCGCACCGCCGTCCGAGATGACACATCGCATCCCAACCATCGCGGTGAACATGCCACCTGGCGATTGCGCGCCCAGCGCTCGACCGACCTCGGCGCGACGCGACCGAAGGAAAAACGCCGGCCAGCGGCGACGCAGGTCGAGAACGTCCCCGAGCACGATCGCGTGATACATCGGGCTGCGCTCGAAATGTCCGCCGTCGGCGAGGATCTGCTCCGGCGAATTCTCGACCGAGGATGCCGAAGCCGGTCGAACGCCAGTCGGCGCTCGTCGCCGCCGCCGAAGAACAAGCGCCCGCGAACACGAGCGCTTTCGCGTTGGCGGCAGCAGGTGATTGCCGAGCAGATGGTATTCGAGCCGACTCGAGGTAGCGCGCCTGCACCGCCAGGCTGTGCACGGCGGCATCGGACAACGTGGCCCGAACGAGCTACGCCCGGATCCAGTTGACGATGCCGCGGGGAGAGGGTAAGGCTCCCAACCGACGCTTGCCCGGGGCGTTCTGCCCGATCCACCGGTGCGACCAAGCGGCGCTGGTGCCGCTCCGACCGTGCCTTCCCGACCGCGTGTCGAGGTCGTCGAAGTAGTGCAGGTTGTAGAGCCACAGTCTCTGCCGCGCGCGGATCGTTCCAGTCGCCGGGAGCGGAGGAACCGCGCCACGCTGACGGAAACTCGAACACGTCCTGCGCCGTTCAGGCTCTGCCGGCGCAGCGGCAGGGGGAAGGAGCGCGCGGCCTGCGGTCAGGCGGGGCCGCCGAGACGTCCGGCCTCGGTCTTGCGAACGCAAACCGGACGCGGCCGACGAGCTGGCGCGAGCGCTCAGGTGCCTGAAGGTATGGAAGTACGGCGCGGGGACTCAAGCGTCGGCTGCGGCGGCGACCGCCAGAGTCACCTTGGCGACCTCGACCAGTTCTGCGGGAGGGATCGGGAGACGGACCGCCTTCCGCGGCCGCGTCGACGAAGGGCCGGACGCAGGCCGCCTGCCGCTTGTCCTGCCTCCACATTCTCATCGTCCCGAATCCCGGCCACCAGAAACCGCGCATGACGCCTGCAGTTGTCGATCTGGAGGATACGCCCGCCCCGTAGAAAACCTCGAGGCGCTCCTTTGAAACGACCGGTGGCCGCTCGACAGGTAGTGGACGCGCTCCGGTCGATCCGTCCCAGAAATCGGAGCGGGGATCGACGCGCTCGGCATCGGCCGTGCTTGCGCGCGACACGCGCGGTATTCGACGATCAGACCGCGGCGAGGAACCTCAGGAGGTCGATGAAATGACAGGCTTCGCCCACGATGCGTCCGCCGCTCGCCTCGGGGTCGCGCGTCCAATGATCCCGCCGGAACTGCGCCGGCGTTCACGGTCATGAGCAGCGACTTCGGCTCGGGGCCGCGTACTCGAGCAGCGCGCTTCGCTCGCTGCACGTGCGGCGCGAACCGCCGGTTGCAGCCACACCATCAGGATGGGCGCGGTCAAAGCCGTTGGCGCCGGCAAGCCCGAGTCGCGCTCTCGACCGCGGCGACCTCCTCCGGAGCCGGACGGCCAGCGGCTTCTCCACGAACACGTGCTTGCCGGCCGCGAGCGCCCTGCGGACGTAGCTTGCGCGTGCGTGTCGTGGCGCGTGGCGACGGCCACGGCCGCGATGTCCCCGGCGCGGCGAGCGCGAGCTGCGGCGTCCGTGCTCGCCGTTTCGGCAAGCCCGTGCCTGCGCGCGCCGTGGTAGACGCCGGCATGACCACGCGGCCGCTCGCCACGGTCTGGAGCCGAGGCGCCCGCGCTGCCTGAACGCCGAGTATGAGCACGCGCCCGCGCTGGCGTAGTTGCCCGCGCCGATCACACGACGCCGCAGCCGGCTGCGCCGGCGGCGCACGGCGGAGCGCACGGCGGTCGAGCGCGATGCTCCGTGCGCGCAGCGGGGCGCCGACCTCGCAGCGCGCCGCGGGTAGCCGCGAGCACCACGCCCAGCGACGGCTGCGTCCCGAGCGCCGGCAGATGCGTAGGCCTCCCGCGGCCGCGCCGACGTGCGAAAGCGGTGCGCTGATCAGCGGCTTTACGTATCGAGGGCGCCGGTCCGCCAGCAGGTCCGAGCTTACCGCCTCGAAGTTGCGCTGCTCGGTCCAGCGCGACGAACCCCGCCGGGTAGTCGTCCCACGCTCCTCGTAGACCGCGTCGTAGCGCCCCGGCCCGTACGAGCACGACACCTGGAGGGTCCATTCCTTCTGGTAGAAGTCGGCGCTCGAGCTCGAGGCCGGTGACCCGACGAGCACGATGCGTGCGGCATCGAAACGCACGGCCTGGTGCACGAAAACAAGCTGCTGGGGGTCGAGGCCGCCAGCAGCACGGCGTCGGCGCCGCGCCCACGCGAAAAACCTGACCGCCGCGACGGGGTCCTCGCCCGCCGACAGGTCGACGGTGCTCGCGCCGAGGGTTCGCGCAGGGCGAGCCTCGTGGCATCGAAGAGCAATACGTAACCT
>ERZ1370068.8642-contig-748_pt1 | contig 43296 bp, 50 predicted proteins | sample MGYA00561227_ERZ1370068 | MGnify/ENA primary metagenome ERZ1370068 (study PRJEB38410, sample SAMEA6850437) | metagenome | study: Metagenomic assessment of the ecological functions of the soil: analysis of the soil microbiota associated with the... | reverse complement strand
AGTTACGTATTGCTCCCATGATTGCCCTGCTGTTCCCGGAAGAGCTGACTGCGCTGCGCGCGTTCGGTCTCGTCTTCGCGGTTCTTCTGATCGCCTTCGCGGTCTGAGCGCCGGCGCTCGCTCGTCCAACGGCGCGGCCCTGCATCGCCCTCCTCACGGCGGGATCCGCCCTCGCGATCGTCTCGGGCACCGAGCTGCTGCACACTCGCTCCTCTCCGCCTTCTCCTTCGACCGCGGCAACGGCGGCCGGATCCTCGGGCTCGCGGTCTTCGCCATCGACAAGTCACTCTCTCCTGCTCGTCCTGCCGGGCGCTGACCGAATCGAGCGCGGATGAGATCAGCAGCTCTCCGCCCTGGCTCGAGGGGCCTCGCCTGGGAGGGAGTTCCGCCGAGGCGGCAGCTGCCGAGCGCTTCCGGGGACAAGATCGCCGTGTGCTCGATCCCCGCCTACAACGAGGCCGAGAGCATCGGCCACGTGCTCGGATCAGATCCCGGCCGAGGTCTGCGGGATGCGGACCGCAGTGCTGGTCGTCGACGACGGCTCGCGCGACGGCACCGGCGAGCGTCGCCGCCAAGCACGGCGCCGTGGTCGCCCGCCACGTGATCAACCGCGGCGGCGGCGCGGCGCTGCGCACCGGCTACCGGCTGATGGCCGAATCGGGCGCGACGATCGTCGTCACCCTCGACGCCGACGGGCAGCACCTGCCCTCGGAGATGGAGCGCCTGGTCAAGCCGGTGTCTCGACGGCGAGGTCGACGTCGCCCATGGCTCGCGCGTGCTCGGGCGACGCCGATCGCCAACCACCTCGCCCGCGAGATGCGGGATCGTCTTCTTCAACCGGATCGTCTCGCTGATCACCCGGACCAAGGTCACGCGACTGCTCCAACGGCTACCGCGCCGTACGCACCGACCGTCCTGCCGCAGCTCGTCCTGCGCCAGGAGCAGTTCCACACCTCCGAGTTCATGATCGAGGCGATCAAGCGCGGCATCCCGGCCGAAGGAGGTGCCGGTCACGGTCGCGCAGCGCACGCCACGGCCACTCGAAGAAGCCGGCCGTCGTGCGCTACGGGCTCGGCTTCGCGAACGCGATCGTCCGAACCTGGCTCAGGTAGAGCTCAAGCAGCTCTTCTGCGCGTCCTTTCTGGCCCGCCCCTGCAGACGTCTCGCCCTTTGCCGCCGCGATGAGGTGTCCCTGCCGCCGCCCCTTCAGCTTGTCCCTGCCACCGCCACCGCACAACCCATCCTTGCCGGCGCGTCCCTTCAGGGTGTCCCTTCCGCCCAGCCCAAGAACGCCATCGGCCCTGCTCGTTCCGGCGAGCCAGTCCTCGCCGGAGGTGCCGACGAGGTTGGACCACCGCTCCGCCGCGCATCTCAAGAACTCGTAGGCGCTGATATCGCGCCGACCGGGAACGCCGCGCTGGTCGGTGGGCCCAGAACCCCGGCCGCCTCCGTTGATCGCCGGGCTCTTGGCGAGGAGCGCAAGGCGTGAACGTCGCGCCGCCATTGTTCGTGAGTGGCCCGAGTCGCGCTTGACGTTGGTCTTGTCCTCGCGCCGTGGCGCGAACCTGCAGCCGCTGCGATCGCCGATCAGGTTGTTGCCCTGCGAGATCAGGGTGCCACCGCAGTCGGGCGACTCGAGATCGAAGGCGGAGAGTCGGTGTTGCCGGCGATGATCGTGTTCCGGAAATTGAAGGTGCCCACCGGGTTTGAGACGCTTCCGGGCGCGACCAGCACGCCTCCACCTCCAGCATCCCCATCGGTGTCGGCGGTGTTGCTGGCGATCGTGACGTGGTTCGCAGGCCCGCCAGCCCGCCCAAGCCCTGGTCGATGGCGCCCTTCGCGCCGCCTTCGGCGCGGTTGCCCGACAGAGCTCAGCGTTGGTGATGACATGGTGGCCGGGCCGGCGTTCGCGATCCCGCCGCCATAGCTTGCGGTCGTCTCATTCCCGCTTACGGTCGCGTTCGAAAGGTCGAGGTTTCCCCTCGTTGCGAATTCCGCCTCCCGACATGCTGGTCCTGCTGTTCCGGATCAAGTCGACGCGGTCAAGTTGCCGGCGCCGTACACGTGAATCACCCGGTCGACTCGCCTCAAGCACGGCCGGGTCACGCCGGTATGTGTGATCGTCATCGGGCTCGCGACGTGGAGGTCACCGTCGAGCCTGTCGTCAGCGGTCGCGCCACGCAGGATCGACAGCGTAGACCGGTGGCAAGGGGGATCGTGTCGGCGCCACCACCCGCCGGACACCCCCGAACGCGCTGGTCGGTGTTGGCGGCCAGGATGGCTCCCGCAGGAGCAGGCCGTGCCACCGCCATTCTCACCGAACGTGGTGGGCGTGATCACGGCCGCGAGCGCAGGCGAGCTCCACCAGCAGCGCAACGTTCCATTGTTCCGAGAAGACCAACCGCCAGTGAGCCGCTTCGCCGTGCGTGAGTACCCATCCTGCGCCCTTCCCAGCCTGTCGCGAATTTGACCCACTCAGGTCGAGCGGTGGCAGGCCCGGGCCTGACCGACGGATCGGGGAATATAGGTCGCACAGCGCGGGCAGACCTGACGTGGAGCTTGAGCGTCTTTCTGCACGTCGCGATCGGTAGCTCCTGGCTCCTCGTGCTCCAGAGCGAGGATCACGCGCGATCAGCCCGGAAGAATCGGGATCACCGTCCCCGACCACGAGCCAGAGGAAGAAGGAGCCGTGCCCTTGGCCCGGCCGATGATCCCCGTCGCGAGGCCGAAGAGCAGGGCGACGATCGCTGCTAGGTGAGCGCCGGCCACCGGTCCGCCGCTTCCAGAGACGCTCCCCTTTGATCAGCTCGCGTGACGGACGCTGGCCGTGCCGGCCCTCGGCCCCTTGCTCTCCTTCATCACCGCGCCGACGATCCGGCCGATCGCCTTCTCGTTGCCCTGCCGTACCTGCTCGGCGGCCTCGGCGCTCGGCCTCGATCGCCTCGGTCGACCGATCCGCCTCCAGCTCGGGCTGTCCGAGATCTGGGCGAGGCCCTCCCGCTCGACGATCTCCGCCGGATCGCCGCCCTTCCGACGAGCTTCGCGAGGACCTCGCTTGCCGGCGCCGTGCGAGATCGTCTTGGCCTCCACGAGGCCGGCGAGAGCGGCGACGGCCTCGGGGTCGCCTTGGAGGCCATCGGGTCGTCCTCCGCGCCCGCCTGGCGAAGCGCGGCGACCAGCTCGCCGGTGACCCAGTTGGCGATCGACTCTGGCGGGCGTGCCGTCCGCTTCAGCGACGGCGCGCTCGAAGTACTCGCCGTATTCGGGCTGGAAGGCGAGCATGGTCGCGGACCTCCTCGGAGAGGCCGACCTCGTTCAGGTAACGCTCGCGCCGGTGTGCCGGCAGCTCGGGAAGCGAATCACGCGGCCTCCTTCAGCATCTCCTCGGTCGGGCGCCACGGGCACGAGGTCGGGCTCGGGGAAATAGCGGTAGTCGTGCGCGTACTCCTTCGAGCGCAGCGGTGTGAGCGAGCCGTCCTCGGGATGGAAGTGGAGCGTGTCCTGGACGACCTCCTCCCGCTCTCGACAGCCTCGCTCGACGTGGCCAGCTCGGCCTCGATCCCGCGCTCGAGGAACTGGAAGCTGTTCATGTTCTTGAGCTCGGTCTTGGTGCCGAGCTCGTCGGAGCCCGACGGGCCGGATCGAGACGTTGGCGTCGCACCCGGAGCGAGCCCTCCTCCATGTTCACGTCGGAGACGCCGAGCTGGCGGAGCGGTGCGTGCGCAGCAGCTGCGCCCACTCGCGGACCTGATGGCGCCGAGCGCAGGTCAGGCTCGGTGACGATCTCGACCAGCGGCGTGCCCGCTCGGTTGAAGTCGACCAGTGAGGCGCCGGAGCCGTGGATCCGCCCCGACTCGCCCACGTGGATCGAGCTTCGCCGTGTCCTCCTCGAGGTGGGCGCGCTGGATGCTGGACATCGCCGAGCCGGCCGTTGCACGGCAAGCGGTTCGTCGTACTGGCTGATCTGGTAGCCCTTCGGCTGGTCGGGATAGAAGTAGTTCTTGCGGTGGAAGATCGAGCGCGGCGGGACTCGCAGCTCCAGCGCCGCCGCGATCATCAGCGCGTAGCGGATCGACTGCTCATTGGTCGTCGGCAGCGAGCCCGGATGGCCCAGGCAAACCGGGCAGGTGTGGGTGTTCGGCTCGTCGCCGAAGGACGGCGAGCAGCCGCAGAACATCTTCGTCCTGGTCGAGAGCTGGACGTGGATCTCCAGCCCGATGACCGCCTCGTATCCGTTCTAGCGCTCACAGGCCCCACCCTCTGACCGTCGCCTCGTCCGCGCCGAAGTAGTGGCCGACCTCGTGAAGGACCGTCTGCCGGACGCTCTCCGCGTCGGCGTGATGCTCGCGATAGATGATGATTCGCGGCATGCCGCCCCGCGGATCGAACAGCCCCATCAGGCGCCCGCTCGGATGCCGGTCCTCGACGATCACCGCGACGTTTGTCAGCCTGCGATGCGATCTCGGGCGGCAGCGAGTCGAGGGCGTCCCGACCGCCTCGCGGAACTCCTCATCGGTGAGCGCCGGGGCGCCCCTCACCTGCGACCCTCCGTTCCCGTTGCGGCCGAAGCCGATTGCCCGCTCCATCGCGTAGGCGGCATCGAGCATCGCCGAGTCGCTGAAGGCGGGCCCGGCGATCTGAAAGCCGACCGGCAGGTCAGCGCCACCGCCGCTCGGGCTGCGCGAGGCCGGCGGGGATCGAGATCGCCGGGATCCCGGCGAGCGGCATCGGCACCGTGCAGTAGTCCGAGAGGTACATCGCCAGGGGATCGTCAGTCCGCTCGCCCAGCTTGAAGGCAACCGTCGGCGAGGTCGGGGTGACGACGAAGTCGAAGCGCTCGAACGCCTTGGAGAAGTCCTCGGCGATCTTGGTCCGCACCCGCTGGGCGCGGCCGTAATAGGCCTCGTAGTAGCCGGAGGAGAGCGCGTAGGTGCCGAGCATGATCCGGCGCTTGACCTCGGCGCCGAAGCCCTGGGCGCGGGTCTCCTCGTACATCTCGGTCAGCTCCTCGGCCTCGACCCGCAGGCCGTAGCGGACGCCGTCGAAGCGCGCCAGGTTCGCGGAGGCCTCGGCCGGGGCGAGCACGTAGTACGCCGAGATGCCGTGCGGCGCGTGCGGCAGCTCGGTCTCGACGACCTCGCCGCCCAGCTCCTCGATCAGCGCGACCGTGCGCTCGAAGACCTCCCGGCACGCCGGACTCGATTCCCTCCGCCTCGCTGGCGAGCTCCTCGGGGATCCCGAAGCTGAGGCCGCGCAGGTCCTCGCGGCTCGGGCAGGTCGATGCCGCCGTCGATGCCGATCGAGGTCGAGTCGCAGTGGTCGTGGCCCTCCATCGCCTGGAGGAGCAGCGCGCGCGTCCGTCACGTTCGCGCGTCAGGGGCCCGCACTGGTCGAGCGAGGAGGCGAAGGCGATCATCCCGTAGCGCGAGACCGCGCCGTAGGTCGGCTTCATGCCCGACGATCCCGCAGAGCGCGGCCGGCTGGCGGATCGAGCCGCCGGTGTCGGTGCCGATCGCCGCACGGCGCGAGCCGGCCGGCGACCGCCGCGGCGCTGCCGCCGGACGAGCCGCCCGGGACCCGCGCCGGGTCCCACGGGTTGAGCGCCGGGCCGTAGGCGGAGTTCTCGTTCGACGAGCCCATCGCGAACTCGTCCATGTTGGTCTTGCCGAGCACTCGCGCCCCGGCCTTGCGGAGGCCGCGGACGGCGGTCGCGGTGTACGGCGGCCGGTAGCCCTCGAGGATCTGCGAGCCCGCCGTGGTGGGAATCCCTCGCGTGCAGAAGATGTCCTTGACCGCCACCGGGATCCCAGCCAACGGACGATCGGGATCGATCTCGTCCTGTGCGGCACGGGTTCCCTCGAGGTCGGCCTGACCGGCGTCCTCGGCGGTCAGAGGAGGGCGTTCAGGGAATCGGCGGCCGCCGCCTCGCGGTAGGCGTCGAAGTACTCGTCCGCGGCCAGCTCGCCGGAGCGGATGCGCTCGGCCGCCTCGCGCGACCGTGAGATCGATCAGCTCTTCCGCCATCTAAGCCTGGGGCGACGGGGACGCGGAAGGCGCCGCTGGCGGGGTCCGGGGCAGGCTCCAGGACCTCGTCGCGCGACCAGCTCGGTCGCGGCTCGTCCGGCCGCAGGACGTTCTCGAGCGCGATCACGTGCGAGGTCGGCTCGACGCCCTCGAGGTCGAGCTCGGAGATCCGATCGACGTGCTCGAGGATCCCGGAGAGCTCGCCGGCCATCCGCTCGACCTCCTCGTCGGTGAGCTTGAGCCGCGCGAGCCTCGCGACGTGCGAGCACCTGGTCTCGATCAATCACCGCGGCGGATTCTAGGTGTGGACCATCCTGGCCAGCCAGCCAGTTAGGATGCCGCCGCCATGTCGGGGGAGAGAGCCGAGCGCTTCGTCGTCCTCAACCTGCGCTTGATGGCGGTCGGGCTTCGCGATCACCGGCTTCTTCTTCATCGCCTGGCCCGACGGGACGCTCGCTCGCCTCACCGAGCTCGGCGGCGCACCTGCGGCTTCGACACGCCGGCGCCCAAGACCGAGGAGCGGCTGTGGCTCTCGCTCGGCTTCGCCTACATGGTGGTGATCACGTTCCTCGCCTGATCGCCTCAGACCGACGTCGTCCGCTACCGCCCGATGATCCTGGCGCTGGCCGCCGGCAAGGCGGCCTCCTCGATCACCTCGCTCGTCTTCTTCATCGAGGACGACGTCTTCGTCTACCTGCTCAACTGGAATCGTCGACGGATCCCTGGTCCTCGCGTCCCTGCTGCTCTGGTCGCTGGCCGGCAGGGTCGGCTCGCCCGCCGCCCCGCCCTGAAGGCGCCCGCCGGGGCTGCGGGCCGCCGAGCTTCGAACTCTGCGAGCGATCGCGGAGGCACTCGCCCCTGGTGAGGACGGGCTGCCGGCGGCCGAGACGACAGGTCCCGGTCGCCGAGCCCGGTCGCCCGCTTTCTCTCGCGTCTGCCGGCCCGGACGGTGCAGGTCGTCACGCATCGCCCTGCGAGCCTTCGAATGGCTGCCGTTCCCGTGGCGCTTCAGCCGGCTGAGCCTCGAGGCCCGCTCCGAGTACATGGCGAAGATGGAGGGCTCCCGCTTCGCGCTCTACCGCGACCTGCTCCTGCTCGCCAAGCTCCTGGCGATGATCGGCTGGGCGCGAGATGACCGCGTCCGGAGCGGCGATCGGCTTCGAGTACAGCTGTGCCGTAGCGGAGGGGCTCCCGAGCCGGCGCCCGCCAGCCTCGGCGACCTCGAGCCGCGGGGCGAGGGCGAGGAGTGCGACGTCGCCATCGTCGGCTCCGGCGCAGGTGGTGCCGCCGCGGCGGCGACGCTCGCCGAGGCCGGACTCGACGTGCTGGTCCTGGAGTCGGGCCCCTACGTCGATCGCGCCGGCTACCCGAGCGATCCGCTCGAGGCGATGCCGCTCTTCTACCGCGACGGCGGCATGACGATCGCCGATGGGCAAGCCCGCGATCCCGGTTCCGGTCGGCCGCACCGTCGGCGGCACCACGGTGATCAACTCCGGCACCTGCTTCCGCGCTCCCGGCGGAGGTGCTCGAGGAGTGGCGGGATCGCGAGGGCGTCGACTGGGCGACGGACCTCGATCCGATCTACGAGGCGGCGGAGGAGATCCTCGCCGGTCACGCCGCTCGACATCGAGACGCTGGGCCGAAACGGGCAGCTCTGCGCCGAGGGCGCGGAGGCGCTGGGCGCGAGCGGCGGGCCGATCAGCCGCAACGCGGGCCGCTGCGTCCAGTGCAGCTCCTGCCCCTCGGTTGCCGCATCGACGCGAAGCGGGCCGCGCATGTCTCCTACCTGCCGCGCGCGGTGGCCGCCGGGGCACGGGTTCGGGCGGGCGTCCAGGTGCAGCGGGTGCTCACCGAGGACGGCCGGGCAGTCGGCCTCGCCTGCCGGGCGGGATGCCGACCACCGGTGCGGAGGAGATGCACACCGCAATGGCCGCGCCGCCGCCGGGCCGCGACTGGCAGGTCCGGGCCAAGGCGGTGATCAGCGCCGGCGGGGCCTTCGGACGCCCGAGCCCTGCTGCGCTCTGGAGTCCGCCATCCGGCACTGGGACGGCATCTCCACATCCACCCCGCCGCCTGGATCGGCGCGCGCTACGAGGAGGAGGTCCGGGGCTGGGAGGGCGTCATGCAGAGCTACTACGTGGATCAGTGGCAGCCCGAGGGGATCCTGCTCGAGGCGACCTTCACCCCGCTCTCCTTCGGCGCCCAGTGGCTGCCGGGGTCGGCCCGGCCTTCACCGATCGGGTCGCGAACTTCGACCACATCGCCTCGATCGGCGTCCACCTCCACGACCACTCCGAGGGCAGGGTCGGCCTGAGCTCGAACGGCTCACTGCGGCTCTCCTACCGCCTGCTGGATGAGGAGGCGCGGCGCATCCAGTTCGGGATTGCCAGGGCGCGCCGAGATCCACTTCGCGGCGGGCGCGACCGGAGGTCTATCCGAACGTCGGACCGGTCTCGGTGATCAAGCGCGGCGATCTCGAGGAGTTCGAGACCCTCGGGCTGCGCCCTGCCGACCTGCGCCTCGAGGCCTTTCACCCGATGAGCACCGCCGCGCATGGGCGCCGACCCGGCATCAGCGTCGGTCGACCCGACCGGCGCGGTACGGGGCGTCGAGGGCCTCTACGTGGCCGACGCGAGCCTCCTGCCGACCTCGGTCGGCGTCAACCCGATGATGACCATCATCGCCTGCGCCACCCACGTCGCGCGGGATGCGGCCGATTCGCTAAGCGGCTGAGGGCTTGCGGAGCGGTCGCGGCTCCTGCATCCCCAGGTACCCGCCGTACGTGACCCCGGCCGCGGCAACCAGCCCGAGCCACGCACCGATCTCGCGGTCCGACGCCGTCGCCCCCGGCGGATTGATCAGCCGGTAGGCGATCAGCAACAGCGCCAGGCCGCCGAACCCGGCGGCCACGGCCGAGCCCGCCACCGGGTAGCTGACGGAGATCCGCCCCAGCACCGCAGATCCCACCGACAATCCTCGCGATCGCGGCGGCCGCGCATCACCAGGTCGACGACGCTGAAGGCCTGCCAGGCGGTGGCGTTGTCCCCTTGGAACGAGTACCAGGGGAGAAAGCTGACGACGAGCAGGCCGGAGGCCGCAGATGCGCCACCGACCCAGCTCGCCCAGCCTCACTCGCTTTGCGTCAGTACCGCTCGCCTCCGACGTTCTCCTGCATCGCCAGGTAGCCGCCGACCGCGACCCCGGCGCACGCGATCAGGCCGAGGAACAGCCCGATCTTGCGGTCGAGGTCACCCGGCGTGTCGAAGACCTGGTAGAGGATCAGCAGCGTGCCGATGCCGGCCAGCAGCGCCGTCGCCATCGACGCCATCGGCGCGTCCCCGCCATCGCCCAGGACTGACAGCGCGGCTGGCACCAGCGCCACCAGGATGACGATCAGCAGGTAGATGTCGAGCGGGTTCTCGGCTTCCCAGAGGTTGAAGTTCTTGGATCCGCCGATCGTGGTCCCGCCGACCGTCACGGCACCGGAGATGTCGAACCAAGGCAGGAAGCTGATGATGAACAGGGCGATCGCAGAAACCGCGGCGACGAGCTGCCCCTGAGACAAGCGGTTGGCGTCCAATTTTTCTCCTCTGTCTAGGTCAAACGGGTCGCGGTGCACCCGCGCCGCGCGAGCCTATATCTCTCCGGCGACCTCTTCCTGCATCGCACGGAAACCACCCACTGCGATCACGATCGCCGCACCCGAGCCCGACGTACGCTCCGATCTTGCGATCGGCGCCGTCAGGGAAATCGACGGTCAGGAAGGCGATCACCAGGGATCACCGCGACCGTCCCCAACAACAGGGTCGCCGCGGATACGAAGGAGAACTCCGACGCGCTGTCGGTGAGCGCCAGCAGAGCGGGCAGGAGCGCGACGACTCCGGTGATCAGGAGGTAGATGTCGAGGACGAGCCCTTCCAGATGTTCTCCGAGGCTGCTCGTATCGACGCCCCCGGGAGCCCGGCTGGGAGCGAGGGCCGCTGATGCCGATCCAGGGCAGAAACATCGCGACCAGCAGGGCAATCCCTCCGACCGCGCGCGATCACCTGCCCCTGAGACAACCTTCCCATTCCCGCCGTCCTCCTCGATCGACTTCTACTGACGAGCGAGGAGACCCTATACAGACCCGCGTATGTGAACGCCCTTCCGCGCCCGCGCCGCCTGAACGCGTGTTCGCGCAGCAGCATCGCGATCGTCATCGGACCGACGCCGCCGGGCACCGGCGTGATCGCTCCGGCGACCTCGACTCGCCGCCTCGAAGTCGACGTCGCCGACAAGGCCGTCGTCGGTGCGGTTGGTGCCGACGTCGATCACCGTGGCGCCGGGCGGATCATGTCGCCGGTGACCAGCCTGGGCTGACCGGCCGCGGCGACCAGGATCTCGGCACGCCGGCAGACCTCGCCGAGGTCACGCGTGCGGCTAGTGGCAGCACGGTCACGGTGGCGTTCGCGCCGAGCAGCAGCGAGAAGAGCGGCCGCCCGACCAGGTTCGGAGCGCCCCACGATCACGGCCTCCTTGCCGTCGAGCTCCACTCCCGCTGAGCGAAGTCAGCTCCATCACGCCCTGGGGCGTGGCAGGCACGCAGACCGGGCTGCCCGCGGGCCAGCAGGCCCGCGCTGGTCGGGGTGAGGCCGTCGACGTCCTTGCCGGGATCGAGGGCTGCGACGACCGGATCCGGATCGAGATGGTCCGGCAGGGGAAGCTGGACGAGGATCCCGTCGACCTCGTCGTTGTCGTTGAGCTCGCCGACCAGTTCGAGCAGCTCCTCCTGGGAGATCGACGCGTCCGGCTGGTGGTCGAACGAGCGGATGCCGACCTCCTCGGAGGCCTCGTGCTTGCGGCGCACGTAGATCGCCGAGGCGGGTCGTCGCCCACCAGCACGGTGGCGAGCCCGGGCGGGCGGCCGAGCTCGCGGGTGAGCTCCTCCACCTCGCCGCGCACGCGCTCGCGCACCGACGCGGCGACGGCCTTGCCGTCGATCACGGTCGCGCGCCATCTAGCTCGCCTTCCGCAGAGCGGCGCGTAGTCCGCCATCAGCTTGCGCTCGGCTCCGTCGCTCGCGAAGCGCACGACTACCACCCCCGCCCGGCTCGACCGCGGTGACGACCCCGTCGCCGAAGCTGGCGTGGATCGACGTCGTCACCGGTGGCGAAGGAGAGCGATGGGTCGGCCCTGGCGGCCGGCGCGGCGCCGTTGCCGCCCAGCGACCAGCCGGTGAGCGCCTGCGCCCTCGGTGCCCTCGCGCTCGATCAGCTCGCTCGGGCAGCTCGGAGAGGAAGCGCGACGGGAAGCCCGTCTCGCGTCCGGCGAACAGCCGGCGGCTGCGGGCGTGGGTCATCCAGAGCCGCTTGCGCGCCCGCGTGATTCCGACATAGCAGAGGCGGCGCTCCTCCTCCTCGTTGCCCTCCTCGAGCGAGCGCGAGTGCGGGAAGACGCCCTCCTCGCAGCCGATGATGAAGACCGCGTCGTACTCGAGGCCCTTGGCGTTGTGCAGGGTCATCAGCGTCGACCTTGGACTCGTCGCGCTTGCAGGTCGTCCTGGTCGGTGTAGAGCGAGATCTGCCTGCAGGAACTCCTCGAGCGGCGCGAGCTCGGACGGTCCCCTCGACCTCGCGGTTGGCGTCGAACTCGGCGGCGACGCCGACCAGCTCCTCGAGGTTCTCGATCCGGCCCTCGGCCTCGATCGTCCGCTCGGCCCGCAGAGCGTCGAGGTAGCCGGCTCTCCGCAGGAGCGCCTCGAGCAGGCTCGGCGACGGAGCGCGCCCTCGACCGCCGTCGCGCAGCTCCTCGATCAGTCTCGGTGAAGCGGCCGATCGACTTGATCGCCGCCGCCGCCCAGCCCGGCACCGCCTCGGCGCTCGAGCGCGACCTCCCAGATCGTCCGGCCGGTCGTGTTGGCGTGGGCGAGCAGCCGGCCCTGGCTGGTGTCGCCGATCCCGCGCCGCGGCGAGTTGACGACGCGCGAGAAGCACACCTCGTCGGCCGGGTTGACCAGCAGCTGCAGGTAGGCGACGGCGTCCTTGATCTCGGCGCGCTCGTAGAACTTCGGTGCCGCCGATCACCTGGTAGGGCAGCTCGTAGCGGACCAGCGTGTCCTCCAGCACCCGGCTCTGCGCGTTGGTCCGGTAGAAGACCGCGATCTCGTCGCGGCTCGATCCCGTCCTCGGTCGATCAGCCGCTCGATCTCGCCGGCGACGAAGCGCGCCTCGGCGTGCTCGTCGCTCGAGCTCGGCGACGTGGATCGGCTCGCCCTCGCCGAGGTCGGTCCAGAGGTGCTTCGCCGAGCCGCCCGCGGTTGTGCGAGATGACCGCGTTGGCGGCGTCGAGGATCGTCTGCGTCGAGCGGTAGTTCTGCTCGAGCTTGACGACCTGCGGCGTCCGGGAAGTCGTCGCTCGAACTCGAGGATGTTGCGGATGTCGGCGCCGCGGAAGCCGTAGATCGACTGGTCCTCGTCGCCGACGACGATGAGGTTGCCGTGCTCGCCGGCGAGCAGCTGCAGCAGCCGGTACTGGGCGTGGTTCGTGTCCTGGTACTCGTCGACGAGGACGCAGCGGAAGCGCGCCTGCGTAGCGGTCGCGGACGTCCTCGAACAGCTCGAGCAGCGTTGACGGTGCGCACCAGGAGGTCGTCGAAGTCCATCGCGTTGGCGTCGAGCATGCGGCGCTCGTAGAGCGCGGTAGGCCGTCGGCCACGGTCTGCCTCGAAGACGCTGCCCGTGGCCTGCTCGGCGGTAGGCCTCGGCGTCGATCAGCTGGTTCTTCGCGTCGGAGATCTGGGCGCTGGATCGCCGCGCGGCGGGAAGCGCTTGGTGTCGACGCTCGAGCTCGTCGAGGCAGCGCTTCAGCATCCGCAGCGAGTCGGCCTCGTCGTAGATCGTGAAGCTGCGCGTGTAGCCGAGCCGCTCGGCGTCGGCGCGCAGCAGTCGCGCGCAGGCGGCGTGGAAGGTCATCACCCACATCGCGCGCGGCGACGCGGCCGACCAGCGAGCTCGACCCGCTCGCGCATCTCCGCGGCGGCCTTGTTGGTGAAGGTGATCGCGAGGATCTCGCTCGGCCGCGCCTGGCCGGTCGCGCAGCAGGTAGGCGATCCGGTGGGTGAGCACGCGCGTCTTGCCCGAGCCGGCGCCGGCGAGGATCAGCAGCGGCCCCTCGCCGAGGGTGACCGCCTCGCGCTGCGGGCCGTTGAGGTCGGCGAGCAGCCGCTCGACGCTGGTCGGCGCCCGCCTCGGTCGGGGCGCCCGACGGCTCCTCGACTGCCTCCTCGGGTCGACCTTCAAGTCCTCTCTACCGCGTGGCCATGGGCCAGCGCGGGCGCGGCCCAGGCGGCTCACGCCGCCGGCTGAGCTGGGCCGCCTTCTGTCGGCCGGAGCTCCGGCCACCTCCGCCGTGCCGATGTCCTCGCCGGCTGAGGCCGGCGAGCCGCTTCTCGAGCTGCGCGATCCGGGCCGAGAGCTCCTTCATCGCCTCGGCGATCGGGTCCGGCAGGTGGATCCAGTCGGTGTCGGGCCCTCGACCGGCCGGCCCTCGACCCGGACCGGATGACCCGGGTTGCCGACGACGGTCGTGCTGCGGCGGCACGTCCTCGATCACCACCGTGTTGGCGCCGACCTTGGCGTCGTCGGCCGACCGTGATCGGGCCGAGCAGCTTGGCGCCGGAGCCGATCGGTGACGTCGTCGTCGCAGGGTCGGATGGCGCTTGCCGCGCGCGAAGCCGGTGCCGCCCAGGGTCACGCCCTGGTAGAGCGTCACCCGATCGCCGATCTCCGTCGGTCTCGCCGATCACCACCCCGGAGCCGTGGTCGATGAAGAAGTCCGAGCCGATCCTCGCCGCCGGGTGGATCTCGACCCCGGTCACCGAGCGGCTCGCATAGGCGATCGTGCGCGGCAGCGAGCGGGACCCCGGCCTCCCAGAGGGCGTGCGCCGACGCGGTGCGCGAGCAGCGCCTGCACCCCGGCCCAGCCGGTGAGGATCTCGAGCGTGCCGATGCCGCGCGCCGCCGGATCGCGCTCGCGCGCGGCGGCGACGTCGCGCGAGACTCTCCTTGAGCACGCGCCTGAGCGTGCCCAGACCGAGCACGCGTCAAAGCTTAGGACGAGCGGCACGCTCGGATGGGGCGAAGAAGGGCAGCGACATGTAGCGCTCGCCGGAGTCGCGGCACGATCACGACGATCCGCTTGCCGGCCATCTCTCGCGGCGCGGCGAGCTCGAGCGCGGCCCTGATCGCTAGCCCCGGCGGAGATCCCGACCAGCACGCCCTCGCGCTGGCGGCGACGCGCGCGCCGTCTCGAGCGCGTCCTCGTCGCTCGACCGCGATCGATCTCGTCGATCACCGTCGCGGTCGAGGACCTCGGGCACGAAGCCGGCGCCGATGCCCTGGATCTTGTGCGGCCCGGGCCGACCGCCCGAGAGCACCGGCGGAGGCGGCCGGGCTCGACGGCGACGACCTGGATCGTCCGGGCGCGCGCTCCTTCAAGCACCTGGCCGACGCCGGTGATCGTGCCTGCCGGTGCCGACGCCGGCGACGAAGGCGTCGACCTCGCCGTCGAGGTCGCGCCAGATCTCCTCGGCCGTCGTCCGGCGGTGGATCTCCGGGTTGGCGGGGTTCGAGAACTGCTGCGGCATGAAGCCGCCTGCGCTGCTCGCGATCTGCGTTGGCGAGCTCCACCGCCTCGTTCATCCCGCCCAGCGACGGGCGTCTCGTGGACCTCGGCGCCGTAGGTGCGCAGCAGCGCCGTCCGCTCCCGGCTCATCCCCTCGGGCAGCGTCAGGATCAGCTCGTAGTCACGCGCGCCGCGCACACCATCGCCGAGCGCGATCCCGGTGTTGCCGCTGGTCGGCTCGACGATCACCGAGCGGCCCGCGCTCGATCACTCCGTCGCGCTCGGCGGCGTCGATCATCGCGACGCCGATCCGGTCCTTGACGGAGCCGCCGGGATTGAAGAACTCGCAGTTCGCGACCACCTCGCCCGGCAGGTCGGCGCCCAGCGCGCGGCAGCGCGACGAGCGGCGTGTTGCCCACCACGGCGGAGCTCTCCGCGCCCACGCGCACGTCGTCGTCGTCGTCCCGTTGGACCCGGCCATCGGAACAAACTACGCGGAATCAGGTCAGGTTTCGGGGTTTCCGCACCGTCGTTCGGGGTAGAACGCGAACAGGTGTGCGCGCTGACGCAGACCCGGCAGGGATCTGCGGCGCGGAGCGACCTCCGCCCCGGGCGGCAGGGGACGCTGTCCGAGGGGCGGTCAACTTCCACCCTGGCGCGAAGGTGGTGCCAGCTCCTCAGTCAGCCCCGCTTGGCCAGCCGACCTGGTCCTACCACCGCCAGCGACGCTCCCACCAGAGCAACGTTCGCTCGGGCGTTATCCACGTCACGGGCCGGCACCGGCCACTGGATCGTGCTGACAGCTCATTTCAGCGCGTCAGCGGCACGACGAAGATCGATTGCCGCTTTCTCGGAGGGTCTGACGACGAATCAGGTCGTCTAGCGCGCCCTTCAGCTGTCGCGCGTCATCTCCATTCGACTTCCTTTCGATTGGCCCTGCGGTAAGGCTTATGCGGCCGCAAGGCTTATCAGCCGATCCGGGTCTCTAGCGAAAACTGATGACCCAGAAGCCTCGCCATTTGCGAGCAACACTGAGTGGGTTCGCCAGTCAGCCGCCGGAGCACCGGGCACACCCACCGTCACCCGTTTCCATCTGACGCCCTACGGCGCTTACTCGGGGTACAGGCGAAGCTGATCGCCTAGTAGAGCCGGAAGGAACTCATGGGCTTACAACACTGGTGGCCTATCCCGACGCGGGGCGCCGGCGGAAGCGCGACCCGCGTCAGCCAGTCGCCGGGCCTCGAGGCAGACGCCGCGCCACCCGGCGGTTCGCCCCGGCTGGGCCGGGGCTACGAGGCACAAACGGCCGTGGAGGGCCATAACCGTGAAGCACCAGGTGAATCCTCGGGCCGGAGGCCGTGGGATCCGGGACCGCGCTCCTAGATGTGGCACCTCCTCGACCAGAGCGGCCCAAATCGCATCGCGATGAGGAATCGGCCGCGATGTGCGCCGTAGATGCGCCAGTCGGCTGAGGGGACCACCGTTTTTCGTCCAAGCGGCTACCGCGAGAGCCCGGCGGCTTCGAGGGCTTGCCTCGGGAGTCGCGCAGAAGTCGGCCTCGGCGTCGATCAATCCCTCCTCGACCGTATAGACGAGGCCGTAATCCATTTCCCGACCCACGCGTCGCCGTCGTGGGGTTTGCCGCGTTGGTGAAGGATGACCACTACCCGGTTCCTCCAGCGTCGATGATCTTCACCGGCTCGTAGATGAAGTCGTCATATGGCTCCATCCAGGCGGCGCGGAACTCGAGGAACTCATCCGCGCCGTGCAGCGTGGTTTGCTCCTCCATGAACCCCGAGAGGTCGTAATCGGGTCCTGCGCGAAGTACTGGCTCACTCTCAGGAGCGACGAGGCCCTCATCCAGCTCTGTAAACCAGTTGAGCGCCGCCCGCGCCAGCTTCGACGGTTCTCCTCCGACATGGTCTACGCAGTCTCCCCGCGTGTGGGGGGGGAGGGTTGCAAGCGGCTGAGTGCTAACTCACAGACCGTCGAGCCGCGGGGATTGCCTGCGCGGGGTCGTCAAAGGATGCGTCTGGGGTCCCGAGGCGCGTGTAAAAAAAAGGAGCGGCCCTCAGTCGCAAGAGACCGCTCCTCCGAAGAAACAACGAACTACGCGAAGAGAAATCATTGACAGCGAAAGCAACTGGACAACTGGCCGAGAGGGAAGGATCCAAGCAGCGCCGCGGTCGCCGCTCCCGCCGGCTATCAGCAGGGACGCAGGGCGAAGGCTCGTCACGTCGGTGTTCGTATTCCGGCGGCGACCGCAGTCATTGCGTCACCCTTAATGCGCCTTGCTTGGTAGGCCTTGACCTTCGCCAGCTTCTCCCCTGTTGCAGCGCGGGGAAGCGGTGAGCTGGCCTACTCCCGCAGCCCAGCGGCTTCGAGGGCCTCCCGAGGGACCCCGGAGATCTCAGTGCGGACCGCCCCGCATACGGTGGGACGACAGAACGCAATTGTCGGTAAAGGGAGGGCAGTGTGATTCAACGCATCCGCAGCAAGCTCAGCTTCGCCAACCTGACGGGCGGGTGATTGCCAGTCTTCATCGTGATCGGCGGCACGCTTACGCGGGCTCGGAAGATCAACGGCAAGAACCTCAAGAACAACTCTGTCGCGGGCAAGAAGCTCAAGTGCCTGGGCGCCGCGAGCACCAGGACCGGTGCTCTTTACGCCCACTCCAGACCCCGTCGAACTGGATCAACGCCGCGCAGATTGGCTGTCCTTCGCAGGGTCTACGTCTGCCCACAAATGGGAGGCCCTGCTGGTGCTCAAGGCCGCCGGGGTGAGACCTGGACGGACGACGTGATCTCGCCTGGCCTGGGTGGGGGAGGCTGGCCGTGGAAAACGGGACCGTGTTCGCCACAGCGTTGGGTTGGCATCGGCATGCGTTCCGCTGCGTGACGATTTCTCTGCGGGCTAGCGGGGAACCGAATTGGCTGCGGGTTGCGCGGACGTCCGCGAGGTCGTCCGCGCACCCGCGGCCCATCAGCCCAGTGGGGATAAGTGGAGCGGAGCGCTCCCAAAAACGTGGCGCCTGGGACGTTCCCAGACGCCACGCCCTACTCCTGCAGCCTCCTGGGCGGCTTCGGGCGGCGTCGGCCTTGTCGAAGTAGGACCAGACTCGCGACTTTTCCGTCGCGCACTCGAACACCTGAAGAAGCTGACCGTGACTGGAGCCTCGCTTCCTCGGCCCCAAGCGTGGGCACGAAACCGTAACGAGCACAAAGTCACTGGCGGCGGTGAACCTCCGCTTCGTAGTAACTCCTCCGTCCAGACGTCCCGCATCATCTCGACCCACATGCGCAAATCTTCGTGGCCTCGCCTGACGGGGAGTTGTCGGGGATAGTCGGCAAGTCGTGGGTCTCTACGTCGACATGGAAGCACCTAAGCCAGGCGTCGACATCCTGGGTTCAGCGCCTACAGCCACGGCGCAACGTCTCGACGTTCTCCTCCGACATCGCCTATGCATTCAGCGGACTGCCGCTTCTCGCCAAAGCGGCTATCGGGGTTGGGAGCTCGCTTAGCGGGATACTCCTCCCGGGACGTGGAGCAGAAGGAACGTCCGAATCGTCCGCTTAAGTGGATGCGAACCCCACCGCGATGCAAGCTAGCTGACACCCCGCCCTTACGGCAAGGATGCCGATACCCGCCCCGGGTACTACCAAGACCCGCTGGGTGCCCCCAAGTTCAGGAGTGGATGGCTCTTGTGGACTGATCGGACCCGGAAGATCCTCCTGCCTGTTGATGTGCCGAACCGGCTTTTCGCCTACACCAGATCCTGTCTGATTGTTCCTCGGCCTTTCGGCTTCAGGTACTTATCGGGCTTTCGGAGATGATGGGCGCTGGAGTCATTCAACGTCCCCGGTCCCTGCTGGTTCTCTCTCGAGCTGCGAGTGTGTGACCTGGAGGGGACTGGAGCTGGCGCGGCTTCGAACCGCGGGAACGTTGGTGGGTACTGGCGTTCATGGCTACAAGGGGGTGCGTGAGACGTTGAAGTCGTCCGACTGCCCCCTGGGGGTCGGGTCTAACTACTTTCGATGGGGCGTCACCGCCCATCGCCATCGCCTTCTCTGGCGGGACCTTACTCGCTTATTCAAGATTCGCGCGTCGTGGCCCGGCTGACTGACCAGCGGAAATCCTCCGCCCTCAGGACCTACTACGACCTGGAGATAGCTCAGGGCATCGATCCAGTCCTGATCGTTGCCGCTTGCGTCGGTATTGATCAGATGGATAGGCAGGTGTTCACCGGCGGTGGCGGGTAGGTGGGCGCTGTTCAGCGATAGCTGCTTTCCATGGAAAGCGGAAGCCTCCGGAAGAGCGCCGTCTGGTGGGAGAACGCCTCATCCACGGCAGGGGAGGGTCCTAGCGTCAGTCTGCGCGTCAAAGGACGGTCCAGCGGCTCAGCGCGAAAACAACTGTGTTTTCTCTGGCGGAAAGAAAAGCCCCCGGCTGAGCCGCGAGGCCTCTCGTACTTCGCCAACTGGCGAGGCCCAAGGGCGGCGCCGGGGGCTGAGTCTCAAACTCCTATCACGGTCCCGGCAGCTCCCGCTCTAGCGGTGCTTCTTCTTCTTGCACTTCTTCTTCTTGGCGGACTCGGCGGGAGCGGTGCTTCTTGTGCTTCTTGCACTTCTTCTTGTGGAGTGACCGGGCAGGGGCCTTGGGTTGCCGCGTTGGTGGGGCACTGATCCTGGGTCTGGTCACTGAAGCCGTCGTGATCGGCATCGACCCGAGCAGGGCGGAGACGTCGAGTTGGACGTCGCCCTCGGGGAGTTGCGGGCGACCCAGTCGCCCTCCCGCATGATGTCCCCGCCTGTAAAACAAGTTCGTATACCCGGGTGCGCAGGCTGGCGCACCTGGCGAAATTGGGTGAGGGGAAACAGAACCCGATGACGTCGAGGGCATGTGCGGGGACGCGGGTCGAGAAGGTGTTGAGCGTGTTCGCCGCCGGGGTCTCGAACGCACTCCGCCGACGATGGTCAGGCTGCTGGTCCCCGCGTGGCCTTTACTTTGAGCTTGAGCTGGCTCGGCGCAATGCCGCCCCCAAGAAAGCTCCATCGGCGTGATCACTCCGTCGGCCGGGGACCACGTACTGGTTGCTGGCGAAGCGGACTGGCAGCCAGGTGACGTTTTGACTGCAGGCGCTGGAGCTGGGATCGACCGTCTGACTAACCTGCGTCGCCGCACCGGCACCGATCGGGGCAACAACCAGCATCGCCCTGCCATTGCGGCAGCCAGCGACAAGCACCTCACGATTCTCCGCGGACTCCCTTCCACAATGCCCAACCTATTGCCACCCGAAAGGGCTGTGTCAATACGACATCGCCTTTACCCCCGCAGCCCAGCGGCTTCGAGGGTTTTTGGCATGGGTGAGGTAGTTCGTGCCGCGGATTACGCGTCAATCCCCGCCGCTTTCTGAAGACCACGCCGTTATTCCACTCGACCGGGACGCGGCTCTCCCCTTTCCGGTCGCGGACTGGTGCAGAGCGACACGACCTCGGTCGTCGCCAGCGTCCATCAAGCGCACGACCTGAAACGAGAAGTGGACAAAGTCCTGGGTCCAGAGGCGCAATGAATTCGACCCACTCCTCACGCCCACGCCAGACCGATCTTCCTTCGAACGGTGTTCCCGCCAGATCCACTCGAAATCGTCGGCGATGACGCCCAGATCGAAGGCGGCACCGGACCCGAATTGGACTTCGAGCACCTGGCGCACGATCTTGACGTTCTCCTCCGACATCGACCACGCAGTATCTCTCTGCAAGGGGCGCCGCTTTTCTCGTCCAAGCAGACTTTTAACGTGAAGTTCGCCGCGTGCGCTCTTTACGCTTCCGTCCGGTTCTCTTTGTGTGGCGGCCCGAGGTATGGAACTCGGGGAGCAGGTCGTTGTGTGGCCCCACCCCGTCCTCCGTCACCTTCCCGTTCGTGAAGATGGCCGTCATGAATCGCCCACATCGTCGGTGAGCGCGCGCGCCATTGTCCGGGTAGGCAACCGGGCGCTCGGGGTCGTATCGATGATGTCCGGCAAGGTCCCCGCCACCCGCGCTTGGCCTCCTCCGGCAGAGTACCCGCCTGTGTGCTCCAGCGAGGGCCATCACATCGACGAAGCGAGCGTCATCCGCCGGCCTGCCGCCGACGTATGCGTCCTTCTCCTCGTTCGGGACCAGGAAGGGGACCACCTGGGTTCGAGCCCCTGCTCGACTTGGTTCCAGTTCCCGTCATCTGCCGGGACCAGCGCTCGGTGCCAGAGTCCCACTCGCCATCTCTCCAACTCGCCATTGGAAGCTCGAGCACCATGCTGCATACGTCGGCGTCGGCGAAGAAGTCGTCTCCCCGTGAACTGGAAATCGTTCAGGCCCACCGCCCGCGTCGTAGAAGAAGGGGCTCACTGCGCCAGCCAGCGAAGAAGCGATACCACCCGCCTCCGTCACTCGAGCTTCCGGGCCCAGTCGACACCCGAGCACCTCGATGATCGCTTCCCCGCCGTCGCCGTCTGCCGCCGCCCCGGACGCGCGGACCGTCGCGATCTGCGCCCCGTTCTCTGACGGCGAGAATCGGAACCGATAGGTGATGTCCGCGACCAGATCCCCTGTCGGTGCCGATCCTGAAGCTTCGTAGATCGCCTCAGGCGCGAATGGCTCTGAGTGGTGGTCCCTCCGGGAGAGAGCCTTGACGGATGCACGTCCATGATGAGGATCGACCTGTTGGCGTCGTCCTCCGGCTTGGGGAACGCGTACAGGTCGTGCAGTAGTCGAGTCGGGCATCGCCTTGCGGAAGCCAAAATCGGCGCCCGAGTAATGGTGGACATAGGTGATCCTCCTAACCGAGGCCTTGTCCAACAGCACGCTGAGATATACCCAGGATACCCGGCGGCAACCACCGCTTCCGGGAGCCCGGGTGCCTCCAATTCAACGACCACCGCGGCTGGGCGAAGGGAACCCTCCCACCTGTTGGACCGTAAGGAGTTCTTCAGGGGATCGTCAGCGGTGACCCCGATCGGTCGAGCTGATCGAAGCAGGGCTGCGAAGCGTCGGTGCAAAAGCTAATCGAGGCCCGAAGCAGCGCCACCTGATCCGCCGTGGCGGGCGGGACGGCTAGCCCAAGCACGGCAAGCCCGAAAACGCAGCCACTAGCCCCGCCACCCCGATTTCGCGGCGCGGGGCAGAACATGAGATCGCCACGCCAGAGGCGAGGAAGGGAGTTGGATGGTCAGTCGGAGAGCGAAGTGGGCGACTGCAGCAGCGCTCGGCGCGGGGATGCTGTTCCCGGCCAGCGGTCAGGCGGACGAGTGACGATCGGGGGCAACTGGGCAGGGCGCCCAACAATACGAGCGCCGACAACCAGTTCGCCTTCAACACCATCCTTCCGGCGTCCTACAGGCGCCCGGCGGCTCACCTCTCCGGTGAACGGCACGGTCGTAACCTGGAACATCCGGGCGGGTGGGACCGGCGGCTCCACCGGCTTCCAGGTCTTCCGACCGCTCGGCGGTGAGCCTCTATACAGGTGTGGGCTCACTCCGTGTTTGCCGCTGCCACCAACGGGATCAGCAGCTCCTCAATCGCAGGTGCCGATTGGGTCAGAGACACATCGGCCCCGCAATGATGGTTCGTTCGGGGACTCCACTTGTGCGTGCTGATCAGACCACGAAGTCGCCTTCTTCATTCCGGCCCTTCAGGACAATGGGCCGGGGCGAGCACCGACTACGCAGGCTCGAGGACTCGGTCAATGCCGTCATCGAGCCAAGCAACGCGGTCACCATCGGCGCGACCACTCGCAGCAAGAAGAAGGGCACCGCAGCGGTCGCCGTCCAGGTCCGAATCCAGGTGACCTGAGCGCCTCGGGCAAGCGGCGCCAGGTTGCGGATGACGCCTCGGCCAGCGAGACTCTTCCACGGGGTCGCCCAGCTCCTTGTCAAGGCGAAAGGTAAGAAGAAGGCGAAGCTGTTTTCGACCGGCAAGCGTCGAAGCTGACCCCCTCAACGTCACCTTCACCCCCACCGACGGGACTGCGAGGACCGTGACCACCAGAGGTCCGGCCGAAGAAGGCGCTCTGAGCCGAACCGCAGGTCGGCCAGGGTCAGCGCCTCACGCGGCGCAGCAGTTGCGGGAAGCCTCGACGGCCTCAGGCCGTCGAGGCCCGGTTTTATTCATGCCTCCTGGTTTCCGGTGATCGTGTCGGTCCTCGCTGGTCAACAGGTCAATCGTTTCCGTGAAGTGACCGTGCTCATGCTCATCCCGTCTCGCAACGGGTAGATCGCATCGCCGCGAAGTGCAGGCCGCGGCAGCGATCACCAGCAGGTGGAGGTACTGTCTCGTACGGATCCGAGGCTGAGCTGTAGCCGACCGTTTGCTTGTGCGGCGTGGCGGGAGAGTGCCACTGGCGGGTTCACCGGCCCGATCTGCGTGCCCGTTTCTGCCAGTCGTGCCACTTTTCAGCGACCCGAGGCGACCCGAGGCGACCTGGCGAAAACCGTGCATGGGTATGCATAACTTCGCCTTGTGAAGCGTTGGGCGCTAGATGTGGTACATGCCCGCACCGGCCCTCTCGGCCTCGCGCCGGGCGATATCGCCGATCGTGGTGGAGCGGAAGGTGGTGCGCAGCGCTTCCACTCCTCCTCCCAGATGCCGCCGGCCTCCTTGGCCTCCTGGCCCACGACGCCGTCGAGCGCCTGACCACCTCGAGGACGGTGATCTGGTCCGCGGGCGGGCGAGCGTGTAGCCGCCCTTCGCTCCGCGGTGGCTGATGAGGATCCCGGCGCGGCGTAGCGTCGAGAAGAGCTGCTCCAGGAACTGCACCGGGATGCCGCGGCGCTCGGCGACCTGGCCGATCGGCATCGGGCTGTCGCCGGCCCGCGCCAGCTCTGCCAGCGCGACCACCGCGTAACGTGACTTCGAGGTGACTGGAGATCACGACAACTCTTTACCGGGCCGGGCGGTCAGCGCGATGAATCGACGCAACCGCGCCCTGCTGCGAGCGATCGCGCCACTGCTGCTGATGGACGTGATCTTCTACTTCGGCGCAGTCCGTCATCCGGCGATCACCCGTGGTGGGACGTGATCGTCCGCAAGCTCGGGCCACGTCACCGGCTACGCGCTGCTCACCGCACTCTGGTGGTGGGCGCTCCGCGGAGTGGTCGGAAGGCCGCTGCTGATCGCCGTCTGCATCGCCTTCGCCTACGCCTGCACGGACGAGTTCCACCAGACCTTCGTCAGCGGCAGGACCGGCACGCCCGTCGACGTCGCCATCGACTCGATCGGGATGGCGATCGCGGCCTTGCTGATCAATCTGCGTCGAAGAATGTCCGACCCTCGACAGAAATCGACGCAGAAGGGACTCGGTCTTAAATCCAGCCCTGCTCGGTCGCCATGAGGACCGCCTGAGCGCGGTCCAGTGCGCCGAGCTTGCCGTACACGTTGTGCAGGTGGCTGCGGACTGTGCTCGCGGACAGATCGAGCTCCGCGGCGATCTGCTTGTAGACCTTGCCCTCGGCGAGGCGCCGGAGGACGTCCAGCTCCCGCGAGGAGAGCGGACACGGGCCGGTCGCACGGCGACGTGATCCCTGCCCTGGGGAAGCTCGTAGAGGACCATCCGCACCGCCGGCTCGTCGAGACCGCAGTGCTCGGCGGACTCTGACCAGGTCCTGGGTCTGAGACAGGGCAGTCCTCGAGATGGGCGGCGACCATGTCGGCGAAGCGCAGCACCGCGGCCACGCCCTCGGCCTGGGGCGTGTGGTGGCGCTCGATGGACTCGGCGATGCGGGCGTGAAGGCCCCAGCGCGCGGGTGAGCACGCCGCCGACCAGGGCGTGATCGATGCCAAGCTCGCGACGCTCCTGGGCGATCCGCTCTGTCCGGGTCGCGCCCGCGGCGGTCGAAGCCGCTCGGCGTAGCCGGATGCGAAGGCGCGCCAGCACCGGCCTGCCGATGTCGTGGAGGATCGCGGCGAGGGCGACCTCGTCACGGTCCCCGATCCCGCTGAGCTCGGCGATCCGGTCGGCGGCCCGCCGCACGTCGAGGGCATGCAGGCGGAAGCGGTCGGGCGCGAGCGCGAGCCGGCCGTCCCCGTTGAAGATGTCGTATGGCGGGGATGAGCGCAGAATCGCCTCAACCGCACCGGGGCCGAGGCGCTCGACCCGTCTGGCGACGCTGCGAATGCGCCCGCCGCCCTGTAGCTGGCCGGCCGCGCGGACGATCGCGCAGGTGAGGCCGACGTCGGACTCGACCACGCTCGCGACCTCGTGCGGAGGCGCCCCGCGATTCACCTGCTCGAGCGCCTGATCGCGGCCCTCCTGGAGAGCCGGCTGGCGCTCGGCCTCGTCAAACGCCGCCGCCAGGACGCGTCCGCGGCCCTCACCTGAGTGCCGTTCTGACGCCACGTGTGGTCGTGGCCGTCGTTGCCATGGGAAGTCTCATCGGCACTGCCTGGCCGATTGTTTAGCCCATGTGTTGATTACGAACGGTTTCCATCGGCGGCCTCCGTAGAAAGCCGCCCGACAGCCCGCTCAATCCGCTCGAGTGAGCGCTCCTTTCCTAATACTGCAAGCGATTCGAAGATCCCCGGGGATACCGACGTCCCCGTGATCGCGACCCGGATCGGCTGATAGAGCTTTCCCGGCTTCACGTCGTGCTCGGCGAGGATCCGCCTGAGCGCGGTCTCGAGTCTCCTCCGGCTCGAATGAGCTGGCTCCGCGCAGCGCCTCGAGCCGCCTCGGTCGAGCAGCGGCAGCGCGCCCGTCCTTCATCACCTTCCGCCACGCCTTCTCGTCGGTCTCGGGCTCGTCGAAGAGGAAGCCGATCAGCGGCCAGACCTCGGCCAGGGTCTGCGCCTTCTCCTGCGCGATCGCGCAGGCGGCCCGCAGGCGATCGTCGGGCTCCGCGCCCGAGGTGGCGCGCCACCGCGTCCGTGTAGGCGTCGAGATCCATCTCCGCGCATGTAGCGGCCGTTCAGCCAGCGCAGCTTCTGCTCGTCGAAGATCGCGCTCGAGCTGGCCGACGCCGGCGAGATCGAAGCGCTCGATCAGCTCCTCGGTGCTGAGGATCAGCGTCGTGTCGTCTCGCGTGCCCCAGCCGAGCAGCGCCAGGTAGTTGCGCACCGCGGCCGGCAGGTAGCCGGCGTCGCGCAGCTCCTGCACGCGAGGCGGCGCCGTGGCGCTTGGAGAGCTTCTTGCCGTCGGGCCCGTGCAGCAGCGGCAGGTGCGCGTAGCGCGGCGGCGTGACGCCGAGCGCCTCCAGCACCAGCAGCTGCTTGGGCGTGTTGGAGAGGTGATCGTCGCCGCGGATCACGTCGGTGATCGCCCATGTCCGCGTCGTCGACTGCGACCGCGAAGTTGTAGAGGACCGAGCCGTCGCCGCCGGGCGATGACGAAGTCGTCCTGGCAGTCGTTCGGGAAGCGGACCGTCGCCGCGGATCACATCCGTCGACGACGGTGTCGCCTTCGTCCGGGGACGCGCAGGCGGACGGCGGCCGTCTGGGTCCTCCGACGGGCTCGCCGCGATAGCCGCGGTTGCCGCCGTGCTCCGTCTTCCAGGCCGCGACGTCGTCACCGGTCGCCGGGTCGCGGTAGGCGGCGCCCGACTCGAGCAGCCGCTCGAGCGCCTCCCGATGGCGATCCGCCCGCTCGACCTGGCTGACCGGCCCCTCGTCCCAGTCGAGCTCCAGCCAGCGCAGGGCGTCGAGGATCTGCTCGACGTTCTTCGGAGTGGAGCGCTCGCGGTCGGTGTCCTCGATCCGCAGGACCAGTCTCCCCCGCGTCCGCGCGCGAAGAGCCAGTTGTACAGTGCCGTCCTCGCTCCGCCGATGTGCAGCGCACCGGTCGGCGAGGGGGCGAAGCGGACGCGAACCGGATGGATCTGAGCTCACCATGCTGATCGGCGCCCATGTTTCCACGGGGTGGGCTCGTCCGGGCCATCGAGCGGGCGCAGAGCGCACGCTGCGAACGCGATCCAGATCTTCAACCAGAGCCCGCGGATGTGGCGCACCGACCCGCTACGCCGACGACGACTTCGCCGCGTTCCGCGAAGGCGCATGGCGAACCTCGAGTCGAGGTCGGTCGCAATCCACCACGATCTACCTGATCAACCCGGCGGCCAAGGACAGGGAGATGCGCGGAAGTCGCTCGACTCGCCTCACCCACGCCCTGCGGGTCGGCGACGGCATCGGTGCCATGGGCGTCGTGGTGCATCCCGGAGCACTCAGGACGACACCAGAGCGAACGCCGCGCAAGCGGCGCGATCAACCTGACTGCAGGAGGCGCTGGCACGGAGCGAGCGCTGCCCGATCATGCTACGGAACACCGCGGGCTCGCCGCAGCTCCTCGGACGCGACTTCGACGAGGCCGCCGAGCTGATCGACAAGGCGGGCGGCCCGAGCGCCTGGGCCTCTGCATCGACATCGCTGCCACCTGATGCGCGACCGGCTACGACATCGCGCACGCCGAAGGGCAACGAAGGACCTGGTCGCACGAGATCGACGCGAAGGTCGGCCTGGAAGCAGCTCAAGCTCCTCCACGTCAACGACGCCACCGACCCGCTGGGCTCGAACCGGGACCGCCACGCGCCGATCGGCAAGGGCGAGATCGGTCGCAAGGGCTTCCGCGCTTTCTCCGGTGAGCTGTCGCCTGCAGGGCCTGCCCGGCCGTCCTGGAGGGACCCGGCATCGACGGGCACGACTGTTCGCGAAGAAGGACGTCCAGATCATCCGCCGCCTGCACCGCGAGGCGGTCCGGAACCGCAACTGATGCTCCTCAACCGCCGGACCCTGGACGGAATCGCGACCGGCAGAGATCGACCTTGCCTTCCGGCGCTGGAAAGCGCCCGACCGTCAGGACCAGGGCACCCTGCACACCAGCGCTGGACTGCTCGGCATCGACGCAAGTCGAACCCATCGGCCAGCGGCAGATCGACCGGAAGCAGGCCCGCCGTGCCGGGTTCTCAGAGCCGGCGGGAGCTGATCGAGAGCCTCCGTCCGAGGGGCCGCCTCTTCCGGATCCGATTACACCGCATATGGCGACGATCCCCGTGTCGAACTCCGCGCGCGGGCCCCGGATCACAACATCCGAGCGGCGCCGAGCTGGAAGCCCGGCTCGGACGCATGGATCGCGCGCGAGGCGAACCGTGGACGCAACGAATTCTCGAGCTGATCCGCGATCGCTCCCGAGACGCTCGCCGCGGACCTCGCCGCCTCGATCCGGCATGGAGAAGGCCCCGTTCAGAGCGTGACGTGCGCAGGCTCAAAGAGCTCGGGCCGACCGAGAGCCTCCCGGTCGGATACCGGCTTTCGCCGCGGGGCGGGCCTACCTCGGCGGATAGGCCTATAGGGTTGCCGCGTTGAGCACAGGAGCGGCAATCGGGGTTGGTGCTGTCATTGGACTCGTCCTCGGCATCCTTGTCAGCGTGATCACCGACATTCCTCTGGCACCGGAGGCCTGGGCTGCTCACTCGGCATCCTCGCCGGCTGGGCCTACGGCTCCCAGGTAGAGGTAGTAGAGGGCGTAGGGGTCGCGGTCGATCAGGCGGGCGTACTGCGTGACGGCCGCGACGTAGAGCCCGGACGGGTTGTACGCCCGCAGAGCGGGCCCGTAGCGGCGGGGCGCACCGTTCGCGCGCAGGAGGCGGGCGGCGGCCAGGATCGCATCGTGCGGATCGCGGATGTTCCCGCCGTGCCCGTAGATCTCCCAGGTCGAGGGGATGAACTGCATCGGGCCCTGCGCCCCGGCCACGCTGTTGTTGACCACCCGGCCGAACTTGGTCTCCACCAGGTGGATCGCCGCCAGGTAGTTCGCGCCGATCACGAACCGGCGCTCGGCCTCGCCGTAGAAGCCCACCAGATCTGCGAGCGGCGGGCGCTGGCCGAGTCTTCAGCTTCTTGTGCTTGGAACCGGCGGACAGCCGGAGCAGTGCACGGCGGGCTGCGTAGAGCCGGGCGACCTCGCTGCGGACCGATCCGTTCAGCAGCGGGATTACGCGTGTGGCCAGGTTCCTGTGATCCCCGAGGAAGGCGATCTGATCCTGGAGGTCGGCGGACCTCTCCACGACATCCGCGGGCGGTGGCCCGACGGCGGGTCCCGCGGAACGCCAGGCGTCGATCGCCTGGCCGCATGGCGGCGTCGTTCTGGGCGATCTGATCGGCTACCTGCTGTGGCGCGGCGGCGGACGCCCCGCCGCAGCCGATCAGCGCGATTCCTGCAGCCATCCCGGCCACCCAGATCGCGACCAGCTTGCGAAGTGTCCCGCACATTCACTGCACTGATAGCGAGAACGGGCCTACGATGCGGCGACTTCCCGGAGGTGAGATGAACGCAAGCGATGGGCTGTGGCTGCGGATGACTCGCGTCCTGCCAGCCTCGCGCGCGCGGTCTGGAGGGCGATGACGGATCCCGACGAGCTCGCTCTGTGGTGGGGGCCGCAGGGGTTCACCGTCCCGAGCGTTGAGTTCGAACCGAGGGTCGGGGCGAGCTATCGGATCGCGATGCAGCCGCCCGAGGGCGAGACCTTCCACCTCGAAGGCGAGGTCCGCGTGGTCGATCTGCACCGCCAACTCGCCTACACGTTCCGCTGGGATCCCCCGATCCCGAAGACCGAGAAACGGTGGTTACGCTCACCTTCCGCGACGACCGGGACAGGGATCGGGGTCGAGCTCCACCCAGGGTGAGTTCACCACGGAGGGGCGGCTGAGCCTGCACGATGGCGGGCTGGAACGACAGCTTCGAGAAGCTCGAGGAGGTGCTCGGCTGACCGCTCAGCTCAGCGCGTTGCGCAGGTCGAACGCCCGGATCGAGTCCGGATGCTCGTCGGGTGCATCGAAGAAGCGCCGGTTGACGCACTCGTAGGCCGGCCCGTCTCCCTCGTAGGCGCGCTCGACGCTGAACTGGCAGTGCGGCAGCGGATCGCCGGTCATCTTTGATCCCACCGAAGCCCTCCCGGGTCCGCTCGGCCAGCAGGAACATGTCGAAGTCGATCTCGGCGCTGAAGACGTTGTTCATGCAGCCCAGCGTAGCGACCGCCGGTGCGAGCGTCCTCGTAGGTGTAGAGGAACTTGCACCCCATCTCCAGGCAGCCCGCGGGGTTCGACGAGCTTGTCGCAGAACGAGCCGCACTGGCGGCACTTCGCCGGCGGCGCTGCGCTGTTGCTGGGTCTGCCCTGACACGAGGGTCAAAGTCCAGGACCCGTCGGCGGACGGATGGAAAAGTTCCGAGGGCCTCCAGCCCTTGCGCAAACGGGGGGCGATCTGCTGGCGAGCGGCGCGCCCCGGCGGCCAGGTAGGCGGAGATCTCCTCGGCCGGCAGGGGCGGCGAGTAGTGGAAGCCCTGGCCGTTCGGGCAGCCGATCTCCCCGAGCACGGTGGCCTGCCGCTTCGATTCCGATCCCCTCCGCGATCACCTCGATCTCGAGGCTGTGGGAGAGGTCGATGATGGCTCGCGCGATCCGGGCCTGCGCACTCCGAGCCGTCGACGCCGTCGACGAACGGCTTCGCGATCTTCCAGCCAGTCGAACGGGAAGCGCTTCAGGTATTGCAGCGATGAGTAGCCGGTGCCGAAGTCGTCGACCGCTAGCTGCACCCCCAGCTTCGGGCGCGTCGAGCCGTTCCGTGTTGCTGCTGCTGACCTCCATCAGGACCGACTCGGTGATCTCCAGGGTGAGGCGGCCGGGCTCCAGTCCGGTGGCCTCGAGGATTCTCGGCGACGCTCCCGGCACAAGGCTTGCCCTGCCGCAACTGCGCGCCCGAGATGTTGACGTTCAGGCCGAGCCTGCCGTGGGTCGTCCTCCCACTCGACCACCCGCCGGCAGGCCTCCCAGAGCACCCAGCGGCCGAGGGCATGGATCTGGCCGCTCTCCTCGGCGATCGGGATGAACCGGTCGGGAAGGATGAGTCCCTGCGAGGGGTGCATCCAGCGAATCAGCGCCTCCACCCCGATCACCGTCGCCGACTCCATCTCTCGACGATGGGCTGAAACGCTGGAGGACGAACTGGTCGCTATCGGCCGCCCCCCTTCAGATCCAGCTCGAGCTCGAGACGCTGCGCGAGCGCCTCTCGTGCATGTGGCGCTGGAAGATCTCGTAGCGGCCCTTGCCCTGTCCCTTCGCCTCGTACATCGCCAGGTCGGCGTTGCGGAGCAGATCATCGGGCTCCTCCAGTCCAGCCGCGATCCCGATGCTCGCCGCTGATGAACACCTCACGGCCCTCGACCTCGATCACCCGCTCCAGTCCAGGGCGAGGCAGCGCCATCCGCGCGAGCTCGATCGGCTGGCGGACGTCCTCGACGAGGATCGCGAACTCGTCCCCGCCGAACCTCGCGACCGGTGTCGTCGGTCCCACCACCGAGGCGAGCCTCTGCCCGACGATGATCAGCAGGCTGGTCGCCAGCTGCGTGCCCGAGGCTGTCGTTCACCGTCTTCGAAGCCGTCCAGATCGGCGAACAGGACACCCACGGCATCGCCCGCGGCGGCAGCGCGGGTCCGAGCCTGCGCGAGGCGGTCGACGAACAGGGCGCGGTTCGCGAGGCCCGTGAGCGGATCGTGGAAGGCCTGGTGCGCCGTCTCCTCGGCCGCCTTCGCGTCGTTCAGCGCGAGGCCGGCATGCTCCGCAAAGGCGAGACGGCCTCGCGCTCGATTTCGCGTGTAGCGCCGGCCAGACTGCGCGCGTCCCAGCGAGAGTGCGCCGACCAGTTCGCCACGCTGATAGACGGGCGCCGAGGATCACGGCTCGAAGGCCGCCGCCCACGACGTTCGGTATCCGGCGGGGATCCGCACCGTAGTCCTCGACCACGATCGGCCGCCGCTCGGTCACCGCGTGACCAGCGATGCCGACCTGGATCGGAGTCCGGCGTATCTGATCCAGCAGCTCAGCCGGATAGCCCACCGACTGCCACCGACCTCGAGCACGGTCGGATCCTCCGCGGTCGATCAAGCTCAGGGTCCGACCAGTTCGTCGCCGAGAAGCTCGCTGGCGCCCGTGACGATCGCATCGAGCACCTCCTCGATGTCGGCGCGGCTGGCAATCGAGCGCTGCAGCAAGGTGAGCCGCTCGAGCAGGGTCTGGCGCTCCCGAAGCTCGCCGATCAGGCCGGATGCTCCGCAGCGCGAGGGCGAGGACACGGCCCATCCCGCGGAGCAGATCCAGCTCCTCCTTGCTGCGAAGTCCCGGCCCCCGGTCCGCGCGACCAGAAGCGTGCCCTCCTCGCCGACCAGCGAGCAGATCCCGGTGCAGACCCCGAGGGTCCCCGAGCTGCGCTCGAATCGGAGGTCGCCGGAGAGCCTCGACCAGGTCGGCGACCGGCTCGGAGCCGGCGGGAAGCCGACTGAAGCGGCGACCTTCCCTCGCGGATGAGGACGGCCACCTCGGTCCCGATCGCAGCGGCGGCGCGCTCGACGCAGCCCTGGAGGGCGTCCCGCTCGATCAGTGAACGAGGAGACGACCGGGAGAAGCTCGCGCCAGCTGCGCGTCGTCCAACTCTCGGCCTGAAGCTCTCCGATCCGTTGCCGGCACCGCCTGATGCTCCCTGCTCCCATGAGACCCGTCAGCCGACGGGGTCCTGATTCTAAGCCGCCCGGGCGGCTCCGCCGAGCAGGGTGTCGATCTCGGCGTCGAGAGCGGCGCCGAGCGGCGGACGCGGTAGTCGCGCCCCGAACCGCAGCTCCACGCATACCGTCGCGGGTCTTCATCGCCAGGAGGACCTCCGGAGTCCCCTGGAAGTGGCTGAGATGGTCTTCAGCTCCTCGAGCACCGAGACGCCGAACTCGGAGGCGTCGATGTGCAGCCGCAGCGGGCCGCTGTCCCTCCTCCCGCGCCGCCTCGCCTTGGAGACCTCGTCCTCGGTCGGCTCCGAAGAGCTCGACCTCCTGAGCGACAACAGCTTGTGTCGCCGCGCCCTTCGTGGTCGAGGCGGCCACGCACGATCACGATCGCGTCGGCGGCGAGGAATTCCTGGAGGCCTCGTACGCCTTGCCCATGACCAGCATCTCGACCTGACCTCGACGTCGTCGAGGGTCGCGAACGACATCAGCGAGCCGTTCTTCGACTTGTGCCGCTTGAACTCGGTGATGATCCCGCCAACCGTCACCCAGGATGCGTCCGGGCTTGTCAGCGAGGTGGAGAGCGGGCAGTCCACCCGCGGCCGGAGCGCCTCCTTGACCTCGGCGAGCGGATGCGAGGAGGGAGGAAGGTGCCGAGCGTCTCCTTCTCGAGGCGAAGAAGCTCGCGCTGGTCGAACTCCTCTGCTCTGATCGGCGCGTGGTGGTGCCGCGACGGACCGGACTCCTCCGCCCCGCCCCGAGATCGAAGATCGAGGACTGTCCCGAGGCGGAGTCCTCCTGGGCCTTCTGGCCGAAGGCGATGGCGGCCGGCAGTGCCTCCAGCAGGCCCTTCCGCGAGGCGTCGGTCGGAGTCAGAATGCTCCGCATTCTGACAAGACACTCAACTAGCTCGCTTGTTAACGGCCCGGCTATCCACCCGCTCGCAGAAGTCCCACAATCGAGGCGAAGTTCCCGTCCTTCGAACGTGCGTCGAGGATCGCCTGGACCGCGATGTGACCGACGTTCTTGACCGCGTCGAGGCCGAAGCGGATCGCTGTTGCCCGAGACGACGAAGCCGTGGTCGGAGGTGTTGACGTCGGGCGGCAGCACCTCGATCCCCATCTCCGCGCAGCGATTGACGAAGAACGGGACCTTGTCCTTGGTCGACATCACCGTCGAGATCAGCGCCGCCATGTACTCGGCCGGGTAGTTCGCGCTTGCAGCCAGGCGGTCCGGTAGGAGATCAGCGCGTAACAGGCGGCGTGGGAGCGGTTGAACGAGTAGTCGGCGGCGGCTTCCATCAGCGACCAGAGGTCGCTTGGCCACCTTGCGGTCGGTGTTCGAGGCCGCCATGCCCTCGATGAACTTCTCCTTCATCGTCGCCATCAGGTCGCGCTTCTTCTTGCCGACCGCCTTGCGCAGGTCGTCCGCCTCGGCCGGGCTGAAGCCGGCCATCTGCTTGCGCGATCTCCATCAGCTGCTCCTGGTAGATCACGCAGCCGTAGGTGCGTCCTCGGCTGATCGGGCGCAGGCGGGGATCCGGGTAGCGGATCGGCGTCGGGTCCCGCTTGCCCGTCGCGTAGTCGGGGATGTAGCGCATCGCGCCCGGGCCGGTAGAGGCGTTGAGCGCGACCAGGTCCTGAACTCGGTCGGCTTCACGGTCTTGAGCGCGTCGCTGCATCCCCTCGGACTCGAACTGGAAGACGCCGATCGACTCGCCCCGGGCGAGCATCTCGTAGGTCTTGGCGATCGTCGAGCGGGATGTCCTCGATGTCGATCTTCTCGCCGCGCGAGCGCTCGATGATCGCGACCGCGTCCTCGATCACGTCCAGGTTGCGCAGGCCCAGGAAGTCCATCTTCAGCAGGCCGATCTCCTCGATCGGGCCCATCGAGTACTGGGTGACGGTCTTGTATGGCGCTCCGGCTTGCCGTTCGCGGCGCCATTGCCGTTCGCGCGTTGCCGGCCGCACCGCGGTCCTCGGCGAGCTGCAGCGGCACGATCTCCTGCAGCGGCCGGTCGGCGATCACGACGGCCGGCGGCGTGGATCGAGTTGTTGCGGACGATGCCCTCGAGACCCTGGGCGGTGTCGAGGATCTTGCTGGGCGTCGGGGTCGGAGTCGTAGGTCCGCTTCAGCTCCTCACCGGGCTTCAGGCACTCCTCGAAGCTCGGGCTGCGGCCCATGATCGGCTCGGGGATCTGCTTGGCGAGGCGGTCGCCGGTCGCGTAGTCGTAGCCGAGCACCCGCGCGGCGTCGCGGATCGCGGCCGCGCGGCGCCATCGTGCCGAAGGTGATGATCTGCGCAACCGACTCGCGGCCGTACTTGTCGGCGACGTAGCGGATCACCCGCTCGCGGCCGCGCACCGAGAAGTCGATGTCGATGTCCGGCATCGACTTGCGGCCGGGTTCAGGAAGCGCTCGAAGAGCAGGCCGTTGGCGAGCGGGTCGAGGTCGGTGATGTCGCAGCGCGTAGGCGACGATCGAGCCGGCGGCCGAGCCGCGGCCGGGCCCGACCGCGATCCCGTTCTCCTTCGCGTAGCGTGACGAAGTCCCAGACGATCAGGAAGTAGGACTCGAAGCCCATCTCGTCGATCACCCCGAGCTCGAAGTCGAGCCGCTCCGAGCGCGTCGGCGGGATCGGGTCCCCGTAGCGGCTGCGCAGGCCCTCGGTCGGCGAGCTCGCGCAGCATCTCCCCGGCTCCACCCCTTCCGGCGTCGGGAACCGCGGCAGCAGCAGCTGGCCGAGCTCGATCTCGACCTCGCAGCGCTCGGCGATCTCGAGCGTGGTCGGCGACCGCCTCGGGCCATGTCCGAGAAGGACTCCGCCATCTCGTCGGAGCTCTTCAAGATAGAACTCGTTGGTGTCGAAGCGCGAGCTTCGGCTGCTCGAGCGTCGACTTGGTCTGCACGCAGAGCAGCGCCGCGTGGTGAGTCGTAGTCCTCGCGGCGCAGGTAGTGCACGTCGGCGGTCGCCACCAGCGGCCGGCCGAGCTCCCGCGCGAGTGCGGACGATCCCTCGTTCGCCTTGTCCTGCTCGGCGATCCCGTTGCTGCTGCACCTCGAAGTAGACCTGGTCGGGACCGAAGGCCTGGACCAGGTCGTCGATGTGGGCGCGGGCGTCGGCCGGGCGGTCCTCCACCAGACGGCGGCAGAAGCGCGACTGCAGGCAGCCGGTGAGCGCGATCACGCCCTCGGAGTGGGCCGAGAGGAGCTCCATGTCGACGTTGGCCTTGCCGCGCGAGAAGCCCTCGAGGAACCCGGCGGAGCTGAGCTTGACCAGGTTGCGGAAGCCGGCGTCGTTCGATGCCAGCAGGGTGAGGTGGTTGCGCTCGTAGCGCGGCTGGCTCGGCGTCAGGTTGCGGTCGTCGACCAGGTAGGCCTCGAGGCCGATGATCGGCTTGACCCCGTGCGTCGCGGCAGCGCCTTGTAGTGCTCGACCGCGCCGTTCATCACCCCGTGGTCGGTGAGGCCGAGCGCCGGCATCTCGAGCTCGGCGGCGCGCGCGGCCAGCGCGTCGATCTTGCAGGCACCGTCGAGCAGCGAGTACTCGCTGTGGACGTGCAGGTGGATCCGCTCCGCCGCTCACCCGTCGATCATGCCAACCAGACCGGAGCGAACCGGTGGCACAGATGAGGCACAAATTCGCGACTTCGCGGTTTGGGTAGGTTGCAAAGTGATCTGGCTGCTGAGGCACGGGGATGCGGAAGATGGGCGAGGGCAAGCCCGACGCCGAACGCGAGCTGACGGAGAAGGGCGAGCGCCAATCCGCGGAACGCCGGGAAGGCGCTGAAGGCGCTCGGTGTGGAGCTCGACGTCTGCCTGGCCTCCCCAAGGTGCGTGCTCGGCAGACGGCCGAGCTCGCCTGCGAGGCGCTCGGCACGCCGGTCGAGAGGACGACCGCCTCGCCGGCGGCGACTTCGACCCGCTCGAGCTGGCGGCCGGCCACGGCGAGGTGATGCTCGTCGGCCACGAGCCCGGACTTCTCCTCCGCGATCGCGCTGGTCACCGGCTCGCGCGTGAGGATGAGGAAGGGCGGGATCGCGGCGATCGACGACCACCTGCTCCACGTCGCTGATGCGGCCGAAGCGACCTGAAGGCGATCGCAGGCAGCTAGGCGCAGGCCCAGGCGCTCGGACCGGAGTCGCTCCAGATCTCGGCGGCGATCCGGTCCTGCTCGGCCTTGGGGGCATCCTGCGGGGCGCCCTGGCCGCCATAGGCGCGCCAGGTCGAGGGGAGGGATCTGGTACGCGCCGCCCGCCCCGCTCGAGGAGTTCGGGGCGTGGTAATTGCCGCCCTGACTCGCACATGACGATGTAGGTGGGGATCGAGTAGGGACCGCCCAGATAGGCGGGCGTCCCGAAGCTGGCCGCCTGCCTGTTCGGCGAGCTGCTGCTCGGCGAGCTGCTGCGTCGAGCTGGGCGAGCTGGCCCTTTGGCGTCTGGAGAGCGACGCCTCTGTCTGTGGCGCGCGCCGCGGTCACCGCGGCGGCGGCCTCGGTCTGCCGCGCGCTGACTCGCCTCCAGGCTGGCGCGCGCGGCGCTCAGCTGCTGGGCCTCCTCGTCAACCTGCTGCTTCAGGTCGGCGACCTCGTGCACGTGGGCGGCAACCTGGTCGCGAGCGAGGCCACCCGCGCGGCGACGCGCCTGTCCGCGGCGTTGTGGAGCGCATCCAGATAGGCAGAGCGGGTGGCGAGGTCGTCGTAGCCGTTGGAGTTGAGGAGCACCGTGAGCTCGTCCGGCGTGTCGCTCTCGTAGATCGAGACCAGACGGTCCTCTGAGCTGTTTGACCGCGACGGCGTACTCGGCGCGGAGCCGGTCGAGCTTCCGCTCGGCGGCCTCGAGCTCGCTCGCCAGCTCGCGCGAGCGCGATCTCCGCCTGCTCGACCTGGGCGGCTACCACCATCGCCTGGGCCCCCGCCTGGTGGGCCTGCTCCGTGAAGGCGAGACGATCCGGGCGGTCTGTGCGCTGACGCTGCTCCGAGAGCTTGCCGGCGTTCGGACTGGGCCGAACCGATCTGGTCCTTCAGAGAGGGTCAGCGCCGGCAAAGCTCACGCCGAGTGCCACGAGGATGCCAGATCGCCAAGGCGATGCCCAGCACTGCACGGCGACGCTGCGCCGCGCGCCTGAAGCCGCCTCGGGATGTCTGTGCCGCCGTCATCTCCTTCGTTGCCTACGGGGTTAGCTGCCGGGCTCACGCTGAAAGGAATGCGTTACGCCGGAGCTGCATTGCCGGCGATTCGCCCCGGCGGCACCTGTGTGGGCCGCCTTTGGGTCCCCGCTCCCTGGTGCTCAGGGATTCGGCTCTATCGAGCCCGGAACCGTAGCGAACCGTCTCATAGGCGCCCCGGCGCGGTCGCGCCGAAAATGGCGCTGCCGAGGTCCTGCAAGGAATCGTGCAGTCGCGCGCGAGGCCTAGGCGGCCGCGCGCAGCTGCGTTCCCTCGCGATACTCGCGGCAGACCTCCCGCAGAACGCGCCGAGCATCTCCTCGGCCGCCGGCGGGCGCGCCTCTCGGTCTCACGGGTCACCGCCCAGACCCGGCGCACGGGCTTTTGCCCCCTCACTGGCCTCAGCTCGATGTTCGGATGCCCGCCCGCGAGCTCGGGCATGATCGAGAGCGCCGAGCCCGCCTGCGACGAAGCCCTTGATCACCGCGTAGTCCTCGCTCTGAAACGTGATCCTGGGCTCGAAGCCGGCCTCGCGGCACAGGGTTGATCACCTGGAAGCGGCAGGAGTCTCGGCATCGCCCGCAGAGCCAGTCCTCATCGGCGAGGTTCCTCGATCCGCACGGACTTGGCCGCGGCGAGCGGATGCCCGGGCGGTAGGGCCACGCGCATCGGCTCTTCGTAGATCAGCTCGGCCTCGACGTCGCGGAGAAGTCGAGCGGGAAGGCCGGATAGTCGAAGAGCACGGCCAGATCAGGTCCCCTTGCTTGAGCGCCGGGAAGGTTTCCTCCGGGTCCGCTTCCGGTGAACTCGAGCTCAACGTTCGGGAAGCGCTGGCGAAAAGGGAGAGGGCTCGGGTCATCAGGGTGGCGCTCGCCGTCGAGAAGCTCGACAACCGGAGCTTCCGCCCTCGAGTCCGGCGATCTGAGGCGAGCTCGCGCTCAGCTTCCTCGAGGCGGCACATACGACGGCGTCCCCATGCTCCATCAGGGCCTCGCCAGCGCGGAGGTCAGCTGGACCGTCACTCGTTCGCTCGAGCAGCGGGATGCCGACCTCGCGCTCGAGAACCGCGATCTGCTGGCTCACGGCGGACTGCGAGAGTGAAGTGAATCGGCGGCCGCGGAAAAGATCCCCACGCGCGATCACCTCCCGCATGGGGCGCTCTCCAGCCTTCTCGCCGAGCATGAGGACCAACTTATCAACCTGAGAAGGAATCCATGTTGCGCTGATAGCTCACAGCGAGCGCCACCGCAGCACGTTCCATCAATATGAACCACTCGACACAGGAGCACGCGATGGCAGACCAGACGACGATCAGAGATCAGGATGCTGGGCCATCGAGGGACGGCGCGGCCGCTCGCAGCGCCTCCGCCCAGCTCACGGCACTGGCCGACGCCCCACGCCCGCCCCATTGCTCGGCGGGATCGTCGAAGGGCGCCTGGTCGCGGCGCACTCGCGCTGGCGACCGGACGCTCCATCGCGGACCCTTCCGGCCCAGCGCCGGAGATCCGCTCGCTGCTCGCCGAACGGGCGGGTCAGCTGCGCGGCGGCCGCAGACGCGGGGTACTCAACCGGCTGCGCGGGCAGCTCGCCGTGCGACCCGGGCGGCATCCGAGGCGCTCCGATGAGCGGCCTGGCGCCATGCGCGGGAACGATCGGAATCAGCACCAGGCGGCTCCCAGGGAGCGGTCGGGGTGGCTCACCAACCTCGGGCTCGTCTCCGCGACCGCCGTCGCGACCGCGCCGCCCGCGCGCACAGCCTCCGGATGAGCGGGGACGACCTGCGGCCAGTCCCCGGCTCGGAGCACACACACCTGCTCCGGCACCGCGGGTTCTGACAGGCGCCTCCTCGTTCTCACCGCGGGTGGCGAGGTAGGCAGCGATGCCGAGCGCGGTCAGCGCCACGCCCGCTCCAGCGGCGATTCGGATCTCACGCCCATACCGCAGCCTGAGTGCTCCCACCACGATCCTCCCAATCAGCTTGTAGATCACTCCTCGTTCTCCTCTCGGATTCTGTGGGCCAGCTGGCTCTGCATGGTGAAGAGGCTCGATGAACCCCGGGCTCGCGTGCTGTGAGAACTCTCCCCGGATTCGCCGAAAGATGCAAGCGAGCGGTCGTACAGCGCGTACGGCGAGCTCCGCCGGGTCGGCGTCACCGACGCCGCGGTAGGCTTCAGCGCGACCTCACCGGTGACGAACTCGTTCACCGAGTCCATGTAAGGCGTCGAGGTCGGTCGCGCAGCGGCTCCCACCAGAGCCCGGCGTAGACGAGGTAGGCCCACTGGCTGGTCGAGCTGCGGCCTTGAACTGGTTCTGGTGGATCGTGCCGACGAGCTTCTCGAGCTCCTGGTGGGCGGTCGAGCACGATCGCGGCCGCCGGCACCTCGTAGATGTCGCGCACCTTCAGGCCCGACGATCCGGTCCTCGATGTGGTCGACGATGCCGACGCCGTGGCGGGCGCCGATCTCGGCACGCGCGCTCGAGCAGCTCGACCAGCCCGAGCCGCTCGCCGTTCGAGCGCGACCGGCACGCCCGCGCTCGAAGCCGACCGTGACGACCTCGGCTCGTCGGGCGCCTCCTCGGGCCGGGTGACGAGCTGGAAGACGTCGTCGTCGGGCGCGTCGTCGAGGTCCTCGATCGCACCGCCCTCCGAGGAGCGGCCCCAGAGGTTGTCGTCGATCGAGTACGGGCGCGACCTCGGTGCCGCCCTTGACCGGGATGCCGTGCTCGCGCGCGTAGGCGATCTCCTCCTCGCGGCCCATCTGCCAGTCGCGCACCGGCGCGATCGATCCTCAGCTCCGGGGCGAGCGTCGCGATCGTCGCCTCGATCCGGACCTGGTCGTTGCCCTTGCCGGTGCAGCCGTGGGCGATCGTGTCGCAGCCGTGTCTCGCGCGCGTGCTCGACGGCGAGCTTGGCGATCAGCGGCCGGCCCGAGCGCGGTGAAGAGCGGGTAGCCGCCGCCGTAGAGCGCGTTCGCCTTGATCGCCGGCAGCACGTACTCGTCGCGCGAACTCCTCGCGCGCGTCGACGACGTGGTACTCGACGCGCGCCGAGCTGCTGCGCCTTGCCCTTGACCACGTCGCCAGTCCTCGCCCGGCTGGCCGAGGTTGACGGTGAGCGCGACGACCTCGGCGTCGTAGCGCGTCCTGGATCCACTTCAGCATCACGCTGGTGTCGAGGCCGCCCGAGTAGAGCAGCAGCACGCGCCGACCTCGCGCGGGGTCGGCCTGGTACGGACGCTGATTCGGGGTGCCTCGTCCGGCCATCGAAGGCGGGAGTGTGGCGGGTTCGCTCCGGATTGGCGCTGCGAGAATCCCGCCAGTGCAGCGGGCAGCGTACGGATCGTCTCGATCATGCTGATCACGGCGGGGATCGTCGTCCTCGCCGATGCCGGCCTGACCCTGGTCTGGCAGGAGCCGCTCTCGGCCGCCTACGGCTCGCTCGAGCAGGGCAAGGCCGAGGACCAGCTCAACGACCTCGAGGCGCAGTACCCGAGCCCCGCCGACCTGGCCGCGATCGCCGGCGCGCAGCGGCAGCGCGGCCAAAGGCGCGGATCCTCGCCGACCGCTTCGAGCCCCATCTGCAGGAGGGCCATGCCATCGGGCGGATCAAGATCGACCGCATCGGCCTCGACATGGTCGTCGTGCAGGGCACCGACACGTCCTCGCTGCAGAAGGGCCCGGGCCACTACAGAGAACACGTCGCTGCCGGGCCAGCCCGGCACGGTCGCCATCGCCGGCGCCACCGGACGCACCTACCTGGCGCCCGTTCCGCCACATCGACCAGATCCGAGAACGGCGACGAGATCCGGATCACGGATGCCCTACGCGCGCCTTCACCTACATCGGTCCAGAGACACGAGGTCGTCGACCCGAGCGACGTCAGGATTCTGAAGCCTGTGGGCTACGACCAGCTCGTGATGACGGCCTGCCACCCGCCCTACAGCGCCTCCACCGCTACGCCGTCTTCGCGGAGCTGGCGCGGATCGACCTCTTCGCGGTCAGCGGGGGCCGGTGGCCGACGCCATAGGCGGGGGCCGTCGGCGCGGCTCTCGCGTGCGATGTCGAAGGAAGAGACGTGGAGATCGTCAGGAGTTCTCGCAGCGGTTCGCGGAGGGGCCCCCGACGTGGGGCGCAACTACTTCCATCCAGAGATCATCTGGGACACATCTGCGAGCGGGTTGCCCTCGGCGGGCGTCTACCGCGGTCGCCGGGAGGTGAGCAAAGTTCTTCCGTGAATGGCTCGGCCCTGGAAGGACTACGAGATCGACTACCGCGAATACATCGACGCGGGCGACTCGGTCTATGCGTCTTCCGACAGGCTGGAACGGGACAGCGGGATCAGAAGCGAGCGCGACTTCTTCGCCCTCTGGTACCTCGAGGACTCGAAGGTCTCGTCGCTTCCGCCTGTTCGAGGCGCGCGAGCAGGTAGCCCTCGGCCGCCGGGCTGTCAGTGGATTCCAGAAGTACCGCTTGCTAGAGACCGCCCGAACCGCCGCCGGGCGTCGTGGTTCCGCCGGGGACGCCACTACCGCCGTTCAGCGTGATGTCGTGGACGACGTGGTGGTCAGCCCTGGTCGTAATCGGCTCGGTGACGTGGCGGTTCGGGGGCTGCTCGTCGTCCGGTGCTGCGGAGTCGTCGCCGGAGTCGTCCACGGCGACGATGATCAGGGCAACGCCCAACCCGATCCACCCAAAGCGATCAGGACTCCACGATCCAGCGGGTCCTGGTGTCCACGCCGCCGACTCTAGTGGGCGGTCGGCGGGCTCAGTCCAGCGTCTGGCCCGGAGAACCTCAGGCCTCGTCGACCTCCGGCCTCGCCGATCACGAGCGGCGGCAGGAAGCGGAGGGTGTCGGCTCCGATCGGGTTCGCGATCCAGGCCCCTGCCGAGCAGCCGCTCCGCCGTCTCGCGAGGCGTCGGCCCCGTCAGGGGCGGGCGGCACCGACCATCAGGCCCCGTCCCCGGACCTCGGCGATCGCATCGATCTCATCGAGTCCCTCGCGGAAGCGCGTCCCAGGTCCCGAACGCTCCCGCGGCAGCTCAGAGGGTCGTCGATGACGTCGAAGGCGGCCAGGGCTGCCGAGGGAGATCCGGGGGCCCGCCGGCCAAGGTCGAGACCGTGGTCGCCGCGCTCGAGAGCACGTCCCCGGTCTCCGGGGACGAGACGCAGGCGCCCACCGGCAGCCCGCCGCCGAGCGCCTTGGCGGTGGTCATCACGTCCGGCCGGACCGGCAGCGGCACCATCGTGAGCCCAGAGCGATCCCGGTCCTCCCCATACCGCGGTATCTGGATCTCGTCGAGGACGAGCAGGGCGCCGGTCGCGTCGCACGCCTCGCGGCGCGGCCACGATCAGCTCGTCCGAGATCACGTGCACCCCGGTCTCGCCCTGGATCGGCTCCAGCATCACCGCCGCGGTGCCGCTCCCCGACCGCCGGCGCGGGGAGCGCCCGGTGTCGTCGCGCGGGACGGCCCGGAATCCCGGCGAGGTAGGCGGCGAAGCGCTCGTTCGTGGCGAGGCCCGGGTCGCCGGAGAGCGAAGCCCATCGTCCGGCCGTGGAAGGCTCCTTCGAGGACGACGATCTCCGGGCTCGTGCGATGCCGCGGCCGTGCCGCGTGCTTTCGCACCAGCTTGATCGCGCACTCGTTCGCCTCGGTGCCCCGAGTTGCACAGGAACGCCCACCGCCGCAGGCTCGGCCGGCTGGCCAGCCGCTGCGCCGGCGCAGCGCCGCCCTCGGTCAGGTAGAGGTTCGAGAGGTGTGCGTGAGGGGCCGACCTGCTCGCGCACGGCCTCGACGACCGCTCGGGTGGCAGTGGCCGACGGAGCAGACCGAGATTCCCGCCAGGAAGTCCGAGGTACTCGTTTGCCGAATCCGAGTCCCAGAAGCCCGTGCCCCCCTCGCCGCGCTTTGCCGAACTGGACCGGCGCCCGCGCGTAGGTCTGCATGACCCAGCGAGCCTCGAGCTCCTGCAGCATCGGCGAGGGACCTGGCAATACGTAA
>ERZ1370068.10575-contig-9261_pt1 | contig 43302 bp, 44 predicted proteins | sample MGYA00561227_ERZ1370068 | MGnify/ENA primary metagenome ERZ1370068 (study PRJEB38410, sample SAMEA6850437) | metagenome | study: Metagenomic assessment of the ecological functions of the soil: analysis of the soil microbiota associated with the... | reverse complement strand
ATGTGCGCTTCGTTCAGTTACGTATTGCTCCAGAATAGGCCAAAGTGCGGCCCGGGTCTGGACCGTGGCGCTCGATGTTCGGACTTCGTCATGCCTGTATAACCTATGCGTTCATGGAATCGGTCGCAGATTTGCCCACATCTCCAGTGCGCGAGGCCGCTGGACCCGTGGTGATGTCGCACCGCGGGCACACGGCTCGACCGGCGGCGGAGGACACGCACTCGAATGCAGAGGCAGTCATGTCAGGATCCACAGGTTCACGCTCGCCGCGCGCGCGGCCGTGTCGCTTTTTTCATGCTCGCCGGCTGTGGCGAGGACTCCAGCAATCCGGTCGCCCCGCGCCGCAGGCCATTGTGATGGCGGTGCACGCCTCGCCCGACGCCCCATATGGACCTGCTCGCGTGGACGGGGTCGTGACCGGGAAGCGGGCTCGCCTTCGAACAACACCGGATATCTGTCGGTTGCCCGGCGGCGCGAAACGTGAAGATCAACGTGGCCCGGGACCAGCACCTCAGTTATCGACGCCAACCTTCCAGTGGTGGCGGGGTGAACTACAGCGTGTTCGCGACCGGCGCGGTCGCGTCGTTGCAGCCACGCTGGTGCTGACGGATGACCTCACCATCCAGCGATCCAGCAAGGCACATCCGCTTTGCGTCCACCTGTCCCCGGACGCGCCGGCGGTGGACGTCGCCGTCACCGGGCGGGCCAGTGCTGTTCCCCAACCAGGCCTTCCGCGGCTACACCGCGTTCACTCCGGTGGATGCAGGCACGTACGACCTCGAGGTGCGGGTCGCGAGGACGACACGGTCGCCCCTCCGGTGCCGGGCGTCGCGCTCCAGGCCGGCGAGATCTACGGTATTCGCGCGCGGTTTCCTGTCCGGGTCGGAGCGCAGGCGCTCAGGGCACAGGTCATCAACAAGTAGCAGGCCGGAAGACGGAGCCGGCGCGATCTGCGCCGGCTCTATGCATCAGAATCCCGTGCCGAACGAGGTGCAGCTGCCAGCGGCTTGGGACGCAGGTGGCGCGGCAGCTCGTCGAGCGGTCGGCCGAGAAGCCGATGCGTCGAGGATGTCCCTTTGAATCCGCCAGGTCGGTCACCGACGGATTGAGCTTGTATCAGGCTCAGCCGGATGGGTCCGACCGGCGTGTGCACGTCGAGTCCCGCGCCGGTGGCAAGACCACTTCTCGTCCCCGTACGGGTCGCCGTCCGCGTTGGAAGCGCGAGGTCGCTCGTCCACACGCGCCCGCCGTCCAGGAACGTATGCGCCCACGTTCTTCCCCAGCGCGAGCGGCATGCGCAGCTCCACCGAGGAACGTGCTCCGGGCAGGCCCTCCCGCAGGCACGTAGCCGTCCGCCAGACTCGGTCGAATTTGTGTCCACGAACCGGATGTCGGGGCTTGGGACCGAGCAGTCTCAACCCCAGCCGCGCACGTCGTCGCTGCCGGCGGTGAGCAGCACGTCGCGCAACTGCGGGAAGTTGACCGCAGGAGGGTCTCGCCGGGGAAGGCAGGCTCTTGCCGAAGGGCCTCAGGTTTCCCGCCGCTGATGCGACCTGTGATCCGGCCGTGCCGTCCGATCGGCAGGGTAGCCCTGGAGCGTGCCGTCGAGCTTCCAGTATTGCGTGGTGCCTGAGTGCGGACGGGCGGTCACCTGGATGGCCGGCGTGAACAGCACGCCTTTGCGCGCATCTCGGTCGAAAGCCCGCGCCCAGGCGCGCGGTGAGCGTGAACGTGCTGTTCTCGAGCGCCGTGCCGAGCGAGTCGAGCGCCTTTCGCCGCCAGCGACAGCGGGGTGAGCAGGTCACGCTGCCGTCGTGCCAGAGTTCTCGATCTGGTACTCATAGACCTGACGCCGCGAGATCCGGTAGTCAGGGATGCCGACCGGAACGCCGAGGCGCGATGGATGAACGCGCGTGGCGTTCGTGCCGTACTCGAGTGAGCGGTCGTAGATGTCATCCGCGCTTCTCGAGGAATGGCGACAGCACGCCCGCGAACCGGCGGTAGAACAGGTAGGGCTGCGGGAACGATGCCGAAGCTTGGTAGCGCTTGTCAGGATCCCCTTCACGACGCCAGCCAGCCACGGTCTGGGCCAAGGCCGAGAACGTGAGTGTTCGCGCCGACCCGGTGAGTTGCGATGCGCCCAGCCCAGGCTTCCGGTCGTGAACCCCAGGTCGAAGGCCATATCCCACGTCCCCGCTGATCATCCGGCGCTTGGCTGAACAGGTTCACGCGCCTGGGAACGGCCGGTCCCTTCGCCGTCGGGCGCCACGGGCTCAGCGGTCGGAGAAACTTCGAAGCTGGCGCTGCGCGATCTCAATTCTTGAAGCTCGGTACGTCCACTCGTCCCGAGTGCCACGCGGCAGAATGGGGATCGCCCTCCTGGAAGGGCAGCTCGCGGCGAATGACCAGCTCCGGAAGCGTGCGCTATCCCCGATCGTCACCGGCCCGAAGCGCGCAGGCAGGTGCGCCGGGGTGCCTGATGGCGTACGTGCGCCTCACCGCGCACGCTATCCACGTCGACCGCGACCCCGCGTGTCGGCCGCCGAAACCGCGGTCCAGCCACCAGGTCACAACCGCTTCTGGTCCTGGCGGACCTCCACGCCACCTCGAGCCGGTGTCGCGCAGGTCGAGCACGCAGTCTCCTGCGTTGCGCCAGCTGTGCTCTGCCCGCGTGCAGGACCGGCGGCGCGCTCATTAACTGTCCCGAGCCCGTGACGTGACCATCGCCACGTGCACGGGCTGACCCTCATCGATCACGAACACGATCTTGAGCAGGTTCTTCTTCTCATCCGCCTGGACCTCGTAGTGGACCTGGGCTGCGGGGAACCCGGCATCGCGGTGGCGCTAAGCAATCACTTTGACGTCGCGCTGCAGCTCGATCGCTGTGAACAGCCGTGGGTGGGCGGGCCGATGAATGGCAACACGGCAAGGCCGGAGCGCACCGAGGAAGTAGCTCCCACGGTCGCGCGTCTGGGGGATCTCTCGCGCGGCTGCGCTGGGACGGACTTGGCTGCCGAAGCCGGATCGACTACCTGCGTGCCGGCGTCCACGCGCACTTGGGCCAGAGGCCCAGCCTGGCCTGCCGACGCATGCAAGGACACCATCGCGCCGGCCAGCCGCCGCCACCGCCGAATTCGCTCGGCTCGACGCAGCTCAGTACTCACGGCGGAACCTCGGGTAGAGGAGCGGATGAACGACGACTCGCCCTGCGCGTTGAGCACCAGCCAGCGGTAGGCCGCGTATTCCAGTTCGACCTTCGTGTCCCGGGCTCTCATCCGAGGCTCGTGGTGTTGTTGTTCATCGTCTGCAGCGGCTGCGGAATCCGCGGCCACGGCTGGCAATGCAACGCCAGCGGCCTGCGATCCAGCGTGGTGCCCTGCACACCGTCGTAGCCCACCTTCAGCACGTCAGTCCACCGAGCCCTTCGCGGCATCCTCCAGCGCGCCAGGAGACCATCGCCATCCCCATGTCCACGCCAAGTTCATCGCCTCAGGCCGGCGGCCTGCGACTGGCCCGTGCGCGTGGCGTGGTGGGGAAGCGTCAGTGGCGATGAACGTGATGATCGGTCTCAGACAGCGGCTCCGAGGAGAACACCAGGCGCATCTTCTCAGGCGTGCCCTGTAAGTCGAGATGCACGATCACGTCGTTCTCCTCGCGCGACATGGCATCGCGCTCCAAAGGAGGTACTGGGCACGGAGGTCAGCATTGTGCGACGACTTGCATCGGGCCGTTCCAGCAGCACCTCGCCGCCGGTGAGTGCGAACGACCTCCCGAACTGCTCGAGATAGCCGCGCCCCGGCAGCGGTTCCAGCCAGCCGACCAGGTTGGGCTCGGCTCGGAAGCGCTTCTGCGTGCGCGCACTCGCCGGCACCTCGACCGAGGCCTCGGCTCCGCGGACCTGCCGGATCCAGTTGTTCGGTCGAGGTCTGATGACGGGTCAGTCAGCGCGGACGCGTCATGAATCCCGAGCAGCCGGGCTCGGCGTGCTGGGCTCGTGAAAGCGTGAACGTCTCTTCAGGCGTGCGAGAGGTCTGGGCGCCAGCGGGATCACGGCCTTCGCGTTGCAGGGTCGGCGAAGGGTCTCCTGCGCGATCAGCGGTGGCTGCTCGGCTCAAGCGACCTTTCAACGTGGGCTCGCTCAGGGCGCCGCCGAGGCCGCGCCCTTCACCGGAGACGGCATCGCAGGAGTTCCTTCGAGTCCACGAGCAGGGGCGCGGTGGCCTTGATCGTCAGGTCGGGCTCCCGCTCGCGTGAGGGTCATGACGCAGCCTGACCACTCGCATCGAGCTGCCCCTTGCCGGCAGGCGGTGTGGAACTCCTGGAGCGCAGCCAGTCTCCCCTGCCAAGCCGCACGGAGCTTCATTCCCGCTGAACTTTGCCATTCCGGGCAGTTCGAGCCACGACCCCGTTCACGATCACTGGCTGCCCGTCGCCGCTGTAGTCCTTGCCGCGGCCCGTGGGCCACTGAGTCGGTGTCGAGAATGTGCCGGCGATCCTCCCACCCGGAGGCGACCAGCAGCGGTTGCAGCGAGGCGAGCGGGAAGCGCCGCCACAGCGAAGCTCGGCGCGTTCAGCGTTGATCCTCGGCGGGCGGCTGGCCGGTTCGGCGCCACCAGCGTGAACGCGATCGGAAGGTGACCGGAGAGGACGATGGAGTCGCGCTCCGGCGTCAGCTGTTGAGCAGTTCCAGCCCCTCGCGAGTCAGTCGAAATCCCGCGCCGAGCACACCACGACGACCTGCCGCCGGTGTCGGAAGCGTGGCTTGCACGTCGCCAACTCTGGCGCGGTCGCGGCTGGCCCGCTCACGTCAGGCTGCCGTTGAGCTCGCCCCGCAGATTGGCCGGAGCCGCCACCGAAAGCAGCGCGCCGAGACCGACGTCAGCGCGCTCGACGTGGAAGTCATATGTGCCAGCTCGGTCAGGACGCCCTTCGCCAAGGACGCGTCCCTGCAGCAGGGAGGCGGCGCAAACCGCATCCACGTCAAGGCGCTGCTCGCGCACGGTGAGCCGGGCCGGATGCGCGAGCGCCAGCTCACGGAGTCGCTCGGGTCCATGCGGTCGGCGCGAGCGCCCAACCGCTCAGTCGGAGAAGCGAGATCTCCTGCCACAGAAAGCGAATCGCGATCGCGGAATCGGGCTCCGCCCTTCCACTTTTTTAAGATCTGTGGATTCCCCGTCGTCAGACAACGCCGAGGTACGCGCAGGCCGCCCATCACATCCACCCACTCCGCCTCGGCGTGCCCACGTCGCCTCACGCAGGCTTGCGTGCTCGACCCCGGCCACTCGCGGTGGCCGCGGCGCGCTTCCAGGTGCGGAGTCGTTCAGACGGGGAGCACGTAGGTGGTCGGGCGAAGTGCGCTCGCGGGCTGGCCCGGATATCCAGCACCAGCGTACCCGGATCCCAGCGACAGCGAGTCAGCAGGAGCGGGAGCCAGCCGCGACGGATCACTTGGGTCAACTCGGCGTGAAGCCGAGCCGACCCTCCGCGGATCCGCCCTCGGGCGGATCAGTCGAAGCCAGGCACACGCCCGCTCGCGCGTGCCAGTCGCCACGTCGGAACGGAGCGTGAGCGTGTCCACGCATGACGCATTCCACGCCTCCGGAAGGTGTTCTGTCGGCAGCGGCAAGTCACGTTAGCTCGCTCGACGGACTGTGCCCGGACCTTGCCTGACGCCAGCATCGGAACCGGGATGCCGGAGCGAGCCTGAGGGCGTCCAGCGTCAGCGAGAGTGCGCCGTCGGCACGGCAGCGCGGTGTTCGGCGTCCCAGCAAAGCGCCGGCTTAGAGACAGCGAACGGGACCTTCGAGCCGGGCGTGGGCCGTGGCATCCGTCGCCGGCCGCGCGTACGTCGGCCTGCGAGACGATGCGTGCCACCCAGGGCCTCCAGCCCGCCCTCCAGGCGGCGGGGGCGCCCTGGCCCTGCCGCTTCGCCAACCGCCGCGCTCAGCCTGGGCGGAGCGGTCCGACGAATCCGCGATCGACCTGGAGCTCCACGCGCTCCAGCGTGGTGAAGCGGCAGCGATTCCGTCTGCGTGGATCCCGGCGGCAACCTGCGCTTCCGGCGAGGGAGTGCGCCGCTCAGGCGCGAGTGCAGGCTTGCAGTTCCGCAGCCACGCGCCCAGGTCCAGCCGCCAGTCGAACCGGAGCCGCCGCAGCCGGTGCCGCGGCACTTCGTCGAACGGTCTGCGAGGTCGGCCTCCGCCAGGAGGAAACTTCCGCGCATCGGATGCGAGCCCCGCCTTCGAGCGTGACTGACCAGCGCGCGAGCGCCAGCGCGAACTGGCCGCCGGCCGATGGATTCCCGCGGACTTTCCGAAGGCGACACTGGTGGATCGCCCGCGCAGCGCTCGACGCGACCGTCTCAGGCGCACGCGCCCCACCCGAGGTGCGAGCGGGCTGGCGGGTCCGGTGCCCCTTTTCGAGCTCTGCGGCCGCATCAGAGCGCGCCCGCGAACCCGGGCCGAGCCGGACGCCGCGGCGAAGGTCGGTGAGGTGCAGCCGCGCTCCGCGCGTGCGCATGACGCGGAGGAGCCCTCCCCATGTGCGCGCACGTGAGCGTGTCCACGTCGAGCGCACCTCCGGGGACTCCAGCGACAGGCTCGCGCCACCGCCACGCCCGTCGAGCGTGGCGTAGCACGGCCCGACGACACACGCCAGCGCCCGTACTCGCACCCCGAGCTCAAGCTTCGCGTTCGCCGCTGCAGCCTCGCGGTCCAGTCTGCCGTTCGCGCGCAGCACGCCGGTCATCACCCGGCTTTGGACCTGCGCACCGGCTACTGCCGCCGCGTCCACGTCGCGCAGCTCGAGCCGCGTCACCTCCCAGGAGAAGCCGTTGCGACGATCGCGCCCCTGGAGTTCACCGCTCCGCCATCGCCGCAGAGCTGCCTTCTGATCTCGGCGACCCGTGGCGAACCCTGGCCCTGAGCGCGCGAACGTCCACCGCGAACGGCAGGCGACGCGCGAGCGCGCAGCACCAGTCGAGCCCGACCAGCCCGCGCAGCTGCGCGACGGTCGCGCTGCAGGCTCGTACGTGGCGGGCATCCAGCGGACGGTTTGCCAGCCGCGCACCGCCAGCGGCGCGCTCTCGGCGAGTGGCATCCAGCCCACCTCCGCACAGCCGCTGTCGAGTGCGGCCGTAGCTGAGACGTGCACGGACATGCCCCACAATGCGCCCGCGCTTCATCTCGGCTCGCACGTGGCCCGAGACGCGTTCGGGAGCGGCCGCGAGATCCGCGTCGGCGTGCATCAACCCTCGGACACCGCCGCGCCGGAGTCTGGCGCGCCTCAAGGGTGCGGACAGGTCCGCGAGATCCAGCCGTCGCCGCGACCGCGACCATCCACACGCTGGGGAGCGAGTCCTGATCGGCATGACGAGAGCTCGCCGCGCACGCGCGCGTCGCTGGTTGGCGAGACGAGTTCGACACCGTCAGCGCAGCCGCCCGCCCGAAGCGAACCTCGTGCCGTGACCGAGACGCCCCTCGTTCTCGCCCCGCGTGGGTGCAACCCAGGAAGTGCGAGGGTGTCCAGCGTGAAGGCGAATCCGCCTGCCGAGCGAGGAACTCGTGGCGCTTCCAGTCCACGTCCATGAGGCGCACCGTGGAATCCGCCATACCGGCAAGGAGCGAGGCCTGTTCCGGCGTACCCGCGCCGCGCATGTCGCGAAGTGAGAGCCGTCCGACGCGGAGGCGCGGGCCGGCGTAGAAACAGCCGTCGGAGCACATCGTCGAACGTGAGCCGGCGGCCGGGTCGTTTGGGTGGCGGGCGCGGCACGGTGAACGTGCGGTCACCACCACGCCCGAGAACTCCGCTGAAGCGATGTCCAAGCTGGCCCGTCAACGGGCGCCAGCCGCTGTAGCGGCTCGCGCACCGTGTCGACTGCCACGAACGTGATCCGCCGCCCGCGAGTCGCACGCCGCGGTTCAGTCGCGTCAGCCGGTCCCCCGCGCTTGGCCGACGGACAGCGTGGCTCCGGGCAGCACCCGGAGCGTGCCGAGCACGGCATTCGCGACCGCCGGTGCCCACGACGGGCACGCGCAGCGAGACCACGAACGTCGTGAACAACGCCAGGCCCACGACCAGCGTCACGAGCCCGCGGCGAACCCACGCGGGTAGTGCTTGCGAGGGTGCGGAAGGTGCGCGTCTGGAGGCAGGGGCTCCGTCACGTTCGGGCGCCTTCACGGTCAAGAGGGGGTGGAGCGCAGTCCGGAGCGACCGGGAAGCGTGGTCCGGCCCTACATCGTATCAAAGAGCGGAGGGCGAAGTTGGAGCGCGCCGCGTTCGGTGGACGATGCCGGCGCGACGTTGGTGCTCGGGCCGCGAGCGAGCGGGCCGTAGGGGACTCAGTGCTCTTTCGCTCCGATCCCCTGCGAACCGAGAGCCAGTGCCGGATGACCGCCGCGTAGCCTTCGGGATCCACATTCGCGGACTCCACGTGCCCGGCTCCCGGCGTGACGGACAGGGTGACCAAGGCCGGGGAGTGCTGCGGCTGAAACTCGCGGCCCAGGCCCTACGGGCACGATGTCTCGTCCGCGTCGCCGTGCATCACCAGCATCGGCGTGTGGAACTCGGCCGCGTGCTTGGATTCGGGACAGGTCGTCCCACTGCGGCCCGCTGCGCAGGCACGTGACGAACTTGCCCACTCCAACACCCAACCGGGCACATGCCGGCGGCGGCTCTCTCGGCGAGGATCACCGCCCAGTCGAGCGCCGGCGCGCGTCCAGTACGGCGGCGCGGGTGATCGGAAGCTCGGCCGATCGCCGCAGGTACTGCGCCACGATGGACCCGCCCATGCTGCGGCCCACCACCACCACGTCCCTGGCGCCGTGCTGCCTCGCGTAGCGCACGGCCGTCCTCCAGGTCCTGCCACTCGGTCGCCCCAGGCGGTAGCTGCCGTCGCCCACGATCGGCGCGCCGGGCGTCGTTGCGGTACGAGATGACGAGACGTGGAAGGCCGAGCGACGCGTAAAGCCGGCAGCATGCGCAGCTTACCTCGGCACGGGTACGCGGCAGCGCCCGTCACTGAGCACGACCAGGTCGAGTCCGTCCCCGGCACGAACCAGCACGGCAACTCACCCACGCGCGAGGGCACCACACTGATCGAAGACGTAGCCGAGCCGGGTGCCAGGGGTCGGACTCGATCGCACGCCGAAACCGGCGAAGCCGCGTGATCACTTCAGACGGATCGCCTTTCTGCCAGCGTCGACCTCAGTGACGACTCGCTCGAGTCCCGCGATCAGCGGCCCGATGATGTGGCCCGTGGCCGCCGAGCCACTGGATGGCAGGTGCCCGGGGCGCCGCGCTTTGCGCGTGGACGCCAGGCGTGATCGTGGTGTCGGTGCGCGCCAGCACCCGTTGCCCGTCGGCAGAGGCTTCACCGTATCGGGGCCGAGGATGAGCGTCGAGTAATACCAGCCCACGGCGCTCCAATGCGGTGGCGGCAGGAGTCCGACGAGCAACGCGAGGCCGTGGCCCAGTGCGACGCGTGCGAGTGACGCGGTCGTCGGTCATGTCGCCAGCATCACACGCTCACGCAGGCCTCGTGCGAGCGGGGCCGCAGCAGCCTTCGACGGGGAGCAGGAAGAGACTCGGGTCTCCAGTCGAGGGCGCGGAGTTCCGCGCTCCTGCTCGGGGATGACGGCGAGCGATGTCCCAGCACTCGGGGCCGCTCAGGGAGGCCAGAACTGGTACCAACGCGCAGTGCCGCATTGTTTGCTGCCCGCCATTCACTCAGGAGGTGAAGCGATGACCGTAATGAAGAACGGCCGGTGCCAGGTCACGTCCCGCACACCGGCCGTTTGCACCGTTCGAGCGATGGGTCGTTCAGGACTTCAGGGCACGAGCTTCCTCGTCGCCAGGTCGCCGACCACGATCGCGGCGAACGAGTTCACGCCGTCCTCGAAGTCCCGCGGGGGTCCGTCGTCTTCGGCAGGCCGCTCCAGACCAGTCTTCTCGGTCGCCACGTCGTGGACGTTCGTCCTCGACCTTGTAGACCTTCGAGGGTGGAGATGTGGCCCGGGTCGTTCACCATCGCGTTACGACGACTGGTAGTAGTAGCCCAATGCCGTAGTAGCCGGTGACCGGGACGTACGAGCGTCGGTGCCGGGGTGTGGTAGACGGTCTCGTCGGAGATGTCCACGAGCTTCGAGATGACGCACAGGTCGACGCCGGAATCGTGCACGATCTTCTTGAACGCCTCGACATCCGGACGTTCGTGGCCTGAAGCGCGGTGCCCTTGACCGTCTCGATCTTCCGGGCGGTGAAGTAGCCCGCGAAGATGATCCTCGAACGACTTCATCCGGCAGCTCGTTCTCACCCAAGCCGACCACCATCACCTTGGGAGCGGGCTTGGGCTTGTACGTCGGCTCGGCCCACGTCTCCACCAACTGCGTCGATCCGCCGCAGGAGGCCGAGAACAGGCCGAGCAGCGGGACCGAAACTGCCGTCTGGATCCGCTTCACGTTGTGGGTCTCCTTCATGAAAGTGAGGGACGGGGCCTCAGGCCACCGCCCCTCGTCGGCCGACCGGTCGGGATGGGTCGCCCCGCGGCCGCCGTAACCGTCCGGTGCTCAACGAGGCCATCTTGTAGGTCAGCCCCGTGGTGAACTCACCGGATGTTGTACGAGCTGGAGGAGTACCCGTAGCAGTAGCCCCAGTAGTCGCAATAGGTGTACGTGCCCGTCGTGACGCGCTGCCGGTGATCTTCCAGCGGCCCTCGAGCCGGAGGTCCAACTTCGGGTTCATGGTCACGTTGGCGCCCATGCCGGAGTTGATGCCGAACGAGTGTGTTCGAGCCGAGCGTGGCGGTCGGGGACGTGACGAGCTCGGGTGCGTCACCATCCAGCCGAAGCCGATCGTGCCGAATCCCGTGACCTTGGGGTTGGCGAAGTTGTGCTGACCGGCCGACGAAGTTGATGTCGTAAGCGTCGTAGTCGATCCTGCCGAGGGCGCCGCCGGGCACGAAGCCGTTGTAGACGCTATTCACGGTCACGTCCGCGCCCGTGTGGGTCCAGCCAAACTCGACACCGCCGTAGGGCTGCGGGTAGAAGCTGAGGCGCGCGCCGTACATGTAGGAGTTCGACATACCGACGGTCGAACCGAGCCGCCGCCGGAGACGACCGTGTAGAGGTCCCGGGCGATGTGGTGCAGCCGTTGAACACGGTCAGCTCCGTCGAGGGCCCGTAGGGACGACCGGTCTGGGCCGAAAGCCGTGCCGACGGTCAGGCACAGACTCAGGCGCCGCGAGGCCGCCAGCCACGAGCTTGAGAGAACCCAGGGTTCGCTTCGACATGCTGAACTCCTTGTTAGGCGCGGGTGGGAGATCACCCCGATGCCGGTGCGTTCTCGACGAGCCCGCGAGCGAACGGAACCCTGTGGTCCTTCACTCCGGTCACGTGCTTTGGGTGACTTCGCATGACGCGGGTATACTCGGAATTGGAATGCAGGTCACCTGTGGAAGTCGGTGGCACCAGGCAGCGTAACCGGCCGTGGTTACCAACAGATGTCCCTGCGCTGAGTTGGCGAACATACCAGAAACATGGGGGAGTCCTGACGACGGCGAGGGACAAACCGCGTACTCAGGCGTCGGCGCTTGTCAGGCGCACCGCCTGGAGCGTGTGGGCGGCTTGGCTGATGACGAGCGCGGCCGTCCACGAGCCGGCCGCGGCGCCGGCACCCTCCGCCGCCGATACCGTGGCCATCGAGCGCGTGAACGTGACGCAGGCACTGCTCGCAGCCAAGCGGGGCGAGAACGTGCTCGTGGACGTGCGTCTCGCCGGACAGCGCTTGCTCGGGCACATCACCGGCGATGTCCACGCTCCCCTCGCCGAACTGCCGGGTACGTGCGACCGCGTTGCCGGCCGGGAAGAAGTGGGTGTTCTACTGCTCGTGCCCCGCCGAGGAGTCCGCGCCTCGAGGCCGCTCGCCTCGTCCTTCGCTCGAGCAAGCCCCGCGTCGCCGTGCTGGTGGGTGGCTACGACGCCTGGCGGGCGGCGAACGGACCGATTCAGGTGGATGCGGGCTGGGAGCAGGTGTTCCGCGTGGACGATCCGCCGAGCGGTGTAGGGCAAGACGCCCGGTGGACACGGGCGAGATGCCGCTATGCGCGCGACGAGAAGGCCGCCGTACCGAGGCGGCGCGAGTGCGTGCATCGCGTGCCGCACCCGCTGCCGATGCTCGCGGGTTCGCCGGTACTGTCGCAGCGCATCGACGCACGCGGCATGCGCGGCGTGCCACTCACGCTGTCGGTGATGGTCAAGTCCGAGAAGCTGGAGCAGCGGGCGTTCCTGTGGATCGCCGCGGAGGATGCACAGGGCCGGACCATGCCGATCTCGCCGCCTGACGCCGCACCGGTCACCGGCACCACGGACTGGCACGCGATCCAGGCGAGCGGGATCGTGCCCGCGGAGGCCGTGAACGTCTTGGTCGGACTGTCGCTCGTGACCTCCGGCCGCAGTCTGGATGGACGACATCCGGCTCGTGGCTGACGCGCCGGGCCGCCCGGGCGTGCGTGTGGTGTGCTGCAGAACCACGGCTTCGAGGAGTAAGGGCGTGAGCGCCCAGCCGTGCCGCTGACCCACGCCGGTGTCACGCTCGCCCGCGACACTGCTGTTCGTGTTCCGCGTTCGTGCGGGAACGCCCGACTGTCGGCTGCAGGGAGCGGCTCGATCCTCGCACGTTCGTGTCGATCGCCGGCGGGGCAGCAGTCGCGTATGTCTTCATCGGATTGTCGCCCGGAGCTGCAGTCCGCCGGAGCCGACTTCCGGGAGGCCACCTCGCACCTGGGACTGCGGTTCCTCCGCTACGGTGTGAACGTGGCGACCATGCTGGGCTTCCTGTTCTTCTACGGCGTGGACCAGCTCGTGATGCGCGAGTTGGAAGGTGAAGCGCACTCGCCGAACGCCAGCCGAGGGGCGAGCCCCGCGGCTGTTCAACGTGCACATCGTCGCCTACGCGGCCTACGCATGGGTGGTGACCTACCTGATGGTCGAGTCGGAGCACGACATCACGGCCCGGTTCGTGTTCTTCGCGCTGGCCATGGCGTTCCACTTCGTCTCGGTGGCGAGCACGTTGCGCGACGAACACGGTTCGCTGTACGCGCGCAAGGGTGCGTGGACGCTCGCCGGAGCGAGCCTCGCCGGTTGGCTGTGTGGGCTCGCTTTCGAGTTGCCCCCGGCCCCCTGCTCGGCATCCTGCTCGGCCTGGTCGCGCGGAAGCGTCATGGCCAACACTGTGATCTCGAGCTTCCGCGACAGCGACAGGCGAGGCTGGTCCCGTTCGTGCTTGGGGCCTTGGTCTACGCCTTTTTCCTGCAGCTGGCCTGAGGGATCCGCCACGCCGGCTTCGCGTTGTCCCCGCGCGGGGTACTCGTGGATACTCGACGCGCTCACAACGCGCCACGAGCGTGCAGCGTCCTGAGGAGTGCGCATCTCGCCCATGAAAAGACCTCGACACGCTGGCGTTCCTCGGATTCCTGCTCGACGATGCTGTCGCTGGGCCTGCAGACCGAGCCCGCCCAGCTGCGCGCGATCTTCTCGGCGCGATTCGGGCTGCTTCCCATGCTGCTCGCCAACTTCGTGATCGCACCGCTCCTGGGGCTGGCGATCGTGCGCGTCGTGCCGATGCCGGCCGGTCGTCGACGCCCTGCTCATCCTGGCGTGCGTGCCGGGCGGACTGAGCGCGCTGCAGTTCACGCGCGGAAGCAGAAAGGCCACGAGGCGGTCGCCGGGGCCGCGGTCGTGGTGCTCAGCGTGCTCGCGGTATTCGTCTCACCGTGGATGCGTCCGTGCCGTCTTTGCCGCGGGAGGCGACGCCCGAGATCCCCTACCTGCGACTGCTCGGGTTCTACGCGCTGTTCCTGCTCGCCCCGCTCGGCGCCGGCATGCTGATCGGCGACCGCAGCCCGCGGCTGGCCGCGAAGCTCACGTCGTTCCTCGCGTCTTGGCAGCGCGGTGCTGTTCGTCGGCTTCATGCTCCTGACGAGGAGCTTTCGGAAGGAAGCCGTTGCCAGCGTCGGCAGGGCCGCGGTGGGCGCGATGCTCGTGTTCATCCTGGCGACGATGGTGGCCGGTTGGCTGCTGGGCGGCCCCCGTTCGAACGGCGCCACCTCGCTCGCGACGTACCACGAGCATGCGCAATGCCGCGCTCGCGCCTCGCGGTGGCCCGCGAATCGCCCGAGGGGCGCTGGTCATCACTGCCGTCCCTGATCGCGTTCAGCCTGCTCATGGTCCCCGAACACCCTGCTCGTGCTGCTGGGGCCTGATCCGGACGCGTCGAGCCGCCGGCGCTTCCGGCAGGCGCTGATCGAGGGCGCGGCCTGCGCTTCGGGTTCAACCTCCGGCACATCGGTTGTACGGACGCGCCCGGCCAGTGGATACTGCCGCGGACGTGTGGCGGATCTCCCCGACGTGAACCCACGCGATCTCCACACCACCCATGCACAAGGAGTCGTGAAGATGCGCAAGCTTGTCAGCAGCCTTCTCTTTGCAGTGCTCGCGCTCGCCGCGTTCTCGCCCGCGCACGCCCAGGTTCAAACGGACCTCGCCATCGACCGCGCCCAGTTGCAGAGCGACTACCAGTCCATCGTGGCGCTGAACCTGAACATCACGGATGAGCAGGGCAAGACGTTCTGGCCGCTCTACCGTGAATACCGTGGCGAGATCCAGAAGGTGGGCGACCGCATGGTCAATCTCGTGCTCGACTACGCGAAGAGTATCGATTCGATGACCGATGAGCAGTCCACGAAGATGCTCGACAGCTACCTCGCCATCAAGAAGGACGAGCTGAAGGTGCGCTCGGCGTGGGTCCCCAAGTTCCGCAAGGCGCTCACGCCGAAGGCCGTCACACGCCTCTACCAGATCGAGAACAAGCTGGACGCGATGATCATGTTCAGCGCGGCCACTGAGATCCCTCTGGTCCAGGACAAGAAGTGACCGTTCGGTAACCGCCGTACAAAGGTCCGCGCGCACCGGCAGGGTGCGAAGTGCCGTCGAAGCGACGGACCTTCGCGCCCTTCGCGCATCTGGGATCGCGCGTACGAGCCTGGCGGTGGAACCCCGTGAACAGAGCGAAGGAGTACTCCCGTGCCGAACATCCTCGAAGCCATCGGCAACACCTCACTGGTCCGGCTGCAAAGCGTCGTGCCGCCGGGATGCGCCGAGATCCTGGTCAAGCTCGAATGGGAGAACCCCACCGGGAGCATGAAGGACCGCATGGCGAACACGGTGATCGCGCGCGCCGAGGCGGACGGCAGGCTCCAGCCCGGCAGTACGCTCGTGGAGTACACGGGCGGCAGCACGGGGCTTCGCTCGCGCTGGTCTGTGCCGCGAAGCGCTATCGCATCCGGATCGTGACGTCGGACGCGTTCAGCCGCGAAAAGCTCGACCAGATGCGCGCCCTGGGCGCTGAACTCACGTTGGTTCCGAGTGAGGACGGTCGCACCACCAAGAAGCTGATCCTCGACATGATCGAGAAGGCGCGCGAGCTGAGCCGCGAGCCGAACACGTTCTGGAGCGACCAGCTTCAACAACACCGACTCGATCGCCGGCTACCACGCGCTCGGCGAGGAGATCTGGTCGCAGACCCACGGGGCGTGGATGCATTCGTGCAATGCGTCGGCACGGGGCCTCCTCGCGAGGCGTCGCCATGGTGCTCAAGCGGCACCATCCTGGCGTGCAGCATCGTGGCGGTCGAGCCCGGCGAGTCGTCGGTGCTGCTCGGTGGTGCGCCCGGCCCGCACAAGATCGAGGGCGTGGGAATCGGCTACACGCCGCCGCTGTGGGAGCCGCTCGCTCATGGACGAGGTGCAGGCCGTGGCCACGGACGAGGCCAAGGCAATGACGCGCGGCGGCTGGCGCGCGAGGAGGCTCTGTTCGCAGGCACCTCATCTGGCGCCAACGTCGTGGCCGCGATCCGCGTTGCGCAGCGGCTCGGCCCCGGGCACAAGGTGGTGACGCTGATGTGCGACTCGGGGCTCAAGTACACTGGGCACCGACGTCTATCGCTCGGCCTGACCGGCGCTCCCCGATTGACGAAGCCCCCGCAGTGCGAGTCCGCGGAGGCTTCTCGTTCGGCGCGACGGCATCCAGTTCGCGTCAGCTCGCCTGCGCCCGCGCCGAAGGAGTGGTGTCGAGCTACCAGCCGCTTGGTAACGTTGCGTAGAGGAAGTCGTAGCCCCACCTTGAGCAAGCTTGCCCGCCACCGGTGCGGTGATCAACGCGCCGCGCATTCGCGCGTTGTCCTCCGAGTCGTTCACATTGAAGACATAGGCTCCGCCCGCTTCGAACTTCGACTTCTCCGAGCTCGGCTAGGTGTACTTGCTGCCCACGCGTGCGGTGCCGGTCATCCTTTGTTCTTCGAGCGTCGTGAGCCGCTGGCTCGAGCCGGCGCCGAAGCAGATCGAGCGTGTGCGGCTTCTGGGAGACGGCATGCCAGGCGACCCTCCTCATCAATGGCGCGAGATGCCCGAGAACACGTTGCGCCGCCACGACGCGAGACCATAGGCGGACAATGAGCACCAGCTCGCGATCCGCTCGCAGGCTGGCCCCGTAGCGACCCGCCGACTCCACGCCGTCGGTCTCGCCCACACCGCATTCTGCCTCTTGCGTGAGGAGCCAATTATCGTTCGGCGCTCGAGCTTGTCGGTGCCCGTGAACGTGGTGACGTCCCGTGTGCGCTCGTTTGCGCGTAAGCCGAAGTCGGTGGCAGTGACGTGGGTTTGGCGTCCTGCGCGAGGGCCGCAGAGCGGCTCCGAGGATAAAGACCAGGGCGAGGAGCCAGGCGTCGGGAACGCATGCGAGGATCGCAGAGTTGAGAGGGGCGCGAGTCGACCTTGGGACTACGGCTTGTGAATGGTGGCCGTCGTATCCGGCTCGACGCCGTTCAGCGTGCGCACCACGCGCATGAGGTCGCCGGTGGCGTAGAAGTCCACGGCGATCAGGTTCGGCAGGTGGCCGCGCGTCTTCTGGCAGCGCCGTGCGCGTGCCAGCAGGACGTCATACGCGTTCACGATCTCGGCATTGCTCGGCTTGGGCATCGGCGTGGACTCGATCCAGTGGTTCAGCAAGAGAAGCGAGGCCGTCTTGCCGCCGCGATTGGGGCCCTCCGAGAACTCCTTGGGATCGCGGAAGTTGAACGGCGTCTCCTGCATCAGCTCGAACGCGGGTGGTACCACGCGACACCGGACGTGTCGTTCTCGGCCATCACCAGCACGCGCTCGCCCGATGTGCGCCATCTCGCGCAGCGTGGGCCAAGGCGGCCCAGCGTGCCCTTTGTAAACGAAGTCGATGAGGCCGCTCTCCTCGAAGCAGTGTGCGATGTCCTTCGCGGCTACGCCCTCGTCCTGGACCGTGATGATCAGGATCTCACCCGGGTTGGTGACGAGGAACGAGCGGATGTCTGCGAGGGCGTCGGTCAGGCGTGATCGCACCCAGCTCACAGAAACCATGCGCCATGTAGACGTCCGGCTTCTGTTCGGGGCCGGCGACGAGCCGGTCGCGAATGCGCAACGCGGCCGCCATGCCTTCCTTGCCGAGCGCGGCCTCGTACTTGGCCATGGCCGCCACTTCGTTCTCCATGGATCGTCTTGACCTTGTCCCCGACGGGGATGCCGTAGTGGGCGTCGATCAGGAACGCGCGCACCCCGTCCTCGAGCTGCTCGGGGATGCCACGGTCCTGGTTGGGGAACAACCAGCCGGGATTGTCGGCACCGCCCATGGAGTTGTGCGACGTGGCGAACACCACCTGGTCGAGCCGGCGGTCGCAGAGCTCCGGTAGCCGTTGCACGCCGTGATCGCGGCAGGCTCCGCTCGGAGCTCGGTGCACGAAGCACCCAGAAGCGCCGCCCTCCGATGACCACCGCGGCGAGCGCACCGATGGCGGCAATGCGCATGGGGCTCCAACCGCCGCTCGCGCGCTTCGTCGCGGACTCCAACTCCGGGAGTGCGCGAACCGTGGCTGCGAAACACTCGCGCAAGCCGACGAACGCGGCCCCGGCACCCAACAGGAACGCCAGCACGCAGCGCCGAGAGCGGCCACGTGGCCGCGCCGAGCCCCAGCACGAGGACGGCGAACCCTCGCCCGAACTGCCGTCCGCGTTGCAGGGAAGGAGTCACCAGCCAGCGCCACAGGGCCCGGGCGCGTCGGCGCAGCTTGCTCCGCTCGACCAGCGAGGCCGACGCGGAGGCGCACACGATGCCGACGAGACCCAGCGCCAGCGCCCACTGCTGCAGGTCGCCCATGAACGCTCGCCACAGACCGGCCGCAAGCTGGCCCATGTCCGGATCGTGCGGGATCATGGCCACGGCGAACGAGCCGAAGCGAACCGTCAGCCAGATGACGAATGCGGAGCCCGCCAGCATGACGCCGATGCGGAACAGCGTGTTGCGGTTGTCGTGTGCCAAGCCGATGCCCGAACCGAGCAGCACCAGGCCGCCGACCATCAGCAGCAGGAAGATCAATCGCGCGCGGTGCGCCAGTCGCACGAGGCGATTCGCCAGTTCCCCGGCGGGCAGTTCGTCCAGTGAGGCGAGCCGGGCGCTGAGCCGGCGGGGGCAGCTTGAGGCCATGTCGGGATGCATCGCGAGCGTCGCCTTGAGGATCTCGCCGACGTCCTGCACCGACAGCATGATCTTCTCGGTGGTGCCGGACATGATCGCCCGGTGTGCTTCGAGCGCCGCTCGCTTCGCCGCGGCGCGGAACGCGGCAGAACTCACGACACTGCGTCCGCCGGCGATGATGATCGGCCGCAATCCCGTCAAGTCGGGCTTCGCGGCGATGACGCCGTCCGCGATCTTGCCCGCGACGAACGCGGACACCGCGGGCTCGGTGAGGCTCTCGGCCACGCGCTTCGCGAAGGAGTCCGAGTTGAACACCGAACGAGTGGTATAGCCGAGCAGCACGCCGACCACGAGCGCGAGCGTGCCCGCGAGTTCGCAGGCGATCGCGAGCCGGTCGCGCCAGCCGTGTCGCCTCATGGCCGCGCGAGCCCGCTCGCGCCGCTCGCCGCGTTCTTCACCATCGCCATGGTCGATCTCCTCCATTCCCGTGGTGCCTCCGGGGGGGCGCGCGAGTTTGCTTCGCATTCGAGACGAGTGCGTACACTACAGCCGAACGCAAGCGGCTCGCCAATCCCTGCGAGGTTTCAGTCCGCTTCGGCTCCGGCTTCGTCCTCGGCATCTGTGGCCCTGCCCCCGACGTTCGCGAACGGTAGCGCCCCGGTGGCGGCGTTCGAAGCGAGCGAGCAAGTCCGTGTTCAAGCGCGACGCCTCTTCGGCGGACCCGCACTCGCGCCATGCGACCACGAGGCGGCTTGATTCCTCGAGCTGCCAGATCGCGTGTCCACTCCAGTGCGCCACGACCCTCCCGTGCCCGGAATCGCAGGAAGCGCTTGATGCGCTGGCGAAGGCGTGACCGCACCCCCGGCCCGGGCGCGGCTCCGCGTAGAGCAGTTCCGCTCCTCTATCCAGCGCGGCCGAGTGCTTCGACAGGGAGCGTAGGGTCGTGGCCGCGCCAGACCGGAGCCGTGCTGCGTCGCAGGAAGCCGTGGGCGCCTCACCGCGCGTGAGCACCGACGTAGACGCCCGGCTCGTCCGGCACCTCGAGGCAATCGCTGCGGTGGAGCTGCCCGATCGTGAGGAAGCCGGCGAACCTTCGACTTCGAGCGAGGCCGCAGTGTCGGGATCGCGCATGGAGCCGAAGCTACCACGAGTGGCGTTCACCGCAGCGGTGGGGTTAGGTCACGGACCGCACGCTTGCGAACTCGAGGACATCCACGGCCATGCGAACCATCGATGCCAACACGAAGCCGCCGCGGGAGTCGTTCGAGTAAGCGCAGCCGCGCACTCGCGGGCGCATGGCGAGCTCGACGTGCCCGAGTGGCGTGACCCGTTCGCTGGGTCCCGCCCACGCTCGCGTGATCGCGCTGCTCGCAGGTCTCCGCGCTGTTCACGGCCCCGGCGCTGGCCGAACCCATGCCCGCCGACTCGACCGCGACGTCATCACCGTTCTACTCGACCGAAGACGGCATGTTCGATATCAGCACGTTCATGGAAGGGCGCCATGGATTCCTTCCGATCCCGTTCCCGATCACCGAACCGGCGGTCGGCTACGGCGGGGAGTGATGCTCGTCTTCATCGACAAGCCTCGCGCCGCCGCACAAGCCGGCTTCGGCCGGCCGAACATCTCGATGGTGGGAGGGCCTCGCCACCGAGAACGGCACGTGGATGACGATGCTGGCGGACATCCGGTACTGGCGGGAAGGATCGCCTCAAGACGCTGATCGCGGGTGCGACCGGTCTGCTCGAGCTGGATTTTGGCGGGATCGGCACCGAGACCGGTGGCGAGCGGCCGCTGCAGCACTACAACCTCGAGCCGAACTTCCTGACGCTGCAGGCTATGCAACGGCTGGGGACGACGCGGATGTGGGCCGGGCTTCGCTATGCCTATGGTTCCAGTGAGGTGACGTTCGAGGCCCCGGCGAACACGCCGGGCATCCCTGACCAGACGGGGCGATCCGACGTCGGCAGCCTGGCCCCGTCGCTCATCTACGACGCGCGCGACAACAACTTCACGCCGTTGTCGGGCACGTACGCCGAGATCTACAGCGGATTCTACCGGGACTGGCTCGGCAGCGACGACGACTTCGAGAGCGTGGAGTTCTGCGGCATCCAGTACCTGCCGCTGGCCCCGAAACTGTTCCTGGATTTCGGGCGGATGCGCGACGGATGGGTGACGGCGCCCCGTTCTATGTGTTGCCGTACGTCGAGATGCGCGGCGTGCCTGCCGTACGCTATCAAGGCGCCGGGTCGTCGCGCAGGCCGAGGTCGAGATGCGCTGGCAGGCCCTGGGTCGGTGGAGTGTTGTGGGCTTCGCAGGAACGGGCGCTGCCGCACTCGAAGTGGGACAGCTCAGCAGCACCCACTCGGTTCAGGCGGGCGGTGTGGGCTTCCGCTACGAACTCGCTCGTCGCTTCGGCATCCATGCCGGCATGGACGTGGCGTGGGGGCCGGACGAAACGGCCATCTACTTCCAGACCGGCAGCGCCTGGAACAGGCCCCTAGGGGCCTCACTTCGCCGTGGTCTCGCGCGCTTCGCGAGGATCGCTGCCGGGTGCGGGCGTGAACCACGCGGGCGCATGCTCGCCGGTGGCCGCGAAGTAGATCATCGTCCAGGACGTGCACATGGTTGAGCAGGCTGTAGAAGAACGCGACCGTCACCACGGCCAGCGCGAGCTTCGGCCAGGCGCTCGGCTTCTCGCCGAAACGGTCCTTCGTGCTCATGACGTGTCCCGCCGGCAGCTGGGCGACGCCGGTGAGCGGACGTGCCGAAGGGCACGTTCAAGAGCGCCTTGGCGTTCACGGCCCAGCCGTTCGCATCGAGGATGGGCCCGAGGTTGCGCCTGCGGAGCTTCAGCCACGCGATGAGCATCGAGGGCCCGCTCACGAGCAGCAGTAGCCCCACCACCGCCAGGCACACCTGCCAGAACGGGAGCTTGACGAGCCCCGAGAGGTAACCCGCCAGTGCCGCGAACGCCGTGGCCAGGGCACCGAAGGCCACGCCCATGGCCGCGACGGTGCCCACGTCCACCTTCTTGGGCTCGGGCTTCACCTTGTCCACATGGACGACCGTCGTGGCCGTGGTCGAGAGCCGGGCTTCGGTAGCGGCCTCACCTGCAGCCGCTCGTTTGGCGACCTGTTCCTCGATCATGCGCACGAGCTTCTTGTAGGGCGACCAGAACGCCTGCCGCACGCTGATGGGATTCTCGATCAGCCTGGTGATGGTCGCGTCCCAGTCCTGGCCCTTGCGGTCGTAGAACACACCGTTGCGGCCGACCATCAGGTTGTCCGCTTCGCCGTTCGTGAACGCGGCGACGATCTGGCGCTTCTCACCCGAGCTCCTTGCGCTCGCACTCGCAGTAGGCGAGGTACGAACCCGCCAGGGCCGCCATGGCGGCGTGACGCCCGGCATCCTCTACCGGCAGCGTCAGCGTGCACGAGCGCTGGTCCAGGTAGAGCGTTCCCGCCTGGAAGATGGCCGGCTCGCCCGCGTCATAGAAATCCCGGAAGTTCACGAAGTTCGTGCACAGCAGGTAGAGGTCACGCTTGTAGAGCAGCAGCTCGGCGCACGTCCGCGATCGCCGCGACCTCGGTCTCGAAAGCCTGGTCCCGGGCGATGAGGCTGGTGACGGCTTCCTTCTGCGCCGCTGCCAAGGATCTGGCGCACGCGCGCTGGGTCCAAGCGCCTCCACAGAGGCCTCGGTCTTGTTCGAGCGCCATTCCTCGAACGGCGCGAGCTTCGCCAGCAGCGCGAGCCAGTCGGTCCCGCTCAGCTCGTTCCGCTCGCCGAGGATCGGCGTCACCGCCCGCTCGCGCAGCACGGCGAGCGCGACGGCGTGTGCGGGATTCGTTCCGCCCACCAGCGGCAGGGGCCGGCCTGGGGCGACCTGCGCCAGCAGGAAGCCCGAGATCTCGGCAGCGGTGATGGTCAGGTCTCTGAGCCGCCACGATGAGGTACTCCTCCTCGCGACGATTCAAATGCGCCAGGGCGCGCGGGTCGTACGCCGCCAGCCGGCAACGCCCGAAGTAGTCGTTCACCTTGGACCGGATCGCCTGCACGGCGGCCGCCGCCGCGGAGTGTAGCGCTGCCGAGCGGGAGGATGTTCGCCGCGCCGGCTTCCGCCTTCTGAATCCAGGCGTCGAATGCCTCGCATGCGGCGAAGAACGCCTCGGACCGGGGCAGGTCCACTCCCAGCTTCCCGGATCGGTCGGGCACGGTACCTGTGCACGTGGCGATATCGCGGATCACCTGCCGCATGGGATCGTCGACCGCGGACTCGGGAACGATGACGCCGTCCCCGTTCAGCGTGGTCCCGGCGAAGATGCGGTCGGCGTCGGTGACCTCGGTGAGCGAGATGAACTTCGCCTCGGGCTTGCCGAGGTTGGCGCAGATCCGCTTCGCAGTGGCCAGCAGCGTGGCGTCGGTGATGGCATTGAACTCGAGCGCGTCGCCACCTTTCACCAACAAGTCGGGATCCGGCGAGCTTCGTGCCTGCCCACTTCACCGCCGCGATGAGCTCCGCGGCGCGGATGCGCCCGTCGCGATCGCTGTCGATCAGTGCGATCGTCTCGGGGCTGAACTCGAGGCCCGTCGTGGGGCAGGCGAGCGCGACCCAGAGCTTGAGGTCGAGTTGGTCGAGGTTCATCAGGTCGGCCCCGGTCTCGAGCTTGACCTGATCGAACCCGCCAGCGCGGAAGAACTTCCAGATGTGCTGGGTCATAGGCCGTCCGGTTGGGAGTGGACCGGGACACTAGCCATGGCGGCGAGGCCGCTGCAGCCCGCACGAACGAGGCCATCGCGAGGGCCCCGGCATGCCGCGGCCGCCGGGGATTGGCCGCGGAGCCGGGAGCGGACTTAGACTGCGGCGAACCACCACCCATTCCCTTTGGAGTCCCCCTCATGCGCGTCCATCGTTCTCTGCTGTTCATCCCTGCTCGTCGTCGGTCCCGCGCTCACACTGGCCTGGGGCCATTCCGCGGAGCGGCCGATGCCACCTGGCCGCGCGAGCTGCAGACCGACGTGGGTGTGCTCACCATCTACCAGCCGCAGCCCGAGAAGTTCGAGGATAACATTCTCGAGGGCGCTGCGCCGCTGTCCATGCTCATGAAGGGGTAAGACCGAACCGGTCTTCGGCGTGTTCTGGTTCACCGGGCGAGTGGACACCGACCGCGACGCCGGGCACGGCCATGGTGCGCGACATCACCGTCACCAACTCGCGCTGGCCTGAGAGTGCGAGAAGCAGCAGGAGGAGATGAACATCTTCCTCACCGGTCTCATGCCGAAGACCGGCATCCCGATTGTCGCTCGAGCGCCTTCGCGCGAGCCTCGCGACACGTCGAGACCGAGAAGAAGAGCTGTCGAGGGCCTGAAGCACGACCCGCCCAAGATCGTGGTGGTGCCCAGAGATCCCGCGAGCTGCTGGTCTACGACGGCGACGCCGACGCTCATGCGCGATCCCGAACACCGAGCTGGAGCGCGTCGTCAACACGCGCGTTCGCCGTGGTGAAGGACAAGAAGAGCGGCGAGTACTACCTGAGCGGCGGCAAGCTCTGGTACAGCGCCAAGGATGCCAAGGGCCCGTGGACGCCAGATCGACGCAGCCGCCCGCCGAGATCGCGCAAGCTGGTTCCGCCAGGACACCGTCGTCGACGCCCGCGCCGGCGAAGCCGCCGAAGATCGTCGTCGCGACCGAGCCCACCGAGCTGATCTGCGAGCGACGGCGCGGCCGATCGTGGCAGACGCTCGGCACCAAGCGGCGACCTGCATGTACATGGCGAACACCGAGAGCAAGGTGGTGCGCGAGGTCGCGACGCGGCAAGATGTTCGTCCTGATCTCCGGCCGCTGGTACGCCGCGGCGGCTCGATCGAGGTCCGTGGGCCGTGGTGCGCCCCGACCTGCTGCCCGCGGCGTTCAAGGACATCCCGCCCGCCTCGGCGCTGGGCGGCGTCGCGCGTCTCGGTGGCCGGAACGCCCGAGGCCGAGGACGCGATGCTCGACGCGCAGGTGCCGCAGACCGCGGCGATCGAGCGAGTCGAAGGCGAAGCTCGAGGTGAAGTACGACGGCGAGCCGCAGTTCAAGAAGATCGAGGGCACGGAGGTCGAGTACGCCACGAACACGCAGTCGCAGGTGCTGCGGATCAACGAGCAAGTACTACGCGTGCGATCAGGCGGTGTGGTTCGTGGCGGACAAGGCGCACCGGGCCGTGGCAGGTCGCGGACAGCGTGCCGATGGAGGAGATCAAGAAGATCCCGCCGTCGGAGCCGCGTCTACAACGTGACGTACGTGCAGGTGTACGAGTCCACGCCCGAGGTGGTCTACGTGGGCTACACGCCCGGCTACATCTACTCGTATCCCGTGGTACGGCGTGCCCGTCTACGGCACCGGCTGGTACTACCCGCCCTACGTCACGCCTCCATGCGTACTACCCGCGACCCGTCACGTACGGCATGCACGTGAGCTACAACCCGTACACCGGCTGGGGCTTCGGCTTCACCGTCAGCAACGGCTTCCTCACCGTCGGCGTCGGCTTCGGCGGCATGTACGGCGGCTACTACCACGGCGGCTACTACCCGCCGTGCGGCTTACCGCCCGCCCTACTACGGTGGCTACCTCTGGCGGCGTCGGCGGAGTGGGAGGGGTCGGCGGAGTCGGGGAGTCGGCGGTGTAGGTGGCGTCGGCGGTGTCGGTGGCGTGGGTGGCGTCGGCGGAGTGGGGGGTGTGGGCGGCGTCGGTGGGGTGCGGTGGACCCGGCAAGACCCGGTGGAGTCGGTGGGCGCCGGCGGAGCCGGTGGCGCCAAGCCCTCGACTCTTGCCGCGAACAACAACCTCTACAACAACGGAAACAACAAGGCGCGCAATGCGCCGAGCACGATGCAGACGCGACGCGGGCAGGCAGAAGGCGGACCGCGTGGCGAAGGGCCCGAACAACGTTTACGCCGACAAGGGCGGCAACGTGCACAAGCCAGAACTCGAACGGCAACTGGCAGTCGCGCGACAATGGCCAGTGGAAGAACTCGTCACAGGGTGCGAACAACCGCCAGTCCTCTCAGAACCTCAACCGCGACGCGCAGGCACGGCAGGGCGGCGCCAGTCGTCCGTCCTCGTCGTACGGCGGATCACGCGGAGGCGGCTCGCGTGGCGGAGGTTCTCGCGGCGGCGGCGGCGGGCGCGGCGGCGGCGGGCGGCGCTGAGTTCGCGCCACCAGCCATTCCGTGAGCGCTCGTCCTTCGATGTCATCGTCTCAGCTGGTTAGGAACCCCATCAGGAGGTCGTCGTGAGTGAAGCCACCGGTATCGCCCGTGAGCAGTTGCTGTCCGATCTCAAGGCCGCCGTCGCCGACTCCGAGGAACTGCTCAAGGCCACCGCCGGCGAGCTCGGCGAGCGCGCGAGCGCGGCGCGAGCGAAGGTGAAGGAGTCGCTCAGTGTCGCCAAGGGGCAAGCTCGACAAGCTCGATGCCCAGGTCCTGGAGCGGATCGGCGATGCGGCGAAGACCACGGACTCGTACGTCCGCGAGCACCCGTGGGGCGCGGTCGGGATCGCGGCGGCGGCGGGTCTGCTCGTCGGCGTCCTCATCTCCCGGCGCTTGAGCCCGCCCATGAGCGAGGCGAAGGAGTCCGGCCGCCGCCCGTGGTTCGGCGGGTCGTTGCGCCGCGTCGGCGACAGCGTGCTCGGGCTGGTCGAAACGCGGTTGCAGATCCTGGCACTGGAGTGGGCCGAGGAGCGCATGAACCTCAGTGCGCATGGCGCTGCTCATGTTCGTCATCCTCTGGTGCATGCACTCGCGATCGTGATGGGGCTGATCTACCTGCTGCTGGTGGTGGGGACGAGAACCGTGTGGCCGTGCTGGGTATCGCCGCGCTGGTGCTGCTGTCGCTCTCCGCCGTCACGGCGCTGTTCCTTCGCGGCTGGCTCAAGCGGCGGCCGCCGGTCTTCGCCACGACCATTGCCGAGCTGCGCAAGGACCGGGAGTGGATCCGGGGCGGTCCGAAGACCGTCCAGCAGGATCTCGAGGACCGGCGCGCAGAGCTGGTGGCGCGTTCGGCAGCCGACCGTGCGGAAGCTCGCTCAGCAGCTCGAACCGCTGCCCAAGTTGGAGCGCGGTCTCGAGAGCTGCGCGACATGAAGCTGGAGCTGCCCACCACTGCCATCGGCACCGGGACTCGCCATGTCGGCGATGATGCTGGCGCTTCCGGCCGGACGCTCGCCGCTCGTGCGCGGGGGCATCGCGGTGATCCAGCTCGCCGCGTCGGTGAAGCGGCTGTTCACGCGAGAACGAGCAAGCGTAGCCGCTCGGCACGAGTCTCCGCCAGTTCGATCGATTCGCTTCGGAGTGTCGTCCGAACGTGGACGCCGCCCGCCGAGCTGACGCTTCGGCCGGCTCATGGCGGCGGCCCCGGCGTCATCTCAGCGAGACGACCCGCGAGTGGAACGTGCGGGAGGGAGTGCGCAGCCGGACGAAGCACACGCCGGCCTTGACGTCGTGGCCCTGGCGGTCCCGGCCGTCCCAGATGAGCGTGTGCTCGCCGGCGGCGAGCTTGCCGGCCGCCAGCGTGCGGACGTTGCGGCCCGTGACGTCGAACAGCTCGAGCTGCACGTCGCCTCGCTGCGCGAGCCCGAAGCGCAGAGTCGCGCGCGTCCGCGGAACGGATCCGGCGTGGGAGAGGCCAGGAAGTCTACTGACACAGCGCCGTCCACGCCGAGTGCTCCGAGCGCGCTCGCGCCGATGGTGGGGACACTCAGCGGCGACGCCTCGCTCCAGTTGCCCGTGCCGTCACGGCCGCGCACCCAGTACGTCAGCGCACCGGACCCGACGCTCGCCGTGGCCAGCGGGGCCGAGGCCTGCACCGTGAGTGCCGCCGAACGTGCCGGACATGGGTATGCCGGTGCCCGCATCCAGCGGTGTGGCGCCGATGGAGTACTCGGCGCCCTGGCGGATGACGCCGGCTCCGGTCTCGGCATCGCTGAACGTCGCGAACAGCGTCGCCGGCCGGTCCTGCCGCAACGGGACGGAGCTGCAGCTCACGCTGCCCGCGACCAGCACGGGGGCCGGATATCGCCGCCATTGCGCGAGCAGATTGAACGATCCCGCGGTCGACGCGGTCGTGCTGAGTGCCGGCGAGCCGTCGTCGGTGACCAGCAGTCGCAGCGCGCGCCCGACTCGAGTTGAGGATCGCACTCGCCCAACGCGGACGCCAGGTCCCATACCGCCATCGAATCGTTCCACGCGCACACCACCGCCGGCGTCCAGGTCTCGCCGTCATCCAGCGAGTACTCCAGCTCACGGCGCGTGATCGCACGGCCCGCGTCCGGGCTTGATCGAGAACCAGACCGGCAGGAAGTCGGCCTTCATCATGCTTGCCGGGTGTCGGCGAGACGATGCGAGCCTCCGGCGGGCGATGGCCCGACGAGCCACGCCACCGCGTCGTGAAGCACGGCCGGTGCGCCGAGCGCGGTGTTCGGTCGACGCGCCTCGAGTGCGCGCCACTCGTAGAACAGGCCCACCAGGCGCGTCTGCTCACCACCCCACACGCCCTGCCCCGGCGTGCCCTTGGGCGCGTTGCTCTCCCAGTGCATCCCCATGTACCTGTTCTTGAGGTAGTTGTCCGTCCAGTCGCCGGTCCACACGCCGTCCGTGCCGGGCGCGGGACCAAAGTTGTCGCCCGAATCAGCGTAGAGGTACAGGTCGTAGTAAAGGGAATCGGTGAAAGCTCCCGAGACCGGGCTGCCGGCCACGCCGGTGAGCGTGTCGGCGTAGAGGTTGTCGATGTAGTAACGCGACTTGAGCGAGTGCTCGAGCCAGAGCCTCGCGCTCGGGCGTGTACGAGGGGACCACCGGCATCCGAGAGCCCGAAGCCGATGTCGTGGCCGGTCACCAGCAGGCGGCCGCCGCCGTCCAGGAGCGAGTCGATCGCGACGCGCTGGGCGTCGGTGAACGGCGGGTAGCGATCCGGGTCCACCTGCCAGATGACCGCGTCGTAGCTGCGCAGTCCTGCCGAGGAGTTCCCACGAGCGGCGGATCGTTCAGCGCCGCGGCAGCACGTCCACCTCCCAGCCCAGCGCTGCGAACGCGTTGTTCCACGTGGCGAGCACCGTCGGGTCGGGATCGTCCGTGAGCAGCGCGATCGAACCGGTGGGCTGTGTCGTGAACGTCCGGTGGGCTCCGTCGAGGCTGTCGCCGCTCGCGTCTCCATTGCACCGCGACGGACGCCACGTCGTAGAGCGTAGGTCGCGGCCGGCGCGAGTCCGGTGAGCATGACCGTGTGCGAGGTCACTGAGTCCGCTCGAGTCCACGACCGTGCCGAGTGCGCCCCGCTGCCGAATCGCACGCGGGAGGTGGAGGCGATGTCGGTGGTCCAGCGAGATCTCGGCATGCGTCGAACTGGAGCGCCCGGGCGTGCACCTGCGTGATCATCGGCGCCTGCATGTGGATGCGCGCCGTCGCCACGAGCGGCTCGCCGGGCTGTCGTGCCCACATAGCTCACCGTCACGAGGTCGCCCGAGGTGACGGCCAGCTTCCCGTCGCCGGTCTGTGCCAGCTCGGGGAGAGCACGAGCGAGCCGCGGTAGAGTCCGTTGGCTTCCGCTCAGAGATCACCTGCTCTTGAGCCGTCTCGGTGCCCGACGAGACGAGCGCCACGACCGGTCCGGGCGCATCCGTATCGACGACCTCGATCTCGAGCGTGTCGGCGATGCCATACTCGAACCGGTCGAGCGCGACCGCGCCCGCCGGTCCACCGACACCGCCCGTGACGCAGAGCGCGAAGCGCTGCGGGCCGAAGCCGACATGGTGGCCCTCGATGCGCACCGTGTAGAGCCCGGCGGTCGGGGCGGGGAGTCGCACCAGCTCCTCGACATTCAGCGAGTCCCGGGGCCCGTTCGGTGCCGAGATGTTGTTGAGCAGCGCATTGCCACGGTAGCGAGGTCCCGTCGTGGGACACGATCAGGTCCAGGTCGTTCACGATCGACACCTGCGAGGCGGGATTGCCGGGAGCGTCCGTCCACGCGAGCGACGACAGCTAGCGGCGCGCTCGGATCCGTGACCTGCACCTGGTATTCCACGAACTGCTGGTCCGAGAGCCCGTCACCGGCGTCCACGAGCAGCGTGCGCAGCGTGTCGCCGGGGAAGTAGAGCACGTCGTCGATCGTGAGCCGGCCGTAGCCGATCGTGTTGTCGGGCGCCCGGAACCCGACGATGTCGTTGCGAGAAGCCGCCACGGCCATCGCGCGCATCAGCGCGGCCGACGGGGCGAGGCTGTTGCTCGCGACCGGTACCGCCGGTCGGGTACCAGCCCTCGGTGAGGTACTGGCGGACGAGCGCCATCGCTCCATCACCGCGGGCGTGGCCATCGACGTACCCGAGTAGGTGGCGTAGGTGTAGCGGGTCGAGCCGATGGAAGAGGTGACTCCATCCCCGGGTGCCATCAGCGTGGGCTTGCGGCGGCCGTCCCTGACGGGTCCGCGGCTCGAGAACGGCGCGAGCTTGGTCTGGAACTCGCCGTTCCCCGTCGCGCCCACGGTGATCACGTTCTTCGCCGTTCCCGGAGCGTTGACGGCCGCGAACGTGCCGGTGTTCCCGCTCGAGAACCCGATCAGGTAGTCGGGGTGATTCCACACGAACTGATCGGTCTGCATCGACGGGAGCGTGTACCAGGCCTGCGTGAACGCGCCCCAGGAGTTGGACGAGAGGCGCACGGGGCCCGCGGCGTTGCCTTCGTACGACGGCTGCATAGAGCTCGTTGAGATCGGCGGGCAACGACAGACCGCCCCCGGCCGAACTGCCGACGTCCATGAAGTAGAGCCGCGCCTGATTCGCGAGCCCGCTCCAGCGTGCGCTCGAGTACGGCGTCGGGGTCGCCAGCCACGGTCCCGCCGGTGTGCGTGCCGTGGTAGTCGAACGCCACCGCGTCGCCGAACGCGATGTCCGGGAGCTCGGCGCCCCGCTTGTACGCCACGATCTTGCGATGCGTCGGATAGTCGCCGAACGTGTCGATCGCCAGGCGTCGAGTCGTAGAACATCTCGTGATTCGTGCGGACACCGCTGTCGGCGGTCATGACGAGCTGGCCCTGCCCGCGCAGCCCGTGGTCGTACACGGTCCGCTGGTCCTGCACGCCGGTCTGCAGCACCCACTGGGCGAGATCGTTGTTCGCCGTGTAGACAGGCGTGGGCTCGATCCAGGCGACGTCCGTGAGCGCAGCCGCCTCGGCGAGCCGCCCGCGGTCCAGCTCGAAGCGGACAATGTTGTTGTAGGGCGTGCGGTGGGATTCGACCCGACCGGCGCCCAGCGCGCGCAACGCCGCCATCGCCGCGCCGTCATCGCCGTCCTCGAACAACAGTGCCGTCACGGCGACCGGTCCGGTGGCCGCTGTCCGGGATCGCGGGGCTCAGCTTGTACGCGGGCTCGTAGGAAGTGATCCACGGCTCGCCGGTGGCGCTGCCGAGCGCGGCCAGCGGCCCCAGGGTCCATCCGCACGAGGTAGGCGTTCCCGCCATCGGCCACACCAGCGTGCCGCCGGGCGTCTCGCGATGCGGGCCCGCGCGGAGCCGGGCGAGTCGTCCGCCGAACTGGACGAGGTAGGCGGTCGCGACCTTTCACTCCGCGGCGGAGAGGGACTTCGCCACTCGCGGCGAGTGACTCCGGGACAGGAGCGGGGCAGGCGACCTGTCGCACGGGCAAAGTGTAGCCGGCGTGCCAACTCGATCGCAGGGCGTGCCGCGGCCGGCGCACCAGCCACCACGCGCGGCGTGAGGACGCGCCCAGCGCTGCTCGGGCGCAGCTCCCCGGGCAGGGAGCGACGCGGTTCGAGAAACGGAGGGACCAGGCGTGAACTGGCGAATCACCGCTGGCGCGCAGTGCGCCGGTGCGGAGCATCCGTCCACACGACCGCCCACCAGAGCCGGGTGTCGAAGGGGTCCGGCGAGGCCCAGCGACGCCAGTGCGACCGGCTTCGCTTCATACGGGATGACCGTCCACGCCGGGCGTCGTCGGCAGAGAAGCCCAGCCCGACGTCTCGAACCGGAACCGGAGCTTCACCACGGACCCCTCATCCCGAGCGTCGGGTGGAAAAGCGACACCTCGAAATACGCGTCCCCTTCATTCACACGCGAGCCTTCCCGCGGGACGGACAGGAGAGGGAGTATTCGTTCCGTGCGCTGCTCCCGGATCCAAGCGCACGCGCGCGGACGCGTCACTCGCCGGGGCTGACATCAACGGGACGAACAACAGGGGCCGCCACGGCGTGCCGAAGGCGGGTAGGGGACACGAGGGCGCTCGCTTTCTCGCAGGGGGATACAACGATGGGACCCGTCTGCGTCCGTCTGGCAGGTCATGGCCTGCCGGGGCAAACTGGGGCGCCGGGTTGCGGAACATCGGCGCCGTCGCGACGAAGCTAGAACGCTTGAGACGGCCCGGGTCAATCAATTTCTCTGGGAGACGGCCAGCAGATGTAACGTGATGTGACTCCAGCACTCTCACCGGCCTGTAACGTTACACAGCGACCTCTCTCAGATTCTCTCTTGCGCACGACTTGACCGGCTTTTATCTTTCGCTCGGCCGAGCTCCGAGATCGGCGCCGACCCATAGACCTCCACTCCCTTGCGAGGTTCCTCCATGCTCCAGCGCGTCACACGAGGCTTGTCCGTCCGTCGCCGCCGCGCGTGCTCGTCCCCGCTGGCCTCCGCGGCCAGCGCCCATGATCACCCTCTGGGACCAGTCCAACTGAACACGCTCACCGAGGGTTCCGCTGAACCTGAACTCCAACTCGTGCAGCCAGATCTCCGGCAACACCAAGCTCCACACCGCCAACGACGTGCACTTCGACCAGCCGGTGCACATCACGTCGGTCACGATCTACGAGACGCCCGGGAACGTCCAGACCGCCACACTGGCGTACCTGTGGATCGCCCCTAAGACGGGTCCCGTCCCGACCGAGTCACATCGCGAAACATCGCGATCCTCGCGAACCAGGGGGTCCATCACGTCCGCTACGGTGACGAATGGTGCCTTCAGCGCCATCGCCGTGACGGCGGCCGGTCTCAACATCAACCTGCCCGCCGGGGACTACTGGGTCCCGCTCACGCCGCGCCACAACATCGGCATCTTCCCGTACACGGTGCACCTGACCACGTCGACTGCCGTCGTGGGTGACCCCACGCCGTCGCTTCTGGGCTGCACCCGCGCCCGGGGACCTCAGGCAGTTCACCCTTGACCCCAATCCTCGGCCCGATTACGCGCCTTGAAGGTCATGGGTGACTTCCCGTGGCGACGGCCGCGTCCAGCTGGGCGAAGGTGAAGTCGTACTACCGCTAGCTTCAGGACGTGCGCGTGGGAGGACCGCCGGGCGCAGACGCCCGGTGGTCCGCGCCTCACCGCTTCACTCCAAGAACACTCGAACCTCGCCAGACCGCGGCGAAGCAGGCCCACTCCTCAGGAGACGAGAAATGAAGAGAGCTGCCGCCATCTTCGCCATGAGCCTAGGGATGCTCGCTCCGGCCGCCCACGCCGCGGTCACGTTCGAGTACCTGTTCTCCGATGTGGTCGTCCACGACGTCTCCGACGACGGCAATGTCGTGGTCGGTCCTCAGCTTCGCCACCGCCAGTTCGTTCCAGGACGCACGCCACCGGCGTGGTGGACCTCAGGCGTCCGATGGTCCTCAGCCCGGCTCGGCGTCGTCGCCGTTCCGCGGATGGTTCGCGCGTCTCGTCCACCATCGGAAGCATCGACGGTTCCTGACACGCACACAGGGCCGATGGTCCCAGGCCACGGGATGGCGGGAGATGTTCCCCCGCTGATCCTCCGGCGGGAACATCGATGGCTCTACGGAGTGCCTACAGCATTTCCGGAGACGGCGAGACCGTGGTCGGCTCTACTGGCGCGCGGGCTGTGGCAATCACGCGCATGCCCGGTGAGCAGTGCGACCGGCCCCTGGGACTCTGGTGGAATGCTCACGGGCCAGTCCGGCCGTGCCAACGGTATCAACCATAACGGCACCGTCATCGAGGCTGGGTCGAGACCCGCAGGGCCCGTGGCGTCCCGCCGTGTGGGATAACGGCTCCCCAGCTACCGACGGACTGGCAGCTCGGCGGCGTCGCGGGGAGCGGAGAAGTGAAGGCCGTGAGCCCTGACGGCAACATCGCGGTCGGGTACTGCATCAATAGCGACGATCTCTTCCGCCAGCGCGCGGCGGCGATGTGGAAGCGCGTGAACGGTGTCTGGGGAGCGACTCAGTTCCTCGGCTGGGTGCCCGACCTGATCCCCAATACGGCATCAACATCGCGAACTGTGTGAGCGCCGACGGCCGGATCGCCGCGGGCTACGCCGCCACCGACGGCTCGCCGTTCACCGCGACGGCGTTCGTGTGGACACCGCCACGGGCGTCAAAGAGATCAACGAGTGGCTCGCCGACAATGGGGTGTTCATGGACCCGAACTTCCATATTGAAGGCATCCAGGCGATGACGCCGGACGGAACGCAGATCTTCGGCAGCGGCAAGATGCTGACGCCGCCGTACGCCACCAAGTCCTTCCGCATCCGCGTGCCCGCTACGCTGGACGCGCCGGCGCCCGTGGCCGTGACCCGGCTCGAGCTGAGCGCGCCGCACCGAACCCGTCGCGCGGCGCATCGGACTGGAGGCTGGCGCTGGCAGAGCGAGTCGGATGTGGACCTGGCTGTGTTCGATGCAGCGGGCCGCCACGTCACCACGCTGCTCAGCGGGCCAGCGTCCCGGCGGGACGCCGGTCGCTGACCTGGGACGGACGCGAGTCCAGCGGCCGGTCGGCTCCGGCGGGCTTGTACTTTCGCTCGCGTCGTCACGCAGCACGGCTCGGCCTCCCAGCGCATCGTCCGAGTGAACTGATGCACGCTCGGCCCGCGCCGCGAGATCTCGTATTCGACGTTCCTCCTTGACCCCGCCAAGGAAGGGCGGAAGCAACTCACCCCCTCAGGAGACGAGAGATGAAGAGAGCTGCCGCGATCCTCGCCGTGAGCTTTGGGCTGTTCGTTCGCCCGCGCAGGCTGCCGTGCACGTTCCAGTACCTGTGTCGATGGCGTCCCCGTCCACGACGTCTCGGATGACGGTAACGTCGTCGTGGGTCTCAATCTCTCCACCGCGAGCTCGTTCCGCTGGACGCAGGCCACCGGCGTGGTGGACCTGGGGCGTCCGATGACTTACGGCAGGGCCGGCGTCGCCCTCGGTCTCCGCGGATGGTTCGCGCGTCTCGTCCACCATCCGGCAGCATCGACGGTTCCCACACCACGCAGGGCCGTTGGTCCCAGGCCACGGGATGGCAGGAGACGTTCCCCCGCTGATCCCTTCCGGCGGGAACATCGATGGTTCCTACGGGAGTTGTTACAGCATTTCCGGAGACGGCGAGACCGTGGTCGGGCTCTACTGGCGTGCCGGCAATGGCAATCGCGCGCATGCCTCCGGATGGAGGCAGTCGACCGGCCCTGACCTGGGTGGGATGCTCACGGGCCAGGCCGGTCGCGCCAACGGTGTCAACTACAACGGCACCGTCATCGGAGGCTGGGTCGAAACACCGCAGGGCCCGTGGCGTCCCGCCGCGTGGTCGAACGGATCCCTGGAGCCGCTGACGGACTGGCAGATGAACGGCATCGCGGGGTCCGGAGAAGTGAAGGCCGTGAGCCCCGACGGCAACATCGCCGTTGGCTACTGCATCAATAGCGACGATCTCTTCCGCCAGCGCGCGGCGGCGATGTGGAAGCGCGTGAACGGTGTCTGGAGGCCCGACGCAGTTCCTCGGCTGGGTGCCCGACTCGGAGCCCCAATACGGCATCAACGTCGGAACTGCGTGCAGCGCGACGGCCGGATCGCCGCGGGCTACGCCTCCACCGACGGTCGCCGTTCACCGCGACGGCGTTCGTGTGGACGCCCGCCACGGGCGTCAAGGAGATCAACGAGTGGCTCGCCGACAATGGCGTGTTCATGGACCCGAACTCCACATCGAGGGCCTCCAGGCGATGACGCCGGACGGACAGCAGATCTTCGGCAACGGCAAGATGCTGACGCCGCCGTACACCACCAAGTCCTTCCTGCATCCAGGTACCAGCACGCTGGACGCGTCGGCGCGCCGCTGCAGCCACGACTCTCGGCCGAACGCGGCAGCGCCGGCACCTGAATCCTCGCGCGACTTCACCGTGCCTGCGACTGGCCCTGGCGAGCGAGATCGAATGCTGATCTGGCGTGTATTCGATGCTTCGGGCCGCCGTGAATCTCGACGCTGCTGAGCGGGCGGGCTCCCCCGCGGGCGAACGCTCCGTGACTGGGATGGACGCGAGGCGAGCGGCCGCACGGCACCCGCAGGCCTGTATTTCGCACGCGTCGTCACCGAGCACGGGTCGGCTTCGCAACGGATCGTCCGGGTGAACTGATGCCAATTGGCTCCTGCTCCGCGGATTTGACTCGACCGTCCGATCCCCACAATGAACCGATGCCCCGCATCCCACTCCCATCGCGAACTTCCCGATCCTGAACTCGGGGTCCCCGCGATGAGGTCCCCGGGAACGACCGAGCTGATCCGCGGAGATCTCCGACCGCGCATCGAGGCCATGGGGCGTGAGCTGCGCAGCGCCATCAGCACCGTGCTCGAGGGCGTGGCCGGGCCGAGCCCGCGACCCACTCGCGTCTCCCGGGCGATCGGGCTCGACAAGAGCCTCGCCAGCCGGCTCGTGCGCGCCGTGCAGTCCACGTCGGACCTGGACCTCATGCACCTGGTCCCCTCGCCGCGGGCGGCCTGCACATCTTCGCGGAGCTGGCCACGCGTACGGCCGATCCTCGCCTCGATCGGCAACCTGCTGATGGCCACGGAGCGCTTCGAGGAACTGCTCGACGCCGTTCCGGGCGGGCGGGCCTCGATCGACGCGCAGATCTCGGAGTCCTCGCACGTCGCGCTCACCAAGCGCGGAGCACATCGCCAAGCAGGCGGTCGTTCAAGTCCATGTCGTTCCTGCTCGGCATTTCTGCGATGTGGCTTACCACGACGCTGTTCCTCGTCCCCTCGGCCAACGGAAACGCGTGGACGGCATCGAGGTGCACCGCCGGATCGGCCTGTGCCGCATGCGCCCGGCGCACCGCTGGCGCTGCTGGAGTTCTTCGGCGAGAAGGATGACGCGGTTCAGGAGAACTCGATCAGCTTCGACACGCTCGAGGGCGAGCGCCGGCACGACCGACCCGACTGGATTCCTGCTGCCAGGCTTCCAGCACGCAGCCCATCCCGGAGCCTGGAGGTCATCCGTGACGGGCAGATGACGACGCTGGTGCTGGCCGGGAACCCTCGCTGCACACGGTGCCGCAACTCACGTCGGCGTTCCGGATCCGCAACGGCTGGCCGCCTCATCGCCCCAGGCGCGCGACCAGATGCTGCGCGGCTACGTGCTGCACATGCCCTGCCAGCAGGTCGTGCGCGATGCGTACATCGCCGAATCGATCTTCCCTGACGCGATCGCCACAGGTCTCGTTCGTGCTGCCGGGGGCGCGAGCCGTCATCGCGCCGCCGTCGGAGAGCGGTCCACGGCATTTCGCCGAGGTCGAGCTCACCAGCACGATCGAGCAGCTCCCGTTCGGGCCCTCAGTCGCACCAACATCCCCGGCGTGGTGAACCACGGGGCCGCGGTCGCGCCATGATGCTTCGAACGCACGGGCCATGCGATGACCCGGTTCCGGCGGCTGGCGCTCGACGATGACCTACCCCGTCACGCTGGTCGAGATGCTGTGGTGGCTGTCGCACCCGACGCTCCCGGCTTCCTCACCCGAGGCTGACGGCAGAGTACTGATCGCGCGATGTGGCCTCACGGAGTCGGTGCGAGCTGAGGGTAGACTCTAACGATGCCCCTCGCCGCCGGGACCCGCCTCGGACCTTACGAGATCGTCGCGCCCCTGGGCGCCGGAGGGATGGGAGAGGTCTACCCGCGCCCGGGATACCCGGCTCGGTCGGGACGTGGCCTGCAGTGTCCTGCCGAGCACCTTTCCAAGGCCCCCGAGGTCCGGGCGCGCTTCGAGCGCGAGGCCCGATGGGCCTCGTCGCTCGGCCATCCCAACATCTGCGCGCTGCAGACATCGGCCGCGAGGGGACGTCGACTACCTGGTCATGGAGTGGTGGACGGCGAGTCGCTCCTGAACGGCTGGTCGCGCGGTGCGCTGCCTGACTCACGGAAGTGCTCCGCATCGGCGCCCAGATCGCGGACGTCGCTCGCCGCGCATCGCGCGGGCGTCGTGCACCGCGACCTCAAGCCCGGCAACGTGATGCTGTCGAGATCGGCGCGAAGCTCATGGACTTCGGGCTCGCGCGTGCAGCGGGACTGGGGTGCGCGTCGCGGCCGCGAGCCACGGCTCGGCGACGGTGATCGCGCAGTCGCCGACCATCGCCCAGCCGCTCACCTCACGCACGGCGTCGCTGGTGGGCACGTTCCAGTACATGTCGCCGGAACAGCCTCGAGGGCCGCGAGGCCGACGCGCGCAGCGACCTGTGGGCGCTGGCTGTGTGCTCTACGAGTTGGCCACCGGGAAGCGCGCGTTCGCGGGGGACAGCCAGGCCCGCTCATCTCGGCGGTCATGAAGGGACGAGCCACGCCCGATCTCCGAGATCTCGCCACTCGCCCCGCTGGCGCTCGATCGCGTGGTGCGCGCCTGCCTGGCGAAGGACCCCGAGCAGCGCTGGCAGAGCGCCCACGACGTGGCGCGATCGGCAGCTGCGCTGGCCCGGGAGCGAGTCGCGGGGGCGAGCGGGCGCGACCCCGCGCTCGCCGGTGGAGCGGCAGTTCGTGCTCACCACGCGCACGTTCGCCAGCTCTCGGCGCGGAACCCGCGACTGGTCGGCTTCGCGTGACCTACGTGGACAACCAGGCGGAGTCCGACACGCTGGTGGTGATGCTCTATGGCCTCGGGACCGACGACGGCCAGTTCGAGGGACTACCTGAGGAGCACGCCGCATCGCGCCGTGACATCACGCTCGCCGGCTTCGGCCTGCGCGGTGCGCCAGATCGCCCGGTGCTGGAGCGTGGACGATCACTCGCGTGTGCTCCGGCTGCTGCTGCGCGAACTCGTGGCGGAGCTCCAGCCCAAGCGGACGGTCCTGGTCGGACACACGACGGGTGCGGACCAGTTCCTGCGCCTGTTGGCCGACGAATCGGGTGCCGGCGTCGATCCAGAACTGGTGGCGTACGTGCCGAACGTCAGCCTGGATACCTGTTTCGCGACGCGCCTGTACGCACGGCTCGATTCCTCGGACTCGGCCGGCACGCTGACGACGCTCAAGACGCTCGCCGCGGATATCGACGCGCTGGAAGTCTGGGTGATGGTCCAGCACGTGCTCACGCGGCTGTTCCTTCGCTTCGGCTCGGACCTCGAGCCGCTGGCGGCGATACGCCGCCGACATCGCAGCACCTTCGAGCAGCCGGGCGATCCGCTCGCGGATTGGTACCGGCCGCGCGGCGGCGCATCCCCGGCGTGCGGCTGGTGTTCACGCCGGCGGAGGCGGCGGCGGCGGAGGGCCTGCTGGGGCGCCACCTCGAGAGCAACGGTGCTGGGAGACGATTTCTCCGGAGGACGCCTTCCACATCGAGCCGCTGCACCTGCTGGACCTGCTCGCGGCCGGCGTGATCACCCGCCATGTCGAGGCGGTGCTGGCCACGTCGGGGAAGTGAACCGGCCGACGCGGAACGAGAGCCGACGCCGATCCTGCTCACTCGGGAGAATCTGGAGTAGATTCCTGAGATGCCACTGACAGTGGGGGCTCGCCTCGGCACCATGACGGATCATCACTGACGCTCGGCGCGGGCGGCATGGGCGAGGTCTACTGCGCGCGACGACGCGGCTCGGGCGCGAGGTGGCGATCAAGGTGCTGCCCGAGGCGGTGGCCGTCGCATCCCGACCGGCTCGCACGCTTCGAGCGCGAGGCGCGGACGGTGGCGGCGCTCAATCATCCCAACATCGTGACGCTGTTCGCGATCGAGGACGCGGACGGCGTCCGGTTCCTCGCCATGGAGCTGGTCGAAGGCCAGACCCTCGATCGGCTCGTGACGCCGGGCGGCCTGCCGATCGCCGCGCGTGCTCGACCTGGCCGATCCCGCTGGCCGACGCGCTCGCGCGCCGCGCACGAGCGCGGGCGTGGTGCATCGCGACCTCAAGCCCGCGAACGTCGATGGTGCACGCGAGAGGGTCGCGTGCAAGGTGCTCGACTTCGGCCTCGCCAAGATCGCAGGCCGCGGACCGGTCCGTCGGACGTGACGCAGGCGGCCGACGGTGGCCTCGCCGCTCTCGTCGGCCGGCCAGGTCCTGGGCACGGTGCCGTACATGGCGCCCGAGCAGATCCGCGGCGAGACGGCCGACGCGCGCACCGACCTGTTCTCGCTCGGCATCCTGCTCTACGAGCTGCTCACCGGCCGCCGGCCGTTCGGTGGCGCCACACCCGCCGACGTGAGCTCCGCCATCCTGCGCGACGCGCCGCCGCCGGTGCGTGCCACGCGCACGGACCTGCCGGCCGACCTCGAGCGGATCGTGGGACGCTGCCTCGAGAAGGATCCCGAGCGGCGCTTCCAGACGGCCAAGGACGTGCGCAACGAGCTGGACCTCGTGCGGCGTTCCTCCGAGCCGGCGTGCAGCGGCCACGACGAATGCTGCCCGTGCGACCGGTGTGACTCCCAGGAAGTGCCGTCGGTCGCCGTGCTGCCGTTCGCGAACCGCAGCCGCGACGAGGCGGACGAGTACTTCGCGGAAGGTCTCGCCGACGAACTGCTGAGCGTGCTGATCAAGATCCGCGGCCTGCGCGTCGCCGCGCGCACTTCGTCCTCCCAGTTCCAGGACACGCACGACGACGTGGCCGACGATCGGCCGCAAGCTCAACGTGGCCGCGCTGCTCGAGGGCAGCGTGCGCAAAGTCCGGCAATCGCGTCCGCATCTCGGTGCAGCTGGTGAAGGTGGCCGACGGCTACCACCTGTGGTCGGAGACGTTCGACCGCACGCTGGATGACATCTTCGCGGTCCAGGACGACATCGCCCAGTCGGTGGTGAAGGAGCTGCGGACCACGCTGCTGGGCGAAGCGGCCGACTCCAAGGCTAGCGGCGAGGCGCACGCCGAGGTCGCGGCCGCCGCGATCGGTCGCGGCAGCGACGCGGAGGCGCACCGGCTGTACCTTCAGGGGCGCTATTTCGTGAACCGGCTGGGCAATGCGGACATGACGCGCGGTCTGGCCTTGCTCCGTCAAGCGGTCGCCCTGGAGCCGGGGCACGCGCTCGCATGGGCGACGATGTCGTGGGCGCAGACGCTGGTCACCATCACGGGCGATGCCCCCGACGGCGGACGGCATCTCGGTGGCACGCGAGTACGCCTCCCGAGCGCTCGCGATCCAGCCCGATCTCGCCGAGGCGCACTACGCGATGGGCTCGATCCTGCTCTGGCACGACTTCGACTGGAAGGGCACGGAAGCCGCCTTCCGGCGCGCGCTCGAACTCAGCCCGGGGAACGCCGAGATGCTGCGTGGGTGCGGCGTGATCGCGCTCATCCTGGGACGCCATGACGAGGCTGTTTCCTTCTGCCGACGAGCGGTGGAACAGGACCCGCTCGCGGTCGCCAGCTATGCGTATCTCGCACGAACCTGCACGGCGATGGGCCGGCTCGCCGAAGCCGAGGAGGCTTTCCGGAAGGCGATCGAACTGTCGCCCGAGTCGACGTCGAGCCACCGCCTGCTGTCGCTCGGTGGTGGCCGATCAGGGCCGCCTCGACGAAGCGCTCTCGATCGCCAAGATGGAACCCGCCCAATGGGCACGCTTGTTCGCGCTCTCGGTGGTTCACTTCCGGGCCGGTCGTCCAGAGGAGTCCGCTGAGGCGCTTCGCCGGCTCACCGAGACGATGGCCGACCACGCGGCCTACCAGATCGCGGTGACGCACGCGGTGCGTGGGGAGGTGGACGCGGCGTTCGAGTGGCTCGATCGGGCCTCTCGGCAACGCGACGCCGGCCTCGCGGTGATGCGTACCCACTCGCAGCTGCGTCCGCTCCACGGCGACCCGCGCTGGGCGCAGATGCTGCACAAGATGCGGTTCCCGGATTGAGCCCCAACCCAAGCCCGCACAACCGTTTGCGGACCGCGGGTGAGGACGAGCATTTCCCGTCGCCGCCGCGCCCGGTTAGCATGCCCGCGCAGTCGACACGCGATTCCGTTGATTTCACTGCCCGTGCTCGCCGCCGTCCGGCTGGTCCCGACGTCGCGGCCGGCATCGAATCGAGTCATCCCCAACCAGGAGTCTGATATGAAGTCGAAGTTCGCCGTTCACATGCCTTTCGCTCGGGCTGCTCATGCTGGCGACCTCCGGAGCTGCCGCGAATGCGGCCTCCGGCGTGCAGGACCCGTACGTGTTCGCGCAGGTGGACACCAGCGCCGCCAAGCGTGACACCGTCATGGCTCCGCCGGACACCGCGATGAAGGCACCGGTGACACCGGCGCCTGCGGCCGCACCCGCCGTCGCTCCGGTCGCGCAGACGCCGCCTCCTGCTGCGGCGCCGCCGCCCGCGACGCCGGCTCCCGCCGCGGCCGCTCCTGCGGCTGCAGTCGGCGCCGAACGAGAAGATCTACTACGGCGGCACCGTGACGCTGTCGTTCGGCAGCTCCACGCGCATCGGCTTCTTCCCGATGATCGGCTACGAGTTCACGCCGAAGATCTCCGGTGGCGCCGAGTTCGGATACGAGTACGTGAGCTACAACTCCAGCCAGTCCACGCACAGCTACGGCTGGCAGTGTGTTCAGTCGCGTATCGGGTCGGTCAGGGCGCTCTACGCTCACGCCGAATACCAGAACATGAACTACGAGATCTTCCACGGGAATGGCTCGTCGGATCGGCGAATGGGTGCCCGCGCTTGCTGCTGGGCGGCGGCGCCGTGAAGCCCATCAGCCCGCGCACGTCCGCGTACGCCGAGGGTGCTGTTCGACGTGATGCAGAATGACAGCAACTCGCCGTACGGCTGGGAGCCGATCGTGAACCTCGGCGTCTGCGTGGGCTTCTAGACCCGCGCGTACTCCACGGGCGGTGGCCGCGTTCTCCGAGCGGCCGCCGCCCGATCCGTTCCGGTCAGGCCCGCGCTGACCCCACGCTTGGCGCACCGGCACGGATCTCCGGCTCCGCACCGATCCTCCGGCGGAGGAGGGAGTAATCTCCCCGAATGCATGCCAGCTCGGATCCCGTGAACCCTCGAGCCGCCACGCCGCGGCCTCGCCTCTCGCCCTGGGAGTTCACCCAGCGCGTCGCCTCCGGCGTGATCCAGCACCAGTGCATGGGCTCGTCCGCGCAGATCGCCTACTACCTGTTGTTCGCGATGTTCCCGTTCCTGCTCTCGCTCGCGAGCCTGCTCGCGCTGCTGCCGATCCCGAATCACGTGAACTGGCTGCTGAGCCTGTTCGCGGCGGTCGTGCCCGAAGCCGCCCCTCGAGTTGATCCGGGACTCCATCGAGCGCGTGGTGACGCGCCCTCATCGCGCGCTCTTCACGGCGAGCATCGTGGTCTCGATCTGGGCGGGTGCCAACGCGGTCGAGGCGATCATCCAGGGGCTGCACCGGGTCCAGGGCTCTATGAGGATCGGCCGTTCTGGAAGCTGCGCATCCTGTCCCTGCTGCTCGCGGTGGGCGTGTCGTTCTTCGCGGTTTTGGGATTGCTCGGGCTCTGGTTCGGCGCGCTGGTGAGCCGCTGGTGGGAGAGTGCGCGGCGGGCTGGGGCCGCTGCCGGTCGAGTAGCAATGTGCATGGCCT